>JACCDP011366937.1_pt1 | contig 28897 bp, 29 predicted proteins | sample 7445841 | NCBI WGS metagenome assembly JACCDP01 (sample SAMN15323441, study PRJNA562643) | freshwater metagenome | isolation source: river surface water | place: USA:Blue River Watershed | collected 2017-08-17 | reverse complement strand
CGAACCCGGAAGTTAAGCCTCTCAGCGTCGATGGTACTGCAAGGGTGACCTTGTGGGAGAGTAGAACGTCGCCGGACTTCTTTTATAAAAAGGGGCGCTTTAACGAGCGCCCCTTTTTTATTTCTCACAAATAAATGTCATACTTTTAAAAAATTAAAGAGCGTGAAGGAGAAAATAATGGATGAAAGAGAACAAAGGTCATCTCGTCCTTCACGTCCTCCTGCACGCAAACCTTCAGGCCCTAATTCACAACGTCGCCGTGAAGATCTACCGGCACGTGGTGGTTCATCAAATCGTGCGGGAGCACCGCGTCAAACTCGCGATGGATCAGATCCTCGCGGTGCACGTCCTGCACCAATGGAACGAGATCAATCTCGTTTGCGTCCCCGCATTTTTGAACCAGACATTCCAGAAGATGTAACTGGTGAAGAGTTAGAAAAATCTGTTCGTGCTGAACTTTTGTCGCTATCACCTGAAAATGCAAAAGTAGTTTCCAGACACTTAGTCTGCATCAATTTGTATCAAGACACTGATCCGCAATTAGCTCACAAACATGGAATCGCTGCAGCCCACCATGCAGGTCGACTTGCTGTAGTTCGCGAATCAGCTGGATACGCGGCTTATCGCGCAGGGCATTACGAAATTGCGTTGAAAGAATTGCGCGCAGCTAACAGAATTTCAGGAGATGTTTCATCGCTGCCGGTAATGGCAGATTGTGAACGAGGTCTTGGAAACCCTCTAAAAGCATTGAATTTGGCTGGTTCTCCAGAGGTTAAGCGTCTAGCAAAACCTGAGGAAATTGAAATGAGAATCGTTGCAGCGGGTGCACGCCGCGATCTTGGCGAGTTTGATGCAGCAGTTGTTACTTTGACCTGCAAGGAACTTAACAATGAAACCGATGAGTGGGCGCTTCGATTACGGTATGCCTACGCCGATGCTTTGCATGCAGCTGGTCGTTTAGATGAAGCGCGGGAATGGTTTGGAAAATGCGCCGATTTAGATCCCGATGAATTCACCGATGCTGCAGAAAGAGCTGCTCAGTAGTTACCCACAGTTCAATCATTTCCACGATATTTGTCAGAGCGTAGAAATACCTTGCTTCTAAACAAGAGGTAAGGGGTGGTTCATGGCTACAGGGGTTAAATCAAAGAAGGCATCTACAAACAAGGATGAAGTTGAGCAAGATTATTCACTCAATGACGTTCTTCTTCGCGGGCGCGTGTCACGTGAGGCGGTTGAAAAAGAGTTACCTAGTGGTGACAAAGTTGTTGAGTTCCGCTTGATTATCACTCGTGAAAAACTCTCGGGGGTGGATACCCTGGATATAGGTGCGTGGAACGCCAAAGCTCGGCGCAGCGCACTTACTCTTAAAGCCGATGAGTGGATTGAGATTTCAGGATCGATACACCGACGTTTTTGGAGCGCGCCGACAGGCCTTGCAAGCAGATGGCAGGTTGAAGCGGCCGAGATATCGCGAATTTAGGTAGGCTTATGGCATGAGTAAGAACAACGATTTGAAAGCAACCATTAAATCTCTCATCGAGAATGTTCAATTGGGAAACAAATCTGGAACTGAGGTCGCATCCTCGGTCAATCTTTGGCTCAAAGAGGGTGGAGAAGCGCTCAGGGTAAAGATCGAGGATGAGGTCGAACGTTCGGTTTCAAAGATGGGTTTTGTAAAGCGCGGTGAGTTTGAAGCGCTCAAGCAGGAAGTTGCTGCTCTTAAAAAAGGATCGCCAAATACTTCAACTAAGAAGAAGGCTAAGAAAGCAGTGACCACAAAGGATGCAACGAAGAAGAGTCCTGTAAAAAAGACGGCAAAGAAGAGCGCCAAAAAAGTGGTTGCAAAAAAAGCGGCTAAGAAAGTGAGCAAGTAAATGGATCACAATCAGAGCAACAGCGGCCACACTAATGATCAGGTGTTTAACGGTGAAAGCTTTGTTGAAGATCTGCGCAACGAGCTGCAAGAGATAGATGCGATGGGTGTTGGCGATCACGCGCAACGTTTTGAAGCGCTGCATCAAAAACTTAACCAAGCGCTCTCTTCAATTGATGGAATGTAGTTAACAAACCTCAATGAAAACTCGTTTGGATGCTGAGCTAGTTCGGCGAGAACTGGCGCGTTCACGTGAGCAAGCCGCTGATCTAATCGAAAAAAGATCAGTGTTGGTAAATGGAATCCCAGCAACAAAGCCGGCTACACAGGTCGATGCCGAAACATCAATTACGATCTCTGGAAATCGGGATGATTTTGTGTCACGAGGCGGTCACAAACTTGAAGGTGCATTAAACGCCTTTTCTGGTGTACATGTTGAAGGAAAACGCTGTTTAGATGCGGGGGCTTCAACGGGTGGTTTTACTGATGTGCTTTTGCGTCGCAATGCAGGTCATGTTGTGGCGGTAGATGTTGGGTATGGTCAGTTGGCTTGGGGTTTGCGCCAGGATGAGCGAGTAACGGTTTTGGATCGCACAAACATTCGCCACTTAACGGGTGAAATGGTGGGAGAGCCGATTGATCTAGTTGTTGCTGATTTGTCCTTTATTTCTTTGACCTTGGTACTACCCGCACTAGCTGCCGTATCTAAACCGGATGCAGATTTTGTTGTGATGGTTAAGCCTCAATTTGAAGTTGGCCGCGAAAAACTGGGAGCAGGTGGCGTCGTACGCGATCCAGCTTTGCGAAAAGCTGCAGTTATCGAAGTTGCTGATTCAGCCTACGACGTTGGTTTGGGCACTATGGGAATTACAGCAAGCCCACTTCCTGGACCTGCTGGTAATGTTGAATACTTCCTCTGGCTTCGTCGTGGAGCGGCAGAGATTGATCATGCAATGCTCGATGAAGCGATAGCGATTGGACCTCAGTGATGCGAAATCTGTTGATTGTGTGCAATCCTGCACGAGTCGATGCCGTAGTCGCTGCCGTTGAGTTGCAGCAAAATCTTGCTTCAACTTTTGGTATTTATACGATCTCTGATGTCAATATTCCAGGAATTATCAAATCCTCAATTTCAGATCTTCCGGAAATCGAGGCTGCGGTAGTTCTTGGTGGCGATGGAACAATGTTGCGTGCCGCAGAGGTTGCCTACGTTCGCGATATTCCATTGCTGGGCGTGAACTTGGGCCATGTTGGATTCTTGTCAGAAGTTGAAAGATCCCAAATCGCTGATGTTATTCACGCAGTTGTGAATAAGAGTTATGTGATTGATCCCAGAATCACGTTGGGGTACGCCGTCGAACGAGATGGCAAAACAGTTGCAACTGGCTGGGCCCTTAACGAAGTTACCGTGGAACGTGAGCGAGCAACCATGGTCGAACTTTTCCTTGAAATCGATAACCGCCCAATATCTAGATGGGGTTGTGATGGATTGATTTGTTCAACGCCAACGGGATCAACCGCGTACGCATTTTCTGCGGGTGGTCCGGTTTTGTGGTCAGCAGTTGATGCGCTGGTTGTACTCCCAATTTCGCCACATGCTTTGTTCTCGCGTCCACTAGTAATTTCTCCGACTTCAGTTATTGCTGTGGGAATTGAATCCTCCGAAGCTTTCCTGTCAGCCGATGCAATTCGTAAATTCCCACTTGTTGCTGGGGACAGGGTCGTTGTGACCAAAGATTCAAGGATCATTCAATTAGCTCACTTGAACAACACCCTCTTTAGTGATCGATTGGTGGCTAAGTTCAAACTACCTGTTGAGGGCTGGCGTGGTGAGTGAACGTACCTTTCTTGAAGAAATAACTATTAAATCTATTGGTGTTATTGATAACTCTGTTCTTGAAATTTCTAAAGGTTTAACCGTTCTTTCTGGCGAAACTGGTGCCGGAAAAACAATGATTTTGACCGCTTTGAACTTAATTCTGGGTGGCAAGGCCGACAGCTCACTGGTCCGCAAAGGTGCTGAACGTTTGGTGGCAAGTGGAAAATTCTCGATTCCAAAGGCGCAAGAGATGCTATTTGAGGAAGCGTTGATTGAAGATGGCGAATTAATTGTTGTTCGCACAGTAAGCGCGGATGGAAAAAGCAAAGCAACTACCAACGGAGTAAGTGCTACCGCTTCTACGCTTGCAACTTTAGGCGAAAACTTAGTTGAAGTACATGGTCAGTCAGCTAACCACACTATTACCAAAGCGTCACGTCAGCGCGAATTAGTTGATCGGTTTGGCGCAATTGACTTGAATGATTATCAAGGCGCTTTAAGTCGCTACCACGACATGAAGGAACGCATTGCAGCGCTTAAGAAGAGCATTGATGCCAAAGACAAAGAGTTGGCAGAGCTGCGTGAATTTGCAAAGGAATACAGCGCACTAAACCCGAACGCCGGGGAGTACGCAGATATCGAAAACGAGATAGCGCGCTTATCTAGTATCGAAGAGTTACGAACTGCCACCACCCTTGCTACCTCTGCAATTGAGGATGAAGAGTCAGGATCTTTGACTTCGTTAGGTACGGCCAGACGTTCCCTAGATTCAGCTCGCTCGAAAGACCCCGAACTAGAGGCTATGTATGAGCAACTAAGTGAAAGTTTTTTCCTATTAGCAGATGCTCAAAGCTCGTTGAATAGTTACTTATCTCGCCTGGAAGCAGATCCTGCCCGACTTGATTATTTACAAAATAGAAAGTCACAGTTCAATACATTGGTTAAAAAGTTCGGGGGAAATGGTTCGCTCGAGGCAGAGGTAGAGGCACTACAGCTTCGATACAAGAACTCTGCCGAGACGATTGCAGATCTTGAAGGCGGAGATATCCGGCTGCAGGAGTTGGAGAAAGAACTAACATCGATCAAGAAGGCTTTGCTCATTGAGGCAAAAAAGGTGAGCCAATCTCGATTAGAGGCTGCGACTAAGTTATCAACTTTGGTGACTAGTGAGATTCAACAATTGTCTATGCCTCACGCCGCTTTTGTTGCAACAGTAGAAACGTGTGACTACACCGCACCTAAGGAATCTGACTTCACAACACATGGATGTGATGAAGTAGCGATGTTCATCCAAGGGCACAAGGATGCTCCGCTAGTTTCGTTAGCAAAAGGTGCCTCCGGTGGTGAAATGTCACGCGTGATGTTGGCACTTGAAGTAGTGATTGCAACTACCCATCCAATTGGCACGTATGTTTTCGATGAAGTTGATGCCGGAGTCGGCGGGAAAGCGGCAATTGAAGTAGGGCGCCGATTGCATCAACTATCACAACACGCACAAGTGATTGTGGTGACTCATCTACCTCAGGTTGCGGCTTGGGCTGATTCACACTTTGTTGTTACTAAAAACAATGATGGCACCGTTAGCCAAAGTGATGTCCGTTTGGTCTCGGGCGAGGAACGGATCGAAGAAGTCGCTCGAATGCTGGCAGGGCTTGAAAACTCGGCCAGCGCCCGCGAACACGCCACCGAACTGCTTTCCCTGAAGGTGTAAGAGCAACACCTTTTTAAATGATAGGTTTGTCTTCCATGGGCCAAGCACATGTGACTAAACACTTATTTGTAACCGGCGGAGTCGCCTCAAGTTTGGGCAAAGGACTCACAGCCTCAAGTCTTGGCAGATTATTAGTTGCTCGCGGTATCCGCGTAACGATGCAAAAGCTCGATCCTTACCTCAACGTCGATCCCGGCACCATGAATCCATTTCAACATGGTGAAGTTTTTGTAACCGATGATGGCTCCGAAACCGATTTAGATATCGGTCACTACGAAAGATTCCTTGACCGTAATCTGCATGGATCGGCCAATGTGACTACAGGTCAGGTTTATTCACGTGTGATCGCTCGAGAGCGCCGCGGCGAATACCTGGGGGAGACGGTTCAAGTAATTCCGCACATCACCAATGAAATCAAAGAACGCATCATTGCGATGGCTGGACCTGAGATTGATTTAGTTATCACCGAAGTCGGTGGAACTGTCGGCGACATCGAATCACAACCATTTTTGGAAGCAATTCGCCAAATTCGCCAAACTGTTGGTCGCGACAATGTTTTTTATCTTCACGTTTCATTGGTTCCATACATCGGACCTTCTGGAGAATTGAAGACCAAGCCGACACAGCATTCAGTTGCCGCTCTTCGCAGTATTGGTATCGCACCTGATGCAATTGTTTTGCGTTCGGATCGAGAAATCCCTGAAAGTGTAAAGAAGAAGATTTCCTTGATGTGTGACGTTGATTCTGAAGCGGTTGTCGCTGCAGTTGACGCACCATCGATTTATGACATCCCAAAGGTGCTTCATAGAGAAGGCCTCGATTCCTACGTGGTCAAGCGCTTAGGGTTTGATTGCCACGATGTTGTTTGGGGCGAATGGGATGCTCTGCTGGAAAAAGTCCATCACCCAAAGCATCACATCAAGGTAGGCCTGGTTGGTAAGTACATTGATTTACCTGATGCGTACTTGTCTGTTTCGGAAGCTTTGCGTGCTGGTGGCTTTGCCAATGAAGCAAAAGTTGAGATTGTTTGGATTGCAAGTGATGAATGTGAAACTCCAGAATCAGCTAAAAAGCTTTTAGAAAATGTAGATGCAATCTGTGTTCCTGGCGGTTTTGGTATTCGCGGCATTGAAGGAAAAGTTGGAGCACTTAAGTTTGCTCGTGAAAACAAGATTCCAACTTTAGGTCTATGTCTAGGCTTGCAATGCATGGTTATCGAAGCCGCCCGAAATCTTGCGGGAATCAAAGATGCGATTTCAGCCGAATTTTCAGATTCTGGCACCCCTGTCATTGCAACAATGGACGCTCAGAAGGATGTAGTTTCGGGCAAAGCTGACATGGGCGGAACAATGCGCCTTGGTTTATACACTGCAGATCTTCTTCCTGGTTCTGTAGTGGCTCAGAGTTATGGCCAAACGCAGATTTCAGAACGACACCGCCATCGTTACGAGGTCAACAATCTTTATCGCGAACAAATCGGTGCCGCTGGTTTAGTTTTCTCAGGAGTTTTCAAGGAACAAGACTTAGTCGAGTTTGTAGAACTTCCTTCAGAGGTGCATCCTTACTACGTAGGCACACAGGCTCACCCAGAGCTTCGATCACGTCCAACGAGACCGCATCCGCTCTTCATTGGATTGATTGCTGCCGCAATCAAAGCGAAAGGCTAATCATGATCGTTGGAGTTCCTAAGGAAATCAAAGTTCACGAATCTCGCGTTGCGATTACGCCAGAAGGTGTTTCAGAGTTTGTTCACGCTGGGCATACGGTGATAATTGAAGATAAAGCTGGTATTGGCTCTGCGATTAGCAATGAAGAGTTTGTTGCCGCGGGTGCAACTATCGTTCCAAGTGCTGATGATGTTTGGCAAAAAGCTGATTTGGTTCTCAAAGTAAAGGAACCAATTGAGCCCGAGTATCCAAAAATGAGAAAGGGTCAAACACTTTTCACCTATCTACATTTAGCGGCCTCAAAAGCGTGCACTGACGCCTTAGTAAAATCTGGCGTAACGGCAATTGCCTATGAAACTGTTGAAGTAAATGGAACCCTTCCATTGCTTGCACCAATGAGCGAAGTGGCCGGCCGTCTTGCAACCCAAGTAGGCGCAACAGCGCTTCAAAAGCCACACGGCGGGCGCGGAGTTCTTTTGGGTGGCGTACCTGGTGTGGCACCTGGACGAGTTGTTGTTATTGGCGGAGGAGTCGCAGGACTTAATGCAGCCGTTATCGCACTTGGAATGGGCGCGGATGTAACTGTTTTTGATCGCTCGATTTCTCGATTGCAATACATCGACACTATTTATGGTGGCCGATTGAAATCTTTAGTTGCTTCAAAGCACGCCATTGAACGCGAAGTTAAGCAAGCAGACCTGGTTGTTGGAGCTGTTCTTGTTCATGGCGCAAAAGCGCCAAAGTTGGTTTCCAACGCTTTAGTTTCTCAAATGAAGAGCGGTTCGGTATTAGTTGATATCGCCATCGATCAAGGTGGTTGCTTTGAAGATTCAAGACCGACCACACATGCTGAGCCAACTTATTCGGTTCATAACTCTATTTTTTACTGCGTTGCCAATATGCCAGGTGCAGTTCCGGTCGCATCCACTTATGCACTCACCAATGCGACCTTGCCTTTCGCTCTTTCGCTAGCAAACCTTGGCTGGGAAGCGGCATGCGCAAAGGATGCCAATCTTGCCAAGGGGCTCAATGTCCATGATGGAAAGATTTACTACTCCGCCGTCGCGGAAGCTCATGGTTACTCAAGCGCCAAACTTTGATGTAGCTGCTGCTTCATTTCTTAATCATCTTCAGATTGAAAGAGGATTGGCGGCAAATTCGATCGCGGCATATCGCCGAGATTTAGAAAAGTTTCGTTTGTTTTTAAATGGCACCGAGTTAACAGGAGTTACACCTGAGGTCATAACTTCTTTTGAAGTGTTCTTGAAAGAGTCAAGTCTGTCGATCTCAACGATTAATCGAACCGATTCGACCTTGCGGTCATTTTTCAAACACTTGCAGCAGGAGTACGACATTTCTGATCCAACGTTAGAAATAGCGGCCAGTAAAGTTGCTCGTCGGCTTCCTAAAGCTCTCACTTACGATCAAATCATGTCCATGATCAACGCAGCATTCAAAGAGAGCGAACCAATTACGCTTCGGGATCAAGCGATGCTAGAACTGCTTTACAGCAGCGGAGCTCGTGTCAGTGAGTTAATCAGTATCAATGTAAGTGATCTCAGTACAGTGAATTCAGTTAATGGCAATGTAACTACCTTGAAGCTTCGGGGAAAAGGATCTAAGGAACGCATCGTTCCATTAGGCTCATATGCTGTTAAAGCAATCGAAAATTATTCGGTTCGAGTGCGTCCCGGATTGTTGGCCAAAAGTTCTAAAAACAATCCTGCTTTGTTTCTTAACTCAAGAGGTGGTCGGATATCTAGACAATCGGCCTGGCAGATGGTTTTAGATGCTGCCGCAGCCGCGGGAATAACAGAACAGGTTTCACCACACGTTTTTAGACATTCCTATGCGACTCATTTGCTAGATGGAGGCGCGGATATTCGCGTGGTTCAGGAATTACTAGGACATGCATCGGTTACAACGACGCAGATCTACACCTTAATCACAATAGATAAAGTGCGTGAAAGTTATTCAATGGCGCATCCGCGCGCCAAGTAACTTTTTATTGGCCGCGAAGTCGGCGAGCCAAGATGCTTTGATCGCCCTTAGCTTCAAGGTCAGCAATAATCACTGCGATTGATTCGCGAACAATGCGGCCACGATCAACTGCCAAACCCAGATCTCCGCGTAATTGCAAACGTGCCTGATCTAAATCAAAAAGCTCATCTGGAGATAAGTAAACAGTGATCTTTTCATCGTGGCGTTCACGACCTGAAGGGGAGCGGTCAACAGTTGTAACACGTCGACGAGCGATTGTGCGAACACCTTTCTTAGAAGATGGTGCCTTAGGTGTTGCAATAGCCGGTGGAACAAGTGGAGCTGTCGCTTCGTTAGCAGGTTGTGCGGGCACCGCGCTCAACGCTGGTGTTGTAGAACGAAAGAGTTCGTCTGCACCTGGAAGGTTTGCTCTGCGGGTCATCGTGCGCCTCCTCTGGCGATTAGTTCTCGAGCTAGTCGGCGGTATGAAGCAGCGCCTCCTGAAGATGTTGCATAGGTTGTAATGGGTTCGCCCACAACAGTTGTTTCTGGGAAACGGATAGTTTTAGCAATGATTGTTTCGAAAACATCCTCAGGAAATTGCTCCAAGATTCTTTCTAGAACTTGTCTGTTGTGTGATGTTTTTTTGTCATACATGGTTGCCAAGATTCCGATAAGTCGAAGCTCTGGATTAAGGAAATTCTTTACCTTATCTAGATTTCCCTTTAGTTCAATGAAACCGTGCAGAGCAAAGTATTCACATTGCATGGGGACAATAACTTCGTGAGAAGCAACTAGTGCGTTGATGGTTAACTGACCCATAGTTGGTTGGCAGTCGATCAAAATGACATCGTAATACTCGCGAAGCGGAGCAAGTGCGCGCTTGAGGTACTGCTGGCCACCAATTTCTGCGCCCAGAGTTGTCTCTGCAGTTCCCAGATCACGGTTTGCTGGCAAGAAGTCCAAACCAGGAACCGAAGACTTCAAAACAATCTCATCAACATTGGCAGTTGGGGTCATCAATGCGTAGTAAACAGTTTGCTCCAATGGAAGTGAGTGCGCGTTAACGCCCAGACCAAGTGATAAGCCGCCCTGTGGGTCGAAGTCGACCAACAAAACTCGACGACCCATTTCAGCAAGAGCTGCACCTAAGTTAATGGTGCTCGTTGTTTTTCCAACGCCACCCTTTTGGTTGAAGATCGAAATTACTTTGGCTCCACCATGCTCAGAAAGAGCTGCGGGTGTAGGAAAGTTTTTGGCCGTCTTACCGAGCAGGGTTGCAGTCGTGGCTACATCCTCCGCAATTGTCGATTTAGCGTTCAATCTTCAAACCTCTTTCCTGATATAGCAAAGAGCCTAGGCGTTACACTGAAAACAGGCAAGCGTGAAGTAGGGTGCGACAATGGTTTCAACAGGTGAACTCGCGGGGGATACCGATGTCGCAGAGGGCGTGGATGTAAACGCTTCCTCTGGCGGCTTTTCCGTGCACCTGTCCAACTTTGATGGACCCTTTGACTTGCTGTTGCAGCTCATTTCTCGGCACAAGATGGATGTCACCGAAGTTGCCTTGAGCATCGTTACAGATGAGTTCATCTCCTTTATCCATGAGCTCGAGGCTTCTGGTCATGGGTGGGATTTGGATCAAGCAACTGAATTCCTAGTTGTAGCCGCTACTTTGCTGGATCTCAAGGCTGCGCGCCTGCTTCCTAGTGGTGAGGTCGAAGATGAAGAAGACCTAGCCCTGCTTGAGGCTCGAGACCTTCTCTTTGCCCGATTGTTGCAATACCGCGCTTTCAAAGAGATCGCCGCAACCTTTAGCGAGCGCATCGCAGCGGCCGACAAATCCTTCCCGAGAGTCGTAGCCCTGGATCCAGCCCTAGCCAGCCTGTTGCCTGAGGTCCTTATCGGCGTGGGCGCTCAGCGCTTTGCCGCGATTGCAGAGCGGGTTCTGACCCCTAAGGTGGCACCTGTCGTAGCTGTCGAACACCTGCATATGACCCTTGTAAGCGTGACTGAAGAGTCCAAGCGGGTAGTGGCGGCCTTGCGTCAGGCCACTTCAATGAGCTTTAGAAATCTGATCTCAGATGCCGATAGCACCCTGGTGGTGGTAGCGCGCTTCCTGGCTCTTCTCGACTTGTATCGACAGGGAGTCTTGCGCTTTGACCAGGTTGTAGCCCTCGGCGAGCTCCAGATCAGATGGACTGGCAGCCTGGAGGGTGAGGTTGAAATCACCGATGAGTTTGATGTTCCAGTGGTTTTAGAGATGGAAGACACGACAGAAAGTAGCGGAAATGTCTAATGTAGAAGTCGAGCGTTCCATAGAGGCGATCTTGATGGTCGTTGATGAACCGGTCACCGAAGTTGTTTTGGCACAGGTCTTAGAGCGCACCGTAGAAGAGGTAGAGGCTGCCTTGGCGGTACTAGAAAGCTCCTATGAGGATCGGGGCTTTAGCCTGCGAAAGATCAATGGGGGATGGCGCTTCTATAGTCACCCGGCGTATTCAGCCGTAGTCGAGAAGTTTGTCCTTGATGGCCAGCAATCTCGTTTAACTCAGGCTGCACTAGAAACCTTGTCCGTTATTGCCTACCGCCAGCCGGTTTCTCGAGCCCGCGTTTCGGCTATTCGAGGCGTGAATGTTGAAGCGGTAATGAAGACGCTAATTACCCGCGGCCTCGTCGAAGAATCTGGACTAGAGCACGAAACAGGCGCGATTTTGTACCGAACCACGAGCTACTTCCTGGAACGGTTAGGGTTGAATTCACTAGAAGATCTACCAGCTTTGGCACCATACCTGCCTGACCTGGATGGCTTGGACGAAATTCTCGATTCGCTAACTGACTAGCACTTCGGCTACCCTTACCTCCTGACTGTCGGGAGGATAGCCATGGCCCAAATGAGGCTTAACAAGATCATCGCAGATGCTGGAATCACAAGCCGCCGCGGTGCGGATGAATTAATCGAATCAGGCCGCGTAAGCGTCAATGGACTCATCGTTCGTGAAATGGGAAGTAAATTCGACCCAGAAAAAGATAAAGTCATGGTTGATGGTGAGACAATAACGCGCACTTTGACTAAGTCTTATTTAGCACTTCATAAACCTAAGGGTGTTTTGTCCACCATGTTTGACCCCGAAGGTCGTCCCTCTTTGGATGACTTCATTGACCTTCGAAAAGAGCGTTTGTTTCATGTTGGCCGTCTGGACAAGGATTCTGAAGGCCTCATCCTGCTCACAAATGATGGGGATTTAACTTTTCGGGCTACCCATCCATCCTTTGGTTTGGAAAAGACGTACATCATCGAATTCGATGGCGCGCTACCGACTGGGGTGGATAAGGTCCTTCTCAAGGGCGTCGAACTTGAGGACGGTATGGGTCGAGTTTTGTCCTTTAAGCAGCTCTCGCCTAAGTGGATCGAAGTCTCAATTCACGAGGGTCGATATCACATCATCCGTCGGTTGATGGAGGCGGTCGGTGTAGATGTCCTTCGATTGATCCGAACCAAGTTCGGACCTATCTCCTTGGGCGACACCCCTGAAGGACGGTGGAGAGACTTGAACGATACAGAGTTAATGAATCTACGAAGAGCTTTAGATATTTAACAACTTTACTATAAATAGACATTAGTGCTTTATAACTATTTATTGTTTTATCGCTAATTGCACTTCCATTTGTTAATATGTCGATAAACACATGCGTAAAAAGAGTTACAGAGATAGATTTATCGATATTTCAACTCTCTGATTCATTGCAGGAATCCCTTGAGTCAAAGCACATGAAAAGTAGCAATCATGCTTTACAGGTAAAAGGTTTTATCGATAAACATGGAATCAAATAAACGCCAATAATGGCTAGGAAAGGTACCCTTATCCCATGAGTTTGCGAGCAATTCGAGGGGCCATTCAGGTTCCGGCTAACACCGCGGCAGACATCGCCCGCGGTGTCCAGGAGCTTGTTTCGGCGATCCTGCAGGCCAATGAGTTGTCTCCAGCAGATGTAGTCTCAGTTTTCTTCACCTCAACGGTTGACTTGAACGCCGCCTTTCCCGCAGCAGCCTGCCGCGAGATGGGCTTTGCCAATGTCCCATTGATTGGCTCAGTTGAAGTCGATGTTCCGGGTGCGCTAGATAAGACAATTCGTGCCATGTTCCACGTTGAAACAACTCGATCGGCGGAGCAAATCAGCCATATTTACCTACATGGAGCTGCGGCGCTGCGTAGAGATATAGCTCAATAATGTCCACACAGCTCTCATCTGTTCGCATCGTAGGTTCTGGCTTGATCGGAACATCCATTGGTTTAGGCCTTGTCCAGCAAGGGGTCGCAGTTCAAATGGTTGATGCAGATCCCAAGGCCCAATCTTTGGCTAATGACTTAGTTGGTGGGGTAGAGGTAGTTGATCCAGAGCTAGTGGTTCTAGCTATGCCAACATCACAGCTATCAGCGGTCATAGGCCAAGAAAATCAACTAAACCCACAGTCAACGTTTATAGATGTTGGTAGTGTGAAGAATGAAGTTGTACTTCACGTAAAGAGTATTTCAGGCTTGTCCAGGCGATTTGTGCCCACCCATCCGATGGCAGGCCGGGAAATAGGCGGTGCAGGCTCTGCACGGGCCGATCTGTTTCAGGGTCGCAGTTGGATACTTACGCCTAGCGCAGATCTGCAACCACAATCCAAGGATCTAGCGCTGAAGTTAATCGCCCATCTTGGAGCCAGTCCTATAGAACTCTCTGCCACCGATCACGATCAGGCAGTAGCAAAGATTTCTCACCTGCCACAGATTGCCGCTTCCTTGATCGCAAAGCAGCTCACTGGAACCCCAGCGGAGTGGATGGAGTTGGCGGGGCAGGGGTTACGCGATACCACTCGAATAGCAGGTTCTGATGAATCGCTGTGGAAAGAGATTATTTATTCCAACCGTGCCGAGCTACAACAATTGCTAATAAATCTACAACACGATGTAGCACAGATGATTGAGTCTCTTGATAATCCGGAAAAAATAGCGCTATTGATGGCACAGGGTCGTGCCGGCAAAGCGTTGATTCCGGGAAAGCATGGCGGCAAAGCACGCGAATATTGGTATTTACCAATCGTTATCGATGACAAACCGGGTCAATTGGGCGCAATCTTTAATGAATGCGCGGCGATGGAAGTAAACGTTGAAGATTTGAATATCGAACATTCACCCGGACAACTAAGCGCGCTGATCACTTTAGCTTTGTCTGAAAATGATGCAACAAAACTTTCCAACCATCTGGCCGCGATCGGATGGAATGTTCATCCGATTCGCAAATAGAAGTAGGCTCATCACATGGGCATAGTCGTAGCAATAGATGGCCCGAGTGGCGCTGGTAAATCGAGCACTGCCAAAGCAATTGCAACTCGTGCAGGCTGGAATTATTTGGATACAGGTGCGCTGTATCGCGCCGTGACCTGGCTTGCACTTGAACACAAATGCGAAGAACCATTTTCGATTTTGCAAGCTATCAAAGATCATCCAATTAAATTTAACGCTGATCCTTTGGATCCAAATATTTTTGCTGGTGATGTACAGATAACTCATTCAATCCGTGGCACATCAGTAACTGAAAATGTCTCTCGAATTAGCGCAATGCCAGAGATTCGTCGGGAGTTATTAAATCTACAACATCGAATAATTGATGCGGCAGAACGTGGCATCGTTGTAGAAGGCCGTGACATCGGAACGGTAGTTGCACCTGAAGCTGGATTGAAGATTTATCTGACCGCTGATTTGGATGCACGTGCGACCCGTCGGGAAAGTGAAACCGAAGATAAGAGCGTGGATGTAAAGCAATCGCTAGATAGTCGAGATGCAATTGATTCAACCAGAGCTGTCTCGCCACTTGTGATGGCAGCTGATGCCGTTGAAGTAGATTCAACGTACTTAGATTTGGATGAAACCATTGAACGCATCTGGGAATTACTAAAGAAACGCAACTTGCTTGGTCTGCCAATCGTTGCAATCTTGGGACGACCTAACGTAGGAAAATCAACATTGATCAATCGTTTCCTAGGTCGCCGCGAAGCAATTGTTGAAGATACTCCGGGTGTGACACGTGATCGTGTTCAGTACGAATGCGAATGGGGCGGTCGCCGTTTCATCATTATGGACACTGGTGGTTGGGAGGCAAAGCCTGACGGTATTGCTGTCCAAGTCAGTGCTGGTTCCGAGTTAGCAATGCAGGAAGCTGATGTTCTGTGCTTTGTCGTCGATGCTCAAGTAGGAGCACTCGATGAAGATGACACATTGGTTCAGCATCTACGCAAAGCCAAGAAGCCAACGATTCTTATCGGTAACAAAGTTGATGGCGAACGAGAAGAAGCCGAAGCACATGGCTTGTGGAGTTTAGGTCTTGGTGAACCGCGTTTTGTTTCAGCGTTGCATGGTCGTGGCAGTGGTGATCTGCTGGATCACATTGTGAACGTTTTGCCTGAAGTAGGACGCGCACAGAATCAAGATGGCTATCGCAAAGTTGCTTTGATTGGTCGTCCTAATGTTGGTAAGTCTTCGTTATTTAATGCAATCGCTGGTGAATCGTTGTCAATTGTCGATGATGCCGCCGGAACAACGCGTGATCCAGTCGATTCGCTTTTATCTTTTGGTGGATCAACTTGGAGATTTATCGACACCGCAGGGTTGAAAAAGCGAGCTAACCAAGATTCTGGAACTGATTACTACGCATCATTGCGCACGGCAACGGCGCTAGAGCGCTGTGAAGTTGCAGTAGTGGTACTTGATGCATCGGAACCCATTACTGAACAAGATTTGCGTGTAATCACCATGGTTGAAGAAGCTGGTAAAGCTATGGTGATTGTTATGAACAAGTGGGATTTGGTGGATGAAGATCGCCGCAACCAATTGGATCGCGAAATAGACCGACATCTAGATCAGGTCGAATGGGCCCAACGGGTAAACATTGCAGCCAAGACCGGTTGGCACCGAGATCGCTTGGCACCGGCGCTTCGCACCGCACTTGATAGTTGGGAACGAAGAGTTCCAACAGCAAAGCTCAATTCATTCTTAGGTGCCTTAATTGGCGCGACTCCGCCACCAGTTCGCGGCGGAAAACAACCAAAGGTTTACTACGCAACCCAAGCCGGAATCGCGCCGCCAAAGTTCGTGGTCTTTTCAAGTGGCTGGATCGAAGCCTCGTATCGTCGCTTTATCGAACGCCGTTTACGTGAAGAGTTTAAGTTCCCTGGAACTCCGGTTCAGGTCGCGATTCGAGTCAAGGAACGGGACAAAGAATGAACCGTTCCCTGATCACCGTCCCCAACGCTCTGACTTTTCTGCGCTTTTTAGGCATTCCTCTATTTATCTATCTCACCCTTGTCCTAGAGGCTGATGGATGGGCCATCGTGGTCTTGGCGGTCGGGGGAGCTACCGATTATTTCGATGGAAAGTTGGCTCGCGCCTGGAACCAGACTTCTCGTTTTGGTGAACTAGCTGATCCTGCAATTGATCGTCTATACATCTTGGCTACCTTGATTGTTTTCTTGATCCGAGAAATTGTTCCCGTATGGATGATCGCATTGATTATCGGACGCGATGTAATACTGGCAGTAATCACTCTGATGATGAATCGCAAAGGCCTTCCACCCTTTACAGTGACTTATCTTGGCAAGGCAGCAACCTTTAATCTCTTGTACGCCTTTCCCTTTTTGTTGCTTGCTCAATCCGATGGCACTTGGGGAAGCATCGCTTTTGTTGCGGGGTGGAGTTTTGCTATCTGGGGGATTGCCCTCTACATTTCGACAGGTATTAGCTACGCACGCGAAGGTTTTTCGCAGATGAGAGGAAATCGTGTCATCAATTCCTAATGAGCTTTCCTATACCAAGGAACACGAATGGGTTTCATCAGAAAATCTTGTGTACACGATGGGAATTACCGATTACGCACAAGCTGCACTTGGTGACATTGTGTATGTGCAATTGCCCGCTGTTGGCGAGAATGTAACTGCCGGCAAAGTGTGCGGTGAAGTTGAATCGACTAAAAGCGTTTCAGAAATTTACGCACCTGTTACGGGAACAATCGTTGCAATTAATGAAGCCTTATCTAACTCTCCAGAAACAATCAACTCGGACCCATACGGTGCTGGCTGGTTAGCAAAGATCGAGGTCGCAGCAGCCCCGACCGACCTATTAACTGCGGCTCAGTACGGCGAAATTACCGCTTGACCTTATCGGCCTAACTCTCTAGTGTCACCCTTAAGTTGACGTTAAGGAGGTAAGGCAGTGGCTGCAGAACAACCGCAGAACGAACTTACTTCCACAATCCACTTGGGTCTTCGTGAAGTTTCTGATCCGTCAAAAAACCATCTAGAAGAGCAACTCGCCTCACTTTCCCCAGAGGACCGAGCTGTAATCGCCCAGATTCAAAGTTCAGCCGGCGAGAAGGCAATGATTCTCATTGCTCGCGGACCAAATAAGGGTTCACGATTTCTGATCACCGCTGAAGGAGTTTCGGTTGGTCGAGCAGTTACAAGTTCGATTTTCTTAGATGACATTACGGTGTCAAGAACTCACGCAACGATCACCAAGGATGGCAACAGTTTTGTTTTGAAAGATGCGGGTTCGCTCAACGGCACCTACATCAACAATGTTTCAGTCACTGAACATGTACTTGTTTCAGGTGATGAGTTTCAAATCGGTAAGTTTCATTTGCTTTTCGTCGGTTCCAACTAGGGGAGTAGTCATGGCAGTTCCAGCACGCGCATATTTGAGCATTGGTGAAGTCCTTAACCGTTTGCGTGGAGATTTTGCAGACATCACAATTTCAAAGATTCGCTTTTTAGAATCTGAAGGATTGATTGAACCGCAACGCACGCCATCGGGATATCGAAAGTTCACCAGTTCTGATTTAGAGCGCTTGCGCTATGTGCTACTTGCCCAGCGTGATCAGTATCTTCCACTGAAAGTTATTAAGGAAAACCTAGATGCGATTGATCGCGGTTTACAACCGGCAGCAGTAGGTGGAGTTCCATCTCCAAGAGCTTCCATTGGACTCGCAACCATTGATGGCGAAATGGCACCAAGTGCATTTGGCGAAGTCAATGAGATGCGCCTTTCTCGTGAAGAGCTGTTGAAGAACAGTGGCCTGGCTGAAGATCAGCTAGTGGAGCTAGAAGGTTATGGATTAATTGCTCCGCGCGGGCGTCATTACGATTCCGATGCACTTGCAATTGCAAAAGCCGTCACTGAAATGGGTGGATTTGGAATTGAAGCGCGACACCTGCGCTCATTTAAGTCAGCTGCAGATCGCGAAATCGGTTTAATTGAACAGGTCATCACGCCACTTACTCGTCAAAAGAGCGCAGAATCCAAAGCTCGCGCCGAAGAGGTTCAAAAAGAGATCGCGTCTCTATCAATTCGCTTACATGCCGCACTCGTTCGTGGTGGCCTCAACCGACTTCGTTAACGAATATGTTGATCCCTATGGAGGTCATCGGCGTCAGAGTCGAGATGCCTTCCAATCAGCCAATCGTGTTGCTAAAGGAAATTGATGGCACCAGGTTTCTGCCGATATGGGTAGGAGCGGTAGAAGCCACAGCAATTGCTTTTGCCCAACAGGGGGTTGAACCTCCGCGCCCATTGACCCACGATCTGATGAAAGATTTAGTCGAACTCTTTGATGCAACCTTGATCGCCGTTCATGTGACTGAAATTAAGGATGGAACCTTCTTTGCAACGCTCAACCTTCGGGATTCAAAAGGGGAGCCACTGAGCATTTCGGCAAGACCCTCCGATGCGATCGCTTTAGCGGTAAGGACCCACAGCAACATTCTGGCCACCCAGGAGCTGCTGGATGAGGTCGGTATCCAGATCCCACAAGGTGAGGGTGAGAACCAAGAGGTCGAGAAGTTCCGTGAGTTTTTGGACCAGATCAACCCTGAAGACTTCGCTGGATAAGGGGAAAAACCCTCAACCTCAAGTAGAGGTTTGCTTCGTGTCGGTCATTGTTTAGCCTGATACCTAGCCGTACATTTATCTCACTCCCCAAGAGAAATGAGCATTCCCCGTGTCCCCAGAAGAGATGGAAATCGGCTACAGAGGCGCTACAGCTTGCTCTGCTGCTGGAATCAGTTACCGTCAATTGGATTACTGGGCACGTACTGGATTAGTTGAGCCAAGCATTCGAACCGCAAGTGGTTCTGGAACACAACGCTTATATGGCTTCCGAGATATCTTGGTGTTGAAAATTGTTAAGCGTTTATTGGACGCCGGAGTTTCATTACAGAATATTCGCACCGCGGTGGATCACCTCAGAAGCAGGGGAGTCACAGAGTTAGAGCGCATCACTTTGATGAGCGATGGTGCATCAATTTATGAGTGCGCAAGTCCTGACGAGATCATCGATTTATTGCAAGGTGGGCAAGGCGTCTTTGGAATTGCAGTGGGCAAGGTCTGGCACGAAGTTGAAGGCTCTCTATCTGTACTTCAGGGTGAAGTAAATGGTCACCCAACAGGTGTTGAAAATAATGATGAGCTTTCGTTGCGTAGAAAGAGCAAAGGCGCCTAATTCGGCTTATTCTTCATCCCTGCCCTCGCACACTTTGGCGAGAGGCCATGTATGGGATGAGGGATCGCAGTGAGCCGTTCTTTTGAGGATCGTCATATTGGTCCAACTTCAGTAGATGAAGCTGCAATGCTCAAGCACTTGGGGTATTCCGATCTTGCGACTTTCATTAAGGATGTAGTTCCTTCCAACATTGCAATCAATGGAGTGATTGAGAAAGCCCTTGATAGTGGAAAGAGTGAAGTCGAAGTAATTGCAGAGCTGCGCACAATTGCAGCCGAGAACAAGGTTTTTCGATCTCTGATTGGTACCGGGTATTACGGAACGATTGTTCCACCGGTAATTAAGCGAAATGTTTTAGAAAACCCATCGTGGTACACCGCGTACACACCATATCAACCAGAAATTTCTCAGGGTCGTCTGGAAGCATTGTTTGCATTTCAAACAATGATTTGTGAACTTACGGCTTTGGATATTTCTAACGCATCGATGCTGGATGAAAGTACGGCTGCAGCAGAAGCGATGACGCTGGCCAGACGTGCTTCAAAGCTAAGTGATGATGCGGTTTTCTTGATCGAAGAACATGTGCATCCTCAGACCAAAGCCGTTGTAATTACCCGAGCTAAACCCCTGGGCATCACTGTTGTCGAAGTTGATTCAGGACACGTTGTCCGCGACGGGTATGACGGCGAATTTTTCGGCGCACTTTTGCAATATCCAGATACAACTGGCACGGTAATTGATTACACCGCGTTTGCAGAGTATGCACATTCAAAAAATGCGTTTGTAATTGCTGCAACAGATCTTCTTGCTTTGACTTTATTGAAAGCACCAGGGGAGTGGGGGGCTGACATTGCAGTAGGTACGGCCCAACGCTTTGGCGTTCCTATGGGCTTTGGTGGACCGCATGCTGGGTTCCTGGCAGTACGCAATGGTTTAGAACGTTCCATGCCAGGTCGACTTGTAGGACAGAGTATTGATGCAACTGGAAAACCAGCTTTTCGTTTAGCGCTACAGACTCGTGAGCAACATATTCGTCGCGACAAAGCCACATCAAATATTTGCACCGCACAAGTTTTGCTGGCAAACATGAGCGCCTTCTATGCCATGTGGCATGGCCCAGTGGGATTACGCGAAATCGCCGAACGAGTTCATGGCTTCGCAGCCAGATTGCATGCAGCTAATGGCAATCGTCAAGATGTTGTTTTCGATACTGTTCACATTGTTGTGAAGGACGCGCAAAGCATTCATGCAAAAGCTGCAGCAAAAGGAATCAACTTTGCCAAAGTCAGTGATACCGAAGTGAGAGTTTCTTTTGATGAAGAAACCACCGAAGAATTATTTGCGCAAGTTCTAGAAATCTTTGGGTTACAAGATACTGCGGGGGAGAAGATCCCCGCCAAGTTCTTGCGCACCAGCAAGTATTTGACCCACCCAGTTTTTAATACCAATCACAGCGAGACCGGCATGATGCGTTACCTGCGCAATTTGGCAGATAAGGATCTAGCGCTGGATAGAACCATGATTCCTTTGGGTTCGTGCACCATGAAATTGAACTCTGTCACCGAAATGGAAGCGGTTACGTGGCCAGAGTTTTCCTCACTTCATCCATTTGCACCGGCCGAGCAAAGCATCGGTACTCGAAAGTTGATAGATCAGCTATCACAGTGGTTGGTGGCAATCACCGGTTATGACGCGGTGTCATTGCAGCCAAACGCAGGTAGCCAAGGTGAATTTGCTGGGTTACTGGCGATTCGAAATTACCATGATTCACGCGGAGATCAGGCACGAAATATTTGTTTGATTCCATCTAGCGCTCACGGCACAAATGCGGCCTCAGCTGTAATGGCCGGCATGAAGGTTGTCGTCATTGACTGCGATGAGAGTGGAAACGTTTCAGTGGATGACATTAAGGCCAAAATTGCAGAGCACGGAGCTGCTTTGGCGGCGCTGATGATTACTTACCCATCCACTCATGGTGTGTTCGAAACTGCGGTGTCGGAAATTTGCGAATTAATTCACAACGCTGGTGGCCAGGTATATGTAGATGGCGCAAACTTAAATGCATTAGTTGGAGTTTCTCAACCTGGAAAATTTGGCGCAGATGTTTCGCACCTAAATTTGCACAAAACCTTTGCAATTCCACACGGTGGAGGAGGCCCTGGAGTAGGGCCAGTAATTGTGCGAGCACATCTGTCACCGTTTTTACCTAACCATCCAATGGATCTAACCGCTGGACCTGCAACCGGGCCCGGACCAATTTCAGGAGCACCTTTTGGATCAGCAAGTATTTTGCCAATCTCTTGGGCCTACATCCGTTTACTTGGGGGATCAGGGTTAACTCATGCAACTCAGGTTGCAATTTTGTCGGCGAATTACATGGCAGCAAAGCTTTCTGATTCTTATCCAATTTTGTATACAGGTGCCAATGGTCGAATCGCCCATGAGTGCATTTTGGACATTCGCGGATTAACAAAAGATTGTGGTGTTTCGGTTGATGACATCGCAAAGCGATTAATGGATTTCGGTTTCCACGCACCGACGATGTCATTTCCAGTTGCCGGAACACTGATGATTGAACCAACTGAGTCAGAAGATATTCGCGAGATTCATAGATTCATCGATGCCATGATTGCGATACGAGCTGAGATTCAAGAGGTCATTGACGGCAAGGTCAGCATTGAAGACTCAGCGCTACGCCATGCGCCACATACCGCCCTTTCAGTTGTAAACAGCGGCTGGGATAGGGCTTACACCCGTGAAAAGGGCGGGTATCCAGTGGCCATAGAAGGCTTTATCGCGGGCGAATCAATTGGATCCAGAATGAAGTATTGGCCACCGGTATCGCGCATTGATGGCGCACATGGTGACCGCAATCTGGTGTGCGCCTGCACGCCGATGGACGATTATCGCTAGAGGCAATGCCTACGAGGAGGGGTTGATTCCCGCCTTCCTTCTATTACTTTACATAATGTAACTTATCGGCGTTAAAGGTACGCTCGACGGGCAACCAACAGGAGCACAAAAAGCGTCCCAACTAAGGCCCAATCACCGGCGGCATCCCTTGGTGTTTTGCCCTCCACAAGATCTACCGTGGCACGAATCGTGTCAGCCGTTCCCATAGCTGTCTTTTGAAGAACATTGCCGTTGTAATCAATCACCGCTGAATGTCCGGTGGTTGAAACAGAAACAATGTTTCGGCCATGTTCAATAGCTCTGACACGAGTTATCGACAATTGCTGGGCACTTTCTGCAGACATTCCAAAGGTTGCGCTATTGGTTTGCACCGCCAAAATGTTGGATGTCAGTGCCGCCTCATGAAGCAACTGATCATCAACTAGTTCGAAGCAAATAATTGGCGCGATTACAGCATCTTTTATTGTGAAAAGCACTTGGGATTGACCTGGCTCAAAATCAGTTACTCGGTCGGTATATGGTGAAATTTTCGAAGCTAATGAACGCAACGGAATATATTCACCAAAGGGCGTTAAATGTTGCTTAATGTAGGTCGGAGGCAATTCGCCGCCCCACAGAATTGATGTATTCAGGAACTTGTTGCCTTTTCCGACAATTGCACCAATGATCAATGGTTTTTCGACCGTATCAAGTGCTTGCTTTACATCCTGGTTATTAAATGGATCTACATCAACCGAATTTTCGGGCCAAAGAACAAAATCGACATTTGAGTCCTTAGCCAGTTCCTCTTGTGTTCGTTGCAAATGATTTTTGAATACTGCTTTGGCTCTTGAGTTGAAATCTAAACCCATTTGAGGAACATTGCCCTGAATCATCAATACATTTGTTGCAGAAACAGTTGCTAAATTGACTGGAACAAGAAGAAGTAAAAACGGAAGAAACGTTATGTAGGAGAACTTTCTCGAGGCACCATAAAAAATAATGAGAGCGAATACAACCGTCAATGCAGAAAGTGCTGATGCACCTCCGATTGCAGCAATTTTAGAAAAGGGTGCATCGGCTTGGGTATATGCGATGCGCACCCAACCAAAACCACCAAATGGAAATCTATTTCGCACTTCTTCCATAATGATGAAAATGAGCGGATATGAGGTCATCCCCCAACGCGAAACTAGCGCGAGTGGAAGATAGAAAAGCGACAGCCCCAATCCGAGAATAATCCATGGGATCGAGCCAACAAATGTGCTGCTCCAATGTAAAACAATGAGATTCAAAGTGGCGGCAAAGATAAAAGTAGAAACAACTTTTCGATGTGTCAGTGTTAACGCATACATATGGACGGCGATTGCTATCGGGGCGACCCACCACTTCCCCACCGGTTCGTATGCAGCCGACAAAAGAGCGCCAGATAATGCAGATAAAAGTAGAGCTACCAACCCAATGCACTGATCAAACGATCAACACTTGCCCCCAAGGCATAGCGCTCCTTGAATTGATAAATTTCGGAAAGATCAGCAGGTGCTTTCGGAAGTGACAAATCTACTTTTGGCAACGGCGCATTGCGTGCGACGCGGACCAATTTAGGTGCAATCTTTAAATAGTCAGCACCAGCAATAATTTTCTTAGCCAGTGCCGGTGGAAGCGATTCATGCGCCGCCATCGCACCAGCCAAGGCGTCTTCTGCAGTTGCAAAGTTATTGGCAATTACAGCTGCTCCCTTTTCACCGATCCCCTTTACCCCGGGTAAACCATCGGAAGGGTCTCCCCTAAACATTGCAAAGAGATCGTATCTATCCCCTGGGATCGAGTACTTTTCAGCTACGTATTTAATATCAACTAGATCGTGTTGAGAAATTCCTTTGGCAAGATACACAACCTTGATGTCACGAGCATCGTCAACCATTTGGAATAAATCACGATCACCTGTAACGATTCTTATCGGACCCTTTTCTATTTCGGCATACGTTGCCATAACATCATCAGCTTCATAATCATCAACGCCAACAACAGGGATCCCAAACAAATCAAGTAAGTCCAGAAGAATCGGAATCTGTGGAGTAAGAGTTTCTGGCTCTTCTTCCTCTTCTCCCCCTTCTTCCTCTAATCGGTTAGCTTTGTATTCGGGAAAAATATCTACTCGCCAACTGGGACGCCAGTCGCCGTCTAGACATGCAACTAAACGATTTGGTTTGTACACATTAATTAAACGTGCAGTCATATCCACGTAACCGCGAATTGCATTGACAGATGTTCCATCGGGAGCAAGCAAAGTGTCTGGCATGCCGTAATACGCTCGGTACCAAAGGGAAGCGCTATCAAGGAGCATTAATGTCATACATCCCCCATGAGGTAAGCAACTACGCCGCGATCAATTCGCTTCACCGCATCCTTGCAGACGGGGCGAAGTTTTTCACTCGCTCCGGCAATTTGATTCAACAAATCTACTAATTGCTTGGTCGAGCGGACAAAATCTCCGACTGACATGTCACTACCCTTAAGCACACTATTGAGCGAGTTTCCGCTGGCCCACTTGTAGGAAATGAAACAAAAACCCGCATCAGGTTCACGTTGAGTTTTTACACCAAAGTCATTTTCGATTTTTTCTAAAGCCGCCCATAGCGAAATAATCTCAGTCAAAGTCGATGTGACTTTTTGGCTTGGCAGTTTCGGCGCAAGATTTTCCTGTGACCGCGATTCAAAGATCATGCAGGAAACCACCGATAAAAGTTCTGTGGCATTCAGGTCATCAAGTAGGCCGCGTCTAATGGATTCAGTCAGCAAAAGGTCTGATTCGGCGTAGATTTTTGTCAAAATCTTTCCCTGCACCGTTGGTTTTTCGCCGTCGATGTATTGCAAATGATCTAGAACTTGGCAGATCTGGTCAAAAGTTTTTGCGATGACATGGGTTCTATTCTCAACTCGTGTTGTTAATCCTTCGTTTTCTCGAGTCAGTCGTCCGGCGCGTTCTGCTAGTCGTGCATGGTCTTCGCGTTCGGCGCAGCCATGAGATGGATGGGCTTTTAGCGAGCGTCGTAGGTCCGCCAGCTCGCCTTCCATGTGACCACGTTGTCTATTATCAAAAGTTTTTCGTTGATCACGTCGGCTCAGCAGAACCTCAACCTCTTTGATGGAACGTCGCAAGCGTGCATATTCTAGAAAATCACCCAGATGACATTGCGCGTCCCGAATTAATTCCGCAATCAATGTTTCATTTTTTCGTATCTGGCGAGTTAGTCCTACAACGGCGCGATCGGCCTGAAATTGTGCAAATGAAGATTCGAGCGATCTACGCGCAGTTTCGCGTCCAAAACGTGAAATCAAATTGATCGCCATGTTGTACGTTGGTGAAAAGGAAGATCGCAAAGGATATGTTCGAGTTGAAGCCAATCCCGCAGCTGAAGCCGAATCAACAGTTGGCGACCATTGGATTACCGCATTTCCTTCAATATCAATTCCTCGGCGACCAGCTCGGCCGGTCAACTGCGTGTACTCCCCCGGAGTAATAGGAACGTGGGCTTCACCATTGAACTTAATCAGTTTTTCTAAAACAACTGTTCTGGCTGGCATGTTGATTCCAAGGGCCAAAGTTTCAGTCGCAAATACCGCTTTGACTAGGCCGCGTTGAAAAAGATCCTCAACCGCGCCTTTGAAACTCGGCAGCAAGCCTGCGTGGTGAGCTGCAATGCCACGTTCAAGCGCGGTGAGCCACTCTTGAAAACCTAAGACCTCTAAATCTTCCTCTGCAATGTTTTGGGTGTAGCGCAGTGCGGTTTGTCGGATTTCAGTTCGCTCTTCTGGCGAGGTAAGTCGCAAGCCTGCATGTAGGCATTGCTTTACAGCTGCATCACAGCCAACCCTTGAAAAAATAAAGGTAATCGCAGGCAAGAGATTTTCACGCTGAAGTTTTTCGATTATTTCAGCTCTGCTCATTCGATCAGAAGGCTCTGCGAACCTGCCCCTTCTATTGCGTCCCAAAGATGAACGCCTAATCGCTTCACGCTCTCGCTGAAGAATTTCGGGGTTGATCTTGCCTGGTTGATCAAACAAATCCATTAGGCGATTGCCGATCAATACATGTTGGAACAATGGAATCGGTCGGATTTCACTCACGATAACTTCGGTGTCACCTCGCACCTCACCCAACCATTCACCGAATTCCTCGGCGTTGGAAACAGTTGCTGAAAGTGAAATCACCTGAACGCTTTCCATTAAGTGGATAAGAACTTCTTCCCAGACTGCACCTCTGAATTTATCGGCCAAATAGTGAACTTCATCCATCACGACGCAACCCAAATTAGTAAGGGTGTTGGATCCTGCATACAGCATATTTCGCAGAACTTCAGTCGTCATAACCAAAATATCCGCTTCACCATTAATGCTTGTATCACCGGTTAAAAGTCCGACCCGATCTTCGCCAAACTTGGCCACGAACTCCGAGTATTTTTGGTTAGACAAAGCCTTTATCGGGGTTGTGTAAAAACACTTCTTGCCGGCTTGCAAAGCAAAGTAGGCCGCAAATTCTCCAACGACAGTCTTACCGGCACCAGTTGGCGCTGCAACCAACACACCTTTTCCATCTTCTACTGCATGACAAGCAGTGATCTGGAATGCATCAAATTCAAAGTCAAATGTGAGTAGGAATTCCGTGGTTACTGGATGTTGTCCTCGTAACTTTGCGGCTGCATAGCGTTCGGCAGGTGTTGTCATGCGACCCACGTTTTCAATGCGCCCGAAATACATTCGGCTGAAATGGGTAACTGTCCGATTCGTTCTCCATCAGCATAGGCAACGGCCTTTGACTCGATTCTTACGGAACGACTCCGCACGATTTCAACCGCAGGATGAGAGATATGAGTCCCGGCGAAAACCCGTGGGAAGACTTTAATGAACTCCAGTGTTGAAACCGGATGAAGCACCATCACATCGAAAAGACCATCAACGATGTTTGCGTTGGGGCAAACCAACATTCCTCCGCCATAGGATCGACCGTTTGAAACCGCAATAAGCATGGCTTGCGTCGAAATTGTTCGATCATCCAAAGTAATCTCATAGTGACGAGGTCTAAAACGTGGAAGCTCCATCGCAATGGCAGCGTTGTATTTCATTGGTCCTTTAGGCCAAGCCATGGTGTTGGCCTTTTCATTAACTACAGAATCAAAGCCTGTCGATAAAATTGCGGCAAACCATTCCCCGTCGACCAAGCCTAAGTCAACTGAAGTTGGGCTGGATGTCGTGATCGCTTCTAGTTGTGCATCATAAGAATCGAGTTTCCAGCCCAGAGTCCGGACAAAATCATTTCCGGTACCCGCTGGAATAACTGCAAGTGGAATCTGCAGTGGAACAACTTTTTGCAAGATGTTATGAAGAAGTCCATCTCCCCCAACTGCTATCACTCCTGGTGTGTCTGGAAATCTTTCAATAAAGGCCGAAAGATGGTCCACTAATGCAACTGAAGAGTTTCCGGTGACAATTGTGTAAGCGATGCCTCGCTGGGAAAGCCAACCAGCTACATATGTTCCTACTGTGGTCCCTTTACCCTGACCCGCGACAGGGTTGATCACCAAAGCCCACATAGGAAGACCCTATCGGCTATTCCTTTATGGAGGTTGGTGCTGCAATGGCTGAACTGCCAGTTTCGACCGCTTCTGCTTTCTTATCGCGTCGGCGGTCGACCAATACTGCAATAGATCCAGCCATGAAGTAGAAAAGAATCAAAGGGCCAGAAAGTAAAACCATGCTCAAAGGATCAGCCGTTGGAGACAATGCAGCTACAAAGAAGAAGATTGTGAATATCCAAATTCTCCATGGTTTCAAGATTGTCTTTCCGCGCAAGAATCCAATTAAGTTAAAGGTTAATAAAAAGATGGGGAGCTCAAAAGCAAGGCCAACAAAGAGAATGACTCTTAGAACGAAATCTAAATAGTCATCGAACCTGACCAAGTTGCTGATGGAATCTGGTGTGAAACCAAAAAGTGCTTTTATTGCTATTGGAAGAATGAGATAGCCCAGTGTTGCTCCCATAGCGAAAAACGGTGTTGCCGAAGCAACAAACATGACGCTTGTTCGCTTCTCTTTACGATGAAGTGCAGGGGCGATGAAAGCCCACAACTGGTACAACCAGAAGGGTGCCGAAACAATTATTCCGGTCAGCAAGGCGACTTTAATTTGTAAATCAAGTGGACCAAGAACTCCGCTGATGTAAAGAGCACCGCAACTTGCCGCCCCAGATTGTTGAGCCGCCTTTAGGTCGCAGACCGGCGCCGCAAGGGTGACAATGATTGAATCGTAGAAATACCACCCTCCACTAAATGCAACCAATACTGCAATCGCGGAACGAAGAACTCGTTTACGTAATTCGCGTAAGTGGTCTAGAAGGGGCATCCGTGCTTCAT
>JACCDP010719981.1_pt1 | contig 28898 bp, 37 predicted proteins | sample 7445841 | NCBI WGS metagenome assembly JACCDP01 (sample SAMN15323441, study PRJNA562643) | freshwater metagenome | isolation source: river surface water | place: USA:Blue River Watershed | collected 2017-08-17 | reverse complement strand
CGCTTAGTTGAGATAGTCGAGAAGGCTAAGTAATAGGAGATATCTAAATGATTCAGTCAGAGTCAAGAATGAAAGTTGCCGATAACACCGGCGCTAAAGAGCTTCTTGTTATCCGTATTCTCGGTGGTTCTGGTCGCCGCTACGCAAGCCTCGGCGATGTAGTGGTAGCAACCGTGAAGGATGCGATTCCAGGTGGAAGCGTAAAGAAGAGCGATGTGGTCAAGGCCGTAATCGTTCGCACTAAGAAAGAAGTTCGTCGCCCAGACGGCTCATATATCAAGTTCGACGAGAACGCCGCTGTGATCATCAAGAAAGACGGTGAACCGCAAGGAACCCGTATCTTTGGTCCAGTTGGTCGTGAGCTTCGTGAAAAGAAGTTCATGAAGATTATCTCGTTGGCTCCGGAGGTTATCTAATGGCAACTATCAAAAAAGGTGACACCGTAATGCTTATCGGTGGAGCAAAAGAATCTCGCGGCGGTGAGCGCGGTAAGACTGGAACTGTTTTGGCAGTTGACAAGAAGACCAACCGTGTAATCGTTGATGGAATGAACCTAGTTACCAAGCACGTCAAGCAGACCGAAAACGCCAAGGGTGTTAAAGACGGCGGCCTGGTTACCGAGCCAGCTCCGATTCACATCTCTAACGTTGCACTTGTTGACCCAGAGACCAAAAAGCCAACTCGTCTTGGTGTCAAGGTCGAAATGGTCAAGGTCCAGGGTAAAGACAAAAGCCGCATGAAGGCCAAGCGCGTTCGTGTTGCTAAGAAGTCAGGTAAGGAAATCTAATGACCACCGTGAAAATCGAGCCTCGTCTAAAGGCTAAATACAAGAGCGAAATAAAGGGTGAACTACTAAGCCAGTTCGGCTTCAAGAACGTGAACCAGGTACCAGGTTTGACCAAGATCGTGGTCAACATGGGTGTTGGCGATGCAGCCAAGGACGGCAAGCTCATCGAATTTGCTATCAAGGATCTAACTGCAATCACCGGCCAGAAGCCACAGGTAAACCTGGCTCGTAAGTCAATCGCTCAGTTCAAGTTGCGTGAGGGTCAGCCAATCGGTGCACACGTAACATTGCGTGGCGACCGGATGTGGGAGTTCCTAGACAGATTGCTATCGCTAGCACTTCCTCGTATCCGTGACTTCCGTGGACTATCGGACAAGCAGTTTGACGGTAAGGGTAATTACACCTTTGGTCTAAACGAGCAGACCATGTTCCACGAAATCAACCAGGACGGTATCGACAGACCTCGCGGTATGGATATCACTCTGGTAACTACAGCTTCGAACGATGACGAGGGTAGAGCACTTCTAGTTGCCCTAGGTTTCCCGTTCAAGACAAACAACTAATTGGATAGGTCTGATTGCCTGAACAGCTTTCAGAAACCGACAAAGTAAGGAAAACAAAAAACTAATGACAATGACAGATCCGGTAGCGGATTTTCTCACCCGTCTCAGAAACGCTAACTCTGCTTTCCACGAGGAAATCACTCTTCCGTACAGCAAGATGAAGGCGAGCATCGCAGAGATTCTAAAGTCCGAAGGATACATCCAGACCGTAAAGGTAGTTGATGGTGAAGTCGGAAAAGCTTTGCAGGTAGAGCTAAAGTATGGCCCTAACCGTGAGCGCTCAATTTCTGGCATCAAGCGTGTTTCAAAGCCTGGCTTGCGTGTTTACGCAAAATCAAACGAGATTCCTCGTGTGCTAGGTGGCCTTGGTATCGCTATTCTTTCTACCTCTTCAGGTATTCTTACTGACCGTCAAGCAGCCAAGAAAGGAGTAGGCGGAGAAGTCATCGCCTACATCTGGTAAAAGACATGTCACGTATTGGAAAGATGCCTATCGCGATTCCTTCTGGAGTCGAAATCAAAATTGAGGGACAGCTTGTTTCAGTGAAGGGCCCTAAGGGTTCACTGAGCCACAGCGTTCCAGCACCGATCGCCGTTGTTGTTGAAGATAACAACATCTTGGTTACCCGTCCAGATGACGAGAGAAACTCTCGCTCACTGCATGGGCTCACCAGAACCCTGATTGCTAACACCATCGAAGGTGTGACCAAGGGCTATTCAAAGGCTTTGGAAATCGTCGGAACCGGTTACCGTGTTACCGCTAAGGGTTCATCAATCGAGTTTGCACTTGGTTATTCTCACCCGATCCTGGTTGAGCCTCCGACTGGAATTTCATTCCAGGTTGAAGGAAACAACAAGGTCACTGTTGTCGGTATCGACAAGCAGGCTGTTGGTGAGGTAGCAGCAAACCTTCGTAAGCTTCGTAAGCCTGAGCCATACAAGGGCAAGGGTGTCCGCTATGCCGGTGAAGTTGTTCGCCGCAAGGCCGGAAAGGCAGGTAAGTAATCATGGGTCTTACTCCAAGAACTCGCGGTAAGAGCAAGTCAGCCGCTAGAGACCGCAGACACCTTCGTCTTCGCAAGAAGATTGAGGGAACTGCCTCTCGTCCAAGACTTGTGGTAACCCGCTCGGCTCGCCACGTCTTCGTTCAGATCGTTGATGACGCTAAGGGTCACACCCTAGTTTCAGCTTCGACCATGGAAGCCGATCTACGTAAGTCAGCAGATGACAAGTCAGCTAAGTCAAAGGCCGTTGGTCTACTACTTGCGCAGCGCGCTAAGGCTGCCGGAATTACCGAGGTCGTTTTTGACCGCGGAGGTAACAGATATGCCGGTCGCGTTGCAGCTATCGCTGATGGCGCTCGTGAAGGTGGGCTGGTCCTGTGAGTCAAGAAAACAAGGAGCAAGAGTTGTCAACTGAGTCAACTGAGAATGCAAGTACCGAGGCTGTAGCGACTGAAACCGGTGAACGCGATGCACGTCGTGGTTCACGTGAGCGCGCACCGCGCGGTGAGCGTCGTGATCGCGAAGACACCAAGAGCCCGTTCTTGGAGCGTGTGGTTACCATTAACCGCGTTTCAAAGGTGGTCCAGGGTGGACGTCGTTTCTCCTTCACCGCACTAGTTGTTGTCGGTGACGGTAACGGAATGGTCGGCGTTGGCTACGGCAAGGCTCGTGAAGTTCCAGCCGCTATCGCCAAGGGTGTTGAAGAAGCAAAGAAGAGTTTCTTCCGCGTACCAAGACTTGGTGGAACCATCCCTCACCCAGTGCAGGGTGAAGCAGCAGCCGGTGTGGTTCTGCTTCGTCCAGCAGCAGCTGGTACCGGTGTTATCGCTGGTGGTCCAGTTCGTGCTGTATTGGAATGTGCTGGAGTTAACGATGTTTTGAGTAAGTCACTCGGATCATCAAACACAATCAACATTGTTCACGCCACCGTGGCTGCACTGAAAAAGCTGGAAGAACCAGCAAGCGTTGCAGCTCGTCGTGGATTGACCCTAGAAGAGGTAGCTCCAAAGGTTATCTTGAAGGCTCAAGCAGATGCAAAGGCAGGTGCCTAAATGGCAGCACGTCTAAAAGTAACCCAGGTTAAAAGCGGTGTTGGCAACAGCCAGCGTCAGCGTGATTCACTTAGAACCCTGGGCCTAAAAAGAATTGGCGATATCGTCGTCAAGGATGACAGCCTAGTTACCCGTGGGCTGGTTCGTGCAGTAGCACACCTAGTTAAGGTCGAGGAGATTAACTAATGGCTGAAGAGAAGAAGACTGTAGCGGCTAAAAAGCCAGCTGCTGCTCAGGAGAAGAGCAACTTGCTAAAGCTCCACCACCTACGCCCTGCTCCAGGAGCCAAGAAGGAGCGCACTCGCTTCGGTCGCGGTGAGGGATCTAAGGGTAAGACTGCCGGTCGTGGTACCAAGGGTACTAAGGCTCGCTACCAGGTAAGACCAGGCTTTGAAGGTGGTGGTGTTCGCCTAGTAATGCGTACCCCTAAGCTTCGTGGTTTCAAGAACCCGTTCAAGGTGGAGTATCAGGTAGTAAACATCGAGACTCTAGTTGAGCTTTACCCGCAAGGCGGCGAGGTTACCGTGGCTTCATTGGTGGCCAAGGGCGCTGTTCGCAAGAACGAAAAGGTAAAGGTTCTAGGTCAGGGCGAGGCAACCGTTAAACTAGACGTCAAGGTTGATAAAGTCTCCGAGTCTGCCAAGGCAAAGATTCTTGCTGCCGGCGGAAGCGTTACTGAGTAATTAGTTAGCCAACAGGAGGCTAAAAATGTTTAGTGCAATCCAGAGAGCGTTTACCACGCCAGATCTGCGCAACAAACTGCTATTCACCCTAGCTATCGTTGCCATCTACCGTTTGGGATCATTCATTCCTGCACCGTTTGTCAACTATGAGAACGTGCAGCAATGTCTGAAAGCTGGCACCACAAGCACTTCCGGAATCTATGAACTGGTTAACCTGTTCTCCGGTGGTGCCTTGCTGCAGCTATCGATTTTTGCTCTGGGTATCATGCCCTATATCACCGCCTCGATCATCACCCAGCTACTTCGTGTAGTTATTCCACGCTTTGAGACTTTGTATAAAGAAGGCCAGGCTGGTCAGGCAAAGATTACTCAATACACCCGTTACCTAACTATTGGTTTGGGTCTATTGCAGTCAACAACTTTGATTGCTGTTGCCCGTCAGGGTGGTGGCGCACTGTTTGGAACCAACTGTTCTGGAAGCCTATTCAGCGATAACTCTTGGTGGGCCATCTCATTGATGATTATCACCATGACTGCTGGTACCGGTTTGATTATGTGGCTTGCTGAGCTTGTAACCGAACGCGGTATCGGTAACGGTATGTCACTTTTGATCTTCGCTTCTATCGCAGCTCGTTTCCCAGCTAGCCTAAGCGGAATTGCACAGAGCAGAAGCATCGAAGTTCTTCTCGGTGTTATCGGTGTCGGTGTTGTTATCGTTCTGCTAGTTATTTTGGTTGAGCAGTCACAGCGTCGTATTCCGGTTCAGTACGCCAAGCGCATGGTTGGTAAGAGAACCTACGGTGGCCAGGCTACCTATTTGCCGATCAAGGTAAACATGGCCGGTGTTGTCCCAGTTATCTTTGCCTCAAGCTTGCTATACCTACCTGGTCTAATTGCACAGTTCAACGGCCCTGATGCCAATGGAAAAATTGCCGATTGGGTCATTTGGATTAACAACAACCTGACTCAGGGCGATCACCCGCTCTACATGCTGATGTATTTCCTTATGATTGTTGCCTTTACCTACTTCTATGTTTCGATTACCTTCAACCCTGAAGAAGTATCGGAGAACATGAAGCAGTATGGTGGCTTTATTCCAGGTATTCGTGCCGGTAAGCCAACCACCGAGTATCTAGAGTATGTTCTTTCAAGAATTACACTGCCTGGTTCGCTATACCTAGGTATCGTCGCGTTGATTCCACTATTTGCTCTAACGCTTTTGAATGCTAACCAAGACTTCCCATTCGGTGGAACCTCGATCCTGATTATCGTTGGTGTCGGTCTTGAGACGGTCAAGCAGATCAGCGCTCAGATGCAACAGCGAAACTACGAAGGTCTACTGAAGTGAGCCGGTTTCTCTTGATCGGCCCACCAGGGGCCGGCAAGGGAACGCAGGCCGGTTTGCTCTCAAACGCCTATTCAGTCCCTGCCATTTCTACCGGGGATATCTTCAGGGCTAACGTCAAAGACGAAACTCCACTTGGATTACTTGCCAAAAGCTTTATGGACAGAGGCGAGTATGTTCCTGATTCGGTAACCAATGACATGGTTCGGGAACGTTTAACTCAAGAAGATGTGAAGCGTGGCTTTATTTTGGATGGCTACCCAAGAACCAGAGACCAGGTCCTAGAGCTAGAGAACATTCTTTCTGAAAATGAAACCAGGCTTGATGCGGTTGTCCTGATCACCGCAGATATCGAGGTGCTAGTCGAAAGACTGCTAAAGCGCTCTCAAGAACAGGGTCGATCAGATGACACAGAAGAAATCATCCGTCACCGGCAGGAAGTTTATCTAGAGCAAACCAGGCCAATCATCGACATTTATACCGAGCGCGATCTGGTTGTCGCCATCGATGGACTTGGTCAAGTGGACGAAGTCACCCACCGCATTTTAAACGCGCTCACTCAGCGCGGTCTTTCACCAGTTATTTAGGTAATCATGGCTCGCGAGCGAATTTCGCTGAAAAGCGATGTTGATATCATGCTGATGCGTGAGCCTGGCCTAATCACGGCTGCAGCGCTAAAAGCGGTTAGAGCTGCGATCAAACCCGGAATAAGCACTCTAGAGCTGGATGCGATAGCCGAAGAAACGATTGTTTCGATGGGGGCAAGAAGTAATTTCAAACTGGTGCCTGGTTACACTCACACCATCTGCTGCAGTATCAATAATGAGGTTGTCCACGGTATTCCAGCGAAGGACCGGATCATTCAAGCGGGCGATATTGTCTCCGTTGATTGCGGTGCAATTACCGATTCGGGCTGGAATGGTGATGCTGCTTTTAGCTATGTGGTTCCAGGAGGCGATGAAGCGGTCACTAAGGTTAGAGAGGCTCTATCTGCGGCCTGTAAGGATTCACTTTGGACCGGTATTGCCAAATTTGCTACCGCTACCAGATTGAACGAGGTTGGCAGGGCGGTCGAGGCCAGTATTCGGAACAGCGGTAGGTACGGCATTTTGCAGGATTACATCGGCCACGGTGTTGGCAGGTCCATGCATGAAGATCCAGCCGTTTTTAACTACCAGACCAGGGATTTGGGCCCGGTTATCGAAAATGGCCTAGTTATTGCCATCGAACCGATGATTACGGCGGGAAGCCAGCGGGTAAAGGTGCTTTCAGATAGCTGGACGGTGGCCACCGTGGATAACTCCGATGCCAGCCACTGGGAACACACCGTAGCAAGGCATTCTGGGGGTATTTGGGTCCTAACTGCAGAAGATGGCGGGGCAACTGAGCTGGCACCCTTCGGGATTACGCCCATATTGCCCAATCTTTAACTAGAATTTACCGCCAAATTGTCCTAAGATTGAGACTTGGTGTTTCGGCACGAATAATCCTTTCTCTTTTGGAGAGATTTTCGCGTGTCGGGGGACTGACAGAAAAAGATAAGTGAGTTTATGGCCAACAAAGACGGCGTCATCGAGATCGAGGGCACAGTTGATGAAGCTCTACCGAACGCGATGTTCCGAGTCGAGTTGACCAATGGGCACAAAGTCTTAGCGCACATTTCTGGAAAGATGCGACAGCACTACATTCGTATTCTTCCTGGCGATCGCGTGATAGTCGAGCTCAGCACCTACGACCTAAATCGTGGGCGCATCATTTATCGCTACAAATAAACATCTAGTAGAAAAAGTTTAGACATGAAGGTTAACCCAAGCGTCAAGAAGATTTGCGACAAGTGCAAAGTCATTCGTCGTCACGGTCGCGTGATGGTTATTTGTGAGAACCCTCGTCACAAGCAGCGTCAGGGTTAACAAAGATCTAGCAACACCGATAACTAAATAAAACCAAGGCAGTGTTCAAGGAAATATTCCTGGCACCTCTCGAGAAGGCGAGAGCTCAGATAAATATCTGGGATAACACTGTTGCAGACCTTCTAAACATCAGGAGAAATCCAAATGGCACGTATTGCCGGAGTCGATATTCCTCGCGATAAGCGAGTCGAAATCGCCCTAACCTACATCTACGGAATCGGTCGCACCAGAAGCGTAAAGGTGCTTACCGATACACAAATCGATAAAAACATCCGCGTTAAAGATCTATCGGATGACCAGCTTGTTGCTATTCGTGATTACATCGAAGGCACATTCAAGGTCGAAGGAGATCTGCGTCGTGATGTTGCAGCCGATATTCGCCGCAAGGTTGAGATTGGTTCATACGAAGGTATTCGTCACCGTAAGGGACTACCTGTTCGTGGTCAGCGCACCAAGACTAATGCTCGTACTCGTAAGGGTCCGAAGCGTACTGTGGCCGGTAAGAAGAAGGCGGCACGCAAGTAGTACTTGCGTCTGACTAGAAAAGACTTAGGAGAAAACTCATGGCAGCACCAAAGGCAAAGGCAACCACTACGGTTCGTAAGCCTCGTAAAAAAGAAAAGAAGAACGTTACCCACGGTCAAGCACACATCAAGAGCACTTTTAACAACACCATCGTTTCGATTACCGATTCAACCGGTGCGGTTATCTCATGGTCATCTTCAGGTGATGTTGGCTTCAAGGGCTCACGTAAGTCAACTCCATTCGCAGCCCAGATGGCAGCTGAAGCAGCAGCCCGTAAGGCTCAGGAGCACGGTTTGAAGAAGGTTGATGTTTTCGTAAAGGGCCCAGGCTCTGGACGTGAAACAGCGATTCGTTCACTTCAGGCAGCAGGTCTTGAAGTTGGTTCGATCTCCGATGTGACCCCACAGGCACACAACGGCTGTCGCCCACCGAAGCGTCGTCGCCTCTAATTTTTGCAACAACTTAGATAACTTAATACAGCTGTTTAGTGGCCACTGAACAGCAAACCTCAAAAAACGAGGCATCAAATAGCGGATGTCTCAATGAAAGGAAACCCAGTGCTAATTGCACAGACACCAGTTCTGCACGAAGAGATTGACAGCAATTTCCCTAACCGCGCCAGATTCACTCTAGATCCGCTAGAGCCAGGTTTCGGTTACACCCTTGGTAACTCACTTCGCCGCACCCTGCTTTCCTCAATTCCAGGAGCAGCTGTTACCAGCATCAGAATCACTGGCATCAGCCACGAATTCGGTCCGATTTCAGGTGTGAAAGAAGACGTCACCGAACTTATTTTGAACGTCAAGGACATCGTTGTGTCTTTGGATTCAGATGTCCCGGTAACAGTTCACCTAAAAGCTGGAGTTGGTGAAGTCAAGGCTGGAGATATCACCGTTGATTCAACAGTTACCATTCACAACCCTGAGCTAGTGCTAGCTACCGTAAACAAGGGCAGCCTAGAAATGTGGTTGACCATTGAAGCAGGTCGTGGTTATGTTCAGGCTTCACAGAACCGTCAGCAGGACATGGCAAATAACGGAATCATTCCGGTTGACTCAATCTATTCACCAGTGTTGAAGGTTTCTTACCGCGTTGAGGCAACTCGTGCCGGTGAGTTCACCAACTTCGACAAGCTAATTGTTGATGTTGAGACCAAGCCATCAATCTCACCTCGCGAAGCAATCGCTTCTGCTGGTAAGACCCTGGTTAACCTATTCGGTCTAGCCGCTGCCTTGGATGAGAACGCCGAAGGTATCGACCTGCCAGCAACCGACATGGTTGTTGATCTGCCACCAGCATTGGCTAAGCCAATTGAGGAACTAGATCTAACCGTTCGTTCATACAACTGCCTAAAGCGTGAAGGCATCAACACCGTTAGCGAGTTGATCAACCTAACCGAGGAGCAGCTGATGAACATCCGTAACTTTGGTAGCAAGTCTGTTGATGAGGTTCGCGACAAGCTAACCTCGATGGGATTACGTTTCCGCGATGCAGTGCCAGGATTTGACGCTGCGTATTTCAGTTCAAGTTTTGACCAGGACGACAGAGCCTAAATTTTAGGCTTAGAAAAGTAAGAGGAGAAATAACATGCCACGCCCAACAAAGGGTCCTCGTCTCGGAGGCAGTCCAGCCCACGAGCGTTTGCTGCTAAACAATTTGGCCGCATCGCTATTTACCCACAAGGCTGTTACCACCACAGAGACCAAGGCTAAGCGCGTTCAGCCGGTTGCCGAGAAGTTAGTTACGCTAGCCAAGCGCGGCGATCTGCACGCACGTCGTCAGGTCATGGCCGACATTTCAGATAAGAATGTTGTCCACGAGCTATTTGCAAATATCGCACCTCAGGTTCTAGAGCGTAAGGGTGGATACACCAGAATCACCAAGCTTGGTTTCCGTAAGGGCGATAACGCTCCTATGGCGCTAATCGAATTGGTACTAGAGCCAGTGGTTGCTAAGCCAGCTAAGGCTAAGGCAAAAGTTGCCGAAGCGGTTAAGGCTGCTCCGGTTGCCGCAGCTGCTGAAGCGGTTGCTACACCTGCAGAAACCATCGTTGAGGAAGAAGCAGTAGTTGCTGAAGCCCTTGGTGAAGAAGCAGCCAACGAGGTAGTTGCCGAAGAAGCACAAGCTGTTGAGCAAGAAATTGTTGCCGAGGCTCAAGCTGAAGCAGTAGCAGAAGAAGTAGAAGCACCAGCTTCAGAAGAGGCAGCAGTAGTTGAAGAAGTTGCTGTTGTAGAAGAAGCTGCAAGCGAGGAAGCTCCTGCCGCTGAAGAGACTAAGTCCGAAGAGGCTTAGAGATTTAGTTAGCAGTAAAGATCATGAAAAAAGCCGTTGGCCCCAAAGCCGGCGGCTTTTCTCGTTACCGGATTGATTTAGCCTACGAAGGATCGGATTTTGCCGGTTGGGCAAAACAGCCTGGGCTCAGAACGGTTCAGGGGGATTTTCTTTCCACCTTAGAACTAATCTTTGGTAAATCTGAAGATGATTTCGGTTTACGAGTTGCTGGTCGAACCGATGCTGGGGTTCATGCCGAGGCTCAAGTGATTCACATTGACTTACTGCCGGAGCAACTCAAGCGCCTTGGACGCTCTACCAATACCGTTGCCAAACTGAATTCGCTGTTGCCTAAAGATATTAGAGTGAAGGCTTTTGCTTTAGCGCCGAATGGCTTTGATGCCAGGTTCTCGGCCAGCTTTAGAAGATACCGCTATCGCATAGCCGATCCGGTAAGTGGCTGGAACCCGCTTTATGGCAAAACCCAGCTCTGGGTGAATTACGAACTCAATCTCGAGAAAATGGAGCAGGCCGGTGCGCACCTGATCGGGTTGAAAGACTTCGCTGCTTTTAGTAAACCTAAGGCTAGGGCCACTGCTATCAGGGAGCTAAAGATTCTAAAGATCTCCAGGAATAAGTCATTTGGCAACATCATCGAGATAGAACTAATCGCTGATGCTTTTGCCCACAATATGGTCAGATCTATTGTCGGAGCGCTAATCAAGGTTGGTGCTGGGCGGGCAGAGCCTAAAGATGTTGCCAAAGCCCTGAAATCCCGCTCCAGAACCCACGGTTTCAAGGTGGTCGGGCCAGAGGGGCTAAGCCTTATTGAGGTGGGCTACCCGGCCAAGAAGGATCTGGCTAAACAGGCTGAAATAGCCCGAAATATGCGTTCTTTGGACGAGTAGTGGGGTTATTAGCACTTGCACTAGCTAGGCGTTTCGGGCTAAACTTGACCCTTGGTGCCTGAACTAAAGGGCAATCCTGATGGATTTATCCATCGTCAATCGTAAAGAAACAGAAAGCATTTTAGCGTGCGTACATATACACCGAAGGCTCACGAGCTGCAGAACAACTGGCTCATTATCGACGCCACTGATGTAGTTTTAGGTCGTTTGGCTTCAACTGCAGCAGCGCTTTTGCGCGGAAAGCACAAGCCAACCTTTGCTCCACACATGGACAACGGCGACTACGTAGTCATCATTAACGCAGACAAGGTAGCACTTACCGGTGCGAAGTTGCAGAAGAAGAACGCCTACCGCCACTCTGGTTACCCAGGTGGTCTAACTGCAACCACTTATGCAGAACTTTTGGAGAAATCCCCTGAGAAGGCTGTTGAAAAAGCCATTCGTGGAATGCTTCCAAAGAACACTCTTGGTCGCGATCAACTAGCTAAGTTGAAGGTTTACCGCGGTGCGGAACACCCTCACGTAGCTCAAGCGCCAAAGCCATTCGTGATTGGACAGGTAGCGCAGTAATAGCGCAGAAAGAAAAACATGCCAACTAAGAAAACTGTAGAAGCTACCGAGTACTCAACTGAGAGCAAAGCTCCAGCAAAAGCTAAGGGCACACTCTCTGTTCCAGGTGCTGGTCTTGGTCGTCGTAAAGAAGCCATCGCTCGTGTTCGCATCAAGCCAGGTTCCGGTGTAATCAAAGTTAACGGCCGCGAACTTGCCGAATATTTCCCAAACAAGTTGCACCAGCAACTAATTACCGATCCGTTTAAAGTTCTCGGTCTTCAGGATTCTTACGATGTAGTTGCACGTATTCAGGGTGGCGGTGTTGCTGGTCAAGCTGGAGCACTTCGTCTTGGTATCTCCCGTGCGCTAAATGAAATTGATCGTGATAACAACCGTCCAGCTTTGAAAAAGGCAGGCTTCCTATCTCGCGATGCTCGTGTTATCGAGCGCAAGAAGGCCGGTCTTAAGAAAGCTCGTAAGGCTTCGCAGTTCTCTAAGCGTTAATTCGCTTCGAGCATTGCTCGGATAATCTAAGACCATGGCCCGCTTGTTTGGTACCGATGGTGTTCGAGGCGTTGCTGGCCGCGATCTCACAGTCTCCTTTGCAATCAAACTCGCCCAAGCAGCTGCAATCGTATTGGCTGAAACCGCACGTAATGAAGGTAGAAGGCCAACCGCTGTAATCGGCCGTGATCCAAGAATCTCTGGTGAATATCTAGCCGCGGCTGTTGCTTCAGGTTTAGCGTCTTCCGGCGTCGATGTCTTTGATGCCGGGGTTATCCCAACTCCAGCAACCGCTTTTCTAACTGCCGATATCAAAGCAGATTTTGGCGTGATGATTTCAGCCTCACATAATCCAGCACCAGATAATGGCATCAAGTTTTTTGCCTTCGGTGGGCACAAGCTACCCGATGAGATTGAGGATGCCATTGAGGCGGCCATGGAATTACCAGCGCTCTCACCAATTGGTGATCAGGTCGGTAAGGTTCAACGATTTGCCGATGCTGAGGATAGGTACCTGGTACACCTATTAGGCGCTCTACCGAATACCCTTGACGGCCTAAAGATTGTTATTGACTGCGCCCACGGAGCGGCTTCCGCCATTTCGCCTGAAGTTTTTAAGGATTCTGGAGCCAAGGTTATAGTTATCGGTAATGATCCGGATGGTTTCAACATCAACGCCGGTTACGGCTCGACCAACATGAGTGCTTTGCAGTCAGCCGTTTTAGAAAACGAAGCTGATTTGGGATTTGCCCACGATGGCGATGCGGATAGATGTTTAGCGGTAGATCACACCGGGGCAATTGTTGATGGCGATCAACTGATGGTTATTTTGGCTTTAGCTTTGAAACAGCGCGGGGAATTAGCCAGAAATACTCTTGTTGCCACAGTGATGAGTAATCTCGGTCTAAGACTTGCCATGCAGCAGGCCAGCATTGAGCTAATTGAAACTAAAGTTGGCGACCGCTATGTTTTGGAGCAAATTCGCGAAGGTGGCTATAGCTTAGGTGGCGAGCAGTCAGGGCACATTATATTTAGCCGCTTCGCGACAACCGGTGATGGTATTTTGACTGCACTGCTAGTTGCAGCTGAGGTAAAGCGCAGCGGTAAAACACTTAGAGAGTTAGCCGGGCAGATGACCAGCTATCCGCAGGTGCTAGTGAATGTGAAGAATGTTGATCGATCCAAGGTGGATAGCGATCAGGGGCTAAAGCAGATAGTTGCCGAGGCAACTAAAGATCTTGGTGACTCCGGTCGGGTATTACTTAGGGCATCTGGAACCGAGAATCTGGTTCGAGTAATGGTCGAAGCTAGCGATGAGGGCACAGCGCATTCCTGGGCTGACCGAATAGCCCGCGTTGTTGAAAGCAATCTCGCGCTTTAGGGTGTGAATATCCTGAAAATGGGGAAAAAGGACCAAGAAAATAAGTGTCGGGGCTAAAGTTTATTTAGTAGGGCTTTCTTAAAGGAGATATAAATGAAAAAGCTAGCGGTTTTATTTGCAGCACTAACTCTTGTTACTGCACCGCTTGTTGCCAGCACTGCTGTCGCTGCACCAGAGCGAGCAAGATGTTCAGCCAGTGACATTGCGCAGCAGAACCAGGTTGACTTGCAAACTAAGAAGGCTAACCAGGATCACGAGTTGGCTAAGAAATTAGCTGATCGCGTTAAAGACAAAGCTAAGAAGCACCAGCGTGCACTAAATCAGGCTAAGGAACTGAAGGTCAAAAAGACCAAGACCTTGGCTGAGTATCAAGAACAGCTAGCCAAGGCCAATGCCAAGGTTATTTCACTAAACGAGAAGATTCCGACGCTAACTGGTAGAGCTTTGACTAAGGCCCAGAAGGACCTGCTTGTAGTGCAGAAATCAATTACCAAGATCAATCTGGCAATTGAAACCCTTTCAGCTGATGTTGCTGAACTAACTGAAAGCGTTGAAGAGAGCACCGAGAATCTAGAATCTGCCGAGACCGAAGTTGAAGAAGCTGAGGACGAGGTTGAAGAAGCCGCTAAGGAACTAAACAAGAAGATGCGCGAAGGCAAAGAACTAAAGGCTAAGTGCAAGAAGTAATCTAAAGTATTGCTAGCTAACCCCCAGGCAACTGGGGGTTAGTTTTTTAAATCTTTCTCAGTAGTACGCTTTCGACCCGGTGGCCAATGCCTTTTTTGAGAACTAGCGTTGCGCGAGATTTCGTTGAAAGAATATTCTCAATCAGGTTAGGTAGGTTGATGTCCTGCCAAATTTCTTTGGCTCGATTAAGTGCCTCTGCTAGAGGCATTTCGGCATAGCGGTGAAAATAGGAAGCCGGATCTCTAAATGCCGAATCACGTAATTCTTCAAATCGGTTCAAATACCATTTTTCGATCTCTTCAGTTGGAGCATCAACATAAATCTTGAAATCGAAATAATCGCTAAGAGCAACATCTTGACCAGGTGCCGGCGGTTGCAAAACGTTTAAGCCCTCAACAATAAGGACATCGGGTGATTCAACCCGCACGCTATCGCCATCGACGATGTCATATGTGAGGTGTGAATAAAGCGGTGCGGTAACTACCTCTTTACCCGATTTGATGTCAGCGACAAATTTGATTAGCGCCAGTCGATCGTAGGATTCCGGGAAACCTTTTCTTAGCATTAGGCCGCGTTTTTCTAAAACAGCGTTGGGGTATAAAAAGCCATCGGTGGTGACCAGCGCAACCTTAGGCGTGGTTGGCCAGCGACTGAGTAATTCCTTGAGCAATCTGGAGACGGTTGATTTACCAACTGCTACGCTGCCAGCTACGCCGATAATAAACGGCGTTCTTTTATTCGTTTTGTTCAGAAACGAACCAGATACTTTATGCAGATCCTGGGTCTCGGTGACATAGATATTTAGCAGTTGGCTGAGCGGAAGATAGATATCGCTTACCTCGGCCAGATCTAGAAAATCGCCAAGACCTCTGATCTTTTCAATCTCGGTCTCCGTCAACGGCGTTTCAGTGCTTTTAGCTAAATCTGCCCAATCGGAGCGTGGAATTTCAACAAATGGTGACAGTGCCTCATCGCTATTATCCATCGGCACTCCGGTCACATAGCAATTCTGCCTTAAACTAGGTGTATGTGTGGAATCGTAGGCTACGTCGGGCCGAAATCAACCGTTGATGTCTTGCTCGGTGGCCTAAAGCGACTCGAGTATCGAGGTTACGACAGCGCTGGCGTCTCGGTGATTGATTCTGCGGGCAGACTGGAAACCCGTAAACGGGCCGGCAAGTTGGCTATTTTGGTTGACGATATCGATAAAGCACCGCTTGGCGAATCCCACATCGGCATCGGCCACACGCGCTGGGCTACCCACGGGGCACCAACTGACGGTAACGCTCACCCGCATTTAGGTGGCGATGGCAAAAAGCTAAGCCTGATCCATAACGGCATCATCGAGAATTTCTCCGAGCTAAAAAGTGAGCTTCTGGAAGCCGGAGTTAGCTTTGCTAGCGAAACCGATACCGAGGTTGCCGCCCACCTCATAGCTAGAGAGTTTGATGCATCAGGAGATCTGATTGAGTCGTTTAGAAAAGTGGTTCGCCGCTTACACGGTGCATTCACAATTTTGGTTATGCACCAGGATGTTCCAGATTTAGTTTTGGCAGCCAGAAGAAACGCGCCATTGGTTATCGGACTTGGCGAGGGAGAGAATTTCCTTGGCAGCGATGTTGCCGCTTTCGTAGAACACACCAAACGCGCTATCGCCGTTGGTCAGGATGAGATTGTCATTTTGCGTAAAGATCAGGTCACCATCGAAAATTTCAATGGTGAGCCGGTTAGCCGCGAAGAGTTTCTAATTGACTGGGATGCTTCGGCAGCTAGCAAGGGTGGCTGGAGTTCTTTCATGGCAAAAGAGATTGCCGATCAGCCACAATCGGTTGGCGATACCATGATGGGAAGACTTTCCAGTGACGGGACTGTGCACCTAGAGGAACTAGCAGCGCTAACTCAAAAACTTCCACAGCTTGATCGAATCATCATGGTGGCCTGCGGAACAGCAGCTTACGCGGCTGAAGTTGGTAAGTATGCCATTGAAAGCTGGGCCCGAGTGCCGGTTACCGTAGAGCTATCTCACGAATTTAGATACCGTGATCCAATCCTTACCGCAAACACTCTCGTGGTTGCCGTTAGCCAATCCGGTGAAACCATGGATACTTTGATGGCAACTCGTTATGCCAAAGAATCCGGCGCCATGGTGCTGACAATATGTAATACCCAAGGCGCAACACTTGCTCGTGAAGCCGATGCGGTTTTGTATTCGCATGCAGGGCCTGAGGTGGCTGTTGCCTCAACCAAAGCATTCACCGCACAAATAGTTTCGATGTATTTACTCGCCCTTCACCTCGCTAAAGGCCGTAACACCAGATCACTTAGTGATCTGCAAGAAATAGGTAAAGAACTACTAAAACTTCCAGCTCAAATAGCCAAGGTGCTTGAAAGTGGCAATACGGTTGCCGATTTGGCTAAGAGTTTCAAAGATGCAAAGACGGTTCTCTTCCTGGGCCGCCATGTCGGCTTCCCGATTGCCATGGAGGGGGCGCTAAAGCTAAAGGAGTTGGCTTATATCCACTCTGAAGGCTTTGCCGCTGGAGAACTAAAGCACGGACCAATCGCTTTGATTGAGACTGGTCAGCCGGTAATTGTTGTGGTGCCAAGCCCGAATGATCCTGACTCGCTAAATGCCAAGGTGATTAGCAATATTCAGGAAGTAAAGGCTAGAGGCGCTGAAGTAATCGCCATTGCTGAAGAAGGCGATCTTGAAGCTGCCAAGTATTCGGCACAGGTTTTCTATGTTCCTAAGGCTCACCAGATGCTACTACCGGTGCTATCAGTAATTCCTCTCCAGATATTTGCTCTGGAATTATCTGCAGCCAAGGGCCTCGATGTTGACCAGCCAAGAAATTTGGCTAAATCGGTGACTGTCGAGTAAAAGATGATTATCGGAGTCGGGATTGACCTGGTTGATGTTGCTCGCTTTGAGAGCAAGTTGACTCAAACTGATGGACTCACCGAAAGAATATTTACCAGCGAAGAAATCGGCAGTAAGAGTGAATCTCTTGCCGGTTACTGGGCAGCCAAAGAAGCTTTGATCAAAGCTTTAGGCAATCCAATCGGATTATCCTTCCAAGATGTTCAAGTAGTGAAAGATGATTTAGGAAAGCCAAGGCTTGAGTTATCGGGTGAGACTGATATCAGGGCAACGCAAATGGGTATTTCTAACTGGCACCTTTCAATTAGTCACGATGCCGGCATGGCAGTTGCGGTAGTGATAGCTGAGGGGTCAAACTAATGCGCAAGATCACAATTGACCTGAATGCTGTTGCCAATAATCTCGATGTGATGCGAAAGCTAGTCAACACTGATTCAAAAGTTTTAGTGCTCGGGGTTGTCAAGGCGGATGCGTATGGTCACGGTATGGTGCCGGTGGCTAAAAAATTGGAGGCAGAGGGAATTGATTATCTCGGTGTTGCCGATCTCGAGGAAGCGCTGACTCTTAGAGCTGCTGGAATCAAAACCAGAATCCTTGCTTGGCTGCATGACCCAACCGATGATTTTCAAAGAGCCGTTGCCAAAGATATCGATTTAGCCATATCTTCCCCAGACCAGCTTTTGCGGGTAGCCACTGCGGCAAAAGCTCTAGGGCTAAAGGCAAGAATCCATGTCAAAGTTGATACCGGACTTTCTCGAAACGGTGTCACCATTGCCGAGCTTCCGGAACTCTTGAGTCAAGTACTCGAAGAGCTAAACCGCGGAACTGTTACTACCGTTGGTATTTTTAGCCACCTGTCATCGACTGGCCCAAAAGAAGACTTAGCCCAAATTGCAGTATTTGATCAAGCGCTAGATCTTGCTAAGGCCAACGGACTTGAGTTTGAGTTACGGCACATCACCGCAAGTGACGGAACGCTCACATATCCGCAGGCCAGATACGACATGGTTCGACTTGGGGTGGCCTTGTATGGGTTATCGCCATTTAGCGATAATCGGGCAAAAGAGTTCGGTCTAACCCCGGCAATGACCTGCGTGGCAACGGTGGTCCAAACTAAGCGGGTTCCGGCCGGTTCTGGGGTTTCTTACGGCTATCTCTATAGCACTGAGGTGGAGACCACCTTAGCTCTAGTGCCAATCGGCTATGCCGAGGGGCTACCTAGAAATGCCAGTGGCAAAGCCGAAGTTGCCATCAATGATCGTAAATACAAAATCCTTTCCAGAATTGCTATGGATCAGTTTGTAATTGATGTTGGTAATGCCAGCGTTAGCCCTGGTGATGAGGTGCTAATTTTCGGAGCAAATGGTCCAACCGCGGATGATTTAGCCGATGCAGCCGGAACCATCAACTATGAGATCGTTACTCGAATGGGCGGCAGATTCAAGCGAGAGTATCTAGGATCCGTTGAGGGGTAACTCTTGAGTTCAACCCATCTGCTTTTTCAAGCAAGCATCGCTACCGCTGAACAAATGTCAGCGCTCGGCGAGAAGGTAGCCCGAGTTTTGGCTGCGGGAGATCTGGTCGTCTTGATTGGACCACTCGGTGCCGGTAAGACCACTTTCACTCGCGGTGTTGGCAAAGCCCTTGAAGTCGAAGGTAATGTCTCTTCACCAACTTTTGTAATTGCAAGAACGCATAAACGCGGAGAAAACCCTCCGCTTGTGCACGTTGATGCCTATCGGCTGAAATCTCCGGCTGAACTAGACGATCTCGATATTCCGTTTAGTACTTCTATTGTTTTGGTGGAATGGGGAAAAGGGCTAACCGAGGGAATAGCCGATAACTGGCTTGAAATTACTATTGAGCGCGATAGTTTGGCGCAGAGTGAAAATCGAAGCGTGAAAATAGTTGGTTTTGGTGAGCGTTGGGCTGGGATTGATCTTTGAAAATTCTAAGTATTGATACCTCATTTGGAACTAGCGTTGCTGTTTTAGCTAATGACAAAGTTTTGGCGGAGATAAATAAGCCAGATCCGATGTCGCATGCCGAAAGTATTGGCAGTGCGATTAGAGATTGTTTAGCTAAAGCGGATCTGAAACCGGTCGGTATCGACAGAGTGGTTATCGGAATTGGCCCCGGGCCATTTACCGGTCTACGTGTTGGTATCGCGGCCGCTAAGTTTTTTGCCATTGGAGCCAGTGCCGAAATAGTCGGTATCTGCTCGCTGGATGCGATTGCTTTTGACTACTACAATTCAGGGCTAGAAGGAAAACTTCTCGTTGAAACTGATGCCAGGCGTAAAGAGCATTTCTGGGCGGTGTATCAAGGGCTCGAAGCTGGTGTTCCAAAACGTGTATCTGGGCCAAGTGTTGCTAAACCAGAAGAGATTGAACGTAGTGATCTGGCTCAGACCAAGCTGCTGGTAACCGCTTCTGCCCTAGGGAGGATTGCTTTTCACTTAGGTAATAAAGCAAGCACTGACCTGAGCCCAATCTACCTTCGGGAGCCGGATGTCAGCCCCTCGAAGGGTAAGAAGGTGAGTGGCTGATGTTGATTCGTGAAGCCACCGAGAATGATCTAGCCGGCATCATGCTGATAGAGCGAAGCTGCTTTGTAAACGATGCCTGGTCTGAAGAAGTAATGCTCTCTGAATTGGTTGCCCCGCATACTTTCTACGTGGTCGCCCTAGAAGGGGCGGAGCTAATCGGTTATGCCGGTTTGAGTAAGCTCGGGCAGAGTAATCAGGCAGATATTCAAACCATCGCTACTGCCTTAAATCAGCGCGGTAAAGGTATTGGCCGAGCGATGATGCAAGCGCTAACCTCCAAAGCAGCGCAGTTAGGTGCCGAGGAGATATTCCTAGAAGTTAGAGCAGATAACAAAGTTGCGCAGAAGCTCTATGAAGTCTTTGGTTTCAAGAAAATTGGCGTTCGAAAGAAGTATTATCAGCCCGATGGGGTAGATGCATTTGTTATGCAAACTAGTTTGCTTCGTAAAGATCCACTAGTGCTGGGTATTGAAAGTTCTTGCGATGAAACCGGAATCGGTATTGTTCGAGGGACAACATTACTTGCCAATGTGATTTCTTCGAGCATGGATAAGCACGCAATATTTGGCGGTGTAGTTCCAGAAGTTGCAGCTAGAGCACACTTAGAGGCACTCAATCCGGTTTTAAATGAGGCGCTGCAAAAGGCAAATGTTTCGCTCGATGAGATTGATGCCATTGCAGTGACCAATGGGCCTGGTCTAGCCGGAGCGCTGATGGTTGGTATTGGAGCAGCGAAGGCGTTATCAGTGGCTACCGGGAAACCGATCTATGCGGTGAATCATCTGGTTGGTCACGTAGCAGCTGATATCCTCGCTAACGGAAAAGTTGAGACCCCAACAATTGCCCTTTTGGTAAGCGGTGGCCACACCTCACTGCTATTAGTTCGAGACTTACTTAGCGATGTGATGTTACTGGGTGAAACAATCGATGATGCCGCTGGGGAAGCATTCGATAAGGTAGCCAGGGTGCTAGGGCTTAGCTATCCGGGTGGGCCGGAAATTGATAAAAAAGCCTTGAATGGTAACCCGAATGCAATTAGGTTCCCAAGAGGTTTGAGCCTTCCAAAAGACATGGCCGAACACCGCTACGATTTTAGTTTTTCTGGCCTGAAGACCGCGGTGGCTAGATATGTTGAGCTAGCCGAGATCAATAATGACCAGATAAATCTTGCCGATGTCGCAGCAAGCTTTAGAGAAGCAGTGGTTGATGTTCTAGTGACCAAGGCAATAGCCGCCTGCCAAGAATTTGGCATCAATCGATTACTTCTAGGTGGCGGCGTGATTGCCAATTCTAGGTTGCGCGAGGTAGCGACAAGTCGCGCTTTAGAAGCCGATATAGAGCTTCGGATTCCGCCCTTTTCGCTATGCACCGATAATGGAGCCATGATTGCAGTGCTCGGAGCGCAGCTAATTAGCTCTGGTGCGCTACCGAGCGGACTAGATTTTTCAGCCGAATCAACTTTGGATGTTCGGCAAGTTCAGTCATAGTCAATGCTTCCGGGCAGTGATTGCTAGCGTAGCGGTTCAACCAGCAGCACCCGGTGCTTATTATTTACCCTGGTAATCACAATAATCGCTGGCTGCGAACCCTTTAGGTTAAGTTCATTGCGTAACTGCTCTGGAATAACATCAGCGCCGCGTTTTTTGATTTGCAAAGCGCCGACATCTCGTTTGTTTAGAAAAGCGGACAACTTCTTTCGATCAAATGGCATATCCTCGATGATTTGGTAACCCTTAAGCCAAGGACTCGAAATTGGCTCTTTTCCGGTTAGGTAAGCAATTTCTGGACTAATGGCATTTAGATTTAGTGTCTCTGCAAACTGACCAATCAAATGCGATCTAATTAGAGCGTTATCTGGTTCATATAGGTAATCACCTAGGGCACCAAGTTCGGCATGTTCGGTAGTTGTCTGGTTGGCAACTATTTCGTGAGTGCCGTTTTTTGAAATGAGCATTGCTGCTCTTAGAACATCGGGCCGTTTTACTTTTCCAAAATAGAGCCCCAATTCAACTAAATCACCGTCAACTGAAACCCAAACCGCTTCAGCATCGGCTGGAATCTGATTATGCGGATGACCAGGACCTAGCTTTACAATTGTTGGCTTTAGTTTTGCCGCGGCGAGGACAAAATCAAAGCTAGGACTAAAATCCTCTGGTCTAAATATTCGATTACGGTTATCTCTTCTGGCCGGATCTAAAAATAGACCCTCGAAACTTGCTAGATCAACCGCTGTGACATCAGCATGTTCGACAGTTACATTGCTAAAGCTAGCGAGGTTATATGTCGCAATTGCGGCTGTTACTTCATCTTTTTCAAAGGCCGAGACGGTTAGTTCCAAACTTGCCATGGCAAGTGATTCAGCGCCTATGCCGCAACCTAAATCAGCAACATGGTTGATACCCGCCTGGCGAAACCGACCGGCATGAAGCGCGGCTACCTGGAGCCTCGAAGCTTGTTCTAAGCCATCTTGGCTGAAGAGCATCTGTTCGGCAAATTCGCCGAATTTTGATTGGGCTAGTCGCCTTAGCTTCAACTGGGTTAGGGCAGTGGCAATTAACTCAGGGTCGTAGCCTTTTTTTCGAAGGTCACTAACCAGTTTTAGGACATCGGCTCTGGAATGCAGCGGACCCAGCTCACCTAGCAGTTTGGCTCCTTCTGGGCTGAGCAGTTTGATAAACGCTTGGCGATCCACCAGTCAACGCTAACAGCCCTCAGTTAGCACTCAAGGCTAGAGAGTGCTAATATAGGCAGGGCGTTGATTCGACGCCATTTCCCTTAAAGACAAAAGAAGAGGTTCCAAGTGTCGGTTTCAATTAAGCCGCTTGAAGATCGCATTGTCGTTTTGCCGGTTGAGGCAGAGCAAGTTACTGCTTCGGGTCTGGTAATCCCAGACACTGCAAAGGAGAAGCCTCAGGAGGCTGAGGTAATTGCAGTTGGCCCAGGACGAGTCGATGACAACGGTAATCGTATTCCGTTGGACATCGCCGTTGGTGACCGTGTAATTTTCTCTAAGTATGGTGGCACCGAGCTAAAGATGAATGGCAAGGAATACCTTGTATTGTCAGCTCGCGATGTTCTAGCAATTGTAGAGAGATAACTCAATCTCTTAGTTAGACCCCGACGCAAGTCGGGGTCTATTTATTTAAACCAGGCTGTTGAAAACTTAAGTCGGGCAATAAGATTTGCAATACAGTTCCTAGATGAAAAGAAAAGCAATCATCGCTTTTACTGCGCTTGTGTTCTTAGCCGTCGTTTTTTATGGGACTTCTCAAGCCAGAACCATGGCGCCTGGTCTTCGGGTAGGAGTGTTAGTTGCAAACTCTGGGCCGCTGTATTTTGCTGGTGCATTTCAAAAAGCTGCGGTCGAATTAGCTAAGAAAGATCTAGCAAAAACGGTGGGCTTAGAAATCACTTTTCAAGATCCAGGCGATAGCGAGGTTGAAACAAATAGCGCGCTGCGCTACTTTGCAAAGCAAAACGTTGAGCTGATTCTTGCACCTATTGAAACAGACTCGGTCAGGCGAGTTTTGAAATCAAAAGATCTTCCCGAGGTGCCTATAATTGCACCTAGCTCGCTTTCCGAAAATCTGGCCGGCAATAAAAAAGTATTTAGGTTGGCAACTACACTGAGCCAAGACAGCGTGGCGCTGGCAAAGTTCATTGCACTGAAAGATCATGATGTTGTTGCGGTAGTTTCCGCATCAGATGATTACTCTAAAGCGGTTTCCAGATCAGTAGCTTTTGGACTTAGTCTTCGCTCAGTTCGGGTAAAAAGCCATCAATTCAGTGAAAATCAAGCTCTACGCAGCATCAAGGCCGATGCTCTGGTTCTAGTAAGCATGGAGCAGTCAGCTGAGCTGTTATCAAAATTACCTAATTGGCTGAATCGCTTTGATCGGGTTTATCTGGTTCCGGGAAATCTAGCAAACTACTCCGCTTTTAGCTTTGCTTCTGAATTAGCCGGGGCTACTGGATTATTGGCAGCAGAAGAGCACAGTCAGGCTTTTCGTCAGCGCTTAGCTATCCAGATGGGTAGGCAAGAAATACTCGGTGCACCGAATTCGCCGATGTTTGGTTTGGCCAGGCGCAGCTATCAGGCTCTGGTGCTTGCCGCCGATCAGATTAGAAATCAGGGAAATCTGAGCGATTTGGGTAAAAGCGGATTCTTTTCGGCCGAGGGCTATTACCTAGGTCAGCGCTACAGTGTCCTTCGCTACTCAACTGCCGGTGTTTACAGCGTCATCGGTAGCTTTGACCCAAAAATTCCTTGAGTTGATAACAGTTTGGCAGGGTAGAATTACCTAATAGCGAGATTTTGACAGGGCTAAAAATGACAGAAAACGACCCATTTGGCTTTACCGGCCTGACCTACGATGATGTCCTTTTGCTACCTGGCCAGTCCGATATCCTGCCATCTCAGGTCTCTACCAAAACCAAGGTAACCAAGCGCATCAGCATTAATGTTCCCTTGCTCTCTTCAGCCATGGACACCGTTACCGAGGCCAGACTAGCCATTGCCATGGCTAGACAGGGTGGGCTCGGGGTTTTGCACCGTAATCTCTCGATTGAGCAGCAGGCCACCCAGGTTGATCTGGTTAAGCGCTCCGAGGCGGGCATGATCAGCCATCCGGTAACCACCAGCCCACTGGCGACCTTGCAAGAAGTAGATGAGATTTGCGGCAGATACCGTGTTTCCGGACTACCAGTAATTGATGAGGACGGCACCTTATTGGGTATCGTCACAAACCGTGACATGAGATTTGTCAACGAGGTGCAAAAATCCATCACTCTGGTTAAAGACGTTATGACGCCAACACCGCTGGTAACAGCCAGGGTAGGGGTAAGTCCGGAAGAAGCAATTGCAATTTTCGCTCAGCATCGAATCGAAAAGCTTCCTTTGATTGATGAGGCCAATAAGCTTCGCGGCCTGATTACTATCAAGGATTTTGATAAGAGCGAGAAGTATCCGCTTGCTAGCAAAGACACAAAGGGTCGCCTGCTAGTTGCCGCCGCCGTCGGTGTTGGCGATCAGGGCTGGGAAAGAGCGATGGCCTTGGTTGAGGCCGGGGTAGATATTTTGGTGGTTGATACCGCTCACGGTCACAACACCGCGGTATTAGAGATGGTAGCTAAATTAAAGTCCGAACCTTTTGCCAAAAATGTCGATGTTATCGGTGGCAACGTGGCAACCCGCGAAGGAGCTAAGGCCCTGGTTGATGCTGGTGCTGATGGAGTCAAGGTCGGAGTTGGCCCAGGCTCAATTTGCACCACTCGAGTCGTTGCCGGTGTCGGCGTTCCACAAATTACCGCAGTTTATGAAGCAAGCCTCGCTTGCAAGAAAGCTGGCGTGCCAGTTATTGCCGATGGAGGATTACAGTTCTCTGGAGATATTCCAAAAGCTTTGGTTGCCGGGGCAAATGCAGTAATGCTGGGATCGCTTTTAGCAGGTACTGATGAAGCGCCGGGGGATATCACCTTCGTCGGTGGCAAACAGTTCAAGACTTATCGCGGCATGGGTTCTCTCGGTGCAATGCAGTCTCGCGGTGAAGCCAAGAGCTACTCCAAAGACCGTTATTTCCAAGACGATGTGCTTCGCGAAGACAAGCTAGTTCCAGAAGGCATCGAAGGTAGGGTTCCTTACCGCGGCACCGTTGCTACCGTTACCCACCAGCTCATCGGTGGACTGCGCGCTGCGATGGGATATGTCGGAGCGAACACAATTGAGCAACTGCAGGCCAAGGGTAAATTTGTCAGAATCACTCCAGCTGGATTGAAAGAAAGTCACCCGCACGACATTCAGATGACTGTCGAGGCACCAAATTACAACAATCGCTAGGAGATAGTAATTGAGCGAGATCGAAATAGGTCGCGGTAAACGCGGTAACCGCAGCTGGGCGTTTGACGATGTTGCCGTAGTTCCATCCAGAAGAACCAGAGACCCTGAAGATGTCTCGACTACCTGGAACATCGATGCTTACTCTTTTGATCTTCCAGTTTTGGCCGCCCCGATGGACTCTGTCGTCTCTCCTGAAACAGCTATTGCCATCGGAAAGCTTGGCGGACTTGGCGTTTTGGATCTGGAAGGTCTATGGACCAGATATGAAGATCCAACTAATCAATTAGAAGCCATCGCTAAATTGCCTTCGGCTGAGGCAACTACCAAGATGCAGGAGATTTACTCCGAGCCGATTAAGGCAGAGCTTATCAAAGAGCGCCTTTCCCAGATTCGCAAATCAGGCGTGACTGTTGCCGGAGCGCTCTCTCCGCAGAACACCCAGAATTTTGCTAAGACTGTTATTTCTGCCGGTGTGGATATCTTTGTTATTCGCGGAACCACCGTCTCGGCGGAACACGTTTCAAAAACCAAGACTGCCTTGAATCTAAAAGAGTTCATCTATGAACTTGATGTTCCGGTAATTGTAGGTGGGGCGGCAACCTATACCGCTGCGCTTCATTTGATGCGTACCGGTGCAGCGGGAGTGCTAGTTGGTTTTGGTGGTGGAGCAGCCTCAACTACAAGAAAAGTGTTGGGCATCCACGCTCCTATGGCAACAGCGGTGGCAGATGTCGCCGGTGCGAGAAGAGATTACCTCGATGAGTCGGGAGGCCGCTACGTACACGTGATTGCTGACGGCGGCCTTGGCTCGTCGGGAGATATCGTTAAGGCAATCGCCTGCGGCGCAGATGCTGTGATGCTTGGTTCGGTTTTGGCTCGCGCCGATGAAGCACCTGGTCGCGGCTGGCACTGGGGTCCAGAAAGCTATAACCAACTACCACGCGGTGAGCGAGTTCAGGTTGGTAACGCTGGAAGCCTAGCTCAAATTCTGCAAGGACCATCGCTTGCTGCAGACGGCAGAACTAATTTGATTGGTGCGCTTCGTAAAGCAATGGCAACCACCGGTTATAGCGATCTAAAAGAGTTCCAAAGAGTCGATACCGTAGTTGCCCCTTACGACGCATAACAAATGTTAAAACTTGCCCTAACTGCTAAGTGGATTGTTGCACTCGTTCTTTGTTTACTGATGGCTGCTGCATTTGCAGGTTTAGCGCAGTGGCAAATAGCGCGTTCTATACTGCCTAGTTCAGGTTCTGATTACTACACCGATATCGAGTATCTAGCCCTAGAAGATGTTAGTAAACCGGGCGAACCATATGCTTTTGAAGAAATATCTAAAGCAGGCAAAGAAGTTACGCTAAAAAATGTAATTGTTCGCGCGAAGCTTTTGCCTCAAGATGCGGTCCTGGTTAATAAGCGCGTGCAACTAGATGGTACGGAAGGATCATGGCTAGTAATTCCAGCCACGTCCGAATTTGGCAGAACTTTTATTGCCGTTGGATTTATTGAAGACCCGACTATTGCTCTAGAAGTTCTAAACCAAGTAAAACTGATGCCTAATAGTTTGTCATTGAAACCTATGGACGGTAGATACCTACCAAGTGAAGCGCCGCTGGAGCAAAGCGCTGAAGCCAGCTTTGATTCCCTGTCGGTTCCGCAGCTGGTAAATTTCGTCAGCTGGGAAAAAGCCAGCGCTTCGGTGTATCCGGGTTTTATCGCCTTGACTAAGTTGAATCAGTTCACCAGCTTAAACTCAGTCGATCCGATAGAAATCGGACTGGCGAAAAGCGATACCGGGATCAACTGGCTGAGCCTTTTTTATGCTCTCGAGTGGATAGCCTTTGCGCTGTTTGCGGTATTCATGTGGTGGCGGTTATTGGCTGATGCCTACCGCAAGCAGCAGCAAGCGCTGCTGGATGAGTCTGGCCTAGCCGATTAATTGGCTTTCACCGGTAAATTTCACCTAAATTAGCAAAAATAACGATATTGAAATGTTGCCTGTTTCTGCCTGTTTCTGCCTGATTTAGTGAATATGGTCTGCTAATTTTCCTAAAGGAGTGAGTTTTCCCTGCCATTCAGGCATAAAACCACACCTAAACAAGGAGAAAACTAAGCGATGTTGGCTGAAGAGCGCCGGATGCAGTTGGCCGAATGGTCTCGCATCGAAGGCCGTATTGACGCCATTGCAGCCGCTAAACGCCTTGATGTGGCCGTTGAAACGGTGCGTAGAGACCTAGAAGTGCTGCAAAGACGCGGTGTTCTGCGCCGCGTACACGGCGGGGCTATTTCAACCGAGCGGTTGCCAAAAGAGTTTAACTTTACCGAGCGTAAGCAGAGCAACCCTTCGACTAAACGCGAAATTGCCAAAATGGCAGCCAGGTTCATCCCAGCCGCCGGCTGTATTTTTGTGGATGGTGGATCTACCACCGAGTATCTAGCTGAAGCGCTAGAGAATAAACCAGATCTTCTGGTGGTTACCACCAGTTTGACCTTGGCTGCTCAGATTGCCAGAACCGGTACCCCGGTTAGCATGCTCGGTGGTCGAGTGCGTGGAACTTCACTTTCCTCGGTTGGCCAAACTGCAGCCAAAGAGTTGGCTAACTATCACGCGCAGGTGGCATTTCTAGGAGCCAACGGCGTGAGCCTGGAAGCAGGTTTCACCACAGCCGATCAAGATGAAGCGCTGGTCAAGCGATTGATGATTGCTAATTCAACCGAAACCGTTCTGCTTGTCGATAACAGTAAATTTGGCGCTGCATACCCTGCAGTCTTTGCAAGATTCAATGAGATTGATCGCATCGTGACAGATATGAATGCTCCGCAGGAATATCTAGATGCATTCCAAGCTGCCGAGACAGAGGCGGTGTTGGCATGAAAATTTCAACTGGGATTCCCAAGTTGAGAAAGAGTTCTGTTACCGAGAGGACTGCATTTCCTTTCGAGACTCGGTCGCAGAACGGTAGTACCCCTATCCCTAACATGACTGCTACAGAGAGGTAGTTCATAAATGAGTAACATAATCGCTGGAGACGCCAACGCAACTGGCTGGCGCTCCGCAATGCAAAAATTCGGCGGATTCCTCGCCGGTATGGTGATCCCAAACATCGGTGCGTTCATCGCCTGGGGTTTGTTGACCGCCTTGTTTATCCCAACCGGATGGTTACCTAACGAGGAACTATCAAAGATGGTTGGACCGATGATTGTCAACCTGCTTCCAATCCTGATTGCATACACAGGTGGTCGCATGGTGCACGGTCAGCGTGGTGCCGTTATTGGTGCCGTAACCGCTGTCGGTGTAATCGTTGGTACTTCTATCCCAATGTTCCTAGGTGCCATGATTGTTGGTCCTTTGGCAGCTTGGCTTCTAAAGCAGGTTGACAAGGTCCTAGACCCAATCACCCCTCCGGGCTTTGAGATGTTGATTGGTAACTTCTCACTAGGTATTCTCGGTCTACTAACTG
>JACCDP011524624.1_pt1 | contig 28904 bp, 20 predicted proteins | sample 7445841 | NCBI WGS metagenome assembly JACCDP01 (sample SAMN15323441, study PRJNA562643) | freshwater metagenome | isolation source: river surface water | place: USA:Blue River Watershed | collected 2017-08-17 | reverse complement strand
GGAACCAATGCCTTGGCCATCCAAGGCACGCGAGAGATTTTAACTGCTAGTCATTCCAGCTTCTCCCATGTCCTGACCCCCATTGGTACAGGAGGGACTTTTGCAGGAGTAGCGTCCTCCCTTCTTCCGCATCAACAATTGTTGGGAATCTCATCCTTGAAAGGAGATGGGATCCGCGAGGAACTGGCCGATCTTCTAAAGGGAGAAGGGATCCATTCCAGTGGAAGTCTAGAAGTATTGACCCAGTACCACCAGGGAGGCTATGCCAAATGGACAACTGAATTGATTGACTTTATCCACTGGTTTTGGGATGCGTTTGGCATCCCTCTGGATCCTATTTATACGGGGAAAATGGCCTTTGCCTGCTGGGATTTGTTGCAGAAAAACTACTTCCCTCCAGGCTCTCGCATCCTGCTGATTCACACAGGAGGGCTACAAGGAAATCGTGGTTTTACCCAACGAACAGGAATAGCCCTCCCTAGTCTTTGAGGGTAAAGTAGTCTTCGGCCTCCTGGGGGTGGAGTTGCAGGACATTGGCGACTGTCAGACGAACCAAAGTTTTGGACGCCATAAAAATGGGAATTCGGGCCACCTTCGCATACTCCTTGAGGGTGATTTTATCTCGCTCCGCTAAAAATTTCATCAGGACCTCTTCCTTTTTTCCGTAGTTAAACACGGTATCCCGTGACACCCTACTTTTGCGCAGCACCTCCCAGACCTCCCGGCTAGCCTGCACCGTACGGTCCTGCACCCGGATATAGGAATACTTCTTGTCCTGAATCAGCAAATAATGGGGACGGTTTGGACTATGTGGGATTCGGAATACCGCCACCCCTTTTTTCTCTGACAACTTCACGGTTGCTACCTCCACCTCCAGGGCTGGAAAAATGAGTTCCCGTATGGCTTTTTCCATCACAAAAATCTCCTCCTCAATAAAGCGCTGCCCACTTACCGTGCCGTCATCGTCCACCCCAATCAACAAGGTGCCCCCTTGCGTATTGGCCAAGGCAATGACCTCGCGAACAATCTTTTCGGGGAAGGCTGCCTTTTTTTTGAATTCAATGTGGAGACCTTCGCCCTTACCTGCCAATTCTTTTACTTCCTGAAGGGTCATGCTGCTCGAGTCAAGTCGTTTAAATTCCTCGGTTCAGTTCTTCCAGTCTTTTCTTTTGTGCCATCCATTCATCTCTCAACCGCGCAGCCTCCATGAAGTTCAATTCTTTGGCCGCTTTTTCCATTCCTTTTTGCGTTTGCTGGATCAGTTTTTCCAATTTTTCGGTGCTGAGGTACTGTACCACTGGGTCTGCCACCAAGGAAGTTTCACCTGGCATGGGCTCAGCATACATTTTCGGATTTTTCTTGGAATCGGCCACCTTGGTTTGTCCCATGATCTTGTCTCGGGACTTGATGACGGTGGTGGGAGTAATTTCGTGTTCGAGGTTGTAGGCAATTTGAAGTGCTCGTCGACGCTTGGTTTCGTCTATAGCCGCCTGCATGGACTGCGTAATTTGATCTGCATACATGATCACCCTGCCTTCGGAATTTCGAGCAGCACGGCCAATGGTCTGCACCAAAGACCTTTCATTCCTTAAAAATCCTTCTTTGTCAGCATCCAAGATGGCAACCAAGGCCACTTCAGGCAAATCCAAGCCCTCCCGAAGTAGATTGACACCAACCAATACATCAAAAATTCCCAAGCGGAGTTCTCGCAAGATCTCCACACGATCCAAGGTTTTCACCTCCGAATGGATGTAACGCGACTTGATTCCTGCCCGCTCCAAGTACTTTTGAAGTTCCTCCGCCATGCGCTTGGTCAGCGTTGTGACTAAGACTCGTGCGTCTTTCTTGATCGTTTGGTCAATCTCTTCCAGTAGGTCATCGAGTTGATTCAAACTCGGTCGCACTTCAATGGTAGGATCCAAAAGTCCCGTTGGACGGATAATCTGTTCCACCACTACCCCTTCGGTTAGGTTCAATTCATAGTCCGCTGGAGTAGCCGACACGTAGACAATCTGGTTGATCAACTGCTCAAACTCTTCAAATTTGAGAGGTCTATTGTCCAAGGCAGAGGGCAATCGAAATCCATAGTCGACCAAATTGACTTTTCGAGATCGGTCTCCACCCCACATGGCCCTTACCTGAGGCACCGTCACGTGACTTTCGTCAATCACGAGCAGGTAATCCTCCGGAAAATAGTCCAACAGGCAGAAGGGGCGGGTTCCCGGCTTTCTTCGGTCAAAATAGCGGGAGTAGTTTTCCACCCCCGAGCAATAGCCCAATTCTCGGATCATCTCCAAATCAAATTCGGTTCGTTCCTGCAGTCTTTTCGCTTCCAAAAATTTTCCTTCTTTCTCAAAAAAGGTCAACTGCGCCATCAGGTCATCCTGGATTTCATGAATAGCGGTGTCGATGGTATCTCTCCCGGTAACGAATAGGTTGGCAGGGAAAATGGAAATGATCTTCTCGTCCGAAAGTTTCTTCCCCGTACTCGGTTCAATCCGCTGGATAGCCTCAATTTCATCTCCCCAAAAAATAATGCGGTAGGCAAAGTCTGCATAGGCCACATAGACATCGACCGTGTCTCCCTTGACCCGGAAAGTGCCTCGACTCAAGTCTTGTTGGGTGCGACTGTACAAGATGTCCACTAACTTAAACAGGAGCTGGTTTCTAGGAATTCGATCCCCTTCCTGGAGGCGCAAGACATTTTTTCCAAACTCTTCGGGATTACCAATCCCGTAAATACAAGAAACCGAAGCCACCACAATCACATCCCTACGCCCAGAAAGGAGGGCGGAAGTAGCACTCAATCGGAGTTTTTCGATTTCCTCATTGATGCTAAGGTCTTTTTCAATGTAGGTGCCCGAACTAGGGATAAAGGCTTCGGGCTGGTAATAATCGTAGTAGGAAATAAAGTATTCGACTGCATTCTCGGGAAAAAACTGCTTAAACTCCCCATAGAGTTGTGCCGCCAAGGTTTTGTTGTGACTCAGGACGAGCGTAGGACGCTGGGTTTGTTGAATGACATTCGCGATGGTGAAGGTTTTACCCGATCCAGTCACTCCTAGCAACACCTGTGCGGTATCGCCAGATTTCAAGCCCGACACCAACTGCTCAATGGCCTGTGGCTGATCTCCTGTCGGCTGATAATCTGAGGTAAGTTTAAATTCCATAGCGTATCTCCAACACCGATTAAGGGTAAAAAGGTTTAGTTACCGTACAAACTAATTGTCGGAAACTCAGTTATTTTTCCTGTTGTAAAACAGAAAATTCGCGCGCAAAAGGATTAGCAATAGAATTGGAATTAGAGCAGGGGCAAAGGATTGCAGGCCAAACATCCAAAGCAAAAGAACAACCACTGTCGCCCCCGTCACAAAAAGAAGGTAAGGTGAAAGCCAAGTGGCCTTAGGACGAGCGAATAATCCCCATACCAAAACCAAGTGTCCAGGGAATGCCCAAAGGATGTTCCAATTCCATAGCGTCGCACTATGATCAGTAAAAAACCAAAGGAAAGTAACGACCAATCCGAGGATGCCTAGGCCTCCGAAAAGCAGGAGATCCAAGCCTTTCATCAGTCTGCCTTTTTTGTACCCGTACAGAGTCAAACCTGCAAAAATCAATGCCAATAGCCAGAATACGACTACGGGATGGACAAGGGAAAGTTGGCTTTCCTCTTTTGGATATTCCAAAACCACACGACTTTGCTTTACCAAAGGTCGAGAAACTCCATTTTCAACAATAGTTGCATTGGCAAATGCTTGTTCCATGTAGGTAGGTAAAAACTGCTTCTCGTGCGGGGTCGCCGAACGATCAATCACTGCCCCCAAGGCCAAGTCGATACCAAAATCTGCCCATGGAAGTGTGACTAAAAATTCATCTAACAAGTTCCTAAAGGTCTTTTCTTCTCCTGCAGTAGAATCATTCCAAACCAACCGATCCCCCATGGAGATTTCAAAAGCATCGCGAATCTTGGTAGCGCAGTTGTTGTAGAAAAAATCATACTTGTAATACCTACGCGCTGGATCGTATTGCGCATCTAGGTGCTGTAGCAAGAAGTCTTTTTGCTCTTGATTTAAGTCCAACACCTGTTCTCGAAGCCCACGCTTGTAGTAATCGTATTCGATAATAAACTGATCGTACGTGGTCATGCTCAGCATGTAGTTGAGTTTGCCTGTGGCAAACTTCCCGTAGAAATTGGGCGTATCAAAGTCAAAGGTCCCGAAGTTAAATACTAGGTCTTTCCCGTCGGGACCTAATTCTCGAAGTCGTATGGCGCTGTGTCCAAAGGAAGAATACAACTCTTTACCAGGATCTGCAGTGAGCAAGCTTACTTCCCAAAATTGGGCTTTGGCAGGACTGATGCCGACGAAGGTCAAAAGAATTAGGAGGAATCCTAGTTTGTATTTAGCCATCATTTTTTAACTTGTTCTACTTTTTAAACTACTTCAACATGGATATTTTTCTTCGCCACGCTCCGCGTTCCAGGTTCCATTTTCAGCGTACAATATACAGGATATTCCTCGCAGTTGTATCCCTATTTTCGGTTCTGATTCCCTGTTTGGGTCAAGAAATCGGCGCGTATAAAACCAGGGCATCCGGAGATTTTAACCAGGCTTCCACTTGGCAAGTTTGGAACGGTAGGACTTGGGAAAGCACCAGCCAAAAGCCAGATAGCACAACGGATATTTACATCGACCAAGGACATACTTTAAGGCTACTTGGTTCCGAAGCTGTGAAAAGCGTCTACCTCCACGCAGGTACTGGTGCAGGCCAAAAACTAAACCTGAACAATTTCAATTTGGATGTCTACGGAGTTTTGGCTGCCTTTTCAGGACCTGCACCTGGGCAGTCCCGCGGTGCTTGGAATAGTCAAAACTGGATTGGAAATTCCCCAAACAGCACGCTGACCTTCAAAGGGGAGAGTCGAGTGATTGTGGACAAGGCAAGTTGGAGTGCGCAGACCACCCAAAGCCGATTTGGGGTGATTTTTGATCCAGGTCCAGGACAAGAATTGACACTACAAGCCCCATTTAAAGCCCTTTCCTTTCAAATCCGCTCGGGCACCCTTTACCAAAAAAATGATCTTTCCAGCAGTTCCTCCACCTGCTTTACCCTATCCTTCAATACCGAAAACTCCCTATACGGCTCTGGCCCATTTGGAACTGTTACGGTGGAGGCGGGAGCCACCTTCCGATCAGCATGCAATGCCCAAATAATCCATCGAACTGGAGCTACCCCCGCCTTACTTTTTGACCTGCAACGGGATGCCACACTCCTCTTGGAGGGGCAAGACCCGAAAATTGAAGCAGCGAATTTAACCCTGGAAGGGACCTTGATTTTTAGAGGCAACCAAGGTCCCATGAACTTCCTTTCGAGTAGCTTAGCTGCATCGGCCAAGCCCACTCAATTAAGGCACCTGCTGGTGGATGGGGTAGCGGATCTTTTGCTCCCTCCCCAGCTGATACTTCAGGGCAATCTTCTTCAAGAGGGGCAAGGAGGCTTCCAGCTTGCTCCTACCCAACTCACCCTAAGTGGCGTCGAGGATCAATCCCTTCGAACCCAAACCTTGCTGATAGGCTCCCTAATCCTTCACAAGCCATCGGGTAAGGTAAGCCTAGGTTCCGATCTAAGTATTTACCGGAGTCTGACTATGTTGGAAGGGGTTTTGGACTTTCAAGGACATGTTCTTGCAGTCAATACCTCAAGCTTAGGTACTTTTCAGTACCAAGGAGGGCGCTGGCATAATCTCTGGCAGCTTACTTATTATGGACTGCCAGGCCTTTTAACCACAAATTCGGGCACCTTCCCCTTTGAGGACCTTGCCAATGGAGGATTTCGGGGAATTCAAGTACTTGGGACTACTCCTGTAGGCGCAAACCTCAGGATTCAATTTATCGAGCGACCTGGGGCCAACCACGATGCCAATTTTCAGGATGTGGACCAGACGGAAATAATGTACCAGCTCTACAGCCATTTTCAAGTAGCAGTAGAACCAAGAATAGGTCTGGAAGAGTTGGAACTTCGAATCTCAGCAGACGGCCTCTTGCTAGACCAAGTTGGGGATATAAGAGTAGTCAGTAGCGGGAAGGCTGCTCCAGGCCTCCCAATTCCAAGTGGAATAGACGGATTCCCTTTGGCAAAAAGAAGGCTAAAGTGGTCTGAACTCTTTGATGCTGAGTTTACGATTGGGAGCTACCGGGAAGCAACTGTGCTCCCCCTTCTTAAGAAAAATGGAAATTAAAAATGGGCTAAGATTTTCAAAAGGGATCCAAGGGATTTTCGAAGATTTCCCTAACTTTCAAATACGAGCAGCTTGAATAAACCCATGACCCTACTCTTTGTATTGCTTTCCATTGCGCTTTTGGTCTTACTGATTGTATGGGTCAAGCTCAATCCTTTTCTATCCTTTCTTCTTTCAGCCATAGCGGCAGGCTTTCTATTGGGACTACCGGCAGACCAGGTAGCCAGTTCCATTCAAAAAGGGATGGGCGCACTATTGGGAGACTTGGTCATTGTGATTGTCACAGGAGCCATGCTTGGAAAATTAGTGGCAGAAAGTGGGGCTGCCCAGCGAATTGCCGGGTTCTTGATGGGGGTGTTTGGTGAAAAATACATTACCTGGGCCATGGCATTAACTGGCTTGGTGGTGGGTATTCCCTTGTTCTACAATGTAGGGTTTGTCTTACTTGTTCCACTTGCTTTCACCCTTTCCTATCAATACCGATTGCCTGCAGTATATGTTGGAATACCCTTACTCGCAGCCTTATCGGTTACACATGGCTTCCTTCCGCCTCATCCCTCCCCGGCAGCCTTGGTAGGCCAGTTTGGAGCCAACATGGGTCTCACCCTACTCTATGGAGGGATTGTTGCCATTCCTACCATTATCCTAGCAGGCCCTTTACTCGCTCCTTTTCTCAAAGGCATTTCCTCGCAACCCTTGCAAACTTTTCAAGCAGAACCTAAGCCCGAATCCGAACTCCCAAGTATTGGGAATAGTGTATTTACTGCCTTACTTCCTGTAGTACTTCTTGTAGCGTCGACCTTTTTATCCTTGTCCGTTTCCCCTGCGAATCCCCAGCGACCTCTGCTTAATTTTCTTGCCAATCCCAGTGTCGTTATGTTGGTTTCAGTAGCCTATGCTACCTATTCCTTAGGTCTTCGAAGAAAGCAATCCATGTCTAAGTTGATGGATATTTACACCCTTGCAACCAAGGATATTTCCATGATTCTATTGATTGTGGCAGGGGCAGGGGCATTAAAACAGATCTTTACAGATTCAGGAGTAAGCTTGGTACTAGCCGAAGGAATTCAATCTTGGGACATGCACCCATTAATTCTGGCCTGGTTGATTACTGCAGTGATTCGCATTGCCGTGGGTTCGGCCACGGTCGCTGGATTGACTACAGCCGGCATCCTTGCTCCTTTGGTGCCCACACTGGATGTAGATCCCAATTTGCTGGTGCTTTCCATTGGCGCTGGAAGTTTGGTATTTTCCCACTTCAACGATGGAGGCTTCTGGATGTGTAAAGAATACTTCAACCTAAGTATCAAAGATACCCTGAAATCTTGGACACTGATGGAGACCATTGTAGCAGTAGCGGGTTTGGGCGGGGTGCTGCTTTTGGATTTGCTCCTTAAAGTCCTTTAGCGGAACTTTCGATTCCTCCAAACCAGAGAAAAATACTACCTTTAATTTTGCTCCAATCCCGGGAAAAACTTCTTTACTTACCACCTCAATACCAACCCCTATGCAAAGTCCTGAACAGAATTTTGAAAAACTTGGCTTGATTCTTCCGCCAGCACCAAAGCCTTTGGGTGTGTATACCCCAAGCCTTGTAGTGGGTAATTTTCTCTACTTATCTGGCCATGGAACGGTAAAAACCGATGGTAGTCTGATTATTGGAAGAATAGGGGAAGACTTGGATATCGAACAAGGGAAGTTGGCTGCACGGCAAGTAGGACTTGCCATGTTAGCCACCATCAAATCCTCCCTCGGCTCATTGGATAGGGTAAAGCGTGTCATCAAGGTTCTCGGCATGGTCAATTGCGTGCCTTCTTTTGAAAGACATCCCTACGTGATGAATGGCTGCAGCGAACTTTTTGCCGCGGTGTGGGGGCAAGAAATGGGCATAGGCGTACGCTCTGCTGTAGGCATGGGATCCCTGCCAGACAATATCCCCGTAGAAATTGAGGGGCTATTTGAACTTCATTAATCTCTTAAGGGTCTACTAACGCCTTGTAGGATTGAAACAATCCCAGCACATCGCGGACATAACTTACGGCGATGTGCCCTTTGGCATATCCGCTTTTCACCACAGGATCGCGGTAGTATTTTGGATCACTTTTAAGGTTCAAAAAGGTAGCCACCTCCTGCCAGCTTTGGGTATTTTTTCGATACTTCAAGGTCAACCTCCAGGCATCTTCCACATGCCCTTGGCCGATATTGTAGGAAGCTAGAATAAATTTGATTCGTTCGTTGGTTTCAGGGACCCGCTCCAGCCAAAATTTGTCCAAATACTGCAGGTACTTTACCCCACCACGAAGGGACTCTACTGGATCATTGGGGTTGGTCACCCCAAATCGTTCCAGCGTGACGGGCATTAGCTGCAAAAGGCCTTGTGCTCCCGCATAGGAAAGTGCAGTAGTATCAAACGCAGACTCCTTGTAGACCACAGCGGCAAGTAGGCGCCAATCCCAACCTAAGGTCTTGGCATTTTCTTGAATCAGTTCATCGTAGACCGAAATCCGGTTTCCCCCCAAAGAGGAATAGACACTGGTTGTTCGAAAATGTTGATTCTTTGAGTTGAGAAAATACTTGGTGTAGAGATCGGGTATGAAGCGTTTCTTTTTTTCTAGAAGCCAAGTATTGACCACTTGCAGCATTTCGGTAGACGTATTCCTCATGGCCCAGTAGACCGGCTCTTCTTGAGATAGGTCTAAACCCAAGCGAAGTTCATCGTAATAAGTTGCATTAGTTTGCGCCACCGTTTTTTCTGCTACAGTCCAATTGACCTGCTTTTCCACGAGTCGATCCAGCAGGATCTCTTCGTGATCTGGAACCTCCAAGATGCTGAATTCAAGGTCTAAAGAATCCTTCAGCTGTGCAAGTTGACTGCTGTACACCGCCCCTTTGCGCACCACTACCGTATCTTTTCCCAAACTGTCCCAAGAGCGCAAATTTTCTCTTCCCACAAGGACGGTGCTCATTGAGCCAATCGCTTCCGTATAGGTCACATCGCGTTCATTAGCTGTATTTTGCTGCAGGTTCATCGCTACCAAATCCACTCTGCCATCCTCTAACTGAGCAAAAGCCTCGTCAATGTCTGCCGCCACAATATATTCTACCTGAACACCCAGCCGCTTCCCAAGATCTAAAAGAAGTTCGTATTCAAAGCCCATTCTCCTTCCACGGTAGATGTAGTAACTGCTGGAATTGTTATCTACGGCCACGCGAAGGGTTCCGCGGGCTTGAATCCCTTCTTTGTCGAGGATAAATTCTGATTTTGAGGACTTGTTAAACCAATTATTCAGGTAACCTAGGACTCCTATTCCTAAAAAAATCCCAACTACAAGGACAAGTAGTATACCTTTCTTTTTTTCCATTCTAGTGGAGCCTAACTCCGCTTAGTTTGAGTAATGTTGGCAAAGGCTATGCCAAATTAAATGCGGTGATTTGGGTTTAAATTAAAAAAGGAGGCCTAAACCTCCTTTTTTAATTAATCTGCAGGACCCTCAAAGTCCTCCATGCTGTTGGTAAAGAATATCTTTCCCGACAAGCGGAGCAACTCGATCTCCTGTTGTTTGATTTGAAAAATAGAGGTAATCAATCTATTCTCTGCTGAAAGTAGGTTGACCTGAGCATCTCTAAATTCGAGGTAGGAGGCAATCCCCAAGCGAAAACGTTCCAATGCTATTTCTGAGTTTTCTTTGGCTACTTGGTAGTTTTTTTCCTCAATAGAAAGTAAACCTAAATTCGTATCGTAAGTATTGTAAGCCCGTTGGATATCTGACTTCAATTGAATTTCATACTGCTCCAAAGAATAATCCTGTATGCGTTGATTTACTTTAGCCCCTTGAATCCGTCGATTGAGTGAGAGGCCACTAAATAGATTGAAGGTGATGGTTCCTCCATAATTAAGCCCTTGTCTTTCATTTTGGATCAAAAACCCTGCGTCTGAGTTGAAAACGGAATTCGTATAACTTGAATTTAGGTTGATTCCAGGAAGCCGAGATGCTTGCAATTCTTTAACCCGTAGAAAGGCCTCGTTATTTCTTCGTTGATTGACCAAAAGGAGTTTATTTTCAAGAAATGCACTTTCATAAAGGGTTTCGATGGACAAGCGGTCCCCAATGTTAATGGTACTGTCTTGAATCAGATAGTCTGTAGTTGCATCCTGAGCGAGTAATTCATTGAGGTTAACCCGGGCATTTTGGATGACTTGAACTTGGGTTATCAACAAGCTGGAATCTCCATTGTAGTCTACTTGTGCAGCAAGAAAATCTCTTTTTCCAGCTCCTCCCAAATCGTATTGGGCTTCTGCTATTTCCAATCGTGCCTTACTCAATTGCAAGGTTTGTTGGAGCACCTTGTAGCGCTGCAATTCCAATATCAAGCGGTAATAGGCCGTCGAAATCCCGGCTACGGTATTCTCTACAATGACCTTTGCATCCAAATCACTGATTTCCTCCAACATCCCCAGTCGACGGATAGTCACAAAAGATTCAGGGCGGAAACCATAGATTCCAACCACACTGTAGGCTTTGTTTCTGGATTTGGCGGCATCGATCTCACGCGGATTATTGGGATCACTCACAAAGGTTTGCGTCACATCCTCCGTAGAAAAAGTACGTAGGTAGTTGGCATTCAGGGTAGGCATAAACAAGTTTCCTGCGGCAATCTTCGTATCCAACTCACGTAGGTTCCTGTTTTCAACCCCAATTTTCACCTGGAGGTTATTTTCCAAGCCCAATTGAAGTGCTTTTTCTAGGTCAAGTGTTTCCTGGGCTTGAGCCCAAACACCTGTCAAGCACAGGATAGCTAGAAGTAAAAGTGTTCCTTTTTTCATGCGGTTTTTACTAAAACTCCTTTTTTAGAAGTAAGGTAGGTATACACGGCAGGGATAATGAATAAGGTCAATACGGTAGAAAACGCAAGCCCACCAATCACCGCAGCACCCATAGGTACCCTACTTTCCGCACCTGCCCCTAGGGCTAAGGCGATCGGTAGAATACCCAGAATGGTAGATAAACTGGTCATCAAAATCGGTCGAAGGCGAGAGATAGCTGCCCCAAAAATCGCCTCATCCACATTCATGCCTTCCTCTTTCCGTTGATTGGCAAATTCAACAATCAAAATGCCGTTTTTGGTTACCAAACCAATGAGCATAATGATGCCGATTTGACTGAAGATATTCAAGGTAAAGTCAAATGCCCACAGCGTGGCCAAAGCACCAAAAATGGCCAAAGGCACCGTAAACATGATGGTCAATGGATCGGCAAAACTTTCGAATTGTGCAGAAAGGACCAAGTAAATTAGAACCAAGGCGAAAATAAAGGCAAACAACAAGCTGTTGGAACTTTCTCTAAACTCTTTGGAAGGTCCAGTCACATCCGTGGAATAGGAATCATCCAAGACTTCTGCAGCAATTTTATCCATTTCTTCCAAGCCTGCACCAATCGTCACACCATCGGCTAAGTTTGCAGAAATGGTGGCGCTTACAAATCGGTTGAATCGATAGAGCTGTGGTGGCGTACTTTTCTCCACTACGCGCACCAAATTGTCCAATTGAATGAGTTGCCCATTATCCCCTCTCACGTAAAGCATTCGCAAATTGACCGGTTCATTTCGGTCTTGAAGTTGCATCTCTCCAATTACTTGGTACTGCTTGCCTCCCCGAATGAAGTAGGCAAAGCGCTGTCCTGAATAGGAGAGTTGCAGGGTACGGGCAATTTCCTGTACGGACACACCCATATTTCTTGCACGCTCTCGATCTATCTCAATCTCCAATTCAGGCTTGGTAAACTTCAGGTTGATATCCGTGAAAATAAAGGCTGGATTCTGGGAAGCCTTCTCCAAGAAGGGAGGAATTACTTCCTTGAGTTTTTCCAGGGTAGGCGCTTGAATGACATATTGAACAGGAAGTCCACCACGTCGGTCCCCAATGGAAGCGGGCTGTTGCGCAAAGGCACGTACCGCAGTCACTCCTTTGAGCGAGGCATTGACTTGCGTAAAGATCTCCTGCTGGGTACGGGAACGCTCAGAAGCGTCTGTTAAAAAGAGACGAATAAATCCGGAGTTCGTATTTGCTGTGCCCCATCCTGGTGAGGTCATACTTGTAATCCCGGTTAGTTCCGACGTAGGAATTTCCTTGGTTAACTGTGAATTCAAGTCGGTAATGACCTGATCCATAAAAGAGAAGGTGGCTCCCTCGGGACCGGTCATGTTGATACGCAATTCCGATCGGTCCTCCATAGGTATCAACTCGGTTTGGAGGTTGGTAAAAAACCAATAAATCCCAAGACCCATGATTCCAATGATGGGAAAAGAAACCCATTTTATCTTCATGAATTGGATCAGCATCCGCTCATAAACCAGGTTCAATTTGACAAAGAAGGGCTCAGTAATCCGATAAAAAGCATTCTGCTTCTCTCGGTTTTTCAACATGCGCGCACTGAGCATAGGAGTCATCGTAAGTGCTACAAATGCAGAAATCAACACGGACCCCGCCACTACGACCCCAAACTCTCGAAACAATCTTCCTGTGGTGCCTGTCAAGAAAATTACAGGTAAGAATACAGCCGCTAGGGCGATGGTAGTTGCAATTACCGCAAAGAAAATCTCCTCAGACCCCTTGGCGGCAGCTTCCATAGGTTTCTCCCCTTTTTCTATTCGGGCATAAATATTCTCCAAGACTACAATGGCATCATCGACCACCAAGCCAATGGAGAGCACAATACCTAGGAGCGTAAGCACGTTGATGGAAAAATCCATCAAGTACATGATAAAAAATACCCCGATGAGTGAAATAGGTATGGTCACTACTGGAATAAAGGTCGTGCGCCAGTCCCTCAAGAAAAGGAAGATAATGGCCACCACCAAGATAAAAGCGGTAATGATGGTCTCTTCTACTTCGGAAATCGATTGGCGAATGTACTCCGTCCCATCAAAGCCTACTTCTACCCCAACATCTGCGGGCAAGTCCTTTTTGATAAACTCCAATCGCTTGTAAAACTCATCCGCAATTTCAATGTTGTTGGATCCAGGAAGAGGGACCAAAACCACCGCAACCATGGGCACCCCATTTCTTCGAAGTAAGGTTTTTTCATTTAAGGCAGAGAGTTCTGCCGTACCGATATCTTGGAAGCGTACAATATTGGTTTCGCTTTCTTTAATGATCAGTTGATCAAATTCTTGAGGCGAACTCAAGCGGCTTTTAGTTCGAACAGACAACTCAATGTTTTGCCCCTCAATTCTTCCGGAAGGGAGTTCCACATTTTCTGTTTGAATTTTACTGAGTACATCCATAGGAGTAATTCCATAGGAAGCCATTTTCAGGGGATCCATGCGCAGTCGGATCGCATATTCTTTCTCTCCCCAGATCTGTACTCGGCTCACACCAGGGATGGTTTGAAGGCGCTCCTTGAATACATTATCCGCAATTTCAGTCAACTCAAGCAAGTCACGCTGGTCACTTTTCACATTGACCCCAATGATAGGCTGGGAATCTGCATCTGCCTTAGATACTACTGGGGGATCTGCATCAGGGGGCAAACTTCGCTGCGCACCTGAAACCTTGTCACGCACATCGTTGGCAGCAGCTTCTAGGTCTGCGCCTACTTCAAACTCTACCGTGATATTGCTTCGCCCATCAGCACTAGTGGAGGTCAGTGATTTGATTCCCTGGATTCCATTGATTTGTTCTTCTAGGGGTTCGGTGATTTGGGCTAAAATTACATCTGCATTTGCACCCACATAAGAAGTGCTCACATTGATGACTGGTGGGTCTACCGAGGGATATTCCCGTACTCCCAAAAGCGAAATGCCTATCCCACCAAAAAGTAGGATGACCAGAGACATCACGATGGCCAATACTGGCCGCTTGATACTGATACTCGAAAGACTAGACATAGGACCGCTTAATTAACTGGTGTGGGCTTGATCTGCATTCCTTGACGTACTTGCATCACCCCGGTGGTGAGCACCAAATCTCCTTCAGCCAATCCTGAAAGCACCTGCACTTGCGTGTCTGTTCGCGTACCAATCTCAATCATCCGCTGCTCTGCATTTCCATCAGCCCCAACGACGAATACCTTGTATCCGGACAGTTCAGGAATGACTGCTTCTGCAGGAACCAGTAGGGCATCTTCCTTAACGTCCAATACAAAGCGAATCTTTACAAACATCCCCGGTAAGTATTTTCCACTTTTGTTGGGACTTTGTGCGCGCAATTTGATGGTACGGGTAGCTGCATCCACTTGAGGCTCATAAGCATAAACTTTGCCCTCCACTTCTTCTTTAGAAGATTCACTGCTAAAGAATATAGGGGACCCTTCGGTGACCATTCCCGCATAACGCTCTGGAATGGAAAACTCCAATTTAATGGGATCAATGTTGACAATACTTACAATGATATTGGATGCATTGATTACTGCTCCTTCAGAAACTTGACGAAGACCTAATCGCCCATTGAAGGGGGCACGAATCACTGTTTTTTCCAATTGTGCCTGGACCAACTTGATGTCGGAAAGGGCCGTATTGTATTGGTTGAGCACAATATCGTATTCTTCTTGGCTAATTGCCTCCCTCGCCAAGAGCTGCTTTTGTCTCGATTCCTGGGTTTGAAACAACTTTTGAGTATACTGAAGGCGCTGGTACTGGGCTTGCAGTTCGTTGTCATTGAGGTACAAAAGAGGGGTCCCTTTCATGACATACTGTCCTTCCTTAAAGTTCACCTTGGTCACTAGACCACTAATCTCTGGCTTGATGTCCACCGACTCATTCGGAAGAATAGTTCCAGATACCTGCAACTGGTTGTTTAAGGTCTCTTTTTTAAGTTTGATTACATTGACAGCCAAAGGCTCGCCCCCATTGCCACCTTTTTCACCTGATGGCGCAGGGACATTTCCTGCTCCTTGATTCCCAAGTCTTGGATAAAAATAGGCTAAGGCAACAAGCAGCAGAATGCCAAGAACTAGAAAGATTTTGGTTTGTTTTTTCATCGCAAAATGGAGCAGTTACTGTTGGTTTTTGATAAAGGCCAACGACAGTTGGTTAAACTCTTCTGGCTTTTCCACATTGACCACATGGCCACATTGATTCAAGACCTCGAGGAGGGAATTTTTATGAAACTGAATTAAATTACGGACTGGCTCTAAAAACATCACATCCTGATCCCCCATCACGTAGAGGGTAGGAATTCCCAAGTCCTTTTCTTTGAAATAGCGCAAAAGCGGATTGATGTCCTTGGTTAATTTGAACCAGCGGATAAACTCCTTTTGACACAATTTTTGGGCCTCATGAATGAATAGATTTCGAGATTCAGCATGCTGCTTTCGAGGCATAATCACAAAGGCAAAAAGTTTGTATAGCCACATGTAAGGAATAATACGCTTGAAGGTATTCCCGAGAAAAACCAATATCCTACTTTGAACAGTCAACCGAGTGACTGCTCCTGCCATGACCAATGACTTGACCCGGAAAGGCGCCATCTCTGCCAACTGCCTAGCCAAAATCGTACCGAGGGATACCCCCATAAAATGAGCCGGGGGGATCTGAAGGTGATCCAATACTTCCAAAATATCCCGAGTCACCACCTCAAAGGTATACTGCATCTCCCAAATAGCCTGAGGCATTTCTGTAGACTTTCCATGGCCTCTTAGGTCAATCAAGAGTAAATTGAAGTCCTTTTGAAAATCACGCAACTGCTTGTGCCATACCGCAGAACTTCCCCCGGCGCCGTGGATAAAGACGACCCATTCGCTGCTTTGAGGATGTAGAAATTGCTTAAAATATAACATGAGCTAAGAGGGACTAGGAAACAACTTTCCATAGAACTGCAAATATACCATAGTTTTTTTGCAGTTCTTTAGAAAACATAAGGAAGGCAAATCCTTACCATCAATGGAAAATAAGCGGGATATTCCCGAAAAGAACAAAACTGTTGAGCTATAAAAACTCCTTTAGACTAAAACAAAAAAAGCGCCCCGAAGTTCGGGGCGCTTTCAAATTATGCGTAATACGGCTTAGTTGAAGATGTATCTCAATCCAAACTGCATTCTCCAAACGTCAGCTACACCTGCAGTGGCTCTATACGTTTCAGAGATCAAGCTGGTACCAAAGTTTCTCATTCTGTACTGAGGTCTGCCGTCTGCACTTGCAACTCCACCTTGAGCAGCAGAAGGAACGACAATAGGCTGCGTAGAGTTGAAAGTTTTACCTACACCGTAATCAGAATCAATCCAGTTACCAAAGTTCAAGATATCCACACGGAACTCCAACGTATTTTTCTTGCCTCCAATGTTGGTAAACAACTGCTGTGCAAAAGAAACGTCAGCACGGTATACCATTGGCATGATTACGGCACCTCTTTCTGCATATCTGCCTCTATTGGCGCTCAAGTACTTGTCCTGTTGGATATACGCTTCCCATGCATCTGCTTGTTCCTGAGCAGTAAAGGTCTTGCCACTAGCAGTAAATTGCTGGAAGTTCATTTCTGCCTTAGTAGCAGGGATGTAGATCAAGTCATTGGCGGTACCACCGTCATTGTTCAAGTCACCACCAACTACGTAACTCGCGTTACCGATTGTTCTACCTTCCCAGAAGATAGACACGGAAGTATTTCCAAACTTGAAGAAGTCCTTAGTGTAAGATGCAGTAGCAAATACTCTATGGCCCATGAAGTTAGAAGACATTCCTAAACCTGGGTTGTTTGGATCACGAGAGATTGGGTTACCAAACCAAGTACCTGCAGCAATAGATCCTGGGTCCACCGTGTTTCTAGATTCACCGTAGCTATACGCAGCTTTCAAGAATAGTCCATTGGTAAATGGTCTTTCCAAAGAGAAGGAAGCTACCCATGAATAACCTACTGCCTGGTTAGACAAGGTTACTGCATTTGGGATCTTGGCATTGATACGGTTAGGGTTAGAAGGCGCATTCCATCTCGCACGGTTGTCTTTCCCGTTGAATTGAGAGAATGGAACTGGCAAGTTGGCATTGTAATAGGCCACTCCATTTACATCTTGGTTGTAGATGAATTCACCAGTAGCGATGATTCCTGCAGGCAACTGCTGATCTACTGCGATGTTGGTTCTCCACACCTGAGGAAACTTGAAGTTAGTTTCCGTCAAGGCAAGTTCGTACGAAGATGCAGGTGCACCTGAAACTTCGGTAGGCTTGTACTTGTTAGGGTCTGGATTGAATGGACGAGCAGTCGTATTGTCAAACTGAGCAAAACCAGTCAAGATACCATTGTTACCCACCTGGTTGGAAATCCATACGTATGCTGGGCGACCGGTAAATACCCCTGAACCCCCTCTGATTTGTGTCTTCTGGTTGTTGAATACATCCCAGTTGAAACCTACACGTGGAGACCACAATAGGTTGGCTTCCGGAAGGGCATCCGTTCTAAAGTTTACAAAAGCACCCGCTGGATTTCTGAAGTACATGCTCTCCATTTCAGTGTTTCTAAGAGCAGTTTGCTCAAAGAAAGGTACATCTACTCTCAAACCTGCCGTCAATTTCAAATTTGTTCTAGCCTGCCATTCATCCTGAATGAAGACACCACCATAGTTTACTTCCAAAGGCTGGATTGGCTTCTCAGATCCTGGGATGTTGTTCCAACGAACCTGGAATCTTCTCAAGTTTACACCTGAAGCAACGGCGTTGCCATTGGCAAGGAAGTTATCTGCATCCTTGTAGAAGTCTGCCAAAGAGTTGTACACATACACAGACTGTGAGCCTGGGAAGAACACGTTTTCAGACTGGTAGTTTTCGTAGCTGAAACCAGTAGTAATGGTATGGTTTCCTTTGAAGATTTGCAAGTTTTCCTGGATTTGGAAAGTCTTGTAACGCAATTCGTTGTTTGGAGTGAAAGGCTCAAATCCAAAAGAAGTATAGGTAGCACCTCCGCTCAAGATATCCACCATAGGGAAGAATTCTCCTTTGTACCCACGGCTTTCGTCCTGGTAGGTATATCCAATGATTAAATTATTGGACATATTGGAATTAATCCGCGTGTTCAATTCTGCAACTACAGATTTGATGTTCTCCATAATGCTGTAGTTAGAATTCTGGAAGTTCAAAGCCTCAGGTCTGAAGTTACGGTTACCGAAACCTAGAGAAGAAGAACCAGACATCAACACATCAGTAGAAGAATCCAATTGGTTGTATCTCAAGCTCAACTTGTTCTTTTCGTTGATGTTGTAGTCCAACTTGATCAAAAACTTCTTGCCCAAGGTTTCGTTGTCGTATCCTTGGTAAGGACCAGTTTCGTAGTCAAACTTACTTTTCAAGTAAGAGCTCAATCCATCAAGGTCAGAGGCCAATACACGTGTCACGTTACCAGTGATTGGCTGAGAACCTGTATTTGCAGTCCAAGTAGTACCTGGTCTTGCCTCTGCTTCATCTTCAAAAGAAGCGAAGAAGAACAATTTGTCTTTAATGATAGGACCACCTACACGGAATCCCATCTGCTTGTAGCTGAAATCACCAGGGTTAAAGGAATTCAAACCTGCCTCTTTACCTACGTTGTTGTTATTTCTAGTGAAATAGTACGCAGAACCAGAAAATTCGTTGGTACCTGAACGAGTTACGGTGTTTACACCAGCACCTGTAAAGTTACCTTGTCTTACGTCATAAGGAGCTACGTTTACAGAGATCTGTTCGATCGCATCCAAAGAAATTGGAGATACACCTGTTCTACCACCTGGGTTAGAACCAGAACCCAAACCGAAGGAGTTGTTGAAGTAAGAACCATCGACTGTAATGTTGTTCAATCGAGAATCCTGACCTGCAAAAGACTGACCATTTGACTGTGGAGACAATCTGGTGAAGTCGTTGATACTTCTAGAGATCGTAGGAAGCTTGTTCAAGGCTCTATTGTCGATCGCCGTGTTGGCACCTGTACGCTCGCTAGAGAAAAGGCTGTTTTGATCTGCAGTGATCAACACTTCAGAAAGTTCCTGGCCATCTTCTTTCAAGGTTACGTTTACATTAGAAAACGTACCTAGGGAAAGAATCAAACCATCTACTTCTTGAGTAGAAAATCCGATAAAGGACACAGAAAGTCTGTAAGGACCTCCAATACGCATCCCTGGAATAGAATATTTACCTTCTACGTTAGATACAGCGCCATAGCGGGTACCTGAAGGAAGGTGCGTAGCAACCACGTTGGCTCCTGGAAGGGCCTGTCCGTTGGCTTCAGTTACTGTTCCGGTGATACCAGAAGTCGTAACTCCCTGTGACATTGCCAGCCCCGTACTCATCACGAGTAGAAATACGGCCAGCAAATTCTTCAGTAAATTTTGCCTCATAAGTTTGGTTTTTGGTAAAGTTGGTTTTTGATTTAAAATCCTTGCAAAGTTAAACTCGATTTAAAAGGGGTACTAGCAATATAGGTTAAATTTTGCTTGCCAAATTTCACATTTTTTAACGAAAGGTTAACACTGCCGCCAAATATTTTTTAAGTTTTTGACAAAAAATCTTCATTTTTATTGCTTTTTACGCTTGCTGATTCCTCATTTCCGAACAAAACCAAAAACTGCCTAAAAATGTTTTGGCAAAATATTGTTTCAGGTAAAGCGCCAATTTCAATGGAATTGGTATTGGTTTAAATTTTAACCTTAGTTTTAGGAAAAAATCAACCCCTCCCTTGAGAGACAAAAACATCAGCTGGCTTTACCTCTTTTTGATTGCCACCATCGTGGATTTAAGCTTCTTAACTGAGCAAAATGAATCCATGCGTGTGTATTCGAAACCTGTAATTTTATTGGGCTTGATTCTTTATTTCTATTTCATCAGCAAGCCCATTGCCTCCACCATTCTAGCCAAAACCATCTTGGCAGCACTTTTATTCTCCTGGCTAGGTGACATTTTACTGCTTTGGTCTGACCTCTTCATCTTTGGCTTAGGCGCATTTTTGATGGCCCATGTATGTTACATCTTTGGGTTTCGACTAGCACAGCAGCCCGAGGATCGGCTGGACTCCTGGCATATTATCCGCAGTTTTTTATACAACCTTCCCGTCTATTTTTTAGCTGGCCTGGTGTTTTACTTTATCTATCCCAACCTAGGAGGATTGAAAATCCCAGTCATCGCCTACATTCTGGTCATTGTGGGGATGGTGACTACTGCACGTGCACGTTTCAAAAAGGTAAATTCCGCCTCCTTTTGGCAAGTTTTTATTGGCGCTCTATTTTTTTTGGTATCCGATGGAATATTAGCCTTAGCCCGATTTTATAAAGATTTTCCAGAAGCCGGCATTCTCATCATGGGGACCTACGCTACAGCGCAACTCTTGTTGGTCATGGGCATTCGCTCTTACTTGGTAGGGGCTAAATGAGGGCTTTTTTAGTCAACAGTCCACTGACGACGGTCAACAGCCGATTGTGATTATTGAAACAAACCGTAGTCTTACTACGATTGACAATAAACCGTGGTCTGTTGACAGTTGACAGATACCTCAACATTGGTCCGTCAGCCCTTGACAAAATTATTTTTTCAAGGCCACCCGAATAGACAATTCTTCGAGTTGTGCCTCTGCCAAGGTACTAGGCGAATCAATCATGACATCCCTACCAGAGTTATTTTTCGGGAAGGCAATGTAGTCTCGGATGGAGTCTGAACCTCCAAAAATGGCACACAATCGATCGAATCCGAAGGCAATTCCTCCGTGTGGCGGCGCCCCGTATTCGAAGGCTTCCATCAAAAATCCAAACTGCTTTTGCGCTTCTTCGTCCGTAAAGCCTAGGTGTGTAAACATTAGTTGCTGCGTAGCACGGTCGTGGATACGAATCGATCCTCCGCCCACTTCTACTCCATTGATCACCAAGTCGTAGGCATTGGCTCGGACTGAACCGGGATCTGACTCCAGCAAAGGAATGTCTTCTCGCTTGGGTGAAGTAAAAGGGTGGTGCATGGCATGGAAGCGCTGTGATTCCTCATCCCACTCCAAAAGCGGGAAGTCTACCACCCAAAGCGGAACAAATACAGTTCGATCGCGCAATCCTAGGTCTTCACCCATCTTCAAGCGAAGTTCAGACAACTGCTTGCGTGTGGTTTTTTCATCTCCACTAAGTACTAGCAGTAAATCCCCAGGAACTGCACCACAGGCATCTGCCCAGGTCTTCAATTGGTCTTGTGTATAAAATTTGTCCACGCTGGACTTGAGTATTCCATCTTCTTGATAGCGCACATAAATCAAGCCTTTCGCTCCGATTTGTGGCCGCTTGACCCAATCGGTCAACTCATCCAATTGCTTTCGCGTGTATTCCCCTGCTCCTTTAGCACAGATGCCCAGGACAATTTCCGCCTGATCGATTACAGCAAACCCCGTTCCTTTGGCAAGGGTGGTCAGGTCGACAAATTTCATGTCGAAGCGCAAGTCTGGCTTATCATTGCCATAGAATTTCATGGCATCGGCATACGTCATGTGCGGCACATGTCCAAGATCTATCCCTTTAACGGATGCGAACAAATGCTTGATGAGTCCTTCGAAAGTATGGAGAATGTCCTCTTGGTTAACAAAGGCCATTTCGCAGTCAATTTGGGTAAACTCAGGCTGCCTGTCGGCGCGCAAGTCCTCGTCCCGAAAACATTTGACGATTTGAAAATAGCGGTCAAAACCACTCACCATCAAGAGTTGCTTGAAGGTCTGTGGGGATTGAGGCAAGGCATAAAATTCGCCTGGATTGACACGGCTCGGCACCACAAAATCTCTCGCCCCTTCCGGAGTAGACTTGATCAATACAGGGGTCTCCACTTCGATAAACTGCTGCTTATCCATGTAAGACCGAGTTTCCTGCATCATGCGATGACGGAGTTGCAGTTTTTCACGGATTACATTTCTGCGAAGATCTAGGTAACGGTAGCGCATCCGAAGTTCATCCCCTCCGTCGGTTTCGTCTTCAATAATAAAAGGAGGCACCTTTGCCGAATTCAAGACAGACAATTCCTCCACCTTGATTTCAATGGCTCCGGTAGGCATTTTATCATTCTTGGAAGTTCGCTCCAATACCTTCCCTGTGGCTTGAACTACAAATTCTCTACCGAGTTGAGCGGCCTTTTCCAACAAGGCCTTGTCGGTTGATCCTTCTTCAAAAATCAGTTGGGTGAGCCCATAGCGGTCCCTCAAATCCACCCAAATCAGGCCTCCTTTGTTTCTGACGCGCTGTACCCAGCCGGCCAAGGTGATCTGTTGATTGACGTGTTGAAGGCGAAGTTCGCCACAGGTATGCGTTCTTAACATGACTATTTCCTAATTTTTGGGAGGTCAAAGATAAATAAATGCTACACAGAACGATGCGAGTCTGGTAAGATTCCCCCGTTATAACCCAGTTTTTCTTCACTTGTTAATCTAAAAACTTGAATTGATCCTCAAAAATTTACCTTGAAACTATTCGCTTAATTCAATCAAAAACGTCAATAAACGTTAAATTCGAGGCTATCTCGATTACTTTGTCCCTTTTCCTTTGGAAAAAAGCCATCTTTTGGCTTGTTTGGAGGCCCAAAAAAATTGTGTCCTGATGGGCTTGGTTAGTTGCTGATGAAAAAAAATTGGATTGGTTCGATCACTTTGCTATTGTCTATACTTCTGATCGGAGTATACCAAACCGATTTGGGGCTATTCCCTAAATGGTTTTCAGGACAAAAGGAACCTACCGCAGACAGCCTTTCCGCTCCAAAACAACAGTTTCTCTATGGTATCAATGTCACGGGACTGAATATTGTCGAAGGGACTGTAGCAAAAAATCAAACCCTTGCTACCCTACTGACTCCCTTCAATGTCCCCTACCAGATCATTGATGAAATCGCCAAAAAATCTGCTGAAGTTTTTGATGTACGCAGAATAGCGGCAGATAAAAAATTCACGGTCATTACCCCGCCCAACTCTTCCACGGCGCATTTTTTAATCTACGAACCCAATCCCGCCGAATACGTGGTCTTTAACTTGGATTCTGCCACTATCCACAAAGCGGAAAAGCCAGCGGTAACTCGAAAAAGAGAAGTGGGCGGCGTCATCGAAACATCCTTGTACAATGCCATGGTGGCTAAAGGCATCACCCCAGAGTTGATCGATGAGTTTGCAGACCTATATGGATGGTCGGTAGATTTTCAAGCCTTGCAAAAAGGGGATGTATATAAAGTGGTCTTTGATGAAAAAGTGATTGAGGAACAGGTGGTGTCCATCTCGGGGATTCATCTCGCCTATTTCAACCACAAAGGGGTGGAAATGCATGCCATTCCATTTGAACAAAATGGACAACTCACGTTCTTCGATCAGGAGGGCAAAAGTTTCAAAAAAGCCTTTCTCCGCGATCCACTAAAATACACACGGATTAGTTCACGTTACAATTTAAACCGCTTTCATCCAGTCCAAAAGCGATACAAAGCGCATTTGGGCACGGACTACGCGGCTCCTACCGGAACCGAAATCCGTTCTGTTGGCGAAGGTACTGTGGTAGAAGCCACCTACTCCTCGGCCAACGGGAATTACGTGAAAATCAAACACAACGAGACCTACACCACCCAATACCTACACCTTTCCAAAATTGGAAGCGGGGTGAGGAGAGGAACACGCGTCCGACAAGGACAAGTCATCGGCTATGTGGGGAGTACAGGTTTGGCAACAGGGCCGCACCTCTGTTTCCGTTTTTGGAAAAATGGAAAACAAGAAGATTGGTTACAAGAGGTAATCCCTCCATCCGAGCCCATTTCCCCAGCCAATCTGCAAGCCTTTAATCAGAAAAAGGTAGCAGGCATGAAGCAATTGGCTACGATAGATCCCGGGGTTGACGATCGCCTGCTGGCCACCTCCACTCAAAGCTCGAAGTAAATCGGTACACTTGGATGCCCAAGTAGTTTGTTTAGAAAGCCTAGCCCATGAGTCAAGAACCCTCCATTCGGATCAATAAATACCTCAGCGAAGTAGGCTTTTGCTCCCGCAGAGCTGCGGATGGTCTTTTGGAACAAAAACGAATCACCATCAATGGCAAAATCCCAGAGTTGGGGACCCAGGTCTTCCCGACGGATGAAGTGCGCGTAGATGGGCAACTGATCGGGAAACCCAAGCAAGAGCACGTTTACATTGCCTTCAACAAGCCCGTAGGGATCGTGTCCACTACAGATACTCAAGGCGAAAAAGACAACATCATTGATTTTATTGGCCATCCCGAGCGCATCTTTCCGATCGGAAGACTGGATAAAGACAGCGAAGGGCTGATTCTTTTGACCAGTGAAGGAGATTTGGTGAATAAAATCCTGCGATCAAAAAATAACCACGAAAAGGAGTATGTGGTCACTGTGGACAAGCCACTTCATCCCAGTTTCGTGCAACGGATGAGTGCCGGCATTCCCATCTTGGAAACCGTCACCGATCCCTGTACTGTTGTAGCGATCAACAAGTTTAAGTTTCGGATTATCCTCAAACAAGGCTTAAATCGCCAAATCCGCCGCATGTGCGCTCACTTGGGCTACCAGGTCACGCAACTGAAGCGGATTCGAATCATGCACATTCAATTGGATCTCGCCGTAGGCAAATGGAGGAATCTCAGCGAGAAAGAACTGACTCAACTCAATCTTTTGATTCAGGATAGTTCCAAAACTACCTAGCCAATCTTCCTCATGCCAAGTTTTCTAAAAATTGGCTAACTTGAATCCTGACATTTTCCATATCCCCTTGATCCCATGCTTTCTGACCTTCGATCCAGTCCTTCCGAACTTTTTGCTAGCCAGTTGCCCACCTCCATTGCCTGGAGATCTTCCACGCTAGTCGAGCGCAAGGAACGATTACTCAAACTTTTGAACTGGATCACTACCCATCAGGAAGCCATTCATGAAGCACTTTGGCTGGATTTCAATAAACCCGCGATTGAAGTAGACCTCAATGAAATCTTTCCGGTCACCTCTGAAATCAAGCATTGCCTGAAAAATTTGTCTAACTGGATGCGGCCTCAGCCACAACCCACTCCCCTCCCCATGCTAGGTACTTCTGCCTTTGTGGTGGCCGAGCCCAAAGGGAGAGCGCTTTTGATTTCTCCTTGGAATTTCCCCTTCAACCTCGCCATAGGACCGTTGGTCTCTGCACTTGCCGCAGGATGCCCTGCCATTTTGAAACCTTCCGAATATGCCCCACATACGGCACAGTTGGTTCAGGATCTGGTAAGTGAGGTATTTGCTCCCCATGAGGTAGCCGTATGTTTGGGTGAAAAAGAAGTGGCTTCAGAACTTCTGGGCTTGCCTTTTGACCATATCTTCTTTACCGGAAGCCCAGCGATTGGAAAAATTGTGATGCGCGCCGCCGCAAAACATTTGAGTTCGGTGACCTTGGAATTGGGAGGTAAGTCTCCCGTAATTCTAGATGCTTCGGCTGACCTAAAGGATGCTGCAGAAAAATTGATTTGGGGAAAATTTGTCAACTGCGGGCAAACCTGCATAGCGCCCGATTACATCCTAGTTCCTGAAGACAAGAAGGAAATCTTTATCGGACATGCGCGTGAAGTGCTGACCCGCTACTACGATCCCGAGGAAAAAGGAATCATGCAGAGCCCGGACTATGCTCGCTTGATCAATGCCAAACACTTTGACCGAATTCGTCAATTATTGGAAGACTCCCTTCAAAAAGGAGCACAGGTAGAAGCAGGAGGTGAGTTGGACGAAGAAACTCGGTATGTGGCGCCTACTTTGATTTCGAACGTTGGCGAGGACATGCTCGTGTTCCAAGAGGAGATCTTTGGGCCAATCCTTCCGATCCTTACTTACAGTCACCTCAACGATGCCCTTGCACTGATCCATTCGCAGCCCAAGCCATTGGCCTTGTACTTTTTTGGCAAGGACGAGAGCAGAGCCAAGCGAGTAATGGCAGAAACCAGTTCCGGCAACCTCGTGATCAACGATTGCGTGCTTCATTTTCTGCACAGCGAACTTCCTTTTGGTGGGGTAAATAACAGTGGGATTGGCAAAGCCCATGGCAAGTATGGATTTTTGGCCTTCAGCAATGAAAAAGGCGTATTGAAGCAGCGAATAGGATTCAATAACGTCAGTTTACTCCGCCCTCCCTACGGGTTACGAGTAAGGAAGTTGATTGCTACGATGATGAAGTGGTTTTAAGGCCACGGCCTACAGGCGGTCCACAGTTGCCAGCAAACTCTACTAAACTTCAATGCTGGATTACCGAATGATTCAATTCTAAATAAAGAGCAGGCTTGCGTCTACTGAAAAAGAAAACCCCGCCAAAATAGCGGGGTTACCTTAGGTCAGACTTGAGGAAGTCTCGTAGACTGGGCCATCTTTTTGATGGCTTTCACTACTTTTTCGGAAGGTTGCAATTTTACTTGCTCCAAAAACTCCACGGTGCTCAGCAGTTCAATGTATTCTTGCATCAAGGCGTCATCGCTGTGCAAGGCTTGCATTAAGAGTTCTTGTTCTACCTCCGACATTTCCTGATAGATATATCTAATCAGGTCATTTGGGGTAAATGATTTTATCATAGGCGCTGTTTACTTGTTTCATTTTTTTACGAATATGGTTGAGCGCATAGCGCATTCTACCCAAGGCTGTATTGATACTGACGCCGGTTTGTTCGGCGATTTCCTGGAAACTCATATCTAAGTAATGACGCATGATAACCACTTCCTTCTGAGCCTCTGGAAGTTCATCGATTAAGTTGCGTACATAGGCCAACGTTTCCTCTTTGATGCGTTGCTCCTCGGAGGAGTCTTCCGCAAAACTTAGGGAATTGAACACATTGCTCCCATCTTCCAAGAGGATGGTAGGGTATCTTTTTGCCTTTCTAAAATGATCGATCGCTAGGTTATGCGCAATACGCATCACCCAGGGTTGAAATTTACCTTCCTCGTTGTACTTGTCTGAATTCAAAGTATGGAGTACTTTGACAAATACATCTTGCAGCAGATCTTCTGCTACATCTTGATCTTTGACGATCAAGAAGATGGTGGTAAATACTTTACTATGATACCGATCTACTAATAGATTGAAGGCGGCTTCATTACCATTGCGATACAGCGTGATCAACACACTGTCGTCCGGACCTAATTGCTTACTCATTTTTAAGTTGGTTTATATACAACGTAAAAGTCTAGGCCATAGTATCGGGTTAGGTGAAAAGATTTTTTGAAGCGTGTGCGTGTTAACTAAAAAGGAATCAAAACTACAGCCAAATTTGTCAATGTTCCAACTTTTGAGGCAAAATCAATACTTAATTTTATTTTTAATCCATACGATTAGTTTTTAATCTTTTTTTAAATCTAAATGTGCTTATTTATTCTGTTTGGTTAAAGCCCATATCGGAAGAAGGAAGGGGATTGAACCCCTAAAAAAGAGGAGAAATAACTAGAATTATCGATGCCGATGGTTTTAAAAAAGTAAGTCGCATTGCTTACCTTCGTAGTCTTACCTAGAAAAAACGAATTATGGATTTAAGCGGAAAAGTAATCTCCCAACTGGCGGAAGTGAGTGGGAGTTCAAAGAGTGGCAATGCTTGGCGCAAGCAGGAATATATTGTAGAAACTGGGGGTCAATACCCCAAAAAGGTTTGTGTTGCCATCTGGGGAGATAAGATCGACCAGTTTGGCTTAAAAGTAGGTGAACAAGTCAACCTGGGGATAGAGGTAGAAAGCCGGGAATACAACGGACGTTGGTATACCGAAGTGAAGGCATACAAAGTAGATCGCAGCCAAGGCGGAGGAATGCCTGTTGGCCCACCAGATACAGACACCTTCTATGAAGCCTCAGAAGAGGATAAACTTCCATTTTAAGGTTGTACTTAAGGGAATCACAATTTTCATTTCGTCAAAAACTGCAAAAAAAAGCGAGACTTACTCAGTCTCGCTTTTTACTTTTAGTTCGATTTCTTCTCCAGATTCATCTAGGAATCTGTATTCCGTCACGGGTAGGGAAGAATCTTTGATCAGTTTTATCCATTTGTAATATTTAAAAAACCACTTTACTCGTCGGCTAATCAGGCCAGTGGTAAAGTAGGCGTGCAGATACGGATGCAAGCCGATGTGGATTTTGTCCACGTTTTGAATCGTTGCCATGTGCTCCAAATCCTTTTCCAACTTATCAGCGACCAGAATAGACGCTTGGATTTTGCCGGTACCGTTGCAAGCAGGGCAGGTTTCCTTGGTCACAATATTGACTTCGGGACGTACGCGCTGTCGGGTGATTTGCATCAACCCAAATTTGCTCAAAGGCAAAACGGTATGCTTGGATCTGTCGTATTTCATCTCCAGCATCATGGCATCGAAAATCGCCTTTTTGTTTTCGGCTTTTTTCATGTCGATAAAATCGACTACGATGATTCCCCCCATATCTCGGAGGCGGAGCTGTCTAGCAATTTCTTTAGCAGCCACCAGGTTGGTTTTAAGCGCTGTAGATTCCTGGTCACTTTCTTGATTGGACTTATTGCCACTATTGACGTCAATGACGTGCAGGGCTTCGGTGTGCTCTATAATCACATAGCCTCCTTGAGGTAGGCTTACGGACTGTCCAAACAAGCTTTTGATTTGCTTTTCGATTCCAAAACTTTCAAATAGCTTGACTTTACCGTTGTAAAGTTTGACAATTTTTTCTTTTTCAGGCGCTATAGACCTGATGTAGGAACGGATCTGATCGTAAGTAGACTCTTCTTCTACGGTGATTGCATCGAATGATTCATTGAGCAGATCTC
>JACCDP010897159.1_pt1 | contig 28932 bp, 33 predicted proteins | sample 7445841 | NCBI WGS metagenome assembly JACCDP01 (sample SAMN15323441, study PRJNA562643) | freshwater metagenome | isolation source: river surface water | place: USA:Blue River Watershed | collected 2017-08-17 | reverse complement strand
GACTCAACAACCTGCTGAGAATAATCAGGAGAATCATTCAAAAGTGTAAATACTAATATAAGAGTTAATTGAATCAACACAATAATCTTAAAAACAATATCAAAGTTGATTTTTTTCATTTTGGCTGGATTTGATTATTTAAATCGGAAATGATATTACGAATATAACATAATTTTATTATACTATATTTACATCAGTAATGGGACATTTCTTCATTAAATGAAAATCATGAAAACTGTAAAAATAATTCTAGCAGCAATGTTGTTCTTATGTTTAGCTAAAATGCCATATGGATATTATCAATTTGTACGCTTTGGAGCATTAGTTGGATTTACTTTACTTGCTTACAATTCATATGAAAAAGGCTTAACAAACTATATGATAGTATATATTGGAATTGCCTTATTATTCCAGCCCTTTATAAAAATTGCTCTTGGTAGAGAATTATGGAATATTGTTGATGTTATTGTAGCTATTGGGCTTTTAGTCTCAATCAAAGAGCCACATAAAAATAAATGATATGAAAAAATATATACTTATACCGATTTTAATTTTATTTTTTTTGAGCTGCTCTGTACAAAAAGAGTATAAAAAAGCGATATCAAATAATAATATAATTGAGTACAATTCTTTCTTAAGGAGCCATCCCAATAGTAAATATAGTCCCGAGATAAGAACTAGACTTGCATATATGTACGATGATGTAGCATGGGATTACGCCAAAAGACTAAACACAGAAAAATCCTACGAGCAATATTTAAATCAGTATCCCTATGGAAATCACAGATATCAAGCTAGCACAGAACAAAATTTATTAGCAACAAAAAGAATTGAAGAAGCAAAAAGAGTTGAGGAGCAAAATGCATGGGGAACTGCGTTGTATTATGATAATATAAGCTCTTATACAAAGTATATTAAGGACTATAGGTATGGTAAACATGTATACGAGGCACAACAAAGAATAAAAGAATTAGAGCTTCTTACAAAAAAAGAAACACCAAATAACAATTACAACAATAATTATTCAGATAACGTAAGTATTAATGAAAAAAGAGAATGGGAAAAGGCTAAAAAGCTAAATACAATTGCCTCTTATAAAGCATATTTAAAAAAATATCCTTACGGTGCTTATAATACTGAAGCAGAAGAAAAGATCATTGATAAAGAAGTTTCAACGATTATGGCAGGAAAACATGGAGAGATGCCTGCTCCACAAAGGACATATTCTACAAATTCGTATAAAACCACCTCAGACATTTCGATCACAAATAGTACTAGATACACATTGACTGTTTTGTACAGTGGGCCTTCTAGTAAAAAGGTTGTTATATCGCCGAGCTATTCAAGTATAATAACATTAAGTCCCGGATACTATAAAGTTGCGGCTAAAGTAAACTCCTCAAGTGTTAGGCCATTTGCAGGTACACATAGTCTACAATCAGGGAATTATAATTCTAATTTTTATATTCAAACAACTAGCAGAGGTTATGGAAGTTTGCCATATAATGGATTTTAGATAAACCCGCAATCTAACATTTCAATAATTATTAAAATTATTCATGAAAATTATCCTTTCTTATAAATATATCTAAAATAAAAAGGATAAGATAACCCAGCAACACAGCTTTAATAAATCGTTTCATAAAAAGTAATAAAAATGACTGTAATCCACTTATATACCGAAAATTTATTTTAGATATATAAGAAAAAATATAAATCAAGATAAATGATAATAATATTATAAATTGTTAAACTTTATACAGAAATTTTTACTAAAAAATTAAGGTTATAAATAACACAAAATAAAATAGCTAATTTGAAAGAATTAATACCTCATTAATTGTAATAATTTAATAAAAAGAGACAAAAATGGATACTCAAATCAATGATGTTCAAATAAAAGCATTGGTAGATCATATTAGAACCTGTTTTAAATATAAAGATGACCCTTCGATTATATGTCAGAAATCTAGAGTCACTTGTGAATATATTTTAGCACTAATTTGGAATAATGAATTCAAAGAATATCCAACTGGAAAAATGATGCAATCACTATGTGATGGGATCATAAAAAATAGACCTTCTCTTATACCAATTGGCATACAAACACTTATTGGAACAATTCAAACTTACGGGAATAAAACGTCACATGCGCAAGAAAATTTAGAACAACTTAATTCTACACATTCAATTATTGTCGAATCTGCATTAGGGGAGCTTTGTAACTGGTTTTTTATAACCTACTTAAATACAAATCCTGCACCAGACTTTAAACCAACAGACGAATCTTTAAATGCTCAAATTTCAAGTTACAGAGAATTATTAAATGCGATTTTTTCTGACGGTGTTCTAGAATTAGACGAATATGAAAAAATCATTGATGCAAGAGAATCATTAAATCTCGACATAGAACAATTTAAACAAATCGAAACAGAAGTCTTAAATAAACATTTTAAAGAATCAATCAATGATATTATAGAACTTTTAAAACCAACAGATTTAAGAAATTTTGCACAAAAAAATAAAGATAAAACATACGGATACCCAACTTGGGTAGTAAAGGCGATAGAAGATATTACGAAAAAAAGTGACTTGCCAAATTATGCTATGATATTATCAGACTACTTTAATGAAGTACCCAATGAAAATAAAATAGAAATTCCTATATGCATTAAACACCTTGGATGTTGGCAAGGCTGGTACATGCAAAGCCAAGAGTTTCAAATGAAAACATATTATGACTTAACTTTCGTGGCCTTGTCAAAAGATGAATTCATTGGCCTTTCATTAGAACCACTAAATCCAAATTGGTGGAGTACCCCTCAAATTTCATCTGACATACTTTTTGCAAGCATTAATGGTAATATCGAAAATGATATAATTATTAGCTTTCAAAAGGAATACCTTTTTGAAAATTCTTGGCAAATCGATTACCAAGCAGTTATCACAGAAGAAGGCAAGTATTTTGAGGGAGACTGGGAAATCAGGCATTTAAGTGGGCCATTCAATGCAATTAAAACAAGGTCGTTACTTCCTATACACGTATACAATATTGATACAAACCAACCGGTAACAAAGATTAAATATATTAATAAATTAAAAAACCTCACATCCACATGGTTTTTTCAACTTACTGGCAAAGAAAGTGTATATGGCTTAATTCATATGGTAGAACTAAATGAAATGGTACATGCAAATTTGCTTTACATTGATACTGAAAAAGTAAATCTTTCATATCTAAATGGTAATTATGATTCAAATGGCAACATTATACTAAGTAAACAAAGTGATATTTTAGGTGAAACCTCTAACCTTTTTTTAAGATTTGCAGTTGATTGGTCAATTAATGAATTAAATGGAACTGTAAAAGACGAAGTATATAAAATGAGAGCTCTAAAAGGATTCAAACTATAAACAATGAGAATATTAGTAACCTGTTTTGGTGCGTTTCATAATTTTAATGAAAACCCAAGTCAAAATGTAATGAATCAAATTAAGCAACTAGCTAAAGAAACAAAAGATGCATCATTTGAGTGGGAAGAACTAGATGTAGTATTCAGTAAAGTTGACGAATTTATTGAACATGTAAATCATAATCACGATTTAATTATCCATTTAGGAGTTGCTACAGGAGCTGAAAAAGTGAGGTTTGAATTGAATGCTCATAATATTAAGGATGGTAAAGATACCAATGATGTTTTATTTAGCAATTCACCCATTTGTGATGGGGAGTATCAAATAAAAACTAATTTTCCAATTGAACTAATAAATGGTTTTGTAGAGAAGAATAAAAGTGTGGCAGAAGTTTCTAGTGATGCAGGGGCTTATTTATGTAATTATGTATACTTTAATAGTCTTTCCAAATTGCACAGTGATTCTAAAGTTATATTTATACATGTTGCTGATTACCAAAACAACAATAAAGCTAAAACAGCTGAAGAACAAGGTCTATTAATATATAACTTAATAAAGATATTTATTGAAGGCTCAGTTTCTAACAAAATAAAAAATGAATTAGTAGCAAAATAAATAAATTGAGATTATTAAGGGAGAATCAATATGGGAGTTCCGATTTTGACATGAACGAATAAATCATCAATTTCTTCATTAGATAATGCAATGCATCCATCTGTCCAATCACACCATCTTTGAAATCTACCTATAAATCCTAAGCCATTTTTTAAACCATGAATCTTAATTGCACCGCCAGGCTTAAATCCTTTATTCTTCGCGTTTAAAATATCATTTTTTTGAGGATAGGATATACCAAGATTTTTGTGGAATCCACTAATACCAAGGCCCATTTTGTCATTAATATAGTATTCACCTTCTGGAGTTTTCTCATCCCCATCTCTTTCCTTTGGCCCAACTGGACCACCACCTAGTGAAATTGAATATTTTTTTACAACCTTACCTTGAGAAATTATTTCTAGTAACCTGCCAGACTTACTTACAACTATTTTTTCAATAACTATATTTGTAGGCAACGGCTGATAAGGAAGAAAATAATAAACGAGCAAAGAAACACTAATAACTAAAATTATCTTTTTCACAAGTGCGATATTTAAAATAAAGAAGTATTAATCAGGAAATTTTGGGTAATTAACTAAAGTATTTGCCAAATCTACGATAGGACGTGAAATCATTAAACATAGAATAAGAAAAACAATTGAGTGAAGTCCAGCAATATAAAAATTGTTTTTTGATAATTCGGCTTTTTCATTTTCTTGAGTTAAAAGGCCTATCAAATAAAAGCTAAAATAAAATATACCGATAGAAAATCCAAACGCAAAAATAGAAAACAGTGTCCAATACAAAATGCCATTAAATACACTTCCTTTAGACGCATAAAAATACATTGCATTAGATGCAATATCTGAAAACTGAAAAAGAGTCAGCCCAAAACCAAACAACACAGAGCAAAATAACAATAATGTTGCATTAGTCATAGGCTTGCTTATTCGATAAAAAAAAGAAGTTAAAAGTTTTATCGAAGCAATAAGATAAAAAAGTGTCATAATTAACACTACAAATAAATTCAAAATTTGATTACTCATATATTTAATTTTAATTAATTACATATAACCTCCCAATCATCCCAACTATCCCACATACTCATATTTCCTAATTGATTATAACGATCAAACCCTGTTACTTCCCATGGATAATAAACAAATCCATCATATGTAAGATATTTGGTCTGAATAACAGGCCTTACATTAGCTATTGCGAGCATAGCATGTTTAGAATAACCCTGGCTAGACTTTACATTTCCGACAATTAAAGCAGCATCAAAACCTAATTTTTTCAATAGTGCATACGCTATTAAAGATTTAGTATCACAATCTCCTGTTTTTTTAGCAATAAACTCTGCTGGAGTAAAGACTCCAAATGGAGCAACGTTATTACAACAGCCTTTTCCATCCGGTCTAGGACTACAATCGTTAAGCCATTCGATTCCAAATTTTGAACATGGACATTGTTCAGTATTATACCTAGAGGGACCATTAATTAAAGTATATGCAGGTGTCTGTATCGCTGAAACAACATAATTTAAAACATCTATTCCACTTATCTTTTTATCTTTTAGGTCGCTTTGCATTGCAACTAACATCGAGTCTAAAGGAGCTTGACTAGCTTCAATGAAATCCATGTATAAACTCTTTTCAGAAAAAAAGAAACCGTAATTTTTTCTGTACTCGTTTGCTGAAAGAATATCCGAAATATTAACATTAAATTTTATAGAGTGTTGATTGTTTTTATAGTCTTTCCAATTCCATTTAACAATCCGAATAGCGTTTAAGCTTTTCGATTTATTTTTTAGTCTTATTGAATCAATTTTAGATTTCTCGAAACTTAAAAGCCAATTATCGACTGCCTTTTCATTAAAAAAAATATCTTTAAAATGAGGAAATGACAATATAACAATCATACCAAGAGTAACCCAAAATACCCAATTGCTATAATTAAAGAATTTTTTCTCCTTACTCATAGCTTATCCTTTTTAAATATCAATTCATAATCTATTTCTTGCAATTCTTTATGAATTGAAGCAGCTTTTCGGTCTGTCAATATTCTAAATAGTAAAGTAGTAGATAAATGAGAAAAAGTCAACTCTCTTAAATAACCGCCTCCAGCATATCTTGAACTTTTTTTAACAAGAAAAAAGGGAATCAAAAATAAAATCGAAAAAGACAAATCAAATACTATTTTCCATTTTCCAAGACATAAATTAAGAATCTCAAAACTTAACAAAAAAGAATAACTATCAATTAAGATAAAAGGATTCTCCGGTTTTTCAGTTAACATATTTAATGTCCAATTTGCAGCAATTTGATTTTCATTTCTATATAAAACAGCTGATGTAGTATCAGAAATAACAGATTTAATTTGATTAGATTCTCTAACAACATGCAATGTTTCATTTAATTTATTATGAAATAATAGCATTTCCATTCCATTAGCCACAATAAACGAAATTAAAATAACTAAAAAAACCTTAATTGTTGTTATAAATAAATGTGAAATATGGAAAGACGGTTGTCCATCTTTTTCACTTGATGATCGAAGACTACGTTCATGTTCAATACTATATTCTAATGCTTCATCATCATTAAAATTAATGAATCTAGGCTCCTTAATACTTTCGTAATATTCGTCAAAGTCAGTCATTTTTTCTGTCAATTGCTGTTCATTACTTTTCATATTTAAAAACAAAACAAGCAATAGCAAAACAAATAATATAACAGAAAAAAATAATGCCATTATGATTGAAGGAAGCCAACTTTGAAAAATAATAAGTCCATAACAGACTGTAGATACAAATATTAGCAATACTAATACTAAGAACATAGCGGTCAAAAGATTATATGCCAGAAACTGTTCTTCACGCTCTTGCTGCTCTAGTCTGAGAATGTATTCTTCTCGTATTCCAAATATATATTTCCCTAAATTCATTGTGGACATTTTACATTAAACTTCCATTTGGTTGTCTTAATATCTGGATTTGGAATTACCTTTATTGTAAGCTCATGCAATTCATTGACCATATAATTATATCGAAAAACTAGTATCCCAGAACTGTCGGTAAAACCTTTATTTTCCCATTTTCTATATGGTTTTTGTAAAAAAGAATCATTAGTTTCAGCTACAGCTTTACCATTAAATGATACCTCTATCCTATCTGGAACATTAAACATATCATAATTAATAATCACATCGCCGCTTGTAGTCCCAAGTGTATAAACATATTCCTGCGGAATACTTTCGCCATCAAATTCCACCTGTGATCCACATTCAGATTTTTTAGGTTTTGTGCGAGCTATTATAGCTTCCATTTTTAAACGCTCTTTGATTAATTCGACTCTCTCTCTTTGGTAGGCATATTTTTGAAATATACAAATTAATTGCTGACCCCACTTGGTGAAAAATAATAATAAAAGTATAATTAATAAAATCCAAAATATACGTTTAATCCATTTAAGTATTGATGGATCAATTCTAAAATCCCATTTTTTCTTTTGAATTTTTATTGAATCACCCCCACTTTCATTATCAGATGAAGTTTCTCCTCTGTTTTTATCGGGCTTATTGGTGTTTTTATGAGTATCGCCTTCTTTATTGTGAATAGTGCTCTCATTGGTATCATGCCCAGGAATCGGTGTATCAGTTTTGTTTTCTTCAGAAATATCATTTAATTCATCAAAAACTTGTTCTGAAACAGAAGCATATATTTCGGCATGTATATTGCCGTAAGTTTGTTTGTTAATAGTTTGTATTCCAGAAATGGAAACCTTTCTTAATTTCAATTGACTCAAATGAAAAATTCTATCATTTTGCTCGGGCCAATTTACACTAGTATTTATTTGTATATTATTAACAGAACTTAGAGAAATTTCACCTTCAATATTTTCAAATTGGCTTGGAGTTATTTCATTAGTATTTGAGATAATCCCTCGATAAATTCGAATAAGATGTTTCCCGTCTTCAGGAAAAGAATCGCCAAAAGCTAAATTTAAATTTTGAAAGGTTTTAAAGGACCCTTCAAATTTTCCGAAAACGAAATATTTTATTTTTTCACTCATGGCTTAATCGATTTTACCTCTACGCGCATATTTTGGTTGAATTCCATATATACCCCACCAGGAATATATGATTTGCTTATAGTGCTTAAGGGATCAATTAGCGGATTAGCTCCTTTTGTAACAATTGATAATTGTGAAGGAGGAATACCTAATTGTATCAATGTATCTCGCATATGCTCTGCCCGAAATTTGTCAATATCTGGAACAGACTCCACTCCAAAGCCACTATGATAACCTTCGATAACAAATTTTTTATCCTTATACCCTGATATAATATCCAGTAAGCGCTTAATATTACTCTTTGCACTTGACTCAAAAACTGAAGAATTCTTATAAAAATAAATTTTAAAGGAATTTTCCATAATATCATCAAAATTTTTCTCATAAACCACTTTGATACTATCTAGATTATCTTTTGCAATATCTCTAAGTATTAATTCTCTTTCTTTAAGCGCACATTGATCTTCTATTGTTTGGATTTTTTTAAATATAGACACTAGAAACATACCTAATAAAATGATCCCAATGATTGACCAAAAATTAGCTAAACAGCCTTGCAAATAGGGCCTACAACCATCCGAATTATCAGGAGGTAGGGGAAATACTGGTCTTGGAACCGTTGTATTTTGATCATCTGGATTACCAGAATTATTTCCGGAATTATCCTCCAAATTTGAACTACCTGTCGACCTATCAAAATGCTCATCTACCAGGGGTGGACGAGGAGGGGGCTTATCTGGATCAAGCTTGTTTAGTAAAGGATAGCGTTCGGTAATTCCATATGCCTGCGATTCTATTTGGCCGTAGGTTTTACCATTTAGTTCATAAACCCTCGTTACTTTTGGATTTATTAAAATTAGGTTAGATAAATTATAAAGCCTTTTTCCAAAAAATGGTTTATTTGACTTAGAGTCTAACTCAATATTTGGAACATTGGTTAATTGAAAGCTGGATAGTTTAATAAAATGCTCGGGACGAAATGTATCCTCAAAATTAATATCAACCAATTCGCCCTTGTAAATATTAGCTTTATGAGCAAAGTCAACAGGGAACGCAGCGTTGTGCTCCAACACTGTTCCCTGCTGTGTGAAAAAATCACCTCTAAATTTACCAAGTACTATATATTCCTCTTGCATTAACCAATTATTGAGATTTAAACAACAACCGGCTGTTCATTACCATCTGAATTATCAGGAGCTGTATCTGACTTGATAAATTTACTAGGATCAGATTCAATTGCTTCCCTTTCTTTTTCTGCAAAAAGAGTAATAGCATGTATGGCATTTTCCTTTTCTAGTTCATTTTGTCGTTTAGACACCTCAACAATTCGACGAGCATTATAGTTCTCTTTTACCTTGTGTAGATTATTATTCTCATCAGTAATTATCTCTAGAGAAATGCCCTGCTTAGCCTCAAGAATTTGCGCCACATTATCTTGCATATAATCATAAGATGACTTCCAAATCATAAACTTGAAAATTACTGGAGCAATTTCAACAATCATGAACAAAAGTCTAACCAGCCAAATTGCCCAGAAACCTGAACCACGCACTTCTTGTTCTGTGATTTTACCATTCACGGGATCTTTTACAGCAATCATCTTTGGATTTGATAACATTTCCAAAGCCAATATTTGATCTAGAAATCCAAAAGCTTCTTTATCAGTATTCAATTTAGCTATCATAACTGAACTATCCTTCTCTTTAATTTTTGCATTCCAAATACTCTCTGCTCTATTGAATTCAAGGCGTGCAGGTTGCAGTATCTCACTTTCCCATTTAGCTCTTTCAGCTTTTTTTGCTTGACATTTGGGTCCGCAAAAAACAACATTTGTTTCCTGCATAACTTCTGCATCAAGCTTAATTCTTTCGGGCTCTAATTTATCTAATGCTTGTTTTTTACTTTCCTTTTCCTTTTCAGCTATTTTAATGTCATTTTCATATAAAGTCTCAATCTGATTTATTTTCATTTGAACTGTCAAAGCACGTGTTTGATTCAACTCTCTATTTATTTCCTTACTAAATATATAAGTTTCCAAAGGTGCAGAAATCGTCAATCCTATTATAATTGCCATTACTAATCTTGGAAGCATTGCCCCCCACTCTTCTTTAGTAATTTTTTCTGTTCCGTCACCCTTTACAGTAGATACAATAAACCTATCAAGATTAAAAATTATAAGACCCCAAATTAATGAAACAGGAATTGTAATAAACCAATTACCAGACAAAATAGCTTCTTTAGTAATAGGATCAACTTCACCAGTTGGGCTCGCAAAAATAGTATGCATTGCAAAACCCATAGCCATTGTAGCCATTACAGTTGTTGCTAAAACTACTCCACCTATTCCTGCATTTTTTATATGGTCAGAATAAGGAGAATACTGAAGGATTTGAGGGTCTGCACCCGCACATTTCCATAAAAATTTCATCACCTTTCCCATATTTGGCGAATAGGTTTTTTTCTGATAGTCTACCAGCTCATTTAAACCAATGGAATTACTGTTCTGACTCATGTTTTTTTTATTTACGAGTTGTGATTAATTTGATTTTCTGAAATAGCTTGATTATAAGCACTAGGCTTAAATCTATATGTTTTTAGCAATTTTTGACTTTCTATAAATATCTGTGTGGCCTTCTTCTCGTTTTTTAAAGTGGTTTGAAAACAAATACTACGATTACTCGGTTCATTTTTTTTGAATTTATAAATTATTGAAGAAAAAAAGTATTTACGCAAATTACTTTGCCTTAATAATGAATACCTTAAGCCATTATATTTTAATGACGCAATTTTAGATACCAAGAGTTCGTTTTCATCTTGCCCAAAATGCTTTTCGTTACTGATATTAAAGGTTTTTAATGTTCGAACATCATTTGCCCTAATAATTACATTATGAGATAATTTGCCTGTATGAGCGTATGCAACAAGTGTAAATAAATTATCTCCTTTTTTTATAACAACTCGAGCCGAATTACCCTTAAGCCTACTTCCTAGTGGTTTAACGTCTATTCGATATGCGCCAACTACTTTCCATGTCAGCAATACAACCATTCCTTCATATAAAACAGGAGCACCAACTGAGGAAAAATACAAAGACCTTTCATCAGATTTTTCAAATAGTTGATCTGGTATTAGTCTCCATGAAAAATCTACAATTTCTAATTTTTGGTTTGAAAATTTAATCCTTAAATATGACATTATATACCCCATAAATGGTATAATGGCTAATACGATAGCAACAAAAACAAAAAATCCCCATGCTTGTAAAGAATCTAAACCTTTGATCCATTTAAAAAACTCTATCATAATTAATTTAATGGGATTATATTTAAATCGGAATATTCAGTGCCGCCATCATAACCAATTGGATTTGGCACTGTAGTTTCTAATAACGTATATTCTTTGTTTTTATACTTAATTGTCTTTCCACCTACATGTAGCCCAGAAACACCAGTAATCATATGTCCAACTCCATCCATTGTACAAATAATTAAAACTATATTTTCAGTAGCTATCATGTTTTTTAATATACCAGCCATCAAAGCAGACTTACTATCACAATCAGAATAAGATATACCCATGGATTCATGCGGTAATGCCAAACCAAAGTATGTAAAATCAGCCTCATCAAATTTGGGTACGCCATAAGGAATATATTGGACAAAACTTAATGACGCTTTGACCCTATTAAAATAACTATCCTTCCCTCTCTCCTGAAGAGACAATACAATGAAGTGAGCTATACGAATACATAAATCCTCAGATATATCAATTACATGATTGTAATCTAATCCCCAATCATCAAAATCCTTAAAATAAAATCCATCTTTATTTAATCCATCTAGTAAATAATCACGATTAGAAGAAGTCAATTGAAACGAACTAGCATCAACTGGAGCAAAATATGAATTATGGCCACCAAACTGACTAATCGTTGAGGATGTGTTTCGAGCATCTAAAATAACTTTAAATTCTACTTCTTTATCATCAATTAATGGAAATCTATAATCTAATTTTACTATTTGATCCTCAATTACCCCTTTTATCCCATATCCAAATTCTTGAAAGTTCTTAGGACTTCTTCTATAATTTTTTGGCTTGGATGAATATTGAGCCAAATGCTCTACAATCATTAAATTCGAATATTGCTGGACTTGAACCTTAGGACGCGATAAGTTGAAGTGACTATTTAAAAATAAAACACTAGCCAAAACAAGAATAGTATATAAGTATATTTCAGGCATCTTAATTGATCAATTAACTATTTTCTTTAAGTTTAACTATGTCATTAATCATATGAAGTAAATCAGAATCATTTGAAAAACCTCTTGATAATGCTATTTCCTTGATATTGTTACATTGAGCCGCTGTAGATTTTCTAGATTTTAAATAATCAATACAAAACTTTTCGAAATAGGTATTACTGTATTGAAATAAAATCAAATGCCTAAATTTATAATCTAATTTTTTTTGCCCACCCAAATCTGCTCTAACAATATTACAAACACTAATCCAGTCATATTTTTTCCCAACAAACCTATTTTCAAAATCTTGTGTAAGTGCATCTTTATTTACATCATTTAACACTTCCCTCAATATTTGATTAGAGAAAGATAAAAAAACATCATCGTCTGGGACAAAATTTAGCAAGTCATTAATTTTATCTTTACTAAGGACTCTTTTTTTCTTTGAAACAATAGCTGACCCTTCTAAAGATTTAGCTTCCGATATCGCGATATTCTCAGTTTTAATTGCTGCTTTTGATCCAGAAACTGCAGCTACTTCACCTTCTTTTAATGCCTTGACTAAAACGCGCTCTTCAACTGCACATGTTTTTACTATGATTACACCTCCACCAAAGAGACCAATTAAATATTTTTTTGCATTACTCATTAGGGTTGGCCTACTTTTTGAATACACCGAATAAAATAACCCGCATTTTTATCAAATAATTGAACTTGAATCTTACCGGTTTCAGCAAATACAGTAAAACTATGAGCTGTATAATTTACCTTGCTGGTTTTTGTCCAACATGTTCTTTTGCGCATCGCTTCTACATAAGTGCCCATAGGAAGTCTGTGGCATACATCAACTAGTCCTTCATACCCCATTGCATCTTGCAAAAACAACTTCCCATGTTCCTGAGTCAATTCTTTAATGTCATCCAAAGATGGAATATCCCAACCCGTGGGCGGTAAACCCAATGGGTGTGTGACAGCATAAAAATTATACAAAATACCCATTTCATCTCCATGTCCATCTGCAGCATAGCACCATGCAGGGGTTCGACTAGCTTTCGCTCCTAACCAATCTTTTACCGAAGTGGCATGAAAAATAGGAGTCCCATCAGAGAATTTTTTAACAGTCAATGGATTTTTCATCCAAACTTGATTTCCTAAACGAATTGTTGGAATTTCTTTCGACTTCTTTAAAACCTTAGATTTTTCTATTTTCTTTTCTTCCTCAATAAGAGGCTCAGTCTCAGACTCTTGTTTAATCTCAACAACTGGTTCAACTTGTATGTTAGGGGCTGTATAAGGCTTCAACATTGGATGTGTTGAAATGTCACACAAAGGACACCAATAGTCGGGAGTTGCTTCTTCAAACAAATGCTCAGGATTGTTTGCACATACGTAACGATAGGTTGACATATTATCTATACAATTTTAAAGTGTTTTCTATACTTTTTACTTGTCCTAGCATAGAATTAATTTCTCTAGTAAATTCATTGAGTGTATTTGAATAAGAATCGATATACCTGCCAAAAAATTGTTTTTGCTTTGTATCCTGCCATTGTCTAGTTGCATTTTCTGATAACATTTTAAATTCTGTTTCCATATCTTTAAACACATCCAAAGCTTCTTGCATTGCCTTACTTGCCTGATCTGAAGATACACTCATTTTTTTATCATTTTATATGCCGAATAATCATTTGGTCCAATCTTTTGAATCTGATACCCATTCTTTTCTAATAATGAAAAGTCCAATGAAGACACTTTATCGATTGAGATTTTATTTCCCTTTATGTTATTTTGTTTTACTTGCAACTCAAGTTTATCAATTTGCATTTGTCCAAGTTGACTGCCTCTTGTAAAATGGAATGTATCCCCAACCATCCTTAACTCAGAAACAGGACTATACCCATCTCCCGAGTTAGTGCCAGCTTGTGAATTACCAGTTGAGGTTGCAGGCATTTGAAGATACACTCGTGCAATTTGCTCCAATTCAGCTAAAGCAAGATTCGCTTTGGGAATTGTGGACAAAACCTCACCTTCTTTCGTATTTAGTTGTCTAAATCTAATAAGCAAATGCTCAATATTAGAAAACGCATTTTTTAATGCCCCCAGTTTAGCATTCAATTGACTCATGTTTGCTCTTGGAACTTCACTACCATTTGCAGTAGCATTACCGCCACCATGTGACTTCTCTTTTTCTGCTTGCGCTGCTGCTCTTTTTTGCTTCTCAATCTCCTTTTCAGTTTCTTTAATATCAACCAATACATCCCTCTTTAAACCTTCTAAAGAACTGTCAGTATTTGATAAAGCCCCCGGCATACGATGACCTATCATACCGATACCTCTTTTCAATTCGCCAAAAACAGTAATGTCATTGATTTTGATATCACTCATATTCTAACATTATGATATTTTTTAATCAACTGAGATCTTTGCTTTAAAGAATTAATCATCTCTTGCATGATTTTATTTATTTCAATTATAACGCTTTCGGATTCTTTAACTTTTGCCTTTAATTCCTCAAACTTTTTATCTTTAAACCCGCTTGAATAAAGCTTTTCCAACTCCTTCTCTAATCCTTGCTTAACAGCGGTAATCTTGCCAAGGGAATCTGTCAAGCGAATTATTTCTTGATCTAAGGTTTGAGCATTATTTTCTATACGCATTATTTACCTACGTTATTTTTAAGGTATTCCTCAATCCTAGGTATCCATTCCTTTTCGCTATGCTCCTTATAGCGTTTAAGTTCATCTGCTAATGGCTGCAAACGTTTGACATGACCTGTTAAGCCTACTTTAAACTCCTTAAATTTTTCATCTTTCCAGTCTCTTTCTAAAGTATTAATAGATCGCTCCATTTCTGATAAGCTTTCACGCAACTTCGATGAAAAAGACGAAAGGCTCCTATTAAATTCAGCTAAAGCCTTTATATTTATTTGCGCTCCATTTGTATTCGACATAAATTACATTTTTTTTGAATTTAAAAAAGCAGAAATTACCTTTTCTTGTTTTTCTAAATAAGTTCTATAACTATCCATAAAAAGCATTAAATCTCTAAGTTCAGCTTGACTTCCATTAACCCTATTTCGAAGTTCACCGTATTTAATATCTCTATGCCCTTCTTGATATAATGCTTCAATATTAATTAATAATTTTTTTGATACGGTATCAAGCTCCTCTCTTAAAACCTGCACTTTTTTAGCCATCGACTTTAATGCAACCGGATCAACAAATGCTATGCTCCCACTTGACATATTAAAAATTTAATTTAAAATAATTTACTCTTCTAGTTTATCATCTAATGACAATGTAGCATCATCAGAAACCTTACTCAACAATTTAGTCCAATAATCATCTTCTTCTATAATTTCTTTTGATGACTCCAGTAGCGATTCTTCTTTCAGTAATGATAAAATTTGTGGATCTGGTCGATTTATCAAAGCTTGATTTAACAAATCTGTTTCATTATGCATATCAACATAGGATTTAAATTTATAACCCTGCTGCGTTGATTGAGCATAATAGACTCCTTTGGAACGAGTACCTAGATTTTCATTATCAATCAATTTACTAGCGAGTTTAGAGCCAATTAGTACATCTGATTCTTCTTCATTCATAAAGAAGGCTATCCTATGCTCAAAATATCCAACTAAATCACGGCTAATTTTACTCATATTTGAAGGCTTGTTTACTTCGCAGACAAAGTAAATACCATAAGTAGAGCCCGATGAAAATAGAGATTGCAGTTGAACTGCCAGAGCATTGCCACCATAATCGGAAGATTGCAATTGTACAAGTTTTTCAATAGCTGGTATAATTATAATAACAGGCAAACGGTCGGTAGATTGTTTTCGCTGTTCAACTAAAGAATTTAATTTATTTAAAAAATCTGACAAACTACTCTCATCAAATAACTCGTATGAATCATTTGGTAAAGCATCTAAAACATTTTTTAATCCTAATTCGATTAATTCATCCTCTTCGATTGGATTAATAATTTTAAGTGAAAAATTACCATCTGGAATTGCGTATGTTATACTCGATAAAATGGAAAGTAATGCTTGTGCATTCATTTCACGATCATTACCTGAAATTAAAATATTTTGATTGGTTGACCTAGCATTAATTTTCCAATTAAATGAAAAAACATTGTTCTCTTTCATTAAAAACGACTCTCCTAACCAACATGGTATACCTTGCTTTTTATACAACTCTTTTGACTCAGGCACGGATAGCCAACTTTTCATTAAAGCATTATTTGCAAATAGTGCACTTTTGCTAGAATCAATGAAAATCGAAGTGCTTTGACCTAATCCTCGTTCATTTACTGACTCTCTTATATTTGTTAATAATGGAGCTAGATCGTCATTATCCAATAAATACGATTTAAATAAATTATTACCACCTTCAGAATTTAATTCTCCATAATTATAATTTATAAAACCCTCTCCAATTCTTGTAATATCCTTGTATCCTGTATTTGACATGCCCAAAATCGACATAGCTGCATCAGGACTGGATTTTAGCAAGATACGTGTAGGTATCTGTGTAACCGCTTGATGAAATGCTCCAACTTTTATATTACTGAAATTCTGTGTAGCTAGGAATAAATTAATTCCCATCGCTCGCCCCTTTTGTGCAATATTTAAAATACTAGTTGATATCTCATCTAAATACATATCATCATTTGTATAAATTGATGCAAATTCATCAATTACAACAATTGTTCTTTTGGGGGCATACTTAGCTAATGCAGGGTTACGGTATACATCTTCGATATTATCAATATTATACTTTGCATATTCGGTATACCTTCTCTCCATCTCATTTTTTAAGTTCTCAAAAACGTCATATATAAGTTCATTTTCTGCACTAAAAGCATAAAGTTTTACATGTGGAAGTTGATTTGCTTGAAAAATGCTAAATCCAGCTCCATTTTTCATATCTATCAAATACAATTCAACTTCATCTGGTGAATAATTCAGTGCAATAGATGTAATAATTGATTTTAATAAGTTTGTTTTACCAGAGCCAACACCCCCACATAGCATCGCATTTGAGAGTCCCTCTTTTGTTTTAAAATACAAGTACTCCAATCCTTCCTTAGACATTGATTTACCAAGTGGTATTTTTACCTCACCGCCAGCTCTTTCTGTAAACCAATCTTCTTTTTGTTTTGGAATTTGGTCAATAAATTTCGAATTTGATCGATTAACTTCTATTTCACTTAATTCTTTTATAAATGAACTAATTAATACCTTCTTGTCATCATTATTTAATGCATCAACCTCAAATGTAGAATCAGAATAAAAATCTTTTTGATAATTCCCTGTAAGATCAATCACTTGAAACTTTTCTTTAGGAACTAGATTTAGGAAACTATTAATAGATTCAGGGTCTTTCTTGTCAATTTTAAATAAGAAAACAAAATTCGCACCATAGTTAATCAAAGAAGACATGCGTTCGAGAAGTGAAGAGCAATCATTCTTCATTAAAATAGATTGGAAATGATCAATTACATACAAATTATATGGAATTATTTCGTCATACAGCTCTTTCTGTATTTTCTTCTCGTTAAACTCATGAATTGATTGATGACTATCATGGATATCAGACCAAATTAAAGATAATTTATTCCTTACCGTATTTTCTAATGCTTCAATTGATTCAATTAGATTATCGATATTCGTTCCTTTAGATACAACTTTTGGAGGCAGATTCAGGAACTCACGGAATTTTTCATACATCACTGTATCTAATAAATTAACCTTTAGCTTATCAGGAAGATTTGACAATAAAACTCTAAAAATCAATGTATCAGAAATAGATTCTGCTTTATCTTTTGTTGAATCATCATAAAAAATAACAAGATTTTTTTTATTCTGAAATTCAATAAGCACCGGAAAGCTGAGAGTTTGTTTAAATACGCCAAAATCAAGTTCTTTTTTTTCTAAGCCTAACCTGAGATCAATAGAAGTTGAAACATATGACGCTATCGGAAAAGAAGTTAAATATTCAGAGGCAGCAGTTCCTTTTTTGGAATCATACTCAGACTTAACATAAGAAGTGAAATTATCAACATGTGAATTTGCCTTTGATGTCATATCCTGATCCAAAATTTCAATTTTGGCAGCCCACTCTTGCAGACTTTTTTGACCTAATTTCTCCTCTTCAGATCGTAATGTGTGATATTGTTCTGTATTTTTAGCTATTTTATAAGTACAATGCTCATTGATAGCATTTTCAAGTTCCAAAATTCGTTTCTTCATTTGTGGAGTAGAATCTGTCTTATGGTATTCTTCCATTAATGTTTTATAGCGCCAAACTTCAGCTTTCAAATACTCACATTGGGTTTTAAGTTCTTCGTGATCCTTGTTGTATGCATCATCAATTGAAGCTAGCTTAGCTTTAAATTTAGCTTCCATTTCAGAAAAAGTTTTCTCTAAACCTTTTCGTTTTTGATTGTATAAAACCACATCTTTTTGAACAACCGTTTCAAAATCAGACAAAGAAGAAAAAGAAAATTTACCTATACTCATTTAAGTTAAAGTTTATACCTATAACATATTAAAAATTGTAATAACATATCGAAACTGAATTCCAAATTATAATAATTTTTATATATAAATAAATATAATCTTTCCACAATATTGATGGAAAAGCTGGGGATATGTGATCCTATCAACTAAAAACCTTAAAAATCAGAAACAATCTAAAAAAAAGATAATTTTGAGATTAAAAGTCTCTTACAATTATCACAAAACGCTTCAAGTTCCTTATCAACTTGACTTGCCCTACCGTCTCCGGCATGCATAACACAAGTCAATTCTTTAATACAATGGTTCAAACCCAGATTGTGTCCCACTTCATGAATTGCAACTTTTCTTGCACGTGAATGAAGCTGCATACTTGAAACCGACTTTCCTAATCGACCTTTATAAACAGATATGACAGATATTTTTCCTGGCTTCATGGCTTTTCCGAAAATCCCCCAATCTGCCTTTTTATTTGAATCATATAATGCTATATCACTACTTGTAACTAGAATTGTTTGAACGTCAGAAGAATAATACTTTAAAATTGAGTCTGCAGATAACCTTGATGATTGGGTTCTTTTTAGTGTTCCTCGAAAACCAACTGGCTTTAGTACAACAACATCTCTTTTATAAAAGTCAGTTAGTGCATCCTTTACTTGATCAATAACCCCTGCATCAACGTGTCCGAGGGGTAAAATATTAATTGTAGAGAGCCTTGAATAAACTGATAAAAGGTCTTTGTGTTCAATAACTTTTTTATTTTCAGTTGAGAATTGACATGAAGAAAATAAAATGATGAATAATATAAATATTAATCGAAAAAAAATTAACATACAAGATTATTTTAAATATTTTTTTTAAGGAGCTAATTGCTATTTGTTTTTCGAACTATTTTTTTGAACTTATCTGGCTTTAAATAAATAAAAATTGCTACTATCATACTAAACAATATAACCGACAGTGAGCAATAAAAAAATAAATCAGACCATTTAAAATAAAACTGAACCTGTTGCAAGAAAATAAATATTGGTCCTATAGATGAAATACTAGTTAAAACTGTAACTGCTTGTAAAAGCAAATTAGTTCTTGCTTGTTTTCTTTCTTGTATTGATTTAGATAAATTATTTATCATTTCTCTAAATGAAACTAGTTCAGTATCTAATTCCAGCGCTTCACCTGACTTTTTAAAAATTTCATTAGCCAAAAAATTAAAAGAAATATGACTAAAATTATATCGATTCAAAAAGTTTTCAAATTGATCTCGTAATAGCACTATATTATCAGCATTGGAATAAACTTCTGAATTGTACCGAAACAAACTAAACTTAAAATATAGACGAAATAAATAAATTCTAAAATAAACTAAGTCCCAAGACTCATATTGCCATGTATTTTGAAGCTGCCCAACTCCAACACATGTAAAGCTATCAAATAGCGGTAAAGCTTCCCAATTTTGAAAACAAGCAATTCTTTTTTGAATAATTGAATTGAAATAATCTTTATTTGGTGACATAAAATGTTCGCCTAGTGAAGAACCCAACGGTGAATTAGTGCCTAAATCATACAAAATATGATTTCGTAGATTAGCATCGTGATTTAAATCAATAATTGTATATAATTTGAATTTCGATCCGGAGTAGTCGTCTGCGATAACGTTTTCTCCTCTTAAAAGCTTTCCACATAGAATATTACTGGAAATCCACTCATGCCATTCAATTCCTTGGTCTGTTAAACTATGGAAATTTCTTACGATATTAGATAAGGAACTTACAGCTTCTAAAGTCAATGATTCATTACTAAAATTAGTAGGTATTTTAAATTTAATTGATAGTGAAAAAAGACCAAAACTATTTTCAAATACATATAAATCAGAAGAGTCAACTGTAACTTGAAATGATTCTCTTAAAATTGGACTAATTGTTTTACTGGAAGTAAAAGAAACATCAATTGGGGAATTCCTAACAAACCTATAATTCCCAGATGTCCTGTCATCAAGAAACATTAAATTTCGAAAATTGGGATAAAAATAATCCCGAAGAGATTGAACTTTGCGCACATCAATATTTTCAAAATCATTTTTGGGGCCAACATCTAAGATGTATCCCCCTTCTAAAAAAGTTGAAAAGTCTTTTGTAGTGTTTACTATCCCTAATAAACCAACAATTTTTATTATATAATGTTGAACAGGAGCTATATTCATGTAGAACCAATTTAGTAAATTATTTAGATAACACTAAAAATATATTAATTAATTTGTAATATCTCATTGTATTGACACTATTATTTACGAAATTTACAAAATGAAGAAGTTAATAATTATAATGTTATTTTGTCCGCTATTCTTAAATGCTCAAAAAAATCAAAAAGATTTAATCGACACTATTGATGTAGGCTTTTACGTTGATGATATCTATGATATAAACTATGTTAAAGGCACTTATAGAATTAATCTTTTTCTTTGGGCAACATCTACTAGTGTAAAATACGACTTTACCAAATTCCTAGATATACATCAAGCTATTGATAAAAATATAGAACTTGTAATGTTAGACTCATCAAATCAAATCAATGGTCGTAAAATTTACTGGTCAGAAGCTAAATTAAACTTAGAGGTTTTACAAAAATTTGACATTACAAAGTTTCCATTTGATAAACAGAATATAAATTTAAAGCTTGAATTTACTTATGATGATATTGATTCATTGAAAGTGAACTTGAGCTACAAAAATTCAATAATTCCAAAATCAATACCATTTGACTGGAAAATCAATTCCAAAAGTTTTGATTTAAAACCATACCACTATGAAACAAACTTTGGAGATGTGAGCGTCAAATCATACAATTTTAATGTACTTGGCATTAATTATTCATTTATAAGAGAAAGCACAACCTTATTTGTAAAGTTATTCGTTGCTTTATTTATATCACTTTTAATTGCATGTTCAAGTTTATTTCTTCCGAATACAAGAACTGAATCAAAGATTACTTTAATAATTGGTGGGCTTTATGGATCTATTGCCAATAAGTATATAACAGACTCATTTTTACCAATAAATAACACATGGGATTTATCCGATAAAATTCATTCTTTGACTATATTTTATCTTCTGATTTTGTCTTTGTATTCAATTTACGAACAAAGGAAAGGCTTAAGTGATAATTTTAAAAAGGATTTAATTTTTTTCTTATCCCTCATCATAACCTATACATTGTTAGTCTTATCATTTATAGTTAAACTATAATTGTTTGGCATAATTTTTTGAATATTTAACTGAACTTTAAAATCAATTACTCCTATTTGGCCATACAAATTCTTTCGGCAAAAAAGCTGAAGATTATCATCAATTTGATCCATTTCATTTTGAATGTTATAGTAATTAGATCTAAATAAAAAATAGATGAAATCAGCTTTATCAAAAAAATGCTGGGAGCCTTTTAAATCCTTCAATTGTGGAATTTTTAAGCCTTTCCTATGTTCGACAGATCTGGATACTTTAGTAAGTAATAATATTGGAAATGAATATTTTACACAAAGTCTTTTTAAATGGCATAACACCATTTCAATTTGTTTATCAGGTTTCAAATTGTCCTCTGCTTCCACATCTGTTAAAGAATCTATATAAAACTGGCTAATAACCTTTCCCTCTTGCTTTAAGTTAATGATTAAATTTTCTAAATCGAATACATTTGGAGTTGTTTGTTGGACTAAAATCAAACCCTCTTCTAATCGTCTATTAAATAATCCTTCATCGATTTGATTCATTTGAACACTATTCAACTGAGAATTATTAAATTTATTTATATCAATTTCGTATACAATTGCCATTATTCGCTGAATAATACTTAATGCACTATCGTTTGTAGTAATATAAACAATTACTTGTCCCTCAGAAATACATGATAATTGATGTGCTAGTATATTCAAAGAAAACATAGTTGAACCCATACCCGGACGGCCAGCAACTACGGTTAATGTTCGATTTTGAAAGCCATTTCCTCCGAGTGAACTATCTAATGCAGGGAAGCCTGTGGGTTTTGAAAAATGTGACTCAGATAATCGGTTATGAATATTATTTATTAAACCTGCTAGTAAATCTTTTGTTTTGATATATTCCATAATTATTTATCAATTTCTGATACCTGTAAAATTTTCAATTTTTGTATTAAAATCAATTTCAGATTTTCCTAATTGTAGTTTAGCCATCACTTCACTAGCATTTACAACTGCTGTTTTACTGCCAGGCAAAACAGCAACTAATGAATTTTTTCTTGTTTTGGATAGCTTTACATTTTTCCAATCTTTGGGCAAATAATAAATAACTGAATTGTCATCTTCATGTAAGACAAAAAGTTTAATATGGTTGATGTTTGGATCTAACTGCATTTCAAAATCAAAATGAAGCGAGACAGAAAGCAAGTCATTCATTTTAAGCGCTCTATCAATATTCCAAATACCCATTTGTTTAATTCTAAAACTATTTACCATATCCGCCTCTGACTTTAACCGTATTTCCTCCTCTTTCATCAATTGCAAACTATGTTCATATGCCTCAAGTTGTTTATTAAAAGCTAATTCACTAACAACATTCAATGAATCATTGAAGCCCAATAAAACCGGGCTTGCTTTTAAAGTGATCGTTTTAGTTTGCTCACCAATACCTTCTAGTGTAAACGTTTTAGTAAATGTCAAATTATAAGTATTATTCCTTTTGGATATGGGCTTAATTACCACGTCATCCCACGATATTCGCATATAGTTTTCTAAAATAGAGGGGTCGGTCGATTCTGCAACTTTCCATTTTTGATTCACAAAAGGTTTTACATAGGGAGCTTCTTTTAAATTAGCTACAATCTCAAAAATATTGTTGTTTTTTGGAGTATTTGAAATGAATGGTTTTTTTATAAAATTCAGCACCTTTTTTAGTCCCAAAGTTTTTCTTTCATTTTTTTGAGATATAAAAGTGTCTTGTACATTCCAATTTTTGTTGTCTTTTAAATGATATAAGCTATAACCATCGGCTGGTCTAAAACTTGCAAGTTCAACCACAATTGTTTTGCCGTTTGTAATTGTAAGTTCTTCATTATTGTCAAATGCCCTTATCTCAAACATCCCTCCCGACTGTAAAAATGCATCTCTACTTGAGTCGACACTCATAGGAATGCCTGATTTAAAAATATCTGACACAGTATGCATTTCGCGAAACTTTAGCAATATTTGATTGGATACAGCAGAACCATTGCTATGAATAAATGTATTTGGATCAATTTTTATAATCGAACCTTTTGAGGTATGAATTGTGATACCTGTATCTTGTTTAAAAGTAAAAAGACTCCAGGCAATATCACTTGCAGCAATAGGCGGTTCTACTTTTTGTTCATAATTGGCCTTTTTGTTTGAACAGCTTATAACAAACATTGCAAAACTAACAAGAACCGTATATTTTAAATTTGAAAATTTCATATTTATTAAGATTTAACTTTTAAATTATAACAGTATAAATAACCATCGTAACAATTAACCAAAAGATCTAAATAACCGTCTTTATTAATGTCTGCAATGACAGGTGGAAGCTCTGAAGGCATGGGTAATTCAAAGCGGTCTAATACTTTATGGTTTGTTAATGAGTAAATCTCAATAAACCCATTTTCATAATGCGCGTAATCATGCTGATTGAGTATAATCAAACAATTTGTATTGCCCTTATAAGAAAAGGTTCTATTTGAAATTAGCGATTCATACCCATTTCTTTCTTCTACTACATTTTTACCTTGATAATCTACATCAGGATATAAATTAGACCTATCGTAAGCTTTAAATTTACCATTTGCATCCATTTCAAGCAATGAATCACGCTGTACAATAAATTGATTGTTCAATTGTAGTGAATTAAGCCCCATGCCAAAACTACCTGAAGGCATTTCAGTTTTAGCTATTTGTTTTCCGTAATTATTTAGTGTTAGCAAATATGTAGTTATACTATAATTTGTATTATAGATTTTTGAAAAGAAACTAATGGTTGGATTAGCCTTAGTTCCAGTCTGAAGCAGGGCTATTTCAGAGCCATCTACAGAATTGTAGATCCATAAAAGCTTACCAGAAGCTCCATTAATGGCGTACAGTTTGCTATCGTATGTGAGATAGACGAGATCTTCAACTAAATCATTGTTTAAGTCAACAACAATAGGCTTTGTGTAAAATGAACCCGTATTAGAAAAAAAGGCCTTCACCTTTAACAAAGCTCTATAATCACCTGGTTTCCATCCGTCATAATGGGGTACATAATAGCTCCAAATTGCTTTGCCTGACAAAGGATCTACTGCTTTTACCTCTCCTGTTTCGGTAGCATATACAACTTGTTTAACACCTTTATTATTAATAAGAACAGGCTCATGTTCAACATCGCCAGACGTAGGGTTACGCCACAATATTTTGCCAGATAAATTTGTACATAAAAACTCTTCATTATCGTTTCCAAAATATAAGTTGCCACCCTCCAACAATAGTCCATTTACATCCATATCACCAAACAATTCGTTGGCAAAGTGATTACTTACATTGCCTGATTTCCTGTCAATTATATACACCCCAGATTTTTTATCTGAGATATAATAATCTATAAAACCAGACCCGTTAGAACCAATAATTAAATTATTATTAGTTAAGATTACGTTGGTCCTAAAACTAGCCGCTCCCATTGGAGCGCTCCAATTAAGTTTAAACTGATTTTGGATGGGCTGATATCTTGGGGGCTTGGGGTTTCCCAAAAATGAGATAGGAAAAATTGCAATGGCAAGGCTAATCAAACGCATTTGAAGAAATTATTAATTAAGAAATACAATCTGGAAGAGTCTAAAAGTATTTCGTTAATTAATAACAAGGCGTTAAGAGAAAGTTGGCATTTAGTTAAATAACATATGATTAATTATCCACAGCTCCAATTATTGGTCCATATTCACCTAAGTTAAACAATGTACCAGGAGTCCAAAAATCCGAAACAACACCATCTAAATACAAAGCATTGATACAACGTTGATTTTTGAACCACAATGCAAAATCAATAAAATTGACCCTAAAGCAACCAAAAACCACTTTGCCATCGGCTCTAATACCTACTCCGTTTCTCTTAATATAACTCCCTCTTGGCAAATTCTTGTTAATCAACCCATTAATCAATAACATAGGCCCAGATTGGGTTGCATATTTAGCATTTAACTGATTGGTCCAATTGTATGCGTTTATAATAGCTGCTTTATTGGAGTTAAAATAGAATATACCAGAAGGAGGAATTCCGTAATTAACATTTCGATTCTTTATAATTTTAATTGTACGAAGTTTAACACCCTTTTCGATATATAAACCTACTGGGGCAGGAAAGTCAGAGGCCGTATACATACCAGCATTCATCATAAATATAAGATCGGGATGCTCCTTTCTAACATTAGAAAAGCTTTTAAAAGGAATACCATTTGAATTCTTCCAATATAACCTAAGTTGACTTGGATGGAATATGAAAGATTGGCCATTTGAGAAAAAGGGATTCGCAATAAAAACGAATAAAAAAAATACAATCCTATATTGCTTTATTTTATTAATCATATATAAATGTAATATATTTATATGAAAAGTTTAGTTCTCATGTCCTTTAAAAAGTTAATACTTGCATTCTTGATAATCATTATCTTATTAAATCTGTACGATGAGGAAAGGGTTTTGTATACACCAATTCAAATACCAGGTTCCCTCATGGCGATGACAATTCCTCCATTTGGAATTATCATAGAAGAACAATACGAAAACCAACCCGACAAACCAGGCAGCTTAATAAGACACGAAAAAGCACACTGGGCACAATACAAAAAAATGGGACTCTTAAAATTTTATTACAATTATTTTATTGAATTCATTAAATACGGCAGAAAAAAGGGGCCAATGGAAGATGAAGCTAGAAGATTATCAAATAAATAGTAAAATAAAAAAATATGAAAAAGGTTTTTCGAAATTTTTTAATACTAATTATTCCCATTGCATTAATGATTTTAATTAATGAGACAGTTAGATTAAGAAATAATCAAGATTATAGATCTCATGAAAATTTTATTACAATTAATTCTAATAAATTAAGTTTAAATTATTGTAGCTGGGCATGTCATGACAATACAAACTATTGTAGAAATAATCACGTTAAACTAAATAAATTGGCACTCAAATATTCAGATGTGGCATATAATCAAACAATAAAGTTTTTGAAAGAAAGTAATCGATCCTACGAAGTTGATAATTTAATTTATTTAGTTTTTGGAATTCCTTTATTTATTTACTTTTTTTTAATCAAATGCATTAATAATTTCATTAGAATCAAAGATTTAAAATAACAATATAAAAAATCAAGTAATTTACTTTATCTATAACTATTGCACAGATTTTGTAATCAATATTGCAAACCTCATTAACTCATCTTACTATGAAGTTAATTTGATTTTATTTTGTTTGATATACCCATTGTTAGTTATGGGATTACCTGCTATATATATAATACAAAGATTCAAAATCTATAAGCTACGAAAGATGGCTAAAAATCAATTTAGAAATTAAAGAAAGGATGAAGTTGTAAATTAAACCTCTACTTAGGTTTATAAAAAGCATTAGTTATCAGAAATAATAAAATTCCAAAAGAAATTCCGATTGAATTATATTTTATATCCTGAATATCAAATTTTCCGTGTATTTTTTTACCAGTAAGACGAATAGAAAAAGAGTTAGAAAGTTCTTGAGCATATTCGATTATAATACCAAAAGAAAATAAAGAAACTGCTATAATTAACCATTTTTTTGGATACATGAGTATGAAAGCAAACATTGTACAAAAATAAAATAAGGCATGTAATTCTTTATCATAATGATGAAACACTCTTGGCAATTTTATCATGAATCCAAAAATGGAAAGAATTATGAAAGAAATTAAAATTATAATTTTTGAAAAATTAGACATAAGAACTAAGTATTTATCAAACGTAATATTTTATAAGGTATAAAATGTGCAACTAAATACTCGAATTTTCTAGTAAAGTGCGCAGTAGTGTTAGGGACAATTGTAATTCTTTTATTATCCTTAAGCAAATTTTTGATAATTTGAAATTGCAACTCCGCCTTTTTTTTATCTAAAAAAGCTCCATTAATTGATAGGAAATAATTTTTAGATTGAGACCTAGCAGATCGTCTTCTAATTGTAGGAAAATATTGTTCGTTGCCAGTTAAAACAAATGCAGCCCGAATCCTATTTCTTTGCGAAATTGCTTCATTTATACTTAGATTTTCAGATACCCTAATATAATATACGGTGGCATTTTTTAAAAAATAAAGAAAGGACAACGATACAACAACTATTAAAATTAATATGCTTGTAAGTGCTTTAATGAAAAATTTGTTACTATCCTTTTTTGAACTTTCAATAATACTATCGACCTCTTTTTGAGTATAACCAATTTTCTTGCTTTCTTTTATACTTCTATATACATAGAAAGAAAATAAAAGAACCATAACAAAAATTGATAAAAAAATAACATCCATATTCTCACCATATTTTATAAAAAACTCTTTCCAACCAGCAAGATGTGGAATCATGGAAACACTAAAAATTAATATATTTAGTTTCGAAGTAATGATATTTTTTACTTGTTCTTGAAGCATTAATTTATTTATTTTTAAAATTTGTTAGAGAGTTAATAAATAAAACGTAGTATTTTCAAATATAAAATATTATTTATACAATCAAATAAATATTTATTGATGAGCCCCTTTCTCAAAAAGAAAATGACGCTATATACAATTCATTAAAATTCAATCATATGTACAGAAACTTAAACGACAAAATGCTAGGTGGTGTATTATCAGGAATGGCAAATTCGCTAGGAATGTCAACTGGACTTTTAAGAGTCATATTTATTGTGCTTTACCTAGGCATTGGAGGAATTACCCTTGGCATATCTGCTGGAGCTATGACTTTGATCTATTTTTTATTATGGATATTTATTCCTGGTAGATAAAAACTGAGGCGGCAGCTGCATTATCAGATACCTCTAT
>JACCDP010764688.1_pt1 | contig 28943 bp, 23 predicted proteins | sample 7445841 | NCBI WGS metagenome assembly JACCDP01 (sample SAMN15323441, study PRJNA562643) | freshwater metagenome | isolation source: river surface water | place: USA:Blue River Watershed | collected 2017-08-17 | reverse complement strand
GATAGGTCAGGTGTGGAAGCGCAGTAATGCGTTAAGCTAACTGATACTAATTGCTCGTGCGGCTTGACCCTATAACTTTGATACAGCAATGTTCAAGGTTGTTATGCCAAGTGACGCATTCAAAATAAAAGCTGATTCGCTCTATAAATTCCTTGTCCTGACTTTGTCACGACGAGAACAAGTTATGCCTGATGACCATAGCGACGTGGTACCACTCCTTCCCATCCCGAACAGGACAGTGAAACGCGTCAGCGCCGATGATAGTGCGGATACCCGTGTGAAAGTAGGACATTGTCAGGCTATTACAGCCTCAGAAAGCCCAACTCGAAAGAGTTGGGCTTTTTGTTTTTGTCAGTTCTTATAAGTACAGTTTGCTAGATGTTCGAAATCAGATCGCCAGAAATTAACAGCGCTTTTCGGTTTTGTAATTCAACCAGTAAATCTTGAATCCAAGTAGAAACAGGCATTGCAAAAAAATGATGCTGATGGATTTTTAACAATAAAGGGGAATTGCAGCACCAGTGCAAAAATGAATTTGCATGTACGGTGTGCAATTCCATGAGTTTGAACTTGATCAGTACCTTGGCAGCATAAATTGCATGCTTGATGGGTTCACTTTGATAAGAATGAAGTTTTCGCCGTGCCAGTGCAAGCGCATTGGGCACATCAGAAAACAAGGGCCCATGACCAGGAATAACCAATTTGGGGCGCAAGGATTCGATCAAATCGTAGGTGGCAGCAACATTTTCAAATCCAACACCCTCTAAAAACTCAGGAAATACAACGGCCATGCCGTTTTCCCAAAGAGCATCCGCAGAAATCAAAATTTCATGTTCGGGATCAAAAAAAATCACAGCGTCGTTATCATGACCAGGCGAAGCAAATACTTGCCATTGCACCCCACCAAAGTTCAAAGTGGTGTTGGTTGAAAGGCTGTGCGTAGGTTTGAAGCGTGTGCAGGTTTGCCCTGTCAATTCATACGTAAGGGCTGAAGTGGCCCACGCTTGAACATCATGAAATTGAGAGGCGGGCACATGGGTTTTTAAGTGAATGAAATGAGATTGCAAAAGTGCATTTCCACCACAATGATCACTGTGCAAATGCGTATTCACTACATCGTCGAGAGGTTTTGACCCCAATTGAAGTTGAATCAAACTTAGCAATTGCTGAGAATGCGTGACGTAACCAGTGTCGAACAAGACTGCTTGCTCGTCAACGTTGATCAGCAAAGAATTAGAAGACAGCCAACCACGCTCAAAAAAATAAAAACCATGGGGTAGCGCTTGCATATGATTGGCGTCAAGATGGAAAAACAGATATCCTAGGGGTCAATGAGTTTAAGTTGAAAAAGCGTGTCTGAACCTGCGAATCCAAAATCAAATCCCATCCATCTTGGGGGGTGGCTGAAATTTATCCAAGGCATTTTCTCTGGACTACAGTCCAAAGAAGAGTTGCTTGAGTTGATAGAGACGGCCGAAATCAATAAATACATTGGTCCAGAAAGCCGTGTGATGCTTGAAGGCGTGCTCAGCATCAGTGACATGAGAGCAGGCGACATCATGGTGCCGGCCCCGCGCATGGACATGTTGGATATCGGATTGGGAATGGATGATTTGCTTGAAAAAGTCATTCAAATAGGACATTCAAGATACCCGGTGTATGAAAATGATCGTGAAAACATCATTGGCGTCTTGATGGCCAAAGATTTGTTAAAGCTGCAAAGGGCTCCAGAACTCAACATCAAAATATTATTGAGAACCGCCGTCTTTGTGCCAGAAAGCAAAAATCTAACTGATCTATTGAGAGACTTCAAGCGAAATAGAAATCACATGGCCATGGTTGTCGATGAATTTGGACGAATTGCTGGGCTAGTCACCTTTGAAGATGTTTTGGAAGAAATTGTTGGAGAAATTGAAGACGAGTTTGATACCGAAACAGACCAAGGTGAAATTTACAGTCTGGTTGACAAGAGTTTTCGGGTCGCAGGAACCACATCTATAGAGAGAATTAATCAAGCTTTTGAGATTGACTTGCCGAGTCTTGTGGATGAAGAAAATTTTGACACGATCGGTGGTTTGATTGCCCATGAGATGGGCCATGTGCCACAGCGTGGAGAATACAAAGACATGCAAGGCTATCGGTTCGAAGTGATGCACAGCAAGGCCGGTGCAGTCAAATGGTACAGAGTGAAAAAGCAGAATTTTTAAGTCCATACCGATTGGGCCATCTGTGTTGAAAGTAAATTTTTTTAAAATCAGCAATAGGTTGTGCCAAGCAAATTGATGGCATAGAACATTGACAGCGCTTGTCCATTGATGTCTAAATCAAAAACATATACATGGGTAGCCTGCCTGGGCCTGCTGCAGGCCGCATCCCTCAGTGCCCTGCTTGAAGACCGAATATCAGCGGTTTTACAGATTTTTGCAATGTGTCTTTTTCTGCGCAGCGTGAAAATCCAAAATGAACATAATAAAAAAATAAGTGCTTGGATATTCAGTACAAGTTGGTTGATTGGCAGCGTCTGGTGGTTGCATATTGCTTTGCATGATCATGGACATTTACCTGCCTATTTGTCATTCACAGCCATTCTTTTGTTGTGTGGCAGTTTGGCGTTGTATTACACCGTTGCGATTGCCATTTATTTGAAATACCTGCCAGCGTTGAAATCATGGCAACAAGCGATGTTGTTGGCAGCTGTTTGGACCATGGCAGAAATGGCCAGGGCGCAGTGGTTCACGGGGTTTCCATGGGCGGCGATTGGGTATGCGCACATCAACAGTGGCCTGTCTTTGACGGCACCATGGCTAGGCGTCTATGGTGTTGGATTCCTTGCTGCGTATGTCGCAGCATGGCTGGCTAGTTTGGAATTCAATCGAAAAGATGACAGTGATGTGAATGCTGCAAACAAAACAGGATGGTTTCAAAAAAACAAAACCAATCTCACTTTGACCGTGATTGTCTTTATTCTTTTTGCTGTGCCTGTTTCAAGAGACACATCGAATGAACACGACAATTTGAGCGTGGCCTTGTTGCAAGGCAATATTCCGCAAGACATCAAATTCAGTGCTGGCCGTCAAGATGCATTGAATTGGTACAAACAGGCCAGCTTAGAAAGCATGGCCGATATCACGGTGTTGCCTGAAACGGCCTTGCCCTATTTGCAAAAAGATTTACCGAAAAATTACTGGGCAGACTTGGAGGCGAAATTTGATGGCCAGCAGCACATGGCCGCCATAGGCATGTTGACCAGCACATCAAATCAAGGTTACGCCAACTCTGCTGTGGCACTTGGTCTGAACAAAGAACCGCACATTTACAACAAATACCATTTGGTGCCCTTTGGGGAGTTCACGCCAGACATGTTCAGATGGTTCACCAAGATGTTGTCCTTGGGCCTGGGAGACTTTGAGCGGGGGTCAGACAAGCCTGCGCCATTCACATGGAAACAACATCAATTGGCGCTCAATATTTGTTATGAAGATGTCTTTGGCGAAGAGTTGGCCAAAAGGTTTGTACAAGGGCCAGAAAACACACCCACGGTGCTGGTGAACATCAGCAACATCGATTGGTTTGGCGACACTGTGGTGATTCCGCAGCATTTGAACATTGCCCGCATGCGCAGTCTAGAGTTCAACCGACCCAGTATTCGAGCCACCAATTCAGGTGGCACCGCCATCATCAATGCGCAGGGCGAAATCACCCATCAATTGCAGCCCTTCACTCGAGGGGTTTTAAAGGGCACGGTGGCCAGCATTGACAAAGAGATCACGCCCTTTGCCTATTGGGCGGGCCACTGGGGCTTGAAGCCGTTGTGGTTGCTGTGCTTGGTCCTGTTGGCGTGGTTGATGCGCCAATCTATAAAGAAACAAAACCATTGAAAATGGTTGGCATCTGCAAACGTAAAATGAATAAATGCTGACATTCCAACAAATCATTCTGCAATTGCAAAATTACTGGGCGCAACAAGGTTGTGCCCTGCTTCAACCTATCGACATGGAAGTTGGGGCCGGCACTTCGCACACAGCCACTTTCTTGCGGGCTTTGGGACCAGAGCCATGGAAGGCCGCTTATGTGCAACCCAGCCGTCGTCCAAAAGACGGTCGTTACGGCGAGAATCCCAACCGCTTGCAGCATTACTATCAATACCAAGTGGTTTTGAAGCCAGCACCCAGCAACATCCTGGATTTGTACCTCGGATCCCTTGAGGCACTGGGTTTTGATTTGAAGAAAAACGACATCCGGTTTGTAGAAGACGATTGGGAGAACCCCACCTTGGGCGCTTGGGGATTGGGTTGGGAGGTGTGGCTCAATGGCATGGAAGTCACCCAGTTCACCTATTTCCAGCAAGTAGGGGGCATCGACTGTCAGCCCATCACTGGCGAAATTACCTATGGCTTGGAGCGTTTGGCCATGTACTTGCAAGGCGTGGACAACGTCTACAACCTCACTTGGACAGAGGGTCTGAGCTATGGCGATGTGTACAAGCAAAACGAGGTGGAGCAGTCCACATACAACTTTGAGCACAGCGATGCGGAATTCTTATTCGCCGCTTTTGCAGCCCACGAAAAACAAGCCCAATATTTGATGGCGCAGCAACTGGCCTTGCCGGCTTACGAGCAAGTTCTGAAAGCAGCGCATACCTTCAACCTGATGGATGCACGCGGCGCCATCAGCGTCACTGAGCGTGCCGCCTACATTGGCCGCATTCGCAACCTGGCGCGTGCAGTGGCTCAAAGTTATTACGACAGCCGTGAACGCCTGGGCTTTCCCTTGGCCCCGCGTGAATGGGTGGCCCAAATGCCCCAGAAAGCGGCATGACCATGCGCACCGACAACCTTCTCATTGAACTCTTCGTTGAAGAGTTGCCGCCCAAGGCCCTGAACAAACTAGGCATTGCATTTGCCGAAGGCTTGATGACTTCGTTGAAAGCCCAAGGTTTGACCGCTGAAGGCGCCCTGGTGACGTCTTATGCGTCGCCTCGCCGTTTGGCGGCCCACATCACACAGGTCCACAGCGAAGCGGCCGACAAACAAGTTCAGCAAAAACTCATGCCAGTGAGTGTGGGCCTGAACGCGCAGGGGCAGGCCACCCCCGCATTGCTGAAAAAACTGCTGAGTTTGGGGCTCGGTCCTGAGGCCGTGGCTCAACTCCAACGCGCACCAGATGGCAAAGCCGACGCGCTGTTCTATGACAGCATGGTCCAAGGTGTGCAGCTCATGCCTGGTCTGCAAATCGCCTTGAATGAAACCTTGGGCAAATTGCCCATCCCCAAAATCATGAGCTACCAGCTTGAATCAGATTGCGATCTACCGGGCTGGACCAGTGTGAAATTTGTTCGACCAGCCCACAGTTTGGTGGCCATGCACGGCAGCCAAGTGCTGCCAGTCAAGGCTTTGGGTTTGACAGCAGGTGACAGCACACAAGGACACCGTTTTGAAGCCAAGCTGGCCAAGGTGGTGTTTCCCCATGCCGATGACTACGCCGAGCGTTTGGCGCAAGACGGCGCGGTGGTGGCCAATTACCAAGCGCGCAGTCGCGACATGATTCGACAGCTGCGTGCGAAGGCCCAACAATGCCATGCGGTGCTTGAGGTTGAGCGAGGCATGCACGGCTTGCATGACGCGGAAATTGAAGAAGCACTTCTTGACAACGCCTTGGTGCAAGAAGTCACAGCCTTGGTCGAGCGCCCCAATGTGTTGGTGTGCAGCTTTGAGAAGCAATTTCTGGACGTGCCGCAAGAATGCCTGATCCTCACGATGAAGGCCAACCAAAAATACTTTCCGCTGTTGGACGCGTCTGGCAAGTTGACCAACCAGTTCTTGGTGGTCAGCAATATTTCTCCCGAAGATGCATCAGCTGTGATCGGCGGCAACGAGCGCGTGGTGCGCCCCCGTTTGGCTGACGCCAAATTCTTCTTTGACCAAGACCGCAAGAAAACACTGTCTTCGCGCGTCGAGGGTTTGGGCAAAGTTGTTTATCACAACAAGCTTGGCACCCAAGGTGAACGCACCGAGCGGGTACGGGCCATTGCCAAAGGTTTGGCGGCCTTGCTGCCCCAAGCCGGTGACAAGGGTTTTTTGCAAGCTGTCGACACGGCGGCACAGTTGGCCAAGACCGATTTATTGACCGACATGGTGGGCGAATTTCCCGAGTTGCAAGGCACCATGGGTGCTTACTATGCCCGCCATGATGGACTGCCGGAAGAAGTCGCTCAAGCGATTGAAGACCATTACAAACCACGCTTTGCGGGTGACGAGTTGCCACGCAACGCCATGGGTGTGGTGGTGGCTTTGGCCGACAAACTCGAAACTCTGGTGGGTATGTTCGGCATTGGTAACCTGCCGACTGGCGACCGCGATCCCTTCGCTTTGCGACGCCATGCCCTCGGCGTGGTGCGCATGTTGAGTGCAGGCCAAGTGAGTTTGGATTTGAAGCACGTTCTCAGACAGTCGGTCGCGGTGTTCGGGTCACTCATCACCGACCCCAGCGCTGCGTTGCTGGAATTCATCTATGACCGATTGTCTGGCAGTCTGCGCGAGCAAGGTTTCAGTGCCCAAGAGGTGGAGTCGGTATTGGCTCTGCAGCCCGTATTTTTAGAAGATGTCAGCAAACGATTGGAAGCGGTGCGTCAATTCACCGCATTGCCTGAGAGTCAGGCGCTTGCGGCTGCCAACAAACGCATTGGCAACATCCTGAAAAAGGCACCTGAAGTGGATGCCCATGTGAATGAAGGTTTGCTGCAAGAAGAGGCTGAAAAAGCCTTGTACGCTGCCATGCAAAAGATTGCTCCGCAAGCCTTGGCGCAGTTTGAATCCGGCAACTACACCGCTTCATTGCAAAGCCTGGCCGCCCTGCGTGCACCAGTGGATGCTTTCTTTGACGATGTGATGGTGAACGCCGAGGCCATGGACTTGCGTTTGAACCGACAAGGCTTGCTCAAAAGCTTGCACTTGGCCATGAACCGCGTGGCCGATCTGTCTTGTTTGGCTGCTTGATACCATGAACAGCAAACTCATCATCCTCGACCGCGACGGCACGATCAACCACGACAGTGACGACTATGTGAAATCACCGGATGAGTGGCAAGCCTTGCCTGGGGCCATTGATGCCATCGCTCGGTTGAACCATGCGGGGTGGCACACGGTGATTGCCACCAACCAATCGGGGTTGGGGCGCGGTTTGTTTGATGTGGCCACCTTGAACCAGATTCACGACAAATTGAACAAAGCCTTGGCCAAAGCCGGTGGCCGCGTGGATGCGATTTTTTACTGCCCACACACACCCGATGACCACTGCCAATGCCGCAAACCACTGCCTGGTTTGTTCGAGCAAATTGGCGATCGATTTGGCGTGGACTTGTCAGATGTTCATGCTGTGGGCGATACCTTGCGAGATGCACAAGCTGCGTCAGCAGTCGGTTGTCAAACCCATTTGGTGCGCACTGGCAAAAGCGAAGGTTTGATGAACAATGTTTTGCCCGAGCATTTCCCGGCAGACACCCATGTGCATGCCGACTTGAATGCCTTTGCCGATTGGCTGCTCAACACCGAAACCTCTGAGGGCGTGCACTGATGGCTGCATTGCGCTCGGTTTTGCATTTGTTGTGGATGCTGATCACCGTGGTGCCCGTGGCCATTTATTTGCTCACCTCGGCTTTGCTGGGCGTGAAGGGCCATCGTCTGTACCGCATGGCCCGCTTTTGGTTGTGGCTGTCCATTGCTGGCGCCAAACATATTTTAGGCATCCGCTATGTGGTGGAAGGCGAAGAACATTTGCCTACCGACAACAAACCCGCGGTGTTGTTGGTCAAGCACCAGTCCACATATGAAACTTTTTTGATGCCGGTCATCATGCCTCGCGACTTGGCCTATGTGTTCAAAAAAGAATTGCTTTATGTGCCGTTTTTTGGTTGGGCGATTGGGCGATTGGACATGATCCACATCGACCGCAGTTTGCGCAAGCAAGCTTTTCACAAAGTCGCGCAGCAGGGCCGTGAATTGTTGCAGCGCGGCGTTTGGGTCATCATGTTCCCAGAAGGCACCCGCATTCCACGTGGGCAAGCTGGTCAGTACAAATCAGGGGGCACCCGATTGGCCATTGATGCGGGGGTGCCCGTGGTGCCGATCGCGGTCAATTCGGCCGTGTGTTGGCCGCGCAAAGCCTTCGTCAAACACCCCGGGGTGGTCACGGTGTCGATTGGTCCGCCAATTGAAAGCCTTGGTCGTGAGCCTGAAGAATTGATGCGGCAAGTCGAGCAATGGATCGAAACCGAGATGCACCGCTTGGACCCCGCTGCTTATTCTGAAGGTGTCAGATGAAAGGCTTTGTGCAACTCGCCTTGGATTGGCTTGACCCCAAACCACCGAGCTTGCCCTCACTGGCGTTGGAGAACCACAAACCAGCAGTGCCTTTGTCTGAGGTGATGATCGCTGCCCATTTTGAGCATCCGCGTGCCAACCGCTCTATCCATTTGGGCGACAGTTCGGTGGCTTACTGTTTAAAACGTGGCAAGCGCAGCACGATTGGCATGTCGGTCGGACCCGATGGCTTGGATGTGCGGGTGCCTCGTTGGGTGAGTTTGGGTGCGGTGGAGTCGGTGCTGCTTGAGAAGGCCGAATGGATTGTGCGCAAACTGCAAGAGATGCAAGAGCGCCAACAGCAAATGCAGTCCACCATCATCCAATGGGAAGAAGGTGCGGTGCTGCCTTTCTTGGGCAGCAACGTGGTGCTCCACCTGGACGCCAGCCATGGCTTCAGCAACCGAGGTGCCGCCATGTGCATGGACACTGACCCGCAAACCGGTTTGACGCAAGCTGTGTTGCATGTCGCCGTGGCCCAGACAGCCAGTCAGCCGCAAATCCGCGATGCGGTGCAAGCCTGGTTGATGCTTCAAGCCAAAGAAAACTTCACCGAGCGACTCAACAAGTTTGCGCCCAGCTTGGGCGTGACTTGGAAAAAACTCTCACTCAGCAATGCCAACACCCGCTGGGGCACGGCCAGTGCCGATGGTGCCATCCGCCTGAACTGGCGTTTGATTCATTTCAAGCAAGACATCATTGACTATGTGGTGGTGCACGAGCTGAGTCATTTGCGCGTGATGAACCACAGCCCGCTGTTTTGGGACACGGTGCGCACCGTGGTGCCCGACTACGCCAAGCGGCGTGCGCAACTCAGGGACGACTTATTGCCACGCTGGGCTTGAAGCTGTAGACCCCATCCGGCCGAAGCTGTCTGGTCAGGTCGCCCGCAAACCACAAGAAGTGCAAATGCGCCAAGGACTCGCCCAGTGCAAAGGTGATTTGGTGCGCATCCATCTCGCGTTTGAACAGCACTGGCAACACATCATTGGCGGTCAAGCCTGTCGGCGGACACGCGGTCATGATGTCCTCCAGCCGTTCAGCATGGTGGTGTTGGAGCTGAGTGATGCGCTGATGCAATCCTGTGAACGGCTTGCCATGCGAGGGCAAGACCAAGCAATCAGCGGGCAAGTGTGCAAACTTGTTCAATGAATCCAAAAACATCTGCAAAGGGTTGGATTCAGGCTCGCTGTCATAAACGCTGATGTTGCTGGAGATGCGCGGCAACACCATGTCACCACTGATCAAGGTGTTGATCGACGGGCAGTGCAGGGCGATGTGTTCGGGCGCGTGGCCATAACCGCTGATGCAGTGCCATGTCCTGCCGCCAATTTGCAACGCCAAGCCGTCGTACAAGCGCACGAATTGACGAGGCAAAGCGGGCACCATGTGGCCGAACTGCAGGGTGCGGTCTCGCAAGGCGTCGAGTACCGATTCGTCTTGCAAGCCATGCGATTTGAAAAACCCGATCGCTTGTTGGCCGTCGTGTGTGGGGGTGATGGCGATCAAATTTTTGGCGGTTTGGTAGTCGGTGGCACTGATCCACAAAGGCACTTGCCAGTGGGCACAGAGCCAATGGGCCAGGCCCAGGTGATCAGGGTGCATGTGGGTGACCACCACGCGCAGTACCGGCAGGGCTTGCAAACTGTTGGCGAACACCTCGGTCCATTGACTGCGGGCTTGCGGGTTGTCCAAACAACAGTCGACAATCGTCCAGCCATCCACGCCATCGATGCAGTCCTTCAGCAACCACAGGTTGATGTGGTCCAAAGCAAAGGGCAGGGCCATGCGAATCCAATGCACGCCCTCGGCGACCTCCAGCGCCCGACCAACAGGAGCTAGGGTATTCCCTAGGGGATAGTGCAGTTCTTGTTCGAGGAGGTTCATGGGCATGATTTTGCTTGATAATTAACGTTTACGTAAACGTCAACTTGACTACACTGTCCACATGGCGACCCAATTCACCATCCGCGACCTGGCCAAAGAGTTCGATCTCACAACACGGGCCATCCGTTTTTACGAGGACATGGGCCTGCTGCGACCAGAACGCCATGGACCCGGAGGGCGCAATCGCATCTACAGTGCACGCGAAAGAGCTCGTTTGCGCCTGACCTTGCGGGCCAAGCGATTGGGCTTGTCCTTGACCGAGGCCAAGGACATCATTGACATGTACGACAGCCCGCGCGACACCGTGCCTCAGCTGCAAAAATTCATCGCGGTGCTCTCAGAGCACCGCAAACAACTGGAATTGCAAATGCAAGAGATCCAAGCCAATTTGGACGAAGTGAAACAACACGAACGCGAGGCCAAACAACTGATGGCCAAGCACGGCAGCCACGAGAAGAACTGAGTCATGTCCAACATCCTCAACGCACTGTTTGACAACAACCGGTCTTGGGCCCAGCGCATGACGCTGGAGCGCCCTGGATTTTTCAAAAAGCTGGCGCAGCAACAATCGCCAAAATATTTGTGGATAGGTTGCTCGGACAGCCGGGTGCCAGCCAATGAAATCATTGGCCTGGACCCCGGCGAGGTGTTTGTCCATCGCAATGTGGCCAACGTGGTGGTGCATTCCGATTTGAATGCCTTGTCGGTCATTCAATACGCCGTTGACGCCCTCAAGGTTGAGCACATCATGGTGGTGGGGCATTACGGCTGTGGTGGCGTGTTGGCGGCGGCGCGCGGCACCCGCATTGGCTTGGCTGACAACTGGTTGCGCCATGTGTCTGATGTGCATTTGCGGCATCGCCAACGGTTGAACCATTTGCCGCAAGTCGAGATGGAGTCAGTGTTGTGCGAGATGAATGTGATTGAACAAGTGGGCAATGTGGCTTTGTCCAATGTGATGCAAGACGCTTGGTCACGCGGTCAAAAAATCAGTGTCCACGGCTGGGTTTATGGCTTGAACGATGGGCTGGTCAAGGACTTGAACGTGACCATGAGCCATGCCGACGAAGTGGTGAATGTGTTTCGCGCCGCCTTCAAACGTTATCCACGCGGCACCTGAGTCAGGCCCCTCAACATGTTTCCCCAACGACTAGATTCCACCGTGGCCTATGGCATTGCCAAAGCCATGATGGATGGTTTCAACCGCCATTACGAATTGTTCAGACGAGAATCAGCACAGGCCAAGCAACGTTTTGAAAAACAAGACTGGCACGGCCAGCAACGAGCGCAGCGTGAGCGGATCGAGTTCTACGATTTGCGTGTGAAAGAGTGTTCAACCCGATTGGAAACCGAGTTTCAAGCGGAAAACCAGCCGATGGAAATTTGGCAGCAGGTCAAACTCCATTACATCGGTTTGCTGGTGGACCACTTTCAGCCCGAGTTGGCCGAAACTTTTTTCAACTCGGTTACCACCAAAATTCTGGACCGCAGTTACTTTCAAAACGAATTTATTTTCGTCAGGCCGGCAGTCAGCACCGAGTACATCGAAAACGATGAACCCGATGCGCAGCCCACCTACAAAGCCTGGTACCCCGCAGGTCAAGACCTGCACATGGTCATTGTCAAGATGATTCAGCACTTCAAATTGGATTGCCCGTTTGAAGACTTGGAGCGAGATGCGGCTGATGTGCTGCGCAATGTGCAAGGGCGCTTGGAAAACACCAAACTGCGCGCCAACTTCCAGGTGCAAGTGTTGTCCAATTTGTTTTTCAGAAACAAGGGTGCTTACATCGTCGGCAAGGTCATCAATGGGTTTCAAGAAATCCCATTCGCCTTGCCGGTGCTTCACAACCCACAAGGTCAATTGGTGATTGACGCGGCATTGTTTGGCGAAGATGACATGCTGATGCTGTTCAGCTTTGCCCGCGCCTACTTCTTGGTGGACATGGACATTCCTTCGGCCTACGTGCAGTTTTTGCGCAGCATGATGCCGCGCAAACCGCGTGCCGAAATTTACAACGCCTTGGGCTTGGCCAAGCAAGGAAAAACCTTGTTCTACCGGGACTTGCTCTATCACCAGCGCCACAGCACCGATAAATTCCGCATTGCGCCTGGCATCAAAGGCATGGTGATGTTGGTGTTCGACCAGCCTTCTTTTCCCTATGTGTTCAAAGTCATCAAAGACTTTTACCCGCCCCAAAAAGACACCACCCGCGAGCAAATCCAGGGCAAATACTTGTTGGTGAAGCAGCATGACCGGGTCGGCCGCATGGCCGACACCTTGGAGTACAGCAATGTGGCTTTTCCGCGCGAGCGCTTTGAAGACGAGTTGATCGCCGAGATTCAAAAATTTGCACCCAGCCAAATAGAAATCAACACGCACCCAGACACCGGACGTCAAGAGGTGGTGATCAAACATGCTTACATCGAGCGGCGCATGATCCCCTTGAACATCTATTTGCAAGAAGCGTTTGATGCTGGCTTGGACAGTCCGCGCGCGCAAAACCAAATGGAGCGTGCCGTTGTGGAATATGGCAATGCCATCAAAGACCTGGTGGCGGCCAATATTTTTCCGGGCGACATGTTGTGGAAAAATTTTGGCGTCACGCGCCATGGCAAGGTGGTGTTCTACGACTACGATGAAATCGAATACATCACCGATTGCAACTTCCGCAAGGTGCCCGCACCCCGCAACGAAGAGGACGAAATGTCAGGCGAGGTTTGGTACCACGTGGGGCCCCGCGATGTGTTTCCAGAAACCTTTGGCCCCTTTTTGTTGGGCAATCCGGCAGTGCGCACGGTCTTCATGAAGCACCATGGCGACTTGCTGGACGCAAGCTTCTGGCAAGGTCACAAAGAGAAAATCACCCAAGGACATGTCCATGACGTGTTTCCCTATGAAGCCGAGAAACGCTTCGCCGTTCAACGCCTTACCCTTTCCCCACATTGATTAAAGGAGACCAACATGTCAGATGCCATCGTGATCGTGAGCAGCGCCCGGACCCCCATGGGCAGTTTTCAAGGAGATTTTTCCGCACTCGCTGCGCATGATTTGGGCGGTGCTGCCATTGCAGCCGCCGTGCAGCGCGCAGGTCTTTCGCCTGACGCCATCACCGAGGTGTTGTTTGGCAATTGTTTGATGGCCGGTCAAGGCCAAGCGCCTGCACGTCAGGCCGCGTTCAAAGGAGGCTTGCCCAAAAGCGCGGGTGCCGTCACCTTGTCCAAGATGTGCGGCTCCGGCATGCGTGCTGCCATGTTCGCGCACGACATCCTGGCCTCGGGCACACAAGAAGTGTTGATCGCTGGTGGCATGGAAAGCATGACCAATGCGCCTTATCTGATGCTCAAAGGCCGTGGCGGCTACCGCATGGGCCACGACAAAATTTACGATCACATGATGCTCGACGGTTTGGAAGACGCCTACGAGGCAGGTCGTTCGATGGGCACCTTCGGTGAAGACTGCGCCGCCAAATACAACTTTACCCGTGAAGCCCAAGACAAGTTCGCCATGACCAGCGTGGAGCGCGCCAAGGCCGCCACGGCATCCGGCGCCTTTGCTGCTGAGATCACACCTGTGACCGTCAAAGAACGTGCCGGCGACCGCGTGGTGAGCATTGATGAAGGTCCGGGCAAGGTCAAGCTCGACAAAGTCACCACCTTGCGCCCTGCGTTCAAAAAAGACGGCACCATCACCGCCGCTTCCAGCTCGTCCATCAATGACGGCGCGGCTGCCTTGGTGATGATGCGCGAAAGCACCGCCAAGAAATTGGGCTGCACACCCTTGGCCCGCATTGCCAGCCACGCCACTTTCGCGCAAGAGCCCGAGTGGTTCACCACCGCACCGGTTGGCGCCACGCAGCAAGCCTTGGCGCGCGCTGGTTGGAAAGTCAGCGATGTCGATTTGTGGGAAGTCAACGAAGCCTTCGCCGTGGTGCCCATGGCCTTGATGCACGAACTCAAAGTCCCCCATGAGATCGTCAACATCAACGGCGGCGCTTGTGCCTTGGGTCACCCCATTGGCGCATCTGGTGCGCGCATCATCGTCACCCTGATGCACGCCTTGAAAGCCAAGGGCCTGAAAAAAGGGTTGGCCACCTTGTGCATTGGCGGCGGTGAAGGTACCGCCATGACCATCGAAATGATTTAAACCCATGAGCGTTCTGGCCAGTCAACTCTCCACCCGCTCTGCCGCTTTCCAGGCCAATGCATTGGCCATGAAAGCCATGGTCGAAGACTTGCGTCTGCAAATCCAGACCAGTGCGCTGGGCGGCGGAGAGGCGGCTCGTGCCAAACAACTTGCGCGCGGCAAATTGCCGCCACGCGAGCGGGTGGCGTTGTTGCTCGATCCTGGGACGCCCTTTTTAGAGTTCAGCCCTTTGGCGGCACATGGCATGTACAACGGTGACGCCCCGTGTGCGGGCGTCATCGCGGGTATAGGTCGAGTGAGCGACGTTGACTGCGTCATCGTTTGCAATGACGCGACGGTCAAGGGCGGCACCTATTACCCGATGACGGTGAAAAAACATTTGCGGGCGCAAGAAATTGCCCAGCAAAACAACTTGCCTTGCATTTACTTGGTCGACTCGGGCGGGGCCAACCTGCCCAACCAAGACGATGTCTTTCCCGACAAAGAACACTTTGGCCGCATCTTCTACAACCAAGCCAACATGAGCGCCCAAGGCATCGCCCAAATTGCGGTGGTCATGGGCAGCTGCACGGCTGGTGGTGCTTATGTGCCCGCCATGAGCGATGAAACGATCATCGTGAAAAACCAAGGCACCATCTTTTTGGGTGGGCCCCCCTTGGTCAAAGCCGCCATTGGCGAAATCGTGTCGGCTGAAGATTTAGGTGGTGGCGATGTGCACACCCGACTGTCGGGTGTGGCCGACCATTTGGCCGACAACGATGCCCATGCGATTGCATTGGCCCGCGAGGCCGTGTCGCGCTTGAACCGACGCAAACAGATTCAATTGGCGGTGCAAGAAGCACGTGCCCCGCTGTACGACGTGCAAGAGTTGCACGGCGTGATTCCCACCGACACCCGCAAACCCTATGACGTGCGTGAAATCATTGCGCGGGTGGTGGACGGCTCTGAGCTGCATGAATTCAAACCCCGTTTTGGCAGCACCTTGGTGTGCGGCTTCGCCCATGTCGAGGGCATGCCCGTGGGCATCATCGCCAACAACGGCGTGTTGTTTTCCGAGTCGGCCCAAAAGGGCGCGCACTTCATCGAGTTGTGCTGCCAACGCAAAATTCCCCTGGTGTTTTTACAAAACATCACCGGCTTCATGGTGGGCCGCAAGTATGAAAACGAGGGCATCGCCCGCCATGGTGCCAAGATGGTGACGGCGGTGGCCAGCGCCCAGGTGCCCAAGTTCACCTTCATCATTGGCGGCAGTTACGGGGCGGGCAACTATGGCATGTGCGGGCGCGCATTCAATCCGCGGTTTTTGTGGATGTGGCCCAACGCCCGCATATGCGTCATGGGTGGCGAGCAGGCTGCAAGCGTGTTGGCCACCGTGCGCCGCGACGGTATCGAAGCCAAAGGCGGTACGTGGAGCGCTGAAGAAGAAGCCGCCTTCAAACAACCCTTGCTGGACCAATTCGCCCATCAATCGCACCCTTATTACGCCAGTGCCCGTTTGTGGGACGACGGCGTGATCGACCCTGCCGACACCCGACGGGTGTTGGCGCTGGCGCTGTCAGCCTCCTTGAACGCGCCCATCGCTGACACCCAATTCGGTGTTTTCCGCATGTAAATTGAGTCAACTCAACATGAACCACATCTACCATTTGCCCGAACACCAAACCCTGCGCGACCAAATGCAGCGCTTCCTAGAGCGCGAGGTCGAGCCCTATGGCCTCGAATGGGAAAAGACCGGCAAGGTGCCCCGTGATGTTTTGAAAAAAATGGGCGATGCGGGCTTTTTTGGTTTGATGTTCGAGAGTGACTATGGCGGTGCCGAAGCCGATGCCCTGACCAATCTGGTGTTTGCCGAGGCTTTGTCGCAATCCACCTTTGCCGGTTTCATCGTGAGTGTGCTGGTGCACACCGACATGGCCAGCCCGCATTTGCACCATGCGGGTACCAAGGCGCAAAAAGCCAAGTACATGCCCAGCATCATTGCGGGCGATACCATTTGCGCGGTGGCCATGACCGAGCCCGGTGCTGGTTCTGATTTGGCAGGCATGCGCAGCACCGCGAAAAAAGAAGGTGACCATTGGGTGCTCAACGGCACCAAAATTTTCATCACCAATGGCGTGCATGCCAACTTGTATTTCGTGGCTGCCAAAACCGGCCCCGGCAAGCACCAAATGTCGATGTTCATCGTTGAAAAAGGCACACCCGGTTTCAGCGTGGGTCGCTCTTTAGACAAAACCGGTTGGTTGTGTTCTGACACGGCCGAGTTGGTGCTCGACAACGTGCGCTTGGGTCCCGAGGCTTTGCTGGGCGAGCAAGACAAAGGCTTTTATGCCTTGATGAAAAACCTGCAAACCGAACGCATCGCTTTGGCGGCCATGGCCGTGGGTCATTGCCAACAGGCGATCAAACTCACCCTCGACTACGTCCGTCAGCGCCAAGCCTTTGGCAAGTCGCTGTGGGAGATGCAGCACATTCGCCAACGCATCGCCATGCTGGACGCCAAAACCCGTGCAGCCCGCGAATTCATGTACCACTGTGCCTGGTCGGTCACGCAAGACCATGACATCGTGCAAGAGGTGTCCATGCTCAAGTCGCTCACGGGCGAATTGGTGAATGAAGTGGTCGGTGGATGCTTGCAGTTTTGGGGCGGCATGGGCTACATGCGCGAAGCGCCCATTGAGCGTTTGTGGCGGGATGCCCGCGTGCTGGCCATTGGCGGCGGTGCCACGGAGGTCATGTTGGAAGAAGTGGCCAAGCGTTACTGACCATGTTCAGCAAAATCCTGATTGCCAACCGGGGCGAAATTGCCTGCCGCGTCGCTGCCACAGCCCAACGCTTGGGGGTGCGCACGGTGGCTGTCTACGCTGATGCAGATGCGCAAGCCGCCCATGTGCAGGCGTGTGATGAAGCGGTTCACATCGGCGGCAATGCGCCGCGAGACAGTTATTTGCAATGGCAACGTATTTTGGAAGCGGCACTGAAAACCGGCGCGCAAGCCATTCACCCGGGCTATGGTTTCTTGAGCGAAAACGCCGACTTCGCCAACGCCTGCGCTCAAGCAGGGTTGGTGTTCATTGGGCCCTCGTCGGCTTCGATACAAGCGATGGGCTTGAAGGCCGCCTCCAAACAACTGATGGAAAAAGCGGGCGTGCCCTTGGTGCCCGGCTACCACGGCGCAGACCAAGACCCACAGATGCTGGCGCAGGAAGCGCAACGCATTGGTTTCCCAGTGTTGATCAAGGCCAGCGCAGGCGGTGGCGGCAAAGGCATGCGCATCGTGCAGCAGGCCGCAGATTTCGCCGAAGCCTTGGCCTCGTGTCAACGTGAAGCCCGCAGCAGTTTTGGTGACGAAGCGGTGCTGATCGAAAAATACGTGCAACGTCCACGGCACATTGAAATTCAGGTCTTTGGTGACCAACAAGGCCACTTGATTCATTTGCACGAACGCGATTGCTCGGTGCAACGCCGGCATCAAAAAGTGTTGGAAGAGTCTCCCGCACCGGGCTTGAGCGATGCATTGCGCGAACGCATGGGTGCGGCAGCCGTGGCGGCGGCCAAAGCCGTCAACTATGTGGGCGCTGGCACGGTGGAATTCATCGTCGAGCAGACCGAGCAGGGCATGGATTTCTTTTTCATGGAAATGAACACCCGATTGCAAGTAGAGCATCCGGTCACAGAAGCGGTCACTGGTTTGGACTTGGTCGAGTGGCAACTGCGCATTGCGGCGGGTGAACCCTTGCCGCTGACGCAAGACCAGGTGAAGGTGCAAGGTCATGCGATTGAAGCGCGCATTTGCGCGGAGTCGCCCGATAACGACTTCTTGCCAGCCACCGGTCATTTGACTGTGCTGCGCAGTCCTACCGCGCAGCGATTCAGTCTGGGCGATGTCCGACTTGACAGTGGCGTGCGAGAAGGCGACGACATCAGCCCGCATTACGACTCGATGATCGCCAAGCTGATTGTGCACGGGGACACCCGCGAACAAGCTTTGGCGCGACTTGATCAAGCGTTGTCTCAACTGCACATTGTGGGCGTGGCCAACAACGTGGCTTTTGTGCGCCACGTGTTGCGGTCAAAGTCTTTTGCCCTGGCTCAGCTCGACACCGCCTTGATCGAGCGCGAAAAAGCCGTCCTCTTCAAACAACAAAGCCTGCCCACACCCATGCTGATCGCCGCTTCGGTCGCGGCTTTGCTACAGGGCGAACAATCCCATCAAACAGGCTGGCAAGACCCTTGGTCGCGCACCGATGGCTGGTGCCTCCAAGGACACAACACGCGTCGCTTTGACTTTCAACATGGCGAAGAAAAGCACCTAGCGGCGTTGACCACGCACAGCCATGGTCCGGCTCAATTGCGGATCAATGGACAGGTCCACAGTTTCTCCGCACACTGGCAAGGCCACACCTGCGACATGCTGTGGGGTGGCCAGCGTTGGCGTGCGCATGCTTACCTGGTGCAGGGCAGTGTCCATGTCTTTGCTGATGCCGGCAACGGTGTAGTGCAATGGGTGGATCCGCTCGCGCATGTGGTGCAAGATGCTGCCGCGGGTGGCAATTTGTCCGCGCCCATGCCAGGCAAGCTCTTGTCATTTGCCGTGAAGGTAGGCGACACGGTGGCTGCTGGTCAAGCTTTGGCCGTGATGGAGGCCATGAAGATGGAGCACACCGTGGCCTCACCAGCCGCCGGCACGGTGGCCGAGTTGCTGTTCGCCCCTGGCGACCAAGTGGCCGAAGGTGCACCCCTGTTGCGCTTGGAAGTGGCTGCCGCATGATGACGCCGTGGCCCACCTTGCGCCAACGCTGGCAGCAAGTGCAAGCTGGCCCTGTGAATGAGGCCTGTGCATCGCCGTGCATGTCGGTGTGCATCATGAAAACCGACGCTGATGCGTGTTGGGGCTGTTTGCGCAGCTTGGATGAGATCGCCCATTGGTCGGTGTACACGCCTGCTGAACAACGCTTGGTGTGGCAGCGCATCGGCATTCAGATTGATCAACACAGCGCAGGGGTTTGAGCATGCACCAACTCACCTTTTATGTGGACTTCATCAGCCCCTATGCCTACTTGGCGTTTCATGCCTTGCCCAAAGCCTTGGAAGGTTTGAGCTACCAAGTGCGTTACCAGCCCATCTTGTTTGGCGCGGTGTTGCAGCACCATGGACAACTCGGTCCTGCTGAAATCCCAGCGAAACGACTTTGGACCTACCGCCAAGTGCTGTGGTTGGCACAGCAACAAGGCTGTCCCTTGCGCATGCCCGCCAGCCATCCCTACAACCCTTTGGGCTTGTTGCGTTTGGCCACTGCTTGCGACGAAGACGGACATCCCAATCGACATGTTTGCCAGCAGTTGTTTGAACACGTGTGGGGCGAAGGCTTGGAAGCTGCCGACCCACAAAGGCAAATGGCGTTGCAAGAACGGTTGGCACCACCTCGCGACCCGAATTCGGATGCGGTGAAAGCGCAGTTGCGAGCGGCTACACAAGCCGCGATCGACACAGGCGTGTTTGGCGTGCCCAGCATCGCTGTGAATGACAAATTGTTTTGGGGCCAAGACGCCTTGCCGATGCTGCGCGACTACCTGACCGCAGGTGCATGGTTCCAAGGTCCGGATTGGGATAACTGCTCAGCTTTGCCCAAAACCATGGAACGCAAACGCTCTTAATTCGCATCGTGAAATGCGGCGTTCGGGTTTGCCCTTGGGTTGTCAGCAGATGTTCAGTTTAGAGTCAGTCGCAGGCAAGCACCGGCCTTGAGAATCCCGCCAGACCCCCACCAGGCGGGCATCACAAGGAGACCCCCATGGCCATCGTGCATGAAGACCGACCAATGTCGTCGGAAGAGAAAAAAGTTATTTTTGCGTCCTCCCTCGGCACGGTGTTCGAGTGGTACGACTTCTACCTGTACGGCTCATTGGCTGCCATCATCGCCAAGCAATTTTTCAGCGGTTTGGATGCGGGTTCTGCCTTCATTTTTGCCCTGTTGGCGTTTGCTGCTGGCTTCATTGTTCGCCCCTTTGGTGCCATTTTCTTTGGCCGCTTGGGCGACATGATTGGCCGCAAATACACCTTCTTGGTCACCATTCTGATCATGGGTTTGTCCACGTTCATCGTGGGTATCTTGCCCACCTACGCCAGCATAGGCGTCGCAGCCCCGGTCATCTTGATCGGTTTGCGCTTGCTGCAAGGCTTGGCCTTGGGTGGTGAGTACGGCGGTGCCGCCACTTACGTGGCTGAACATGCGCCACATGGCAAGCGTGGTGCTTACACCGCATGGATTCAAACCACCGCCACCTTGGGACTTTTCCTGTCCTTGTTGGTGATTTTGGGCACCCGCACCGCTTTGGGTGAAGAGGCCTTTGAACAGTGGGGCTGGCGCATTCCTTTCCTGGTGTCCATCGCTTTGTTGGCCGTGTCGGTCTACATCCGTTTGTCGATGAACGAATCGCCTGCTTTCGTGAAAATGAAAGCCGAAGGCAAAACCTCCAAAGCACCCTTGTCTGAATCTTTCGGCCAATGGAAAAACCTGAAGATTGTCATCTTGGCCCTGATCGGTTTGACTGCCGGCCAGGCGGTGGTTTGGTACACAGGCCAGTTCTACGCCCTGTTCTTCTTGACCCAGGCGCTCAAAGTGGACGGTGCCACCGCCAACTTGTTTGTCGCTGCGTCACTCCTGATTGGCACGCCTTTCTTCATCGTCTTTGGCGTCTTGTCCGACAAAATTGGCCGCAAACCCATCATCATGTTGGGCTGTTTGTTGGCCGTGCTCACCTACTTCCCCGTGTTCGAGCAACTCACCAAAGCCGCCAACCCTGATTTGCATGCGGCGCAACAAGCCAACAAGGTGGTGGTGGTGGCCGATCCTGCCGAGTGTTCATTCCAGTTCAACCCCACCGGCACCGTCAAATTCACCTCTTCATGTGACATCGCCAAACAAAAATTGGCGGCCAGTTCGGTGAGCTATTCAAACGAAATCGCACCAGCGGGCACACCGGCCGTGATCAAAGTCGGTGACACCGTCATTTCGACCACAGTGACGCCAGATGATGTGGCCGCCGCCAAAGCAGTGGCAGAGAAAAAACTCAACGACTTGAAAGCGGCTGAGCCCGTGGATGCCAAAGCGGTGAAGAAGGCCGAAGATGCGCTGAAAAATCTGTCGGATGAGAAGAAGAGCCGTGATGCTGTCATCTCTGCCAACTTGAGCGCCACCTTGAAAGCGGCGGGCTACCCCGCCAAGGCCGACCCTGCCAAGATCAACTTGGTATTGGTTACTTTGATATTGACTTATTTGGTGATTTTGGTGACCATGGTCTACGGCCCCATTGCCGCCATGTTGGTGGAAATGTTCCCCACACGCATTCGCTACACATCCATGTCATTGCCCTATCACATTGGCAATGGTTGGTTTGGGGGCTTGCTGCCCACCACAGCGTTTGCCATCGTGGCGCAAACCGGCAACATGTACAACGGCTTGTGGTACCCCATCATCATCGCTGGAGCCACATTCGTGATTGGCACCTTGTTCATCAACGAAACCAAAGACGTGGACATCTACGCAGACGATTGACAAACGCATCGTCTCAAGCCAGGCCCTCCCTGTGTGGAGGGCTTTTTTTTGCCTACAATCGCCCACCTTCCGGAGTGCATCATCGATATCTTCCTGCAACAAATCATCAATGGCTTGGTGCTGGGCAGCATGTATGCCTTGCTGGCCTTGGGCTACACGATGGTGTACGGCATCATCAACCTGATCAATTTCGCCCACGGCGAGGTGCTGATGGTGGGTGCCTTGGTGAGCTGGACCACGATCAGCTTGTTGCAAGAAACAGCACCTTGGATGCCGGGATGGGCCGTCTTGATCATCGCTTTGCTGGTGGCTTGTGTCGTGGCTGCGGCGCTGAACTTCGCCATCGAGAAAATCGCTTACCGACCGTTGCGCAACGCCCCCAAGCTGGCGCCACTCATCACCGCCATTGGCATGTCCATCTTGTTGCAAACCTTGGCCATGGTGATTTGGAAACCGAATCACAAAGCCTATCCCACCTTGTTGCCGAGTGAGCCGCTGGCCATCGGTGGCGCGGTCATCACGCCCACACAGGTGATGATTTTGGGTGTGACGGCGGTGGCTTTGGCGGTGCTGATGTGGTTGGTCAATGGCACCCGTTTGGGGCGCGCCATGCGGGCCACCGCAGAGAACCCACGCGTGGCCACACTGATGGGCGTCAAACCCGATACGGTTATTTCTGCCACCTTCATCATTGGCGCGGTGTTGGCAGCCTTGGCCGGGGTGATGTGGGCGTCCAACTACGGCACGGTGCAACACGGCATGGGCTTCTTGCCGGGCTTGAAGGCGTTCACAGCGGCGGTGTTTGGCGGCATTGGCAACTTGGCCGGTGCGGTGGTGGGGGGCTTGTTGTTGGGCCTGATCGAGGCCATCGCCTCGGGCTACATCGGCGAGCTCACTGGCGGGGTGTTGGGCAGTCACTATGCCGATATTTTTGCCTTCGTGGTGTTGATCATCATGCTGACACTGCGGCCCTCGGGCTTGTTGGGTGAGCGCGTGGCGGATCGGGCGTGACGATGAAACACACACGCAATCTCCAATATGTCCTGTGGGCATTGGCATTGCTGGCGTTGCCGTTGTTGTTGCAACCCTTGGGCAATGCGTGGGTGCGCATCGCCGACATGGCCTTGCTCTATGTGCTGTTGGCGCTGGGCTTGAACATTGTGGTCGGCTACGCCGGTTTGCTCGATCTGGGTTTTGTGGCTTTCTTTGCGGTGGGTGCTTACATGTTTGGCTTGTTGGCCTCGCCGCATTTGACCGACACGTTCCCTTGGATTGCCGCCATGTTCCCGAATGGCTTGCACTTGCCCCTGTGGGCCGTGGTGCCCATAGGCGCTGGCTTGGCCGGTTTGTTCGGGGTGTTGTTGGGCGCGCCCACCTTGAAGTTGCGAGGCGACTACCTGGCCATCGTCACCTTGGGCTTTGGTGAAATCATCCGCGTCTTCATGAACAATTTGGACAATCCGGTGAACATCACCAACGGCCCCAAGGGCTTGGGGCAAATTGATCCGCTGACTGTTTTTGGCCATCCTTTGTCGCAAAAACTGGATCTGGGTTTCATGCAACTGCCCAGTGTCACCCAGTATTACTATTTGTTTTTGGTGCTGGTCTTGATCAGCGCCTTGATTTGCTATCGGCTGCAAACCTCGCGTGTGGGTCGCGCATGGATGGCCATTCGAGAAGACGAAATTGCGGCCAAAGCGATGGGCATCAACACCCGCAACCTGAAGTTGTTGGCGTTTGGCATGGGGGCCACATTTGGTGGTGTGGCCGGCGTGTTGTTCGCATCCTTTCAGGGCTTTGTGTCGCCCGAGTCCTTCAGCCTGATGGAGTCGGTGATGATTGTGGCGATGGTGGTGCTGGGGGGCTTGGGCCATTTGCCCGGCGTCATCTTGGGCGCGGTGCTGTTGTCCGCTTTGCCCGAGGTGTTGCGCTATGTGGCCGGTCCTTTGCAAGCCATGACCGATGGTCGTTTGGATGCGGCCATCTTGCGCCAGTTGCTGATTGCGTTGGCCATGATTCTGATCATGCTGTGGCGTCCACGTGGTTTGTGGCCTGCGCCCGAACACGGCAAGGCCTTGCCTGCCAAGGAGGCGTTGTGAGCACGCCAGTCTTGCAAGTCCAAGGTATTTCCAAACGTTTTGGCGGTTTGCAGGCCTTGAGTGAGGTGGGCATGACGATTCAGCCCGGGCAGGTGTACGGCCTGATCGGCCCCAATGGTGCTGGCAAAACCACGTTCTTCAACGTCATCACGGGTTTGTACACGCCCGACAGCGGCAGCTTCAAGCTGGCGGGCCAGCCTTACCAGCCCAGCTCGGTGCACGAGGTGGCTGAGGCGGGCATTGCGCGGACCTTTCAAAACATCCGCTTGTTTGCCGAGATGACGGCCTTGGAAAACGTCATGGTCGGGCGTCATGTGCGAACGCACTCTGGCGTGTGGGGGGCAGTGTTTCGCACCAAGGCCTTCAAGCAAGAAGAGCAGGCCATTGCTGCGCGTGCTCAAGAGCTGTTGGACTATGTGGGCATTGGGCCATTGGGGCCTTACAAAGCGCGCACCCTGAGTTATGGCGACCAACGTCGCTTGGAAATTGCGCGGGCCTTGGCCACCGATCCCAAGTTGATTGCGCTGGACGAGCCGGCTGCGGGCATGAACGCCACCGAGAAGCTGCAACTGCGTGCATTGATTGACCGCATTCGCCAAGACGGCCGCACCATTTTGTTGATCGAACACGATGTGAAATTGGTCATGGGCTTGTGCGATGCCGTCACCGTGTTGGATTACGGCAAACAAATTGCGCAGGGCTCGCCCGCCGAGGTGCAGCGCGACGCCAAAGTCATCGAAGCATATTTGGGCACGGGAGCGCACTGACATGAGCCAAGCCAATGTGTTGCTTCAAGTGCAAGATTTGCACGTCGCTTATGGCGGCATCCAAGCGGTCAAGGGTGTGAGTTTTGAGGTGCACGAGGGCGAGCTGGTGTCTCTCATTGGCTCCAATGGCGCTGGCAAAACCACCACCATGAAAGCCATCACGGGTTCTTTACAGGCCGCCAGTGGCCGCATCAGCTACTTGGGTCGAGATGTGCGAAGCCAAGGCCCGTGGGACTTGGTCCAACAAGGCTTGGTGATGGTGCCCGAGGGGCGCGGCGTGTTCACCCGCATGAGCATTCTTGAGAATTTGCAGATGGGCGCGTATTTGCGCACCGACAAAGCAGGCATCAGCGCCGACATCGAGCGGGTGTTTGGGTTGTTCCCGCGTTTGCAAGAGCGCAGTGCACAGCTGGCAGGCACCTTGTCGGGGGGTGAACAACAAATGTTGGCCATGGGCCGCGCCTTGCTCAGCCGACCCAAGGTGTTGCTGCTGGACGAACCCTCCATGGGCTTGTCGCCCATCATGGTCGACAAAATCTTCGAGGTGATTGCCCAGGTGGCGGCCATGGGGGTGACGGTCTTGCTGGTCGAACAAAACGCCAGTCGCGCCTTGAAGATGGCGCAACGTGCTTACGTCATGGAATCCGGTGAAATCAGCATGCAAGGCGACGCCAAAACCCTACTGCACGACCCCAAAGTCAGGGCGGCTTACCTCGGGGAATAATGGCGGGATGACCCAAGGCCTGATCCGCATTCGAGGTGCCCGACAGCACAACCTCAAAAACATCGACATCGACATCCGCACCAACGAGTTGACGGTCTTCACCGGCCCCAGTGGCTCTGGTAAATCCAGCTTGGTGTTCGACACCTTGTACGCCGAAGGCCAACGGCGTTACGTGGAAACTTTCAGCGCCTACGCCCGTCAGTTCCTCGACCGCATGGACCGCCCGGCGGTTGACAAGGTGGAAGGCGTGCCCCCGGCCATCGCCATCGACCAGACCAATCCGGTGCGCAGTTCCCGCTCCACCGTGGGCACCATGACCGAGTTGAACGACCATTTGAAATTGTTGTTTGCCCGTGCCGCTCATTTGTTCGACAAGCAAACCGCGCAAGCGGTTCAACATGACAGCCCTGATTCCATTTTCAAAAAGCTGTGGGCCCTGAGCGGTGGTGACCCGCGTTGGGTCATCACCTTCCCAGTGAAATTACCCGACAACACCACAGCCGAAGAGCTGCAGGCTTGGCTGAGTGCCAGTGGTTTCACGCGCATTCATCGTCAAGGCGACGTCGTGGACGTGGTGGCCGACCGATTCCGTTTGCAAACCGTGGAGTCATCGCGCGCCATGGAGGCGATTGAATTGGCCTTGCAGCGTGGCAATGGCCGCATGACGGCATTTCGCATGCAAGCCGATGCCCCCGCCGAGGACCTGGGCGAAGCCTTTGCTTATTCCACCGGCTTGCATTGTCCCGATAGCAATTTGCGCTACAGCGACCCAACCCCTTCCATGTTCTCGTTCAACTCGCCTGCCGGCGCGTGCCCGGTGTGCAAAGGCTTTGGCCGCGTCATTGGGGTCGACTATGGCTTGGTGATTCCCAACGACAAACTCACTTTGCGCATGGGCGCCATCAAGCCCATGCAAACACCAGCGTGGCAAGAATGCCAAGACGACCTGATGCGCCACGCTGAAACCGCTGGCATTCCACGCGACACACCTTGGTACAAGCTCACCGCCGAGCAGCGTGAGTGGGTCATCAAAGGCTCGCCCAACTGGAATGGCAAATGGAACCAGCAGTGGTATGGCGTCAAACGCTTCTTTGAATATCTGGAAACCAAGTCCTACAAGATGCACATCCGGGTGTTGTTGTCCAAGTACCGCAGTTACACCACTTGCGGTGAATGCAACGGCGCGCGCTTGCAAACTGAAAGTTTGTTGTGGCGCATCGGCAGCCATGCCGGTGCTTTGGCTGCCCTGCCTGCCGACAAACGCTTTTTGCCGCAAGGCACGGCGTGGACACGCAGCCAGCTCGAATCTTTGCCGGGTTTGTGTTTGCACGACCTGATGCTGTTGTCGATTGAGCGTTTGCGAGGATTTTTCGATCACATGGCGAGCGATGCGAGTTTGTCGGCCAGTGTGCAGGCCGAACAACAAGCCTTGCATTTGTTGCTCGAAGAAATCCGCACGCGCTTGAAATACCTGTGTGATGTGGGCATTGGTTACCTCAGCTTGGATCGGCAAAGCCGAACCCTCAGTGGCGGCGAAGTGCAGCGCATCAACCTCACAACCGCCTTGGGCACCTCCTTGGTCAACACCTTGTTCGTGTTGGATGAGCCCAGCATTGGTTTGCACCCGCGTGACATGCACCGCATCACCCAAGCCATGCTGAGGTTGCGCGATGCGGGCAACACCCTGGTGGTGGTCGAGCACGACCCGGCGGTGATGTTGGCCGCCGACCGCATTGTGGACATGGGCCCCGGACCCGGCGAGCGTGGTGGCCAAGTGGTGTTTGACGGCACGCCTGAAGGTTTGAAACAGGCCGACACCTTGACCGGCGCTTATTTGGGTGCGCGCAAACAAGTCGGTGTGGGCCTCAAACGCTTGGTGAGTGACGCCACGCCGCGCCTGATTTTGGAAGGCGCGCGCGAACACAATTTGCAGCACCTGAACATCGAGTTTCCTCTGCAGCGTTGGGTGACCATCACAGGGGTGAGTGGTTCGGGCAAATCCACCTTGATTCAAGACATCTTGGCACCTGCTTTGCTGCGTCACTTTGGCAAGAGCACAGAAACGCCCGGTGTCCACGACCGTTTATTGGGTGCTGATCATTTGAGTGATGTGGTGTTTGTCGACCAATCCCCGATTGGCAAAACCGCCCGCTCCAACCCCGTGAGTTATGTCGGTGCTTGGGACGCGGTGCGTGAGATTTTTGCCAACACAGCCATGTCGCGCCAACGCAGTTACACCGCGTCCAAATTCAGCTTCAACGGCGGTGATGGCCGTTGTCCCACCTGTGGTGGTTCAGGCTTTGAGCATGTGGAAATGCAGTTCCTGAGCGATGTCTATTTGCGTTGCCCCGACTGCGATGGCCAACGTTATCGCCCTGAAATTTTGGAAGTGAAGATCGAGCGCGGCGGTCTATTTTTGAATGTAGCCGATGTGCTGCAACTCACGGTCAGCGAAGCAGCGCAGTTGTTTGCCAACGACCGGGATGTGATTCGTGCCTTGCAACCGATTGTGGATGTGGGCTTGGAGTATGTGCGCTTGGGCCAACCTGTGCCCACCCTCAGTGGCGGTGAAGCCCAGCGTTTGAAATTGGCAGGCTATTTGGCTGATGCCGCTAAAACCGCATCGTCCAGTAAGCAGACACTGGCCCGCAAAGGCATCTTGTTTTTGTTTGACGAGCCCACCACCGGTTTGCACTTTGACGACATCGCCAAGTTGATGCGCGCCTTGCGCCGCTTGCTCGATGCCGGCCATTCCTTGATCGTCATCGAGCACAACCTGGATGTGATTCGCGCTTCCGATTGGTTGATCGACCTCGGCCCCGAAGGCGGTGAGGGCGGCGGCTTGTTGGTGGCTGAGGGTCCACCCGAAGTCGTGATGCAACATGCCAGTTCGCACACCGGTTTGGCCTTGCGGGACTATGTGGCGGCGATGGGATCACTGGCTGAGGGCGTTGCCGAGGCTGATGCCGTTGCAAGCGTGCCCGCGAAACCGCTGTCGGTTGCCGAGCCCAACGCCAAGTACCTGGGTGCGGTGCTCAACAACAACATCCGCATCATCAACGCCAAAGAGCACAACCTGAAAAGCCTGAGCGTGGACATTCCGCGCGGCCAATTCAATGTGGTCACCGGCGTCAGTGGCTCGGGTAAATCCACCTTGGCTTTTGACATCTTGTTCAACGAAGGTCAGCGGCGCTACCTGGAGAGCTTGAACGCTTATGCCCGCAGCATCGTGCAACCTGCCGGTCGGCCCGAGGTGGATGCGGTGTATGGCATCCCACCCACCGTGGCCATCGAGCAGCGTCTCAGCCGAGGCGGGCGCAAGTCCACCGTGGGCACCACCACCGAGGTGTGGCATTTCCTGCGCTTGCTGTATGTGAAGTTGGGCACCCAGCATTGCACCAAGGACG
>JACCDP010715914.1_pt1 | contig 28944 bp, 30 predicted proteins | sample 7445841 | NCBI WGS metagenome assembly JACCDP01 (sample SAMN15323441, study PRJNA562643) | freshwater metagenome | isolation source: river surface water | place: USA:Blue River Watershed | collected 2017-08-17 | reverse complement strand
ACAATCTACGTCTTAGATGAACCTACAACTGGACTTCACTTCGAAGATGTTCGAAAACTTCTGATTGTTCTAAATCGTTTAGTTGATACCGGAAACACGGTAATCGTTATTGAACACAATTTGGATGTAATTAAATCTGCAGACTGGGTAATCGATCTAGGTCCAGAAGGCGGATCTGGTGGTGGTGTTGTTGTCGCTGAAGGAACACCAGAAGCAGTTGCAAAGAATAAAGCTAGCTACACCGGAACATTCTTGGCGGATTCCTTAAAAGGATAGTTTTATGGCTGACCCACAGAGTTATCGCCCAACCTCAATTCCAACAGACCCTGGTGTTTATAGGTTCTTCGATGAGAAGGGCGTTGTAATTTATGTTGGCAAAGCCAAGAATTTAAAGAATCGCCTCAATTCGTATTTTCAAAAGAACTTATTAGAGAAGACCTATCGAATGGTGAATAGTGCGGTCCGAGTTGATTGGACTGTAGTAAATACCGAGATTGAAGCGCTTCAACTTGAATTCACCTGGATTAAAACCGAGAATCCTAAATACAACATTCAATTCAAAGACGATAAGTCTTATCCATACCTAGCCATAAGTATGTCCGAGGAATTCCCAAGACTCTTTATTTCAAGAGCTAAACGTCGTCCAGGGTTTAAGTATTTTGGTCCATATGCACATGCATGGGCGCTGCGAAGTTCATTCGATGTAATCCAGAAGTTATATCCTATTAGAAGTTGCACTGATTCAAATTTTTCCCGGGCAGTTAAGAGTAAGCGTCAATGCTTGTTGGGGGATATCGGTAAATGTAGCGCCCCTTGTGTGCAGTGGATTTCGAAAGAGGAGCATAAAGAGCTAGCTACAAAGCTAGTTAAGTTTGTGGACACAAGCTCTGGCGATATAACTTCGGCGCTTTCAAATGACATGGCTGCTGCTGCCGAGCGTGAAGAATTTGAGCAAGCAGCCAAGATTCGTGATCAAATCGCTGCGATCGAAAAATCTACAGAAACTTCTGGCACCTTTTTAAGCGAGAGTTTTTCGGCAGATCTTCTGGCTACACACTCTGAAATCACACATTCAGCAGTAACGCTTTTCTCGGTGCGCCATGGCCGTGTTGTCGGTTCTAGATCTTGGATTTTGGATCGGGCAGATGTGCTCGAAGGCGAGAGTGTCATAGCGGCGATGATCTCTAAAATCTATTCCGAGTTGGATGCACCAACCGAGATTCTGGTCGATGAGATTCCAGAAGATGCTGAAGTTATTGAAAATTGGCTTACCGAAAAAGTTGGACACCGAGTCTCCGTGTCGCAGCCAATGCGCGGGGATAAGTTAGAAGTGATAAATACCGTCAAGCGCAATGCAAACCAGGCACTCATTCAATATCTAAGTAAGAGATCCAATGATTCTGCGGTTTCGGGAAGAGCGCTAGAAGAGATCTCGAATCTATTGGACCTACCAGAACTGCCACTGCGCATTGAATGTTTTGATATTTCAAATATCCAGGGAAAGCATATGGTCGCATCAATGGTTGTCTTCGAAGATGGTCAGATTAAAAAGAGTGACTATCGAAGATTTGCTATTGACGATGAAGCCGGTTTCGACGATACGCGAGCGATGCACCACGTTTTAACCAGAAGGTTGAAGCGCTACCTTGCAGAACGCAATATTGATAATTCAGAGGTATCCGATCTTGGGGGCGCGAGACCTAAATTTGCTTATCCTCCTCAGTTAATCGTGGTTGATGGTGGCGCACCACAAGTAGCAGCGGCTGCGAGGGCTCTTGCCGAACTAGGGATTTCGGATATTTCTATCTGCGGCCTTGCAAAGAGATTAGAGGAAGTGTGGTTACCTGACAGCAAGGAACCAATAATTTTTCCTAGACATAGCGAAGGGCTCTATTTACTTCAACGGATTCGTGATGAGGCACATCGCTTCGCAATTACTTTCCATCGAAGCAAGAGATCAAAGGTCATGCTCGAATCCTTGTTAGATGACATCCCAAAGTTAGGGGAGTCTCGTCGTTCAGCTTTACTTGAAAAGTATGGCTCTGTAACCGCAATTAGAAAAGCTTCTGCGGCGGATATTGCGCTGATACCGGGAATTGGAAGCAATATCGCTGAGTTGATTGTTGCTCATTTACAGAGTGAGCCCGAGGTGCGGGAACATATAAACATGGAAACTGGAGAGATTACTTGAGAGGATTAGGCCATGGGATCTAATGAAGTTCTTGTAATAACTGGAATGAGCGGTGCTGGAAAATCTACCGTCTCGCATGCCCTAGAAGATCTTGGTTGGTATGTAGTTGATAATCTGCCACCAGCAATGATCGCGAATCTCTGCGAAATGGCTTCACAAACCACCAATGCAATTGCGGTAGTTATTGATGTTCGAGGTGGAGAGTTCTTTGACGACCTAACTAAATCGCTTGCGGATTTGGCCGAGCGAAATATTAATCGGCGGATATTGTTTGTCGATGCTTCAGATGAAGCTTTAGTTCGCCGATTCGAATCAACCAGACGCCCGCATCCGCTTCAAGGACCAGATCGTATTCTCGATGGAATTACTAAAGAGCGGATTCAATTGCAGGAAGTTCGTTCTGCTGCCGATTATGTAATCGATTCTTCGGCGCTTAACATCCATCAGCTCGAAGCAAAGATTGATCAAATTTTCAGCACCGCATCAGATTTAGATTTGCGGGTAAATATCCTCTCCTTCGGATACAAGTATGGGATACCAGTGGATGCTGATTTAGTGATGGATTGTAGATTCATTGCAAACCCACATTGGATTCCAGAGCTACGACCACTTACTGGTTTAGATAAGCCAGTATCTGACAACGTTCTGGGAAGTAAAAATGTTCAAGACTTTCTTGAAAAGTATCAATCGCTATTTGAAACTATGGCAGTTGGCTTCACTCAAGAAGGTCGCAAATATCTAACTCTTGCGATTGGTTGCACCGGTGGAAAGCATAGGAGCGTTGCAATTTCTGAGGAGCTAGCACGACGATTTTCTAAATCAGAACCAGTGAATGGCAAACGAATCTCAGCTCAGGCTGTGCATAGAGATCTTGGTCGCGAAATTTAGATGAGCTCTTCAGATCCAAAAGTTGTTGCCTTTGGCGGTGGTCACGGTTTAGCTGCAACGCTTACTGCGCTCCGTGATGTGACGCCAAATATCACCGCAGTCGTGACGGTCGCGGACAACGGTGGCTCAAGTGGAAAGATTCGTTCAGAATTTAATTTTCTTCCACCTGGTGATTTGAGAATGGCTTTGGCGGCACTCTGCGGCGCTGATACCTGGGGCCAGAGCTGGGCCGAAACTATTCAACATCGATTCACAAGTGAAGGTGAATTAAACGGACATGCACTGGGAAACTTACTTCTGGCAGCGCTCTGGGATAGTTCCGATGATTTGGTAGCTGGCATAGATCGTGTTGGGCAACTATTGAAAATTGTTGGGCGAGTGCTACCTATGTCTCTCGAACCATTAGATATTGAAGGCATTTTTATAACAACCGTGGGCGAGCAATCAGTGCGTGGGCAAATAGAAGTCGCAACTGCTAAAGGAAAACTTAAATCCCTTCAGCTGTTACCAAAAAATCCAGAAGTTACTCCTCAAGTTTTACAAGCAATTGCAGATGCCCAGTGGCTGACCTTTGGCCCAGGATCTTGGTTCTCAAGTGTTATGCCACATTTCTTGCTGCCTGATTTATCTAAAGCTATTTCACAGAGCCAGGCTAAGAAGATTATGATTTTCAATCTTCCGGATCCAAAAGTCGCAGATGAATTCGCTGGGAGCACGCCGGAAGAGCACTTGGAATTAGTCTTGGCTCATTCGCCCGGTTTCAGATTTGATTTTGCCATAGCAGACCCAGCCATACTTTCGCAGGAAAATCGACTAGAAAGTTTGGTCGAGGAGTGCGGGGGTAAAGTAATTTTGGCCGAAGTTTCCAAAGGCTCAGATAAAAACCACCATGATCCGATAAAAATGAGTTCGCTTTTGAGCCACATTTTTGGCACAACCCTGCTTAGATAGCGCCTATGGCAATGACAGCAGCAGTGAAGGACGAATTAAGTCGTCTTTCAATTTCTAAACCATGTTGTCGCAAGGCCGAAGTATCGGCGCTACTTAGATTTGCTGGTGGCCTTCACATTACGGCAGGCAAAATCGCTATTGAGGTCGAACTCGATACTGCGCAAGGCGCAAGAAGATTGCGGAAAGATATTTCAGAAATATTTGGTCACGACAGCGAGCTTGCTGTTCTCTCGCCAAGTGGATTACGTAAGGGAAGTCGCTACGTAGTTCGTGTTACCTCTGATGGTGACGCACTTGCAAGACAGACCGGTTTAATCGATGCTAATAATCGTCCGATTCGCGGATTACCACCACAAGTTGTGTCAGCCGGAATTTGTGATGCAGAAGCTGCATGGCGCGGAGCTTTCTTAGCGCATGGTTCACTCACCGAACCCGGCAGATCTTCGGCTTTAGAAATTACTTGTCCAGGTCCGGAAGCCGCGCTTGCACTTGTTGGCGCAGCAAGAAGATTAGGAATAACAGCGAAAGCTCGTGAAGTGAGAAGTGTGGATCGAGTAGTTCTTCGCGATGGTGATGCGATCGGTGCACTACTTACAAGATTGGGCGCTCATGAAAGCGTTCTGGCTTGGGAAGAACGTCGGATGCGCCGCGAAGTTCGCGCAACCGCAAATCGCTTAGCAAATTTCGATGACGCTAACTTACGTCGTTCTGCGCGCGCAGCAGTTGCGGCATCGGCTCGAGTTGCTCGCGCGATGGAAATACTTGGACCTGAAATACCAGATCATTTAAAACAAGCAGGCGAACTTCGAATTAACCATGGACAGGCAAGTCTTGAAGAGTTGGGGTCACTAGCAACGCCACCTATGACTAAGGATGCAATCGCTGGCCGAATAAGAAGATTGTTGGCAATGGCCGATAAACGGGCCCATGATTTAGGAATTCCTGACACTGAGGCTGGCCTAAGCCCAGATCTCTTAGCCGAATAGGGCAGTGGTGGCTGATAGGATTTAGCCCTACAACGTTGTGGTTTATTAAATTTCTTATTTTCTGAGGTAGGCAAATAAATGGTACGTGTTGGAATTAATGGTTTTGGACGCATTGGTCGTAACTTCTTCCGAGCAGCACTTCAATCAGGTGCAGATATCGAAATCGTAGGCATCAACGATTTAACTGATAATGCAACTCTCGCGCATCTTCTTAAATATGACTCAATCTTGGGCCGCCTAGGTCTTCCGGTCACTTTCACTGATGATTCAATTACAGTGAATGGAAAAACTATTCGAGTTTTCTCAGAACGCGATCCAGCTAACTTGCCTTGGGGCGAAGTTAAAGCAGATATCGTCATTGAATCAACCGGATTTTTCACTAAAGCCGCGGATGCCAAGAAGCACATTGCTGCTGGCGCAAAGAAGGTAATTATCTCGGCTCCTGCCACAGACGAAGACATCACTGTAGTTATGGGCGTCAATCATGATAAGTATGACGCAGCAAACCATCACGTTATTTCTAATGCATCTTGCACAACAAACTGCCTAGCTCCGATGGCAAAGGTTTTGGATGAAGAATTTGGGATTGTCCGTGGTTTGATGACAACAATTCATGCATATACAAATGACCAATCAGTTCTTGATCAACCTCACAAGGATCTTCGCCGTGCACGTGCGGCAGCGGTTTCAATTATTCCAAGCACTACTGGCGCGGCCAAGGCAATCAGCCTGGTTCTACCAAATCTAAAGGGCAAGCTCGATGGTTTTGCACTTCGCGTTCCAGTTCCGACAGGTTCAGCAACAGATTTAACTGTTGAACTTGCACGTGAAGCTACGGCTGCTGAAATCAACGCTGCACTTAAGAAAGCTGCTGAAGGCTCACTAAAGGGTTACCTTACTTACACCGAAGATCCAATAGTTTCTGCGGATATTGTCACCGACCCAAGCTCTTGTATTTTGGATGCAGGACTTACCAAGGTAATCGGAACAACCGCAAAGGTAGTTGGTTGGTATGACAACGAATGGGGTTACTCAAATCGTTTAGTTGACCTTGTTGGATATGTAGGCAAGAAGCTTTAATGAATATCAAAACCCTCGACTCAGTAGATGTTCGTGGGAAGCGAGTTCTACTTCGCTGTGATTTGAATGTGCCCTTGAAAGATGGCGTGATTACAGATGATGGTCGAATTAAAGCCTCACTACCAACTATTAAGTATTTGCTAGCGCAAGGTGCTGCAGTTGTAATTACTGCCCACCTTGGGCGGCCTAAGGGTGAACGTAAACCGGAGCTATCTCTTGCGCCGATAGCCAAACGCTTATCCGAATTGCTCGGAGAAAGTGTGAACTTTTCTAGTGAAATTATTGGCGCGAAAATTGCTGCTACCGGTGTGACACTTCTCGAAAATATTAGATATGAAGCTGCTGAAACCTCTAAGGAAGAAGGCGAACGAGCAATTCTTGCGGCCGCTCTCGCTAGTTATGTTGATGTTTTCGTTAGTGATGGCTTTGGCGCAGTCCACCGCAAACACGCATCGGTTTATGATGTCGCAAAATTACTTCCGCATGCTGCTGGATATTTAGTAGCCGCCGAAGTAGATGTCCTCAAGAAACTTACCCAAACTCCACAACGACCATATGGTGTTGCACTTGGTGGATCTAAGGTTTCAGACAAAATCGGAGTCATCTCCAACTTGTTGGATAAGGTAAATACCATCGCAATTGGTGGCGGAATGCTCTTCACATTCTTAGCTGCTAAGGGCTATGAGATTGGCAAATCATTAGTTGAAACAGATCTAATTCCAACTGTAAATGAATTGATGGATCGTGCTGAAAAACTTGGAGTCAAATTCCTGCTACCAACAGATATCGTGGTTGCACCTGAATTCAGTGCAGATGCAACTCCAACAATTGTTGCAGCAGATGCGATCCCAGCAGATCAAATGGGCCTAGACATTGGCCCGGCTACCGCCAATACTTTTGCATCAGCGATTAGTGAATGTAAAACTGTTTTCTGGAATGGTCCAATGGGAGTATTTGAATTCCCAAATTTTGCTAATGGCACAAAAGTCTTGGCGCAAGCCTTGACGCAAGTAGATGGAATTAGCGTCGTAGGCGGGGGAGACTCAGCCGCAGCGGTTCGTAAGTTAGGGTTTGCTGATTCAGATTTCGGTTATATCTCTACTGGCGGGGGAGCTTCACTTGAATATCTCGAAGGCAAGGAGTTACCGGGTTTAGTGGTTCTGCAGTAATTTCGATCGAAGATTTTAGTCAATTTTATTAAACTGGAGGAAGAATGCGTAAGCCGTTAATCGCAGGTAACTGGAAGATGAACCTCAATCATCTTGAGGCAATCGCTGTTACCCAGAAGCTTTCTTACTCATTGGATGATAAGGACTATGACGCAGTTGACGTTGTTGTGCTTCCACCTTTTACCGATATTCGGTCAGTGCAAACGTTGATCGATGGTGATCGCCTTCGACTTACCTATGGCGCACAAGACCTGTCACCAGAAGCTAGTGGAGCATTTACCGGAGACATCAGCGGGTCAATGTTAAACAAGCTGGGTTGCTCCTATGTTGCAGTTGGGCATTCTGAACGCAGGGCAATACACAATGAAGGCGACGAGATTGTAAATCGTAAAATCAAGGCGGCTCTCGCAAATGAAATTACTCCAATATTCTGCGTCGGCGAAGAGTTAAGTATTCGCGAGGCTGGAACCCATGTAGAACATGTCCTAAACCAAATTCGAAATGGCTTAAAGGGTTTTCATAAACCAGATCTCAAAAAGATTGTATTTGCTTACGAACCAGTCTGGGCAATCGGGACCGGAAAGACTGCAAGCGCAGAAGATGCGCAAGAAGTTTGCACCGCAATTCGTGTCGAGCTGGCAAAGATTGGTTCCATCGAGATTGCCGAGGCAGCTCGGATTCTCTACGGCGGTTCGGTTAAGTCATCCAATATCGTCGAAATCATGAAACAGGAGGATATCGACGGCGTATTAGTTGGGGGAGCAAGCCTCGATGCCGAAGAATTCGCCCGAATTGCTCGCTTCCATCGGGCTGTTAGCGCATAACTTGCCAGCAATTGACGGGTATCCTTACGCCAGTGTCAAGTCAGGTTCATGCCTGGCGCTTACAAAGTTTCGAAAATAGAAGGAGATAGTCGTGGTTTTAGCTCTATCAATACTGCTCGTCATAACCAGCATTCTTATGATCCTACTTGTGTTACTTCACAAGGGTAAGGGCAGCGGACTATCTGACCTTTTCGGTGGCGGCATCTCTTCAAGCTACGGTGGATCTTCAGTAGTAGAAAAGAATCTTGACCGAATAACTATTGTTGTTGGCGGTCTCTGGTTTGCCGGAGTAATTGTTCTAAGTTTGGTGTTAAAGAAGTAGCCTTTCTTGAAAAGATTTATCAGTTTTTAATTTTGCTTTAATGAAGAAGAGGAGATAAATATGGGTAGCGCAATTCGTGGAAGTCGCGTAGGCGCAGGTCCTATGGGTGAAGCAGAGCGTGGCGATGCCATTGCTCGTTTCCGGGTTTCGTATTGGTGCGCGCAAGGCCATGAGACTCGTCCCTCCTTCGCAGAAGATGAAACTGTTCAGATACCAGAAATTTGGGATTGTCCACGATGCGGTTATCCAGCAGGCCTAAATAAAGATAAGCCACCCATGCCGATAAAGAATGAGCCTTATAAAACACACCTGGCTTATGTAAAAGAGCGTCGGACTGAAGCCGAATCTAAGAAGATATTAGAAGATGCACTTGCTCGCTTACGCGGCGAAGATTAGAAATTTAAAGTTTCGCAACTGCCTTAAGAATTTCAGCAATTCCTTCGCTTCTGTTCTTTAGATGAATTCTGACTACAGGCAATTTGCGCGCGGAAAGTGCTTCGCCATCGCCGAGCGCTTGTGCCATTAATAGTTCATGAAATGTGAATTTCTTACCCGGTATCGCTAAGTCAGTTTCACAATCTGCAGTTATCTGGAGAAATCCACCATTGTGTGCCCCGCCTTTATGAAATTGTCCAGTTGAATGTAGAAATCTTGGACCCCAACCAAAGGTAATGCCTATGTTACTTTTTTCGGCAATAGCTTCACGCAATCGGACTAACTCAAAATCCTGCTCGCGATTCAAATAAGCCATGATTGCTAAGTATTTTCCAGATCGAGCTATCAAATCAGTGAGAACTTCAGTTAGTTCCGCATCATTTGCGCCGCCATAAATCGCCATTGAATCTACTTTGAAACTCGGTTGAGTATCTTCTCGACCTTGTTTATCCCATTGCTCCAATAAGTTTCCAGTTCGTTCTTTGGCCTCAGTCACATTTGGTTGATTGAATGGATCTACTTCAAGGGCGCGAGCGAGAAGTGCAGTTACCCATTCCCAGAGAATGAAGTGCTCGCCAAGAGAGGCCATTACATTTAAGTCACTTGCGCCGTTACCAAAACCAATTGAGAGAGCTTGGCCAGATACCTTTGACTTTTCAGACTCAACAACAATCGGCAATCTACCTTTTTGATCTTTTCCAGTTGATTCTGCAATAAGTTGTTCAATCCAGTCGCCAATACCCGGAACATTGGAACCCCGATCCTGCAATGAGAAATTCTGCTCGGTCCGTTCGAAGATTAGGGTTGCAATTTTTGTGGCTGAAGAATCTGGGTCAGTGAATGAACGGGCTGCGATTTCGGCATCATCTAGAAGAACTGAAACATCGACTCCCAAAATTGCAGCAGGAACCAGACCGAATGCGCTTAGCGCACTAAACCGGCCTCCAACATTTGGATCAGCATTTATAACTCGCAATCCAGCTGCACGTGAAGATAGATCCAATGGGGAGTTTGGATCTGTAATAATCACAAAATGATCTTTAGGGTTTAAGTTCGCATCGGCAAATAACTTCTCAAAAAAAGATTTCTGCGATGCAGTTTCTATTGTTGATCCGGACTTAGAACCAACAATTACCAGGGTTTGGTTCAAATCTTGGGGGATAGCTAATCTAATTTGCTCGGGATCCGTCGAATCCAAAACAGTTAAATTCTTTCCAAAGGTCTTTGCAATCACTTCTGGCGCAAGAGATGAACCACCCATTCCGCACAGAATGAAATTCGTTAGATTACTAGAACGAACCCAAGCACTTAATGCATCAAGTTGGGGGAGCAAATCACGGCTAGCACTAGGCAGGTCAATCCAATTCATTCGGATCTTCGCTTCAGCTTCCGCGGCTGGGCCCCACAGCGTTGAATCCTTCTGGGCCAGCCTTGTCACAACCGAGTTTAGATTTTTTGCAACAGTGCTCTCGCCATCAAACTTAGCTAATAGAGATCCTGAAAGTTCAATCATCTAAGCCCTGGCAATTGTTCGCTTTGCTGCTTGCACAACATTTTCTGGATTGAATCCGTATTCCTTAAAGAGGGTTCCGGCAGATGCTGAAGCTCCGAAATGCTCAAGACTAATGATTTCGCCGCTATCACCTACATAACGCTGCCAGCCCGCTCCGACCCCGGCCTCAATACTTACTCTTGCCTTTATCTTCTTTGGAAGAACACTCTCTTTATAAGAATCACTCTGCGCTTCAAACCATTCCAAACACGGAGCACTAACAACGCGTGCGGAAATATTCTGTTCAGCGAGAATTTTTGACGCTTCAATTGCAACATGAACTTCTGAACCAGTTGCAATCAAAATGACCACAGCTTCAGTTTTTGGTTCGACAATTACATAAGCACCTTTAGATACACCCTCGGCGCTGTTCTCTGGCGAGCGCTCAAAAACCGGAAGATTCTGTCTCGATAAAGCCAGGCCAACTGGTTTATCGCGGGTAATGATTTCGCGCCAAGCAATTGCTGTTTCATTCGCATCTGCGGGACGAACAATTGCTAAATTCGGTATCAATCGAAGCGAAGCGATATGTTCAACCGGTTGGTGCGTAGGACCATCTTCGCCCAAACCAATCGAATCGTGACTCCAAACAAAGATTGATGGAATATTCATAAGCGCAGCCAAGCGTACGGCTCCGCGCATGTAATCGCTGAATACCAGGAAGGTTCCACCGAAAGTTCGGGTTAAACCATGAAGCGTGATGCCGTTGAGGATTGCTCCCATCGCATGTTCTCTAATTCCAAAATGCACGATTCGGCCATATGGATTGGCATCCTTCATTTTGCTGGTTGCTGGCAAGAATGAGCCACCGTTACTTATGGTTGTGTTGTTGCTCCCGGCGAGATCTGAAGAACCACCCCAGAATTCGGGAAGGACTCCGGCAATCGCATTGATTATTTTTCCAGATGCCGCGCGAGTAGCAATATCTTTTCCATTTTCAAATTTTGGAATTACCTGATCCCAATCCTTTGGCAACTTTCGGGACTGCAATCTGGATAGAAGCTCGCTCTCTTTAGGATTTGATTTCGCCCAGGCTGCGAGTTCACTTTCCCATTTAGCTCTCTGAGCAGCGCCACGCTCCATTACTTTTCGCGCGTGATTCAATACAGAATCTGGAACCTCAAAAGATTTATCTGGATCTAGCCCAAGTGCAATTTTTGTTGCCGCAACTTCATCAGCACCAAGCGCCGATCCATGAGATTCAGCGGTGCCTTGGGCTTTTGGTGCGGGCCAGGCAATTACAGTCTTTAAGCGAATCAAAGATGGAACCTTCTTTTCGCTCTGAATCTTGAGCATCGCAACTTCTAAAGCAGTGCGATCGACATCGCCATTAGGCAACGCTGCAACTTCAATTACATTCCAGCCATAAGCTTTAAAGCGCATCGAAACATCTTCGGTAAAGGCAACATGTGTGTCGCCTTCAATTGAAATTCGGTTGTCATCATAGATAACTTTGAGATTTCCGAGTTCCTGGGTTCCGGCAAGCGAGCAGGCCTCAGAACTAATTCCTTCTTGTAAATCACCGTCGGATGCAATTACCCAAATGTCATGATCAAAAAGAGCTGTCTTGCCGGAGGGATCAAATAAACCTTTTTCGTATCGGGCTGCCATCGCCATACCTACTGCGCTGGAAATTCCTGAACCAAGAGGACCGGTAGTTATTTCCACGCCATCGGTATGCCCAAACTCTGGATGACCAGGAGTTTTTGCTCCAGCCGTCCGGAAACTCTGTAAGTCGTTAAGTTCTAACCCGTAACCAGATAGAAATAATTGAATGTAAAGCGTTAACGAAGAATGTCCAGCAGACAAAACAAAGCGATCTCGCCCCAACCAGTTTGGGTTAGCAGGATCGTGTTTTAGAATTCTTTGAAAGAGTGTGTAAGCAACGGGGGCCAAGGCCATTGCTGTGCCCGGATGTCCATTGCCAACTTTCTGCACCGAGTCCATAGCGAGCGCTCGACTAACCACAACAGCTTGGTCATCTAAGGAACTCCAGTTTTTGCTCATTTAATCTCCACTTCCTTTTCCGTCCGTGCTGTTAAATTCATTCGCCAACCGTGAATCCAAACCAACGTCGCTCCCAGCAAATGTGCACCAACAATCAGTGCAGGCAGTCCAGTTACGTATTGCAGGTAACCAATAGCGCCTTGCGCGAGCGAGATACCCAGAAAAATCAGAATCATTCGGCCGAATAGTTTTTTGACCTCAGGCGTCTCTGAAACTCTGACGACTAAATAGAGCGCAATTGTCAAGCAGATAAGAACAATTACTGATTCAGCATGTAACCAAGAAACTGCGCGAAAATTAAATGGATATCGCTTTACATCCTCATCACCAGCATGCGGTCCAGTTCCGGTTACAACAACACCAAAGAGAAGGACAATAAAAGTTAGAGTAGTGACAACCTTGGTTAAATTTCTTGTCATTGGAAGAACTTGAATTACCGGGCGATCTAAAACTCGATGGCGAAGCGCAAGAGCACCGGCGATAAGTGGGAGAGTAAGAACAAAATGTGCAGACACTGAAATTGGATTCAACTTAGTAAGAACGGTAATTCCACCTAAAACAACTTGTCCTAAAAATCCAAGAATTTGCAGAATTGCCAATAAACGTAGACGCTTGTAATCGCTTCGGTTCCGCAATCTCTTAGAGATATAAACTAATGCTGCTAAAGCAAGAATAAGAATCAGCCAAGCAATTAAGCGATTGCCGAATTCGATCCACGCATGTAATTGGCTTTCGTCCTGGCCTATAACCGGCTTGATCGAACCATCCACGCACTCGGGCCAGGTTGGGCATCCAAGTCCGGCGCCGGTTAAGCGGACCGCACCGCCTGTGACCACCAACCCCGCCTGGAAAATCAGGAGAGCGGTGAAAAGTGTGGTGCGCAGCTTCATGCTCGTAGCCTATGCGCTGAAAGTCTCCGCTTGCGGCAGTGAGCCGAGTGGCGGGTTTGGGTGAATTACGCAACAATAATGTTGTGAAAAAGACCGAGGATCGAACCCGAGATTTAGTGGCTCGCGCCATCCTTGAAAATGGTCCTGCCACCGCCGTAGCCCTGGCCGCAAAGCTTCATATAACACCAGCTGGAATTCGCCGACACCTAGATAATTTGATTGAACAAGGTGTTCTAACTGCGCGCGAACCATTCGCCAGCGCAAAGGATGCAAGAGGTCGCGGACGTCCTTCGAAAGTTTTTGTTATGACAGATCTTGGCCGTGAAAAATTTGAGCACACTTATGATGACCTCGCAGTTTCTGCGCTTCGTTTTATGGCATCAAAGGGTGACAAGACGCTGGTAAAAGAATTCGCGCGTAATCGAGCAGAAGAAATTACTAAGCGTGCTGCACAAATTCTGGCGAATAAAAAGAACTTAAGCGAAAAGAGCGAGGCCCTTGCGGTGTTCTTAACCGATGAAGGTTACGCGGCAAATAATCATTCGCAAGGAATCGGCGAGGAACTCTGCCAGAACCATTGTCCGATCGCACATGTGGCCGCACAATTTCCAGAACTCTGCGAAGCCGAGACCCAAGCTTTCTCTGAATTACTCGGAACCCATGTTCAAAGACTTGCCACCATTGCACACGGTGACGGTGTCTGCACCACTTTTATACCAAATCCAAAAAACCTAAGTAAATCCGGAAAGCGAGCTTAATATGAGTGATGTTTTAGCAAAGAACCCTGGACTAGAGGGAATCGGAAATTATGAATATGGTTGGTCTGATAAGAATGACGTCAGTGCGAATTCACGCCGTGGATTAAACGAAGAGGTCGTGCGCGATATTTCTGCTAAGAAGAGCGAACCGCAATGGATGTTGGACTTAAGACTTAAGGGATTAAACCTATTCGAGAAGAAACCAATGCCAACTTGGGGCTCGGACCTAACTGGGATTTTCTTCGACACCATTAAGTATTTCGTGCGCTCTACCGAGAAGCAAGCAACATCTTGGGAAGACTTGCCGGATGACATTAAAAATACTTACGATCGTTTAGGTATTCCTGAGGCGGAGAAGCAACGTCTAGTTTCAGGTGTGGCTGCCCAATATGAATCAGAAGTTGTTTATCACTCGATTCGTGAAGATTTAGAAGCGCAGGGAGTTATCTTTGTTGATACTGACACTGGACTTCGCGAACATGAAGAGTTGTTCAAGGAGTATTTCGGAACCGTTATCCCGGTTGGTGATAACAAGTTTGCAGCGCTGAATACTTCAGTCTGGTCAGGCGGATCATTTATTTATATCCCTAAGGGCGTAAAGGTCGATATCCCATTGCAGGCATATTTCCGTATCAATACTGAAAACATGGGGCAATTTGAACGCACCTTGATTATCGCGGATGAAGATTCATACGTGCATTATGTAGAAGGTTGCACAGCGCCTATTTATTCTTCAGATTCTTTGCACAGTGCTGTTGTTGAAATTATTATCAAAAAGGGAGCTCGTGTTCGTTACACGACAATTCAAAACTGGTCTAATAACGTATACAACTTAGTAACGAAGCGCGCTACATGCGCTGAAGGTGCAACTATGGAATGGATCGATGGAAACATCGGTTCGAAGGTAACCATGAAGTATCCAGCTGTTATGTTGATGGGACCACATTCAAAGGGTGAAACTCTTTCAATCGCTTTCGCTGGCGAAGGACAACATCAAGATGCTGGCGCGAAGATGGTTCACGCAGCACCGCACACATCATCAACAATCATTTCTAAATCAGTTGCACGTGGTGGCGGGCGTACTTCCTATCGCGGTCTGGTGCAAATTAATGAAGGTGCGCACCATTCAAAATCAACAGTCAAGTGTGATGCACTTCTTGTGGATTCAATTTCTAGATCAGATACATATCCATATGTTGACGTTCGTGAAGATGACGTCTCAATGGGTCATGAAGCGACCGTTTCAAAGATCAGTGATGACCAACTGTTTTATCTGATGTCTCGTGGTTTAGGCGAAGATGAAGCTATGGCAATGATCGTTCGTGGATTCATCGAGCCTATTGCTCGCGAACTACCGATGGAATACGCCCTTGAACTTAATCGATTGATTGAAATGCAGATGGAAGGTGCAGTTGGTTAATGAGCACTTTAACCACAAATTATTTAGCGCCAACTGGCAGAGAAGAAGCCTGGCGCTTCACTCCACTCGCGAGAGTTGGCGGTTTACTCGATTCTGCCGTTGCAGTTAGCAGCGTTAACAGTATCAAGATCGCTAATCCGCAAAGTGGCGTGAAGCTAACAGTGAAAAGCGTGGGCGAACTCCCAGCGATTTCGACAAGTGATGATTTGGCCACTATCCGAGCTCGTGAAGTTATAACAGAAGTTTCACACATTGAACTAGCCGCAAATAGCCAGTTAGAGAAACCTCTACTTCTAGAGCGTGCAAACTTAACTGGCAAGCCTCAAGCTTCACGGACTTTAATCTCTTGTGGTGCAAATTCGCATGCAACAATCATTCTTAACAATTCTGGTGATGCGATTTTGTCAGATGAGATTGAGTTCGATCTAGCACAAGGTGCAACACTTACATTTGTATCGCTTCAGGAGTGGAGCAGTAAGGCCATTCACCTGGGGCGCCAACATGCGGTTATCTCAAAGGATGCAACATTTAACTCTGTGGTTGTAACTGTTGGAGGATCTCTAGTTAGGTTATTGCCAACCGTTGAATACAGCGGTCCGGGTTCAAGCGCTGATCTACAAGGTTTATATTTCGCAACTGATGGGCAACATTTAGAACATCGATTACATGTGGATCACAATGTTCCAAATGCGAAGAGCCGAGTGAATTACAAGGGCGCTCTTGCTGGCGATAAGGCACATACAGTTTGGATCGGTGATGTTTATATTCGCTCGAATGCCGAAGGAACCGATACTTACGAACTAAATCGCAATCTACTTCTGTCGGACGGAGCTCGTGCGGATTCAGTTCCGAATCTTGAGATTGAAACCGGCGAGATTGTGGGAGCAGGACATGCGAGCACAACTGGTCGATTTGATGATGAGCAGCTTTTCTATCTCTCATCGCGTGGTATCCCAGCAGAAATCGCTAGACGACTTGTCATCCGTGGTTTCTTCGCTGAAATTGTAGGCAAGATTAAAGATGAAGAAATCGAAAATCGTCTAATGGATCGCATTGATTCTGAACTTGCAAAAGTGGGTGCGTAATGACGAATCTATCTTTTGAATCACTCGCTGACAGCAAGCCAGTCAAGATTGATCTTGATGGAACACCTGTCTGCGTCACGAGAATTGGTGATGAGGTTTTCGCGATTGCTGATACCTGTTCGCATTCAGAAGCTTCACTATCTGAAGGCGATGTAACTAATTTTAAGATTGAATGTTGGCTACACGGAGCCGAATTCGATCTACGAACCGGTGAGGTTGCTACTCCGCCGGCATCAATCCCAGTTGAAACATTTGAAGTAAAACGTAATGGCGATGAATTAACAATTTCAAGCAGAAAATCTGCAGAAGGCTAAGGAGAGAAAATGAGCACACTAGATATCAAGGGGCTACAAGTATCGGTAGCGACCGAGGCCGGCTTTACAGAGATTCTTAAGGGCGTAGATTTAACAATCAAGTCTGGCGAGACACATGCAATCATGGGGCCAAATGGATCAGGCAAATCAACTCTTGCTTATTCCATTGCGGGTCACCCAAAATACACAATTACTGGTGGTTCAGTAACTCTTGATGGCGCAGATGTTCTTGCGATGTCGGTAGATGAAAGAGCTAAGGCCGGTCTGTTCTTAGCGATGCAATATCCAGTTGAAGTTCCTGGCGTTTCTGTAACTAATTTCCTTCGCACTGCAGCTACCGCAATTCGTGGCGAAGCACCAAAGGTTAGAACTTGGGTCGGGGAAGTTAAAGAGGCTATGAAATCTCTAAACATGGATCCAAATTTCGCAGAACGAAATGTCAATGAAGGTTTCTCTGGCGGTGAGAAGAAGCGTCACGAAATTCTTCAGCTCGAACTTTTAAAGCCAAAGTTTGCAATCTTGGATGAAACCGATTCTGGACTTGATGTGGACGCGCTCCGTATCGTCTCTGAAGGCGTTAATCGCGTAAAGGAAAACAGCGATTTGGGAATCATGCTAATCACTCACTACACAAGAATCCTGCGCTACATCAGACCAGATTTCGTTCATGTGTTCTCAGCTGGAAAAATTGTTGAAGCAGGCGGCCCAGAACTAGCTGACAAGCTAGAAGAGAAGGGTTATGCAGAGTACACAACTGCATAATTGATGAAACCTATGTTTTCCCCGGCAGAGATTCGGAAAGATTTCCCAATCTTTTCCAAAGTCATGCGCGGAGGAAATCGCCTGGTTTACCTCGACAGTGGGGCCACAAGTCAGAAACCTCGTCAAGTATTAGACGCGGAACGAAATTTTTACGAGCAGAGCAATGCCGCTGTTCATAGAGGTGCACACTTATTGGCGGAAGAGGCGAGTTTTGCTTACGAGGGAGCACGTCAGGTTCTAGCTGATTTTCTGAATGCAGAACTTGATGAAGTAGTTTTTACGAAGAGTGCGACCGAGAGCATTAATGCCCTCGCATATTCTTTCGGAAATAGCACTCCTGGATCTCGCTTTGTTTTGAAACCAGGTGATCGAATTGTGGTTTCTGAAATAGAGCATCACGCAAATCTGATTCCCTGGCAACAACTAGCAAAGCGCACCGGGGCCGAATTGGTCTGGTTCTCTGTCGATCCAGAGGGTCGCCTAGACCAGAGCAATCTAGAGGAATTGATCAGCGCATCAACAAAAATAGTTGCGATTACTCATCAATCAAACGTGTTAGGAACGATAGTTCCCTTGAAAGATATTGTTTCGAGAGCACACTCGGTTGGCGCAGTTGTTGTCCTGGATGCATGTCAGTCCGCACCTCACTTTGCAATTGATGTGAAGGCGCTCGATATAGATTTTCTAGCATTCTCTGCGCATAAGGCTCTGGGTCCAACTGGAATAGGAATTTTGTGGGGGAGAAGTGAGTTCCTAAATTCAATGGAGCCATTTTTGACCGGTGGCTCGATGATTGAAACAGTAACAATGACAGAAGCTAAGTGGGCGCCATCACCAAAGAGATTTGAAGCCGGCGTTCCTAATATGGCACAGGCAGTTGGGTTTGCTGAAGCGATAAATTACTTGAATGATCTGGGAATGGATAACGTTGCAAAGCACGAGCACGAACTAACTTCTTACGCCCTTGAAAAATTCTTGCAACTAGAGAAGGTTGAAGTTATTGGCCCGAAAAACAATATTGATCGCGGTTCAGTAATATCTTTCACAATAGATGGAATACATCCGCATGATGTTGGTCAGGTCTTAGATCAATACGGTGTTGCCGTCAGAACGGGCCATCACTGTGCTTGGCCATTAATGCGAAAACTAGGAATGGTTGGCACCACAAGAGCTTCATTTTATGTTTACAACGACGAAGCCGATGTTGATGCTCTTATTGATTCAATCCTAAAAGCTCAGAAATATTTTAAGGTTTGATATGGAACTAGATTCGTTGTATCAGGAAGTGATTCTCGATCACTATAAGCACCCACTGAATAAGAAGTTGAACCCTGTCTTCACAGCACAGGTGCATCACGTCAACCCAAGCTGCGGTGACGAGATTACATTGAACGTGAATATTTCTGATGGAATCGTCACGAGCGTTACCTGGGATGGTGTTGGTTGCTCTATTTCGCAGGCGAGCACATCGATAGCAAGCGATTTAATGACTGGTAAAACTTTAGAAGAGGCGCTCAAGATAGTTGAGTCCTTCTCTGACCTAATGAGCAGCAAAGGGACCATGGCGGGCAATGAAGACATTCTTGAAGATGGCGTAGCTCTAGCTGGTGTTTCTAAGTTTCCAGCTCGTATAAAATGTGCCCTACTTGGGTGGATGGCTTTTAAAGATGCAGCAATTCAGAGTTCGAAAAACTAAGGAGAAATATGAGCAGCGCTAATACAACGCTTGACGACATAACAGAAGCAATGAAGGATGTTATCGATCCTGAACTTGGCATCAATGTTATTGATCTCGGATTGGTTTACGACATGCGTCTAGATGAAAACAATGTAGCAATTCTTGACATGACTCTGACTTCTGCTGCATGCCCGCTACAAGATGTGATTGAAGATCAAACTCATCAGGTGTTGGCCGACATAACTTCAGATGTGAAAATCAATTGGGTTTGGATGCCACCTTGGGGTCCAGGCAAAATCTCTGATGATGGTCGCGAACAATTGCGTGCGATTGGGTTCACGGTTTAATTAGTGTCGATGCATGGCCAGTGGATGGCCTTAAGATCGATGAGTTCGGATCAATCAGTTAAACATCAGAAGTTAAAGGCCGGAACGCTAAAGAGGATATTTAGTTTCGCGCTTCCGTATCGAAAATTTCTAGCTATCTTCATTTTCACAGTCATTATCGATGCGATATTAGTTGTTGCTACACCGCTGTTATTGCGCTCGTTGGTCGATGATGGAGTAGTTCCTGGTCGCCCCGATGTTGTCACACGATTAGCAGCCATTGTCGCAGCGCTAGCAATTGCAGATGCAGCGTTTAGCATGTTGGGTCGATGGTTCTCAAGTCGGATCGGCGAGGGTCTTATTTACGATCTTCGTAGTCAAGTGTTCGAACATGTCCAGAAGCAGTCAATTGCATTCTTTACAAGAACTCAGACTGGCTCGTTAATTTCTCGGATCAACAGCGATGTGATTGGCGCTCAGCAAGCTTTTACATCGACGCTCTCTGGGATAGTAAGTAATTCACTAACTTTACTCTTGGTTGTAATTGCAATGCTGACGCTCTCTTGGCAGATAACTTTGGTATCCCTGATTCTTCTTCCAGTTTTTATTGTTCCGACAAAATGGATTGGCAGAAAGCTTGCCATTTACACCAGACAATCCTTTGATTTGAATGCTGAAATGTCTTCGACCATGACTGAACGATTCAACGTTTCCGGTGCACTTTTGGTGTCTCTATACGGGGATCGGATTGCCGAAGGTCGCAATTTCAGAGGTAAAGCGCGACGTGTTGCAGACATGGGCATAAAGATTGCGATGCTTAATCGGGTGTTCTTTATAGCTATGACTTCAGTTGCAGCAATCGCAACTTCTTTCGCCTACGGAATTGGTGGCCACTTAGCCATAAATAAAGAAATAACCATTGGAACTCTGCTTGCGATTACAGCGCTTCTTGCTCGTTTATACGGTCCGCTTACCTCGCTCTCAAACATTCGAGTAGATGTCATGTCAGCGCTTGTTTCTTTTGAGAGAGTATTCGAAGTTTTGGATTTAAAGCCTATGGTTACCGATCCGGCGAATCCAATTTCGATTCCTAAAGCTATGCCAACAATCGAATTTTCTAAGGTGAGCTTTACTTATCCAAAAGCTAATGAAATTTCTATTGCCACCCTAGAAGGTGCATCGGTGGGCGAGGGGATTGAGAGCGAATCTGTTCTAGAAGAGGTTTCATTCATCTGCAAGCCTGGAACTTTGACAGCAATTGTCGGCCCCTCAGGAGCCGGGAAGAGCACGATCTCTGGTTTGTTACCAAGGCTTTACGATGTAACAGAAGGTGCGATAAAAATTAACGGAGTTGATGTTCGAGACACAACCATTATTGAACTTCGATCTCTAATTGGAATCGTCACGCAAGATTCTCATATGCTTCATGAGAGCATTGCTGAGAATCTTCGCTATGCAAAGTTAGATGCCACAGAAGGTGAAATGTGGTCGGCATGTGATGCTGCGCAAATTGGTGAATTCATCCGAACACTTCCAAATGGCTTGAACACCGTAGTTGGCGAGCGAGGGCACAGATTATCTGGCGGTGAGAAACAACGATTGGCGATTGCCAGGTTGTTGTTGAAGAAGCCTCAGATTGTTGTTCTCGATGAGGCAACAGCACATTTAGATTCCGAGAATGAGGCGCTAGTTCAGAACGCTCTTGCTACGGCACTATCTGGAAGAACAAGTATCGTGATTGCGCACCGACTATCAACAATCTCTCACGCCGACCAGATATTAGTTTTAGAGAATGGCCGAGTAGTTGAAACCGGAAAGCATGATGAACTAGTTGCCAAAGGCGGTTTATATTTCGACCTTTACCAGCGACAATCTCTTGGTTTCACGGAACAGTAAGAATCTTCCAATAATTGCAAGTAGCGCAAAAGCCAGCCATTGAATTCCATATGCATAATGTGGGCCGTTAGATAGTTCTGGCAATTCAATTTCAGTTAGTGGCTTTACCTTTCCATCAGGACTACCCAATAGATCCAAGTAATAAGGCTTAGCGTCGACGCCTTGAAGTTTGGTGATTGATTCAGGTTTCTCGTTCGAAGCTCTAGTGACAAAGAAAGATCCTTGAAGTTGCCTGCTGAGATTTTCGGATCTGATGCGAGCGGTTATTTCCAAGTTGCCACTGGCAACGGGTTTAACTATCGGAGGAGTTGTCGCATTAGGGCCAGCTGCAACCCAACCCCGATCTACCCAGAAATTTTCACCGTTTGCGGCTCTGAACAAAGTTAGAACTTCAAATCCAAACTTTCCCTCGTAGTATCGATTGCGAACAAGCTCCTGCTTATCTTGAGAAAAACTACCTTCTAGGGTCACTTTGCGCCATTGACTGCTTACGGGGTCTAGGTTCGCAATATCAGCCATAGTGAGACTTGGTAAATTTAAGTTGGCTGCAATGATTTTATTTGTGGCCGATTGACTTCCGCCTCTATTGAATTGCCATTGAGCTGCAAATAAACAAGCTCCTACCAAAACGAGAGCGATGAAAGTTTGAAGAAGTGAAACCGGATTGAAAAAGCGTTTCACTAGTTAGTTGCTTCCAATTTCCTTCGGACCTTGGTTAAGCACAGTTGCTTGGCCCTTAATGCTTTCGCGACCCGCGTTTGCTACAACAACTGCAATGTATGGAAGAACTACTGCACCGAACAATGCAATCCATCGATATGGGCTTGGCAGAACAACGGCGAGAATAAAGCAAGCAGTTCTTATCATCATAGAGATAAAGTATTTGCGGGCCCGAGAAGACTGATCAACCGAGAGTGGCTGGCCGACATTGGAAATAGAAGCGGATACTGATTTTGCAGGACCCTCGGGATTTGTAGCCATAGGAGAACTCTATGCCGATGAGCATAAAATTTCGCATTGGCATCAGTGTGGATATTTGGCTACGCAGTAGTAACAGGTAAGTTTCTCCTATGACATCTGATTCTAAAGTTGCCTTGATAACAGGCGGCAACCGGGGAATCGGCCTTGCGATTGCAAATAAATTTAAAGCCGATGGCTATCAGGTTGTTATTACTCATCGCTCAGGTTCGGCACCAGATGGTTTTGACTCAGTGATTATGGATGTCGCGGATAGTGAGAGTGTGAACTCCGCGGTTTCAAGCGTCGAAGCGAAGTTTGGGAAGATTGATGTGTTGGTTGCCAATGCTGGAATAACCAAAGATGGCTTAGTAATGCGAATGAGTGATGAAGATTTCGAATCAGTGATTAACACCAATTTAAATGGCGCCTTCAGAGTTGCTCGAGCCTGTACTAGAGGAATGATGAAACAGAAATCCGGTCGGATGATTTTTATAGGTTCAGTTGTCGGAATGCTTGGATCAGCAGGTCAAGTTAATTACGCGGCAACTAAAAGCGGGCTAATTGGAATGGCTCGAAGTTTTGCCCGCGAACTTGGGAGCCGCGGTATTACAGCAAATGTTGTGGCACCAGGCTTTGTAGATACCGAGATGACTGCTGTCCTAGACGAGAAGCGAAAATCTGAAATTAGTGCAGCAGTTCCCCTTGGAAGATTTAGTTCAGCAGATGAAATCGCTGGAGTGGTTGCTTTCTTGGCATCACCAGAAGCAAGTTACATAACCGGTGCTGTTATTCCGGTCGACGGCGGTTTAGGAATGGGGAACTAATGGGAATTCTGGCTGGCAAGAATGTTTTGGTAACAGGAGTTTTAACAGAATCTTCAATCGCTTTTCATATCGCTCGGATAGCTCAAGAAGAAGGCGCGAATGTTCTTCTGACCTCGTTTGGTCGAGCGCTAAGTATTACAAACCGGATTGCAACCAGATTGCCTAAGCCGGCTCCGGTTCTGGAATTAGATATAACAAGTGTCGAACATTTAGATCGATTGGCATCGTTAGTTAAAGAGCACCTTCCGCACTTAGATGGTGTAGTTCATTCAATTGGGTTCGCGCCAGAGGCAGCGCTGGGTGGTAATTTTCTAAATACCGCATGGGAAGATGTAGCGACTGCGGTTCACGTTTCTACATTTTCTTATAAATCACTTGCTATGGCTTGCAAGCCGCTCTTCACGGGTAAAGATGGAGCAGCCATTGTCGGTTTAACATTTGATGCAACGGTTGCCTGGCCAAAGTATGACTGGATGGGCGTAGCTAAGGCAGGTTTGGAATCCGCAAACCGATATTTGGCACGTGATCTCGGATCAGAAAATATTCGCTGTAACTTAATTGCAGCCGGGCCAATCAAGACCATGGCAGCTAAGTCGATTCCTGGCTTCCAAGAATTTGAAGATGTTTGGAATGAAAGGGCGCCATTGTTCTGGGATGTTGCCGATCCAGTCCCAGCGGCCCAAGGGGCAGTAGCCCTACTCTCGCCATTTTTCCCAAAAACTACAGGTGAAATCATCCATGTAGACGGGGGAGTTCACGCGATCGGAAGCTGATTTCTGGTTACCGAGATCCTGAGGTAACCTTGCGCAATCAAGTGGAGCTAGTCGCTCCCACCTTTATTGCTTCGGCGAATTGGTCATTACAGGTTTTTAAACCTGCATTTGCGACTGTCTCCACCTGCTTCAAAAAAATGAAGCGATTAACCAGGGGGGAGAAGTTATCAGCACTGAACCAAGAATCAACGATCGGATTCGCGTTCCGCAAGTTCGTCTGATTGGTTTTTCTGGTGAGCAAGTAGGCGTAGTCGATATCGATACTGCATTAAAGATGGCAGATGAAGTCGGTTTAGATCTCGTCGAGATTGCATCAGAAGCCCAACCTCCAGTTTGCAAAGTGATGGATTTCGGTAAATATAAATACGAAATCGCACAAAAAGCTCGTGAGGCAAGACAGAACCAGACACATATTGTTGTCAAGGAAATGCGTTTAAGACCAAAGATTGAGCCACACGATTATGAAACAAAGAAGACACATATCGAACGTTTTCTAAAGGGTGGCGACAAGGTAAAGGTGACAATTCAATTCCGTGGACGTGAGCAAGCTAGACCAGAGATCGGTTACCGCTTACTTATGAAACTCGCAGAAGAATTATCAGAGGTAGCTTTCGTTGAATTTGCTCCAAAGCAAGAGGGACGAAATATGACAATGGTTTTAGGAACGAATGTAAAGAAGGGCCAGTCAGTTTCGCAGCAGAAAGCCGCGAAGACAGCTAGCCGCAAGAAAGAAGCAGTAGAAGAAGTAACAGAAGCTTAAAAAAGTTTTAGTAAACAACTAACTGGGAGGTTAGCGAATGCCAAAGATGAAAACCCATAGTGGTGCGAAGAAGAGGTTCCGTTTAACTGGAACTGGCAAAATCATGCACGAGCGTGCAGGCAAGCGCCACCTTCTCGAGCACAAATCATCTCGCGTAACACGTCGTCTTAGCGGCGATTCAGTAGCTAAGGCACCAAACTCATTCACCGCCAAGCGCATGCTCGGCTTGAAGTAACAGGAAGGAATAAACCATGGCAAGAGTAAAACGTGGCGTTCACGCCGCAAAGAAGCGTCGCACAACACTAGAGCGCGCAGCCGGATATCGTGGTCAACGTTCCCGTCTGTTCTCAAAAGCGAAAGAGCAAGTTACTCACTCACTTGTTTATGCATTCAATGATCGTAAGGACAAGAAAGGCGATTTCCGTCGTCTTTGGATTCAACGCATCAACGCAGGAACACGTGCGAACGGTATGACTTACAACCGTTTCATCCAAGGTTTGAAGAGCGCAGGCGTTGAAGTCGATCGTCGCATTCTTTCCGAGCTTGCAACTAATGATCCAGCTGCATTTGCTGCTTTAGTTGAAGTAGCTCGCAAGCACGTCGTAAATGCCTAATAACCAAATTACGAGCCTTCAATCTCCGCATGTCGTGAGAGTGAAGGCTCTTTTGGGTTCTCGCGGTAAAAAAATTCGAGCAACCGAGCGCGAATTTATTGCTGATGGGATTCAAAGCGTTCGTGAAGTTTTGTCTCCAAGTTTTGATGACGCTCCGCAACTCCTCCATCTTTATGTGACCGAAAAAGGTTATACAAAATTGCAGAGTGAAATTGATAGTGCAGTTCTCGATACTGCTCCGATTGTTCATGTTTCAGATGCGGTGATGGATGAGATGGCGGAAACCGAATCGCCTCAAGGAATCCTTGCCCTCTGCAAATTTACTGAAATTACGCTCTACAAAGTTAAACAGCGAGAGGCAAAGAAGATTGCTTACTTCTGGGAGATTCAAGATCCCGGAAATTCTGGAACGGTGATTAGAACTGCTGAGGCACTTGGCTTTGATGCTGTTATTTTTTCAAAGAACAGCGTCGATGTTTATTCGCCAAAGACGGTTCGAGCAACCGTAGGTGCGTTATGGCACATCCCCGTTGTTGAAAACATTGATGTTGAAGAGCTAATCGAATTTGCAAGTAGCGAAGGCTTTCTTACTGTTGCATTTGCTGGAGATAGCGCGGGATCAATTCTCGACCTTGAAAAGAGCGAGAAAACGATTCTTATATTTGGCAACGAGGCTCGCGGGCTTCCAGATATCGCCGGCGTATCAGCTCGAGTCTCAATACCCATGAGCGGAAAGTCAGAAAGTTTAAATGTGGCAAGCGCAGCCGCAATCGCGATGTTTGAGGTTGGAATTCGGTAGGATTTCGGCATTATGTCGATAAGCATCGCAGAGGTTGAAGAGAGTGCAGCTAGTGCACTGACCGCGATTGCTGGAGCAAAAGATCTTGCGGAGTTAAAGACTGTCAAGATTGAACACCTTGGCGATAAATCGGGTCTATCAAAAGCGAGTCAAGCTCTAGGAAAAGTTGCCGCAGAAGAGAAGGCCTCTTTTGGAAAAATCGTTGGTGAAGCAAAAGCTAAAGTTTCGGCGGCCTATGAAGCGCGAATAAAAACTTTGGAAGCTGATAGAGACGCTCGAGTTCTAGTGGAAGAGCGCGTGGATGTAACTCTTCCCGCCTCAAACATTCCTAAGGGTGGATTGCATCCATTAACCATTCTCACAAATGAGATTTCAGATTTATTCCTGGGCTTGGGTTACCGAGTAGCCGAAGGTCCTGAACTCGAGGCCGAATGGCTCAACTTCGATGCACTTAACATCCCAGCAGACCACCCAGCAAGAACGATGCAGGACACCTTTTTTATCGAACCGTTAGATTCACGATTAGTTCTGCGAACTCATACCTCTCCGGTTCAAATTCGCACAATGCTTGAAAACAAACCTCCTATATATGTTATTTGTCCCGGACGCACTTATCGTGCGGATGAATTAGATGCGACGCACACTCCAGTCTTCAGTCAGGTTGAAGGTTTAGTAATTGACCGCGGAATCACAATGGCAGATCTAAAAGGAACACTCGACTATTTCGCTCAAAGCATCTTTGGACCCGACGTTGTTACTAGATTGCGGCCATCATTTTTTCCATTCACCGAACCTAGTGCGGAAGTCGATTTCTTCTTCAATGGGCGTTGGATCGAGTGGGGCGGTTGCGGAATGGTAAATCCGAAAGTCCTTGAAGTTTGTGGCATAGATACAAATGAATTCTCTGGATTTGCATTTGGTATGGGACTTGAACGCACTCTTATGGTTCGTCATGGAATCACCGATATGCATGACATCGTTGAAGGCGATATCCGATTTACTCGCGGCTTTGGATTGGGAATCAAATGAAGATTCCACTTTCGTGGGTTCGCGAATTTGTCGAACTTCCAGCAAAGATATCTAACGCTGAATTAGAAGAGGCGTTTGTTCGAGTCGGGTTTGAAGTAGAAGAGATTATTGAAGCGGGCTCAGATTTAACGGGTCCGCTCGTAGTGGCGAAAGTCGAATCGATAGAGGAATTATCAGGCAATAAGAAACCGATTAGATATGTTGGTCTTGATTGTGGCGAGGGCAATACCCGATATGTAATCTGCGGAGCTACCAACTTTAAGGTGGGGGATTTGGTAGTGGCGGCGCTACCCGGCGCAGTGCTTCCAAATGATTTTGCAATTTCGGCCCGTGAAACTTACGGCAAGACAAGCAATGGAATGATCTGCTCCTCGCGCGAACTGGGTTTAAGTGACGAGCATTCTGGAATTATCGTTCTGCCTACTGACTCCGCTAAGCCGGGATCAGATGCAATAGCACTTTTGGAAATTAGAGATGTAATTGTTGATGCCGCGGTAAATCCTGATCGCGGGTATGCCCTTTCAATTAGAGGGCTTGCTCGTGAATTGGCAGCGTCCTTTAATCTTAAATATTCAGACCCAATCACAAGAGTTGATTCAGGCAAATATCAAATAAATAGAGATGGAGTTCAGGTTAGCGTTGAAGATCCATCTGCGCTTTCAATTGTTTACATACGCAGCATTTCAGGTTTCGACGCTTCGGCGCCTACTCCGATTTGGATGAGTCGCAGAATAGAAAAATGCGGCATGAGATCTATTTCGCTTGCAGTAGACATTACAAACTATGTGATGCTAGAACTTGGTCAACCACTACATGCTTTCGATTCATCAAAAATAGATGGTTCCTTGATTATCAAACGAGCCGGCGCTAACTTGAATTTCAAGACTCTAGATGGCCAGGAACGTAAACTTGATAAAGAAGATTTGGTAGTGGCTGATAAGAATGGACCACTTGCTCTCGCTGGAGTCATGGGTGGTGCAAGCTCCGAAGTAACAAGTTCAACATCTTCGATTGCACTTGAAGCAGCCCGCTTTGATCCGGTTTCAATTGCAAGAGGATCAAGAAGACACAAGTTGTCTTCGGAAGCATCCCGCAGACTCGAGCGCGGTGTGGATCCTTCATTGGCAGAGATTTCCTCCGCGCGAGCAATCGATTTGATGATCGAGTTTGGTGGCGCACAACATGTAGGTTCGGCAAAATCTGGAGAACCAAAGTTCGCCCCAGTTGTTACCTTTGATCCAAACTTTGTCTCACAATATCTCGGAACCAGCGTGGCACTTGAAGAAGTTGAAGAAAAGTTAAAGGTAGTTGGCTGTGATGTCTCTAAAAAGTCAGATACTCAGTGGTTAATCGATCCACCTTCGTGGCGAGCAGATCTGCAACTTGCTCCGGACCTAGTTGAAGAAGTCGCCAGAATGATTGGTTATGAACGTATTCCTTCAAAGCTTCCGATTGGAAAAGGTGGAGCACAATTAACGCTGGCCCAGATAAGAAAAAGAGGCACAGCGAATTATTTAGCGAGTAAAGGTTTCTCTGAGGTTCACAACTCGCCCTTCGTTAATCCTAGTTTCGTCGCCGATCTCGGCTTCACTGGCGACCGAGCCAAGAGCTTCAAACTTGCCAATCTGATGTCTGAAGAATTTCCGGATTT
>JACCDP010758764.1_pt1 | contig 28975 bp, 20 predicted proteins | sample 7445841 | NCBI WGS metagenome assembly JACCDP01 (sample SAMN15323441, study PRJNA562643) | freshwater metagenome | isolation source: river surface water | place: USA:Blue River Watershed | collected 2017-08-17 | reverse complement strand
GCACCTTCACGTGTTCCTGCTGTGGACCAAGCTTTGATTCCGCTTCGGCCAAGCGTGCCTTAAGACCATCGGCCTCCGTGACGACCTGCCGCACCGCGGCGTCGCGTTCGTTCGCCGCCGCCGTGAGCTTCTCGCCGAGCTCAGCCAACTTCGCCGTCGCGGCTTTTTCGGCCACCTGGACCGCTCCAAGCTGCGTGCGGGCCTCGGAAAGTTGATCGCGCAGCGCGGCGACCTCCCTGCCGATGGAGCCTCCCGCGGTCCTCGCGGTCTCCAAATCGGTTCCAAGTTGCGTCACCCGCGCGGTGAGCTCCGCCACCGCGGTCTCCCGCTTCCGCAATTCTTCCTGCTGCGGACCGAGCTTGGCCTCGGCCGCCGCCACCCGCTCCGCCGACTCACTCACCTGCTGCCGCAACCGCGCGAGTTCCTCGGTCGCCGCACCTCCGGCCGTCCGCGCCGTCTCCAGCTCCTCAGTCAGCTGCGCCGCCCGGGTGCGCGCCTCGGCGAGCTCCGCTTCCCGCGCCTTCACCTGTTCCTGCTGCGGCGCCAGCTTGGACTCCGCCTCGGCCAGGCGCGTCTTCAGGCCTTCGGCCTCCGCACTCGCCTGCCGGACCATCGCGTCACGTTCGTTTGCCGCCGCCGTGAGTTTCTCGCCGAGCTCCACCAATTTCGCCGTCGCGGCTTTTTCGGCGGACTGGACCCCGGTCAACTGCGCCGAGGCCTCCGCGAGTTGCCCGCGAAGAGTCAGAATCTCCCGGCCGAACGCCTCGCCTGAGCTCCGGGCCGCATCGAGCTCAGAGCCCAACTGAGTTACCCGAGCGGAAAGCTCCGCCACCGCAGCTTCCCTCTTCCGCAATTCTTCCTGCTGCGAACCGAGCTTGGCCTCGGCGGCCGCCAGCTGCGCGCGCAAACCCTCGGTGTCATCGGCGGCACGCTTCGCCGCCGCTTCACGCTCCATGAGAACTCCCGCCAGACGATCCTTAACCTCCGTCAGGCTACGGACGGCGCTTTCCTCGCCCGACTTGGCCGCGGCGAGCGCCGCGCTCGCCTCCGCCAATTGTTCACGGAGGGAGGCGGCATCCCGCGTAGCCTCGGAGGCGCTGCCGGTGGCCTGCTTGAGTTCCTGCGACAACCGCGCGACCCGGGGCCTGAGTTCCTCGACCTCGGCCGCCCTGCGTTGCGCCTCGGTGACGGCCGACTGCGCCACCGCCAGATCGCGTTCGAGCGACTCGCGGTCGCGCTTCAGCTCGGCGACCGAGCGCTCGGCCGTGGTGAGGCGGGACCGGAACGCCTCGGCCTCGCCGGCGGCGAGCCGGGAAACCTCCTCACGCTCACTGAGGGCCGCGGCGAGGCGAACGCCCAGCTCCGCCAGCTTGCCCGAGACCGTCTTCTCCGCGGCCCGGACCGAACTGAGCTGGGTTCGCGACGTCTCCAACTGGTCGCGCAGGGAAGCGGCTTGCTGTTCCACCGTGGCGCCGGCGGTCTTCGCCGCGTCAAGTTCCGAGCCGAGGCGGCCGACCTGCGTCGTCAATTCCGCCAACATCGACTCCCGGCGCTTCAGCTCCTCCTCCTGCGGGCGGAGCTTGCCTTCCACGGAAGCGAGCCGGGCGCGAAGGTCTTCGGCCTCGGCCGCTGCACGTCGCGCGGTTTCGTCACGTTCCGCCGTGGCCGCCTTCAGCCTCTCGCCCAAGTCCGCCAGCTTGGTCGCAGTGGAACGCTCGGATTCCTGAATCTCGGCGATTCGCCGACGCAGGTCCGTAACCTGGGTCTCGGCCCCCGCCCCGGCCGAGCGGGCCTCCGCCAGCTGCGCGTCGAGTTTCCCGAGACGGGCGGCAGCCTCTCGTCTCTGCGTCTCAATCTCCGCCTGACTCGCGGCGAGCCGGGAATTAGCCTCGGCCAAATCGCGGGAGACCGCCTCGCCCGAAGCCCGGGAGTCATCGAGCTGCCGGCGGACGTCCGCCAACTGCACCCTCAGCTCGGTGAGCTGGGATTCCATCTTACCTCCGGCGGCGCGCACCGCATCCAATTCCTCCGCGAGACCGGAGGCGCGCTTCTTCAACGTATCCGAGTCGCCGGCAGCCTGACGCAGCGAGGCCTCATGCTCGGCCGAAGCGGCGGCCAGACGTTCGTTGACGGCCGCCAACTGCCGCGCCGTCGCCTGTTCGGCGGCCTGCGCCGCCGTGAGGCGGCTGCGCTCCTCCGCCAGCTGTCCGCGCAAGGTGGCCACGTCCCGGCCCGCTTCCGTCATGGAGCCGTTGGCCGTCGCCAGCTCCTGCGCCAGACGCGCGCTCCGCGCCCGCAGCTCATCGACCTCGGCGGCCGTCTTCCGTGCCTCGGCGGCGGCCGATTGCGCCGCCGCAAGTTCGTGCTCGAGCCCGTCCCGCCTGCGCGTCAATTCGCCGATCGAACCTTCGGCCGCAGCCAGAGCCACCCGCAGGGCCTCGGCCCTCTCCGCCCCCGCCTGGGCCGTCGCCAGCCGGGCCCTCATTTCCTCGGTGCGAACCCCGGCCGCATCGGAGGCGGCGCGCAGCTCGGCGACCTGAGAGCGGAGCCGCTCGACCTCGGCGGGATCGACGCGGGGCCGGGCGTCGAGTTCAGCCAAGCGGGCCTGTAGTCGGTCGCGCTCAGACTGTAGCGTTTCCTTCTGCCGACCGCTCTCGGCCAGCGCGGCCTCGATCTGGGCGGACCAGGAGCGCATTTCCCGCGCGTCGTCGACCGCCTTCTGCATTTCGGCGATCCGCGCGGAGAGCCGGACGGCCTCGGCGCGGGACTCCGCCACGCGATTTCCCGAGGTGTCGAGGTCGGCCGAAAGCGCGGCGGCACGCCGCCCCTCGCCGTCCAGCTTTTCGCGGACGGCCCGCAGCTCTTCGACCCGTTGCCGGAGCTCGCCGGCGACGCTCCGCGCCTCACCTTCGAGGCGTGAATTCTCCGAGAGCAACCGCGCGATGCGCGGATCTCGCGCCGCCAGATCAGGCAAAGGCAGCGCAGTGATGGCCGCGGCGCTGTCCGCGGTCGACATCCTGGCCTCGGCCAAGCGGGCCGAGAGCTCGGCCTTCTCGCGGGCAAGGGCCTCCATCCGCTCCCGCAATTCCGCCAAAGCGGCCTCCGCCTCGCGGATCCGGGGCGCCCCCTGAGCCAGACGAGCGTTCTCGGCGCGGACGCGCGCAAGTTCTCCCTCGGCGAAGGCCACGCGTTCGGCGAGGGAGGCGATCGCGCCGTCCGCGGAAAACGCGGTCGGCGCCGAAGGAACCACAAGCGCGGCCGCATTCGGCACGGAGGGTCGCGATCCCGACGGGGCAGCGCGCGACGCGGCGATGCGCGCCCGCTCACGTTCAACGCCAGCCCGACTTTCCACCAGCTGCGATGGGTTGAGCTTGCCGGCCACGAAGTCGCGCGCAACGGGCCTGGATCCGTTCTCGACCGCGAGCGACAGCCAGACGTGCGCCTGGATAGGATCGGGCTTGGTGCCCCGACCCTCGGCAAGGGCGATGCCCAGGTTGTTCTGGGCTGGAGCAAAGTTCTTCGCCGCCGCGCTGCGGTAAAGCGTGATCGCAGCAACCAGGTCGGCGGGCCCGCCGCGCCCCTCCTCCAGCATCAGGGCGAGATTGTACTCGGCGCGAACGAAACCCTGATCGGCAGCCTCGCGATACCAGCGCCGCGCCATGGACTCATCGCGCACGATGCCGCGTCCGGTCTCATAGGACAGGCCGAGGTTATACTGAGCCTCCGCCACGCCGCCCTCCGCGGCCTGCCGATACCAGAGCGCGGCCTCGAACGGATCGGCCTTGGTGCCGATGCCGGCGGCGGTCATGTTGCCGACGTTGAACTGGGCCACCGCAAGCCCCTGATCGGCGGCCCGACGGTAAAGCTGGAAGGCCTTAGCGGGGTCGGCCGGCACGGCGTTCCCTGCCTCGTGGAGCGCCGCGAGGTTAAACATGGCCGGCGCATGCCCAAGCGCCACGGCCCGCTCGAAGAGACGCACGGCCTCGGCGACGTTTCGGGCGACGCCCTCGCCTCGGAGGTAAGCGTCGCCTAACGCAGTCAATGCCGCGGCGTCACCGAGATCAGCACGGGCTCGAAGCGCCGCAAAGTCCTGGGCAAGGACGCGCGGCCCGAGGGTTGATCCAGCCACCGCCAAGGCAGCCGCCCACAACGTGCGCGACCGCATGATGGAAGGCTTCTTACGGGATGATCCGCCTCGGCGAAACACAGGCTAACCTAAGGATATCACCCTACATGGAAGCAAGGCGGCATCCTGCATCCCGTGGATGATCTTTTTGTCCGGAGGACAGAAGGTCGCGAGCGCACCGGAAAGCCGGACTTCCGCACCGATGACGAAATAATAAGGGCAAAGGCGCAGACGGCCGGCCCTCGGGCTCGCGAGGACGGCCCCCCCGCCAGCCGGAGCGGGATCGAAGACCGGGTGCTCCAGCCGCCGCGGCTTCCGGTACGGCTGAAGCACGTGGAGGTTCGTGGGGGCGGAGGCGACGGCGCGATCGACGCCGCCCTGCCATTCCTCGCGGGAGCAATCGCTGCCGAGCACGACGCTGCGCGCGCCCCACGCGGTCTCATGGTAGCCGCTGATCTTGATGATGAGGTCGCGCTCGCGCTGGGAGGCGCCGGCGAGGTCCCGCCAATCGTTCAGGGCGCGGCCGCCGACACGCGGGCCGTCGAGAACGGCTCCCGGAGGCAGGGGCGCCGGATCCATGATCCACGACGGCGGGATGAGGGTCCGTAGTAGCTCGAGGGCGCCTGGGCTGAGGGTCTCCGACCAGAAATCGCGCAGCAGGTGGTGATGAAACAGGGCGAGCCCGAGCTTCTCTTCCTGGAAGTGACGCATGGGCGGCGCGATCGCCACCTCCCCGGCAGCCCATGCCTCCACAATGAATGGCTGGGTGCGGATATTCTCGAGGTCGAAGAGCTCGAAGAACCGGTACAGCACGTCGATCTTCTCGGGGTTGCCCTCGATGTCGAAGCAGAGCGAGTTCTCGAGCGGGAAGATGTCGCCGGGCTCCAGACAATAAACGCGTTTCCCGCGCAGCTGCAGCTGCTGCGCCAGCCAGTGCATTTCGGGCCGGTAGGTGGCGGCCTCGTCGCTGACCACCAACGCGATGAGCGGGTTTCGCTCCTTGGGCCGCAGGGCCGCGAGCGCCGCGTGGAAGTTGAGGATCATCCGGTCCCCGGCACCGAGCACCGAGGCGCCGGCGTCCGCCTCATAGAGCCGATTGAGAAACGCGGTGAGACCGATGCCGCCGGGCACCGAGTCGAGCTCGGTGAGCACGAAACCGTCGTCGGTCAGCAGGAGATCCGGGCGCAGCACGGGAGGCAGGGCGCCGCGGTTGCGGGGGTCGCGGGCGTGGGCGACGAGCGACGGCGGCTTACCGCGGTCGAGGTACTCGGCGACCCAGGGCGCGAGAAGCGGCTTGTTGCGCAGCAGGTTCTTACCCGCGGCGGACCGCAGGTAGAGCGTCTCGAGCGCCTGGTGAAACTCGAGGCAGGCGGCGCCGATCGCCTCCAGCCGCGCCACCTGGGCAGCATCCAGCGGCCAAGCCTCGGGCGACAGCCGCCATGTCTTGTCCTCGAACAAAGGCTGCGCCGACAAGGCCGAGCGGATCGTGTCGTGGGACAGCGGCATCGGGATGCGGGCGGGAACGGCGACCGGACGCGACCGGCGCGTCACTCATCCATCTGGATGTCCTTGTTGCGGTGCCGCGGGCAGCCGGCGCGAAGCCAAGCGTTCACGAAGCGGTCGACGTCACCGTCGAGGACACCCTGCGTGTCGCTCGTGCTGATGCCGGTGCGGAGGTCCTTCACCATCTGGTAGGGCTGCAGGACGTAGCTGCGGATCTGGCTGCCCCAGCCGATCTCACCCTTCTCTCCATAGAACTTGTCCATTTCCGCCCGCTGCTCGTCTTGCTTGCGCTCGTAAAGGCGGGCCTTGAGGACGCTCATGGCGCTGGCGCGATTCTTGATCTGCGAGCGTTCGTTTTGGCAGACGACGACGATTCCGGTGGGCAGGTGCGTGATGCGCACGGCGGAGTCGGTCGTGTTCACGCCCTGGCCGCCCTTGCCGGAGGAACGGTAGACGTCGACGCGGATGTCGGCCTCCGGGACCTCGATGTTGATCTCCTCGTTGATCTCGGCGATCACATCGACCGCGCAGAACGAGGTGTGGCGACGCTTGTTGGCGTCGAAGGGGCTGATGCGGACGAGCCGGTGCACGCCGCGCTCAGCCTTCACGAAGCCGTAGGCGTTCTCGCCCTTGATCAGGAGGGTGGCCTTGGTGATGCCCGCCTGATCACCGACCTGGACGTCCTGGACCTCGATCGCGAATCCGCGGCGCTCGGCCCAACGGGAGTACATGCGGAAGAGCATGTCGGCCCAGTCGCAGGACTCGGTGCCGCCGGCCCCAGCCTGGATGGAAAGGAAGGCGTTGTTGCGGTCGAACTGACCCGTGAGGAACGAGGCGATCTCAAGCGCGTCGAGTTCCCCGATCATGGCCTCGACTTGGGTGGACAACTCGGCCGCGTAGGCGTCATGCTCGGCGCCGGTGGCGGCCTCGACGAGCTCCACCATCACGCCGACGTCGTCGACCTTCTTCTGGAAGGCGACGACGGGGAGCACGGCCTTCTTCAGGCCGTTGAGCTTGGCGATGTGCCGCTGGGCGCGCTCATTGTTGTCCCAAAACGTGGGCTGGCCCATCTCGGCCTCCATGGCCTCGATCTCCCGCCGTTTCTGATCGCAGTCAAAGAAACCTCCACAGGTGGCCGGCGCGCTTCTTGATGTTCTCGATGTGGCTGAACGTCTCGGGGGCGATCATGATGAAGGTCGGAAAGGGAAGCGCGGAAGGCGCCGGGCACAAGGCCGCATTCGGACGCACGTAGAGCGCGGTAAAGAAAAACGCCGCCCCGAAAGGGACGGCGTGGTGAACCGGACGGGAGGCCGAGCCTCAGCGCTTCGAGAACTGGAAGCGCTTGCGGGCGCCGGGCTGGCCGGCCTTCTTGCGTTCCTTCTCGCGCGGGTCGCGGCGGAGGTGTCCCGCCTTCTTGAGCTTCGCGCGGAGCTCGGCGTTGAGCTTCTGGAGGGCGCGGGCGATGCCGTGCGCGACCGCACCAGCTTGGCCGGCGACGCCGCCGCCGGCGACGTTGGCGGAGACATCGATCTTGTCACGGAGCTCGACGGTCAGCAGCGGCGCGTAGGCCTGCTTGGCGAAGTTCTCGTGGGAGAAGTAATCCTCAAAGGTGCGGCCGTTGACGGTCAACTTGCCGGAGCCCTCGGTGATGCGCACGCGAGCGGTGGAGGTCTTGCGGCGGCCGGTGCCGAGGTGAACGTTGGCGGGAGTGGCGCTCATGGTCGTTTAGCGGACGGAGATCTTCTCGGGGGAGTTGGCCTCGTGGGAATGGGCGGGGCCGGCGAAGACGCGGAGCTTGGTCAGCATGCGGGCCGCGATGCGATTCTTCGGCAGCATGCCCTTCACGGCGTGCTCGATGATGAATTCGGGGTGACGCTCGCGCATCAAGGAGAGCTTGCGGTAGCTCTCTCCGCCGACGAAGCCGGAGAAGAACATATACTCGTTTTGCTCCTCCTTCTTGCCCGTGAGGACGACCTTCTCCGCGTTCACGACCACGACGAAGTCGCCGGTGTCGACACTCGGAGTGTAGGAGGGGCGGTGGCGGCCGCGGATGATGTTGGCGGCCTTCACGGCGAGCCGGCCGAGCGGGACCCCAGAGGCATCAATGAGATACCACTTGGGTTGCACCGTCTCCTTCTTGGCGAGGAACGTCTTCATGCGAAAAGAGGTCAAGGGGTACGGTCCGCCGAAGACGTGTCAACCGAGTTTTCGGCGATTTTCCGAGGAGCGTGTACGAACGTCTTCAGCCGCTGAACCCCTCGGTCACCAGCGCGATCGCGGCCGACTCGGCCGCAAAGGTGAAGGCTCCGGCGCGCGGGGCGAGGACGGTGTCGCCGCGGGCGAGCCGGAGCGGCGGACGCGGGCCGCCGGACCCGGCGGTCGCATCGAGCGAACCACTCACCACGCTCACCAGGCGCGGCTCCTCGTCCGCCCGAAGGTGCAGTCGCTGGCCTGGGTCGAGCACCGCTCTGCGGATGCGGAACTCGGCGCAGTCGGCGATCACCCCGGAAGTCGGAGCCGCCCGCAGCGGCGCGGGCTCAAAGTCATTCCAGTCGATCGAACGCAGCGACTGGGCGAGGTGCATCTGGCGCGGTCGGCCATCGAGCCCGACCCGACCCCAGTCGTACACCCGGTAGGTGGTGTCGGAGTTCTGCTGGATCTCGAGGATGAGGTTGCCGGCGTCGATCGCGTGCACCTGGCCGCTGCGAACCAAGATGGAATCGCCGGCGGCCACGTTGAAGGAATGAACGCACTCCTCCAGGTTGCCCGCACCCGCGGCGGCATCGAAGCGGGCCCGGGTCACCCCCTTGCGCAGACCAACGATGAGCCGGGAACCCGGCGCGGTCTCCGCGATGTACCAATTCTCCGTCTTGGGCTCGCCACGCAGCTCGCCGGCGACGGAGGACGGCGGGTGAACCTGGAGACTGAGGCGTTCGCGGCAATCGAGCCACTTCACGAGGATCGGGAAAGGCCGTTGGGCAGGCCAGGCGGGTCCCATGATCGCCGCGGCGTGCCGCTCCAGGAGCGATCGCAGGGATAGTCCGGCCATGGGGCCTTCCGCCACGACCGATTGCGCTTCGGGACGGTCCACCAGTTCCCAACTTTCACCAATCGGATCGACCGGCGGCAGGCTCCGGCCGAGTGCGGCCTCAAGGGCGCGGCCGCCCCAGACCCGAGTCTGATAGATCGGGGCGAAACGCAGGAGCTCGCGCATGGGCATGGGGATGGGAAGCGGGGGGATTGCGTTTGACCGGCTGGTGCGATGCCGTGGAGTCCCCACCGCCTCCGAGGCCGAAACAAATGCCGAAGACCGAGAGTTCAAATCCAAACCCGGTGCCGTCAGCCCAGGCGCCACGGCATGGCCCCAACTGGATCGTGGCGCTCGCCTGCGCGCTTGTGGGCGCCTACTTGCTCGTGGCCTTGGCCGCCTTCGACCCGGCGCAAAGCCCGGGCGATCACGTGCCGAAGCCGCCAGCGAGCAACCCGGCCGGCTTCATCGGGGCGCTGACGGCAGAAGTGCTGTTCAAGGGGTTCGGCGTAGGAGCGTGGTTCGTGCCGGGATTCCTAGTCTGGATGGCCTTGCTCGCGTTACGCCTTCCTAAGCAAGTCACGCGCGGCCGCGCGATCGCGATGGGGCTCGCGCTGCTGATGTCGACGGCGCTGGCAGCGATGTTCACCGACCGCGACTGGTCGTCCGGATGGTTTCCCCTCGGCCCCGGCGGGATCGTGGGCAAAGGAATCTACCACTATCTGCTCGAGCCGGCTCTCGGCCCCTTCGGTTCGGCGCTTCTACTCGGGGTCACCTATTGCGGCGCACTGATGTTCATTCTGGTCCGGGACGTCAGCGCCGAGATCGAGAAACTGCTGGCCGCCTTCGGAGCCTGGCGCGAAGAGCGCACGCGGCAGCAGGCCGATCGCCGGGAATTCCTGCGTCGGGAACGCGAGCAACAAGCCAAGGCGGCGAGGCTCGCCGCCCCGACGCCCGCGAAGTCCGGTGAGCCCACCCCAGCGGCCCCGACCGCGTCAGCGTCTCCAGTCGCGCTCGCCGACGGGCCTTTCTCGCGCTTTGGTCCGGTATCCAAACCCGAGGACCTGAAGCCCTCGACGTCGACCACCGAGCCGGCCAAGGCCGGCCGCACCAGCACGGCGAAACCGGAGTCGACGCCCCAGAAACCGGCCCCGGAGCCGAAGCCCGAGCCTAAACCGCCCGCACCTCCGCCGAAGGTGAACATCGGCGGGGTAGCCGCCGGCAGCGCGACTGCCACCGATCCCAAAGGGCTCGCGGTCAGCGCCCTTGGCAAGGTAGAGCTCAACATCGTGAAGGCGGAGGAGCCGAAGAAGGCCGCCAAAGTCTCGGTCCCCCAGAGCGACGACTCAAATTACCAGTTCCCGCCGGTGAAGATCCTGCGCGAGCAGGTGCGCGTCTCGATCGCCGGCACCGAGGAGGAGCACCGCCGCAATGCCGAGAACCTGCTGCGCATCCTGAGTGAGTTCGGCGTCGAGGTGACGCTCGGCGAAATCCACGTGGGCCCCGTGATCACGCGCTACGAGGTGGTCCCGGCGGCCGGCGTGCGGGTCGAGAAGATCTCGGGCTTGGACAAGAACATCGCCCTCGGCATGCGCGCCCAGTCGGTGCGTATCCTGGCGCCGATCCCGGGCAAGGCCGCGGTCGGCGTCGAGGTGCCCAACCAGAACCCCACGCCCGTGGGCATGCGCGAACTCATCGAGAGCGAGGATTGGGCCTCCCTGAAGGCCGAAATCCCGATCGCGCTCGGCAAGGATGTCTCCGGCAAGCCGCTCGTGTCCGACCTCTCGAAGATGCCGCACCTGCTCATCGCGGGCGCCACCGGCTCCGGCAAGTCGGTCTGCATCAACTCGATCGTCGCCTCGATCCTCTACTCCAAGAGCCCGCGCGACCTGCGGCTCATCATGGTCGACCCCAAGGTCGTCGAGCTGAAGATCTTCAACTCGCTGCCGCACATGCTCATCCCGGTGGTGACTGAGCCGAAGAAGGTGCCCGCCGCCCTGAAGTGGCTACTCGGCGAGATGGAGCAGCGCTACCAGATCTTCGCCAAGGTCAACGTCCGCAACATCGTCGGGTTCAACAACCGCAAGAAGGGCGGCCGAGCCGACGAGTCACCCGCGCCTGAGGCCCAGCCTACGCTCGAGGGCCTCGACCCGCTCGACGGCGTCGAGATTCCCGACCGCCTGCCGTACATCGTCGCGATCATCGACGAGCTCGCCGACCTCATGATGGTCGCCCCGGCCGAGATCGAGACCAACATCGCCCGCCTCGCGCAGCTCGCCCGCGCCGCCGGCATCCACCTCATCATCGCCACCCAACGTCCTTCGGTGAATGTGATCACCGGCGTCATCAAGGCCAACCTCCCCTCGCGCATCGCGTTCCAAGTCGCCTCACAGGTCGACTCGCGAACGATCCTCGATACCAAGGGCGCCGATACGCTCATCGGCCGCGGCGACATGCTGTTCTCGCCGCCGGGTTCCTCGCGGCTCGTGCGCGCGCAAGGCGCCTTCGTCTCCGACGAGGAAGTGCAGGAGATGGTCGAGTTCCTCAAGCGCAACGGCCCGCCGCAGTACGCCCAGTCCGTGCAGCAGCAGATCGACCGCGCCTCGCGCGAGGAGGAGGACGGTGACGGCGAAGGAGGCGAAGGCGACCTCGGCGAAGACGGCGAGCTGTATGAGGAGGCGCTCGAGGTGCTGAAGGCTACCAAGCGCGCCAGCACCTCGATGATCCAGCGCAAGCTGCGCATCGGCTACAACCGCGCCGCCCGCATCATGGAGATCATGGAGGAGAAAGGCATCGTGGGACCGGAGAACGGCTCCAGCCCGCGCGAGATCCTCGTCGACCTCGACTCCCTCTGAGGCCGCGCCCGCGCCAAGTTCCGCCTTTCCCTTTCCCGACGTAGTCCCTAACCAAACCCCATGCAGACCATCGGCGAACGGCTCGAGGAAGCGCGCAAGAAGCGGGGGCTTTCCCTCCGGGAGGCCGCCGAAGCCACCAAGATCCGCGGCGACTACCTGCAGAAGTTCGAGACCAACCAGTTCGACCTGGGACTCACCGAGCTCTACACCCGCGGCTTCCTGCGGACCTACGCGGCGTTCCTGAAGCTGCCCGCCGACCGGATCCTGCAGGATTACACCTCCATCGCCCGACCGGAATCCCGCCCGCGGGCCAACACCCGGGAAATCTACGGTCGCCTGGAGGTTTCCACCTCGGCGCCGGCGGACGATCCGGCCTCGCCGAACCCGGCCGAGGAAGCGACCCCGGCCGCCCCGCCGGCACGCCCCGGTCCCTCGCGTGCGCGCACCGGCAGCTCCCTGCCGAGCGGTCCCGACCCCGCCGTGATCTTCCGCTACGCGAAATGGGGTGCCGTCGGCGTGGGCGTGATGGTGCTCTTCCTGATCATCAAGTCCTTCATCCCGGCCTCCAAGCCGACCGCCGCCAAGGCCGACGCGCCGGCCGCCGCGACTTCCGCCACCAAGGCGCCCGTGCTGGGGATCGTCGCGGAGAACCCCGTGCAGGTGACCGTCCGCCGGAAGAATCCCGACGAAACCGAAGGGGAGATCCTCTTCACCGGGATGCTCGCCACCGGCGAGTCGAGGACGGTGCCCCGCCCGGGCGCCCTCTTCATCGAGGCCAGCGCCGCGGAGAACCTCGCGATCGAGATCGGCGGCAAGCGCTACAATCTCGGACAACTCCTCGGTAAGGGCTACCAGCGCGGCCAGTTGCCGGCGCCCTGAACGAGAAGGTACGCCCGCTTGCCACACCGGTGGGCCGCGGGCACTTGTCTGGGCCAGGGGTCGAACTTCCATGCCGGAACTCCTCACGCCCATCATCGTCAGCGCCTGCCTCGGCGCGCTCATCGGCCTGATCCGCCAATGGGGCGACCAGCATGAGCAGGAAGCGAAGGATTTCGCCGGGCTCCGCACCCATGCCCTTTGGTCCGTACTTGGCTGCGTCTCCGGCTATGCGGGCGGAAAGCAGGAACCCTACGTCCTGATCGCCGCGATGGTCGGCGTCGCCGCGCACCTCATCTTTCCCGTGCTCGGCCGCCGCGATCGGCAGCCGCCGGGCAGCACGTCGTTCGCGGAGGCGCTCCTCACGTTGCTCTGCGGGGCCTTGGTCGCGTGGGGCGAGACGCGCGCGGCCGTGCTGATCGCCGCGCTCACGATGGTCGTGCTGGGGTCGAAGAAACCCATCCACTCCTGGGCGAGGGAACTCACGACGGCCGACATCCGCGGCACGCTGCAGTTCGTCGCGATCACCGGCGTGATCCTGCCGCTCGTGCCGAACCAGCCGCTCGGCCCGCTGGACGCGTTCAATCCCTATTCCACGTGGCTCATGGTGGTGATCATCTCGGGACTCGGCTTCGCCGGTTACGTGGCGATCCGGGTGCTCGGCACCAGGTCCGGTATCCTGCTCACGGGTATCTTCGGCGGACTAGCCTCGAGCACGGCCTCCACCCTCGCCTTCAGCCGGCGCAGCCGCGAGTCCCCCGCCCTCTCCGAGCACTACGCCCTCGCGGTGGTCGCCGCCTGCACGATCATGCTCCCCCGGGTGCTTCTGGCGGTGGGCATCGTGAACCCGGAGCTGGCGGTCCGCCTCGTCACGCCGTTCGCGATCATGGCGGTGCCCGGACTGGCGTTCGTCACATGGGTCTGGATCCGGCGGAGGCCGGCGCACCGCCCGGGCGACACACCGGCGCTGGGCAACCCGCTCGGCCTGCTGACCGCGATGAAGTTTGCGGCGCTGTACGCGTTGATCGCGTTCCTCGTGCGGGTCTTCCGCGCGCAGGGATGGACCGATGGCCTGCTGCCGCTGAGCTTTGTGTCGGGCCTCACCGATCTCGACGCGATCGCCCTCTCGCTCGCGCGCGAGGGTACCGACGGCCACGCGACGACGGCCGCCCTCGCCGTCACCGTGGCCGCGGTCGCCAACACCCTCCTCAAGGCCGGCCTCGCCGTGGCCTTGGGCTCACCCGGACTCCGTCGGCGCATCGCGGTCGTGCTCGGGGCGACCGCCGCCGCCGGCACGGCCTGGGCGGTCTTCGCCGGCTGAGGCGTCGCAGTCCCCGGACGCGCGCCACCCGCGTCTGACGGGGAAAAGCCGCTTGCGATCGACGCCCCTTAGTGTGCGTTCTCGTCCATGGACGAGCCGAAGACCACCGCGCGAAAACCCGCCTGGCTGCGGGCCCGCCTCCCCGGCGGGCCGGGGTACGTCGCGACGCGGAAGCTGGTCGAGGAGAACCGCCTCCACACCGTCTGCCAGAGCGCCCAGTGCCCCAACCTCGGCGAATGCTGGTCCCGCGGGACGGCGACGCTGATGATCCTCGGCAACATCTGCACGCGCTCGTGCAACTTCTGCGCCATCGCGACGGGCCGCCCCACCGAGCTCGATCTCGGCGAGCCCGCTCGCGTCGCCGAAGCCGTGGCCACGATGAACCTCCGGCACTGCGTGATCACGAGCGTGGCCCGCGACGAGCTGGCCGACGGCGGTGCCTCCGTCTGGGCCGCCACGATCCGCGCGATCCGTCACCGCAACCCCGGTACCGCGATCGAGGTGCTCACCCCGGATTTCAAGGGCAACCTCGCGCACGTCGACGTGGTGCTCGACGCCCGGCCCGACATCTACAACCACAACCTCGAGACCGTGGAGCGGCTGCAGAAGCCCGTCCGCGTGCAGGCCCGCTACGACCGGTCGCGCTCGGTGCTGCGGCACGCGAAGTCGCGCGGCTTCGTGACGAAGACCGGCCTCATGCTCGGCGTGGGCGAGGAGCCTGCCGAGGTGGAACGCACCTTGCGCGACATCGCGGCCGACCGCACCGACATCCTCACCATCGGCCAGTATCTACAGCCCAGCCCGCAGCACCTGCCGGTCTCGCGCTGGGCCACGCCGGAGGAGTTCGCCCACTGGCGTCAGCTCGGGCTGGCGCTGGGCATCGGCGTCGTCGAGAGCGGCCCGCTCGTGCGCTCCAGCTACCATGCCGACGAGCAGTCGGCGCGCTACGCGGGTGAAGGCCGCGGCGGCACGGCGACCGGACTCGCCAGCGCGTAAGACCGCGCATGAAGACCCGCCGCGAGATCGTCGAGAACTGGCTGCCCCGGTACACGGGCGTGCCCCTGAAGGAGTTCGGCGAGTACATCCTGCTCACCAACTTCGACCGCTACGTGAACCTTTTCGCGCAGTGGCACCGGGTGCCGATCCGCGGGCGCGACAAGCCGATGCCGAGCGCGACGGCCGACGACATCACCATCATCAACTTCGGGATGGGCAGCGCGACGGCGGCAACGGTGATGGACCTGCTGAGCGCCGTCCACCCGAAGGCCGTGCTGTTCCTCGGCAAGTGCGGCGGCCTCAAGCACCGCGCAGAGATCGGCGACTTCATCCTGCCCATCGCGGCGATCCGCGGCGAGGGCACGAGCAATGACTACCTGCCGCCCGAGGTGCCAGCCCTGCCCGCCTTCGCCCTGCAGAAGGCCATCTCGACCACGATCCGCGACTTCTCCCGCGATTACTGGACCGGCACCGTCTACACCACGAATCGCCGGGTCTGGGAGCACGACGAAGTCTTCAAGAAGTACCTCAAGAAGATCCGCGCCCTGTGCATCGACATGGAGACCGCCACGATCTTCGTGACCGGCTTCCATAACGAGATCGCCACCGGCGCGCTGCTGCTCGTCTCGGACCAGCCGATGACCCCCGAGGGTATCAAGACCGCGGCCAGCGACCAGCAGGTCGACGAGACCTACGTGACCGACCATCTGAAGATCGGCATCGCCTCCCTGAAGCAGCTCATCAACCGCGGCCTCACGGTGAAGCACCTCAAGTTCTGAGCGGGAGTTGAAAGACCGGATGCGGGGCTCCTCGCGCCGGCCGGAATCGGGCTCGCCTCGCCCCGGTTCCCGCCGCTTGCCTCGCGCCTTTCCGACCATGCCGCGCCGCAGCAACGCTCCCGTTTCCCGCCGCGTGACCCTCGTCGCGATCGCCGGCGGCAGCGGCTCCGGGAAGACTTGGTTCGCGGCCGAGCTGCACCGCCGGCTGCGCGGACGCGCCGCCCGGCTCTCGCTCGACGACTTCTACCGCGATCTTTCCCACCTGCCTCCGCAGCGGCGGGCGCGGACGAACTTCGACTCCCCCGCGGCGATCGACTGGAGGCGCCTTGGCGCCGTGCTGCGGGCGATCGCCCGGGGGGAGGAGCCCGAACTTCCGACATACGATTTCTCGCGCCACACCCGTGCCCCCGCCGTCCGGCGCTGGCGGCGCCGCGCGATCGTGATCGTCGAGGGACTTTGGCCATGGGCGCGCGCCGGGCTGCGCCGGCTCTTCGCCCTACGGCTCTACCGTTCGGCGGAGGCGGACCTGCGCCTCGCGCGCCGGCTGCGGCGCGACGTGCGGGAACGCGGGCGGGAGGCCGCTGACATCCACCGCCAGTGGAACGCGCACGTGGAACCCATGTTCGCGCGTCACGTCGTGCCCCAGCGCCGCCACGCGCACGCGATCCTCGGGGACAGGCTCACCTCGGCCGAGGTCGGCCGCTGGGCGGTTCACATCTCCGGACTGCACGCCGCCACCGGAGACGCCCAAGTGAAAAAGAAAAGGCCGGCCCGGATCGGGCCGGCCTCGGGCGCGCGTGGAAGGCGCGTCAGAGCTTCTTCGTGAGCTGCAGCGAGTAGCTGCGGCCGCGGGCAAGGCCGTTGTAGACCGACGGCTCGTAACCGCGCGAGTCGGCGGAGAGCGGCGGCTCGAGGTTGAAGAGGTTGTTCACACCGAAGCGCAGGCTCGTCTGGTTGAGCCAGCGGTTGCCGCCGGCGAAGCGGTAGGAGACGTGGAGATTGTAGGTGCTGGTCTCCTTGACGATGAACCGGTAGGAATAGGCGCCGTTGTTGAAGACCGGCATGATGTAGCCCGGGTTGCCGAGCGAATCCCAGGTCGCCTTGGTCGTCGTGGCATTCAGGTCGGTGAAACGGCCGATGTAGTACATGCCGAGGCCGGCGCCCCAGCGGTCCTTGCGCCAGGTGAGCGTCGTGGCGCCGCGCCAGAGGGGTGTCGCGCCGCCGACATTCGCGCTGTTGCCGTTGCGGTACTCCGTGCGCGGCGACCCCGGGGCGTTGTAGGCGTGGAAGTCGTTGAGGTAGGTCCAGCTCGTACCGACGTTGAACTGCCCCACGGCGAATTTCGGGAAGCGATAGTTCACGTCGAAATCAAAGCCGTTGGTGAACTGCTCCGACTTGTTGAAGTAGCTGGTGCGGAGGATGTCGATGGAACCTACCACCGCGCGCTGGTTGCCGGGTGCGCGGGTGGCGTTGTAGGCGGCGAAGAAATCGCGGTCCGCCTGCGTGGGGGCAAAGCGCACCACGGACGGGTCTCCCTTGTAGCCCGCGGTGCCGCTGCCGAGGTCGATCTGGCCGATGCCCTTGCCGGCCGCTAGCTCGGCCTGGGTAGCGGCGAGGAGCGCGGCGGTGTCGTCGGCGATCCCACCGCCGGAAGCGATGAGGCTCTTCTGCCGGATCTCGTAATAATCGACGGAGACGGAAAGTCCCTTGATCCCAGGAACGTCGATCACGACGCCGGCCGACTTGCCCGTGGCCACCTCGGGCTGGAGCAGGCGGTTGCCGGAAGCGACACTGCGACGATTGGAGGGGCCGTCGGTGATGAGTCCGGTGACCGGACTACGGTAGGAATCCGTGCTGCCGGTGACCGTGCGGATGAGGGTGCCGGTGAACAGCTGGGCGAGGTTGGGCGCCCGGAAACCCTCGTTGTAGGAACCGCGCACCATGATCCACGAGGCGGGCCTCCAGTTCACGCCGTACTTCGGCTTGGTGGTGTCACCGAAGTCGGTGTAGCTCTCGTAGCGGGCCGAGGCGCTGAGCTCGAGGGACTCAACAAGCGGGAGACGGTTGCCGCGACCCACGAGCGGGACGACAGCCTCGGCGTACAGCGCGGCGACCTGACGGCGGCCATGGGTATCGGAGTTGGGCGAGAATCCGAGGAAGTCATTCGTCGCCGGGTCGAGGCCGGAGTCGGGCGGATTCAGACCGGCGTACGGCGGGCGGTAGTCACTGTAGCCCTCGAAGCGGTACTCGCCGCCGAAGGCGCCGCCGACGGTGTTGCCGCCCCAGAGACGGAACAGGTCGCCGCTCGCGCGGAAATCGCCGCTCAGCAGCCGGGTAATGCCATTGCGGATGAAACTCGAGCGGAAGGTCGTCTGCACGCTCTCTGGATTCACGTAGGGACCGGTGACGACCAGTTGACCGTTCTGCACCGCGAAGGTTCGGGTGAAGGGGTTGAACGCCTTGGTCGGATCGCTCTGGTTGATCGCCGCAACCAGCAGGCTCTTCCGGGTGGGTCCTTCCTCGTTCTCGATCACGCGCGAGACGGACCAGAGGCCGGCCGCCTCCCAGTTCCAAGATCCGGCAAGCTTGCCGCGCAGGCCCGCGACGCCGCGGTAGACCGAGTTGTCGACCCAGTCGGTGCGGGTGGCGAGGTCGGTGAGGCGCTTGTTGGTGATGGACACCGCGGAGGGCGTGCCGGTGAGGCGCAGCGTGCCGTCCGCGTTGGGCGCGCCCGTCGGTGACCAGAAGCGGTTGCCGAACGGGTTCCACGGGTTCGTCACGGGAACGACGATGAAACCGTCGGTGCTCTGCGTGATGCCATCGGGTTCGCGGTAGGTGACGCCCTGGGATTGATAGAGCGAAGCATCGACGAAGGCCGTGATGCGGTCGGAGAGGTCGTACTCGGCCCCCGCGAAGACATTGGTGCGGCGGACCTTGGGCTGGATCACGCGGTAGGCGTTGTTGTTCCAGTAGAAGTCGCGCGTGACGCCGGCGCGGGACGGCGTGGCCGTGCCGAAGACGGCGCCGCCGGAACCGTTGGGCTGGAGGACGAAGAGGCCGGACGTGGCGGCCAGCGAGGCGGGAACCCCGGTCGGGCGGCCGCCGGTGAAACCGGTGACGAAGCCCGTCGGGGCCGTCGCCGTGACGGTTCCGAGCAGGAAGTTGCCGTACTCGGTGGTCGCGGAGCGGGCGTTGAAGGTCGTGGTCGTAGGGAGGTTCCACGGCTCGGGGGCGCGGCTCGAGTTGTCGGCATCCGCGGAGAAGGCGCGGTCGCGGGCGTAGATCGGAGCGCGGCGGTAGAAGTCGGCGGTGACCATCGCGCGTCCCTTGCCCTTGGCGAAACCGAGACCATGCGTAAGCGTCGCGCGGAACTCGTGGCCGTCCTTCTGCTCCGTCTGCGCATAGCGCAGGGAGAGCTCCGTGCCGCGGAAATTCCGCTGCATGACGTAGTTCACGACGCCCGCCACGGCGTCGGTGCCGTAGACGGAGGATGCGCCGTCCCGCAGCACCTCGACGCGCTCGAGCCCGCGGTTCGGGAGCTGATTGATGTTGGTCGAGAGCGTGGGCACGCCGGCCTCGCTCTGGCTGATGGCGTGCGGCACGAGGCGGCGGCCGTTCAGGAGGATGAGGGTGTTGCTGGAGGCGATGCCGCGCAGGGAGACGCTGGCGTTGTCGCCGCGGGCGGTCGCGCCGAGCGTGGCGGTCTCGTTGCCCGGCAGCCCGGTCACCTGCGGCATCGCCGTGATGAGGTCGGAGGGCTGCGAGGCGTCGCGCACCTCGATCGCCGCCGCGTCGATCACCGTGACCGGAAGCACCTTCTCGACCTCGATGCGCTTGATGTTGGAACCGGTGACCGTGAAAGCCTCCAGCTTCACGGTCTCCTCGGCCGCCCGGGGCGGAGTGGGCGCGGTTTGGGCCGGGAGCACGGAGCTCAGGGCCAGGGTCGCGCCGAGGGCACGGCGGAGCATGCGGGTAGGGTTCATGGTGATGTCGATTGGGTGTCGGGTGCGGAAAGGATGGACGCGCAACCGGGCGGAAAAGGTTCACCGACCGAATTGCTGTAACCTGATATTCCTAGGATCTTTCTCCGACGGCGCAACCCGCGCTCCCGCGACCGCGGGGTTATTTCATCGGCTCAACGTGCACCGTAACGTCGCTAATCCGGTGGGCCACCGAGGCCATCAGCGCATCCTTGACGGCATGCGCGATCGCGTGGCCGGCGGTCACCGTGAGATTGCCGTCCACCCGCACCTGGATGTCGACGAGGTGCGTGAGGCCGCTCTTGCGCATCCGTACCTTATCGAGCGCGAGCACCCCGGGCACCGCCAACGCCAGTGCCCGCACCTCGCGCTCGAACCCCGCCGGCACCGCGGCGTCCATCACGTCACCCTGAGCCTTCAACACCATCACCGCGCCATTGAACGCGATCACGATGCAGGCAAACAGCGCAGCCCAATCGTCAGCCACTTCCCACCCGGGTCCTCCCCAAAGCGCCAGCGCGATCCCCACGAAGGCCGCGGCGGACGTCATCGCGTCCGACCAGTGGTGCAGCGCCTCCACCCCAAGCGCGGTGCTTCCGGTCTCCTCGCCGGCCACCCGCATCCGCCGAGAAAACCACAACTTCACGGCCACCACGAGCGCGAGCACGAGCAACGTCCACCAGGCCGGCGCCTGATGCGGCATGATGATCTCGCGCACCGCATGATAACCCACGAGCCCCGCCATGCCGAAGACGAAGGCCGCCACGACCAGCGCCGCGAGCGCCTCAGCCTTGCCGTGCCCATAAGGGTGGTCGGCGTCGGGCGGCCGCGCCGCAACCTTGAACCCCGCCCAGACCAGCAGGGAAGAAACGACGTCGAGCAGCGACTCCGCCGCATCCGCCACCAAGGCGTAGGTGTTGCCGAGGACACCCCCGGCGAACTTCACCACCGCCAGGCCGAGGTTGAGCGCCACCCCGCGCAGCACCAGCCGCGCCCCCGCCTCGGCGTGGCGGCGGACGGCGGTAGCCGGAACGGGGACGTCGGACATGCGCCGAGAAGGCTGACGCCGACCCGTCGGCGTTCAATCCCCGCGTGCGGCGGGGCTCGCCGGCCAGGACGCGGAGCGCGTCGTTGACCACCTCCGCCGCCGGCAACAACGTTTCCCCATGGCCGCGCCAACCGCGATGTCAGCCCAGGACCCCGTGAGACAATTCTCGGTCTTCGCCGAGAACCGTGTCGGGCGTCTCCACGACCTCACGGCGCTGTTCAAGCAGCACAACGTCCACCTCATGGCGCTCACGGTGCTGGACACCACGGACAGCGCGATTGTGCGCATGGTCGTCGACGACCCCGACCAGGCGCGCGAGCTGATGGTGAACAATGACTTTCCCTACACTGAGGGCGAAGTGCTGGCGGTCGAGATCACCGACGAATCGCAGCTGACCGGCGTGCTGGCGGCCCTGTTCGAGGCCGAGATCAACGTCCACTACGTGTACAGCTTCATCAAGCGACCCGAGGGCCGCAGCGCGCTCGCGATCAACGCGGAAGACACCGATGTCGCCGCGCAGTCGCTCTCGCGACGGGGGTTCCGGGTGCTGACGCAGGGCGAGATCTCGCGGTGAACTCGCCGCCCGGCGCGAGCCGGTTCAGCCCTGGACCTCGCCCATCTTCTCGGCGTCGAGCTCGTAGAGGCCGGTCATGTAGCCGTTCTCGAACATGGCCCCGACCTTGAGCTGGCCGTAGAAAGCGACGGGCACGTCCATCATCGGCGCCACGCCCTTTTTCATCTTCACGATGACCCACTCGTTCATGTTGGGCACCGTGCCGAAGCAGCAGGCGAGCGTGTTGCGCATGAGCAGGAACTCGATCACGAGCCCCTTCTCCATCTTCACGGGCACCATGTAGCCGGTGACGACGGCCTTCTTGCCGTTCCAGCCCTTAACGATCGGCGGGATCTGCTCCTCACCCGTCGGGGGCTTCGCATTGGGATCGGCCGCCGGGTCGAAGGGGGGCGGCGTGAAGACATAGGACGCGAGCTGGTCGAAACCGAGCTTCAGGTAGCCGTTGTCGGAGGGCGGCTCCTTCGTGACCGGTGGCGCGGGATAGGGCGCGGGCACGAGCGAAGGATCAGGCGCCGGCTGCGCGGAAAGGGGAGCCGCGGCGATGAGCATCGGAAGGAGCAGGGAGAACACGCGCATGGTGCGGCGGACCGTAGGCGGCGACCCAGAATCGTCAAAAGGGATTTGGTTTCCCAGCCCCTTCCCGCTCAGCCGACCAGCGCCGCGAGCGCGCGGCTCAGGCGGAACGCCTCGCGCACCGCCGCGAAGGCGTCGAGCAGCTCCGCCGGCCCGCCCGGCCGGGGAAACACCACGTCCAGCGCGACTCCCGAGCAGCGCACGACGGCGTCGACGCCATCGACCGTGATCTCGCAGTCGCGGCAATCGGAGGGATAACCGACCCGCAGACCGCCCTCGCCGTCGAGCGCCTCGACCGCGTCGATCACCGCCTCGACGGCGACCCCGCGGGCGAGCTCGAAGCGCAGCTCGGCGAAAGCGCCGGTAAAAACCGAGGTAAATCCCTCCGTGCGGACGAGGTCGGCGTCCTTCAGGTCGCGCAGCGTCGTCGTCACCGAGTAGCGCGCCGGATCGGTCTCCTCGAGGACGTAGGCGATCTCCACGGTGAAATCACGGGCCGTGAGCACGGCCGAAGGGCTCGCGACGGAAAGCGAGATCTCGGCGCGCTTATAGCCGAGGGCGGCGCGCGTGCGCTGAAAGAGATCCTCCGCCTGCTCGGCCAGCTCATCGGCGCAGAGGCGAGCGAGGAAGGCGTTCGCCGCCGCGGTCGCTCCGTCGGGCACCGTGTGCCGCCCCTTGCGAAAGCCGCCGAGCGCCTTCACTTGGCCGCCGCCACGCCCGAGGAAGGCGATCGCAGCGACGACGGAGGAAGGCAGCGGACCGCTCATGCGCGCCGAGCAAAGGCCACGGCCACCGCCGCGCAAGTCCTCGCGATGCCTCGCGCACCACCGCGAAACTGCTCGGGAAATTGCCGGTTGAACGCCCGCCCGCGCCACCTTTGATCTTCCTCCGCCGCGCGAAACCGCGCCGCCGCCCGCCTCTTCTCGCCTTCCCTTCAACGAAACCCGTCATGCCGAATCCCTGGACCGGAAAAGGAAATCCCTACACCCGCGAGGAGGTGCGCGCGCGCCTCCAAGCCACCCTCGACCAGGGCAAGGCGATCATCGCCGCCGGCGCCGGCACCGGCATCAGCGCCAAATTCATCGAGAAGGGCGGCGCCGACCTCATCATCATCTACAACAGCGGCCGCTTTCGCATGATGGGCCACGGCTCCACCGCCGGCATGATGGCCTACGGCGACGCGAACGCGATCGCGATGGAGATCGGCGAATACGAGGTCCTGCCCGTCGTGGAGGAAGTCCCCGTCATCTGCGGCGTCCACGCCACCGACCCCCGCCGCCGCATGTGGCACTGGCTCGGCCAGATTAAGGAGATGGGGTTCTCCGGCGTGAACAACTTCCCCACCCACACCATCGTCGACGGCCATTTCCGCGGCGTGCTCGAGGAGACCGGCATGAGCGTGCGCAAGGAGTACGAGATGGTCGCCCTCGCCCGCCGGATGGACTTGTTCTCGATCGTCTACGTCGGCTCGCCAGAGGAGGCTGCCGAGATGGCCAAGGCTGGCGCCGACGCCATCATCGCCCACGTGGGCACCACCGTCGGCGGCAGCATCGGCGTGCGCAGCGCGGTTGTGAGCTGGGAACACACCCTCAAGGTGACCCAGGACATCATCAACGCCGCCACCCAGGTGCGGAAGGACATCTTCTTCCTCGCCCACGGCGGTCCCATCAACACGCCCGAGGACGCCGACCGCGTGATCCGCGGGACCTCGGCGGTGGGTTTCGTCGGCGCCAGCAGCCTCGAGCGCATGGGCGTCGAGGAGTCGCTCACCGGCCTCACCCGAAAGTTCAAGTCCCTCACCGTGCCGCGCCGCTGAGCGGCGCGCCGCGGCGGCGGGCGGCGACGCCTCCGCGGCACGTTTTCCCTTCCGCCGCGTATCCGCGTCCACCCCCGCCGCGTCTCGCCCCGCCTCCTCATGAACCCCGCCGAACGCCGCTTCGTGCAGATCGCCGACGCCCTGCGCGAGCCCAACGCCTGGACCAACAACGAGTGGCTCTGCCGCCCCGACCTCGTCGCGGCCGAAAAGCTCCTCCTTGTGCGCGCCAACATGGATCCGATGCATTGCCATCCGTTCCACTACCATCCGCACCGCGAGGAGATCATCCATGTCGTGTACGGCCGCGCCGAGCAGTGGGTCGGCACGGAGCGCCGCATCCTCGGTCCCGGCGAGATCGCGCACATCCCGGCCGGCGTCGTGCACGCCACCTACAACCCCCACGCCGAACCACTGGTGTTCCTGGCCATCCTCTCCCCGGCCAAGCTGCCGGCGGGGCAGGCCGAGGTGCCCGACCCGTGCGACGTGTCATCCCAGGAGCCTTGGGCCTCCCTGCGCCGCGGCCAACCCGTCTGCCGCACCCGCGCCTGAAGTTTCTCCCCTCCACCCCCTTTGCGGAAAAACCCTTCAATATGAAACGCCTCCTGCTCCTCACCCTGGCCCTCGTTTCCGCCGCCTTCGCCGCCGAGCCGCCGGTCCGTGTCCTCCTGCGCTCCGGCCCGAAGTCCCACGGCCCCGGCGCCCACGACTATCCGCGCTTCAAGGCCGAGTGGGTCCCGCTCCTCCAAGCCCGCGGCGCCCAGGTCGTCGCCACCGACTCCTTCCCGACGCGCGAGCAGCTCGCACAGGCCGACGTCCTCGTGCTCCACGCCCAGGAGGCGGGCAACATTCCCGCGGCCGAGGACCGCGCCAACCTGATGGAATTCCTCCGCCGCGGCGGTGGCGTGGTCGCCATCCACGCCGGCATGGTCACCCGCGACCCCGAGTGGTTCAAACCGATCATGGGCGGCACCTGGCGGCAGGGCATCACCAAGTGGCTCGAGGCGCCCATGCACCTCTACTTCACGGACCGCGACCATCCCATCAGCGCCGGTGCCTCCAACTGGGCGATGAACGACGAGATCTACTACGACCTCGACCTGCTACCCGAAGCCCGCGTGCTCGCCGCCGCCTACACCCCGAAGGCGATCGACACCGGCGGCCGCGGCAACCGCGAGGCCCAGGCCCGCGCCGCCGAGGCCGTCGCCCTCCGCAAGGGCGTCAACATCTACGACATCCAGCCCCAGATGTGGACCTACGAGCGCACGCTCGAGGGCGCCGCGAAGCCCTACCGCGCCTTCGTGTCCATCCCCGGCCACCTCTACGAGAACTTCAACCGCGTGAACTACCGCGCCATCCTCCTGCGCGGCATCGCGTGGGCCGCCGGTCGCGCGAACGCCGACGTGCTCTGCCGGCCCGAGGAGCTCGGGGACGCCCTGCGCTACCCGGCCGACGGCCCCATCCATCCGTCCAAGGCCGCCGCCAAGATCGAGGTCCACCCCGAGTTCAACTTGTCCCTCGTCGCCGCCGAGCCGCTGGCGAACAAGGTCATGAACATCGACTGGGACGAGCGCGGCCGCCTCTGGGTCGCGGAGACGCCGGAATACCCCAACGGCCGCCGCACGCCCAACGTCGAACCTTGGAAGGACAGCGGCTATCTGCGCGGCGCACGCACGGAGCGCGAGCCAGAGGATCGCATCTCGATCCTCACCGATTCCGACGGCGACGGCGTGATGGATCGCAAGCAGGTGTTCGCCGACAAGCTCGAGCTCGTCACCAGCTTCGTGTTCCACCGCAACGGCGTCATCGCCGCGTGCGCGCCCGACATCTGGTTCCTCGAGGATACCAACGGCGACGGCGTGGCCGACCGCCGCGTGAAGCTCTACACCGGCCTCGGCATCCGCGACACCCACGCGGTCATCAACAACCTCCGCTGGGGGCTCGACGGCTGGATCTACGCGACGCACGGCTACTCCGCCGGCGAGGTGAAGTCGGGCGACGGCTCGCGCACCTTCGGCAACGGCGGCAGCGGCGTGGTGCGCTTCCGGCCCGACGGCTCCGCGTTCGAGCAGTACAGCAGCCGTAACGGTAACACCTGGGGCCTCGAGACCACCTGGGACGGCCAGATCTTCTGGACCCAGCCCACGAGCGGCACGGTGTTTTTCCACAGCCTGCTCCCCGAGAGCGTGCTCGCGAAGGGCAAGGTGGCCGGCACGACTTCTTGGAAGGGAATGATCGTCAACCAGCGCACCTACCCGCTGATGACATGGCCCGAGCAGGCCTACGTGCAGATCGACCAAGTCGGCCGCTTCACCGCCGCGGCCGGCTGCGCGATCTACGAGGGCGGCGCCTGGCCGGAGCGATGGAACTACAGCTATTTCACCGGCGAGCCGACCCTCAACATCGTGCACCATCAGTTCGTGCGCCGCGACGGAGTGAGCTACGACGTCTCCCGCGAGCCCGGTCGCGAGGAGACGGAATTCATGCGTAGCAGCGACCTGTGGTTCCGTCCGATCGAGACCCGCATCGGCCCCGACGGCGCGCTCTACGTGGTCGATTTCTACAATCAGGCGGTGATCCACAACGACACCCGCGGACCGGTCCACGGCCCGGCCAACGCCGCCGTCCGTCCCGACCGCGACCACTACTTCTCCCGCATCTGGCGCGTGCAGCACAAGGAGGCGCGCAGGCTCGCGGTGCCCACGCTCGCCAAGGGCGACCTCGCCGGGCTCGTCCGCACGATCGAGACCAGCCCCAACGCCCACGTGCGAAAGACGGCCTGGCGCCTCGTCATGGAGAACCATGGTGAGGCCGGCGCGAAGGCCCTCGCCTCCCTCAAACGTCCCACGGTCGGCAGCATCCCCGAGCAGCGTTACGCCGCCGCCAACGCCGCTGCGACCCCCGCCCAGCGCCAGGCCGTCCTCGCGGAATACGCCGCCGCCGGAGACGACTGGACGCGCTCCGCGCTCATCGCCGCCGCCTCCGCCCAGGCGCCCGACTACCTCGCGCTCGCGCTGAACGCACCCAACTCCGCCGCGCTCGCGTCGTTCGTCGCCGCCCTCGCGCCATCGGTCCCGGCCGACCGCGCCCCCGCCCTCGTTCAGGCCGCAGCCAACGCCCCGGCGGCCGCGGCTCCCGTCAAGGTCGCCCTGCTCCGCGGCCTCGCCTCACAGGAGGCCGTGCCCGCCGTCGTCGACGCCGCCACCTCCCGGCTGCTCCAGCGCCTGCTGGCCGACTCCGCCACCGTGGCCGCCGCCCTGCAGCTCGTCGCCAAATGGGATCGCACCGGCCAACTCGCGGCCGCGGCCGAACCGGTCGTTCGCCAGATGCAGCGCGACCTCGTTGACCGCGCCCAGCCCGACGCTCGCCGCGCCGAGCTCGCCGCCAGCCTGCTCAGCCTCACGTCATCGCGCCAGCCGGCGCTTGCCGCCGTCGCCGACCTGCTGCGCGAGCCGGGCACCTCCCCCGCCCTGCGCAGCGCCCTCACCGCCGCACTCGGCGCCGCGCCCGGCAAGGACGCCGACGCGGTCCTCGTGGCCGCCTTCAAGGCCACCCAGTCCCCGACGGTGTTCGAGCAGATCATCCGTCGCCCGGAGGCCTCCCACGCTTTGCTCGAGGCGCTGCGTAGCGGAAATCTGACAACGAAGGAAGTCGGCCCCGGCAACCTCGCCCGCCTGCGCACCCATCCAAACCGCGGTGTCGCCAACGCAGCCACCAACGTGCTCGAGAAGCTCAGTCCAGAGGCCGGACATAAGGACGACCTCATCGCGAAGCTGATGCCCGAGGTGACGAAGGCCGGCAACGTGGCTAACGGACGCATGGTCTTCACAGCCGCCTGCGCCATCTGCCACAAGTACGGCGACATCGGCCTCCGCGACGTCGGCCCGCCCCTCGCCGGCATCGGCTCCAAGGGAGCCCTCGAACTGCTCACCCACATCGTCGATCCTAACCGCCAGGTTGAACCCAACTACTGGCAGTGGAACCTCACCACCAAGAAGGGCGAAACGCTCGTCGGCGTCATCGTCAACGAGAACGCCAACACGGTCACCCTCCGCAACCAAGGCGGCGACACCGAGGTGCGCCGTGAGGACATCACCAACCGCGAAAACACCCGCCGCTCGCTGATGCCCGAGGGCCTCGAGGGCCTCGGCGCCGAGGGCCTCCGCGACATCATCGCGTTCCTGTCTTCGACCAGCACGTCCGGCGGCGGGACATCCGCCCCTGCCCCCGCGAAGAAAGCAGGCAAGGGCAAGGCCGCCGCAAAGGCAGGCGCCGTCCAGCAGACCGCTGCGGCCGTCGCGACCGCCGCTCCGGCGAACGCGGGCCCCAAGGAAGGTGGTAAGAACGATCGCCCGCTTCCGCCCGTGGAGAAGGTGCAATGGGAAGCCGGCAAGACGCGCGTGCTCCTCATCGGCGGAGGCAGCTCGCACAAGTTCACGGAATTCTTCGGCGGGACCGACTCCGCCACCCTGCGCGCCGCCGGCTTCAGCGTCCACTACACCGAGGACCGCGACCAAGCCGCCGCAACCCTGCCCGAGGCCGATGTCGCCGTGGTCAGCGTGAACCGGATGTTCTTCGACACCCCGGCGTACCGGAAGGCGCTCCTAGGCTTTGCAGCCGCCGGAAAGGGCGTCGTCATGCTCCACCCGGGCACGTGGTACGCCTACCCGAACTGGCCCGAGCTCAACGCTCGCCTTGTCGGCGGCGGCTCGCGCGGCCACGACAAGCTCGGGCCCTACGTGGTGCACGCGGTCAAGCCCGACCACCCGGTGATGCGCGGCGTGCCCGCCCGCTTCGAGGTGGTCGACGAGCTCTACTACGTGAACGCGGAGCCCGAGAAGATCCCCGCCGGGACCGCCGCGATCGAGGTGCTGGCCGAAAGCTCGCCGAGCCTGAAGTTCTCGAAACCGCATCCGGTGGCGTGGATCACCCGCCACGAGCAGGCCCGCGTCGTCGGCCTCACCCTCGGCCACGACGAGCGCACCCACGACCACCCGGCCTTCAAGGCCCTGCTCGTGAACGCCGTGAAGTGGGTCGGAGGGAAGTAAGTCGCCCAACGATCGAACAGGCAGGAGCGGCCCACGGTCGGCCCCCAGCTTGACGGCAAGCTGGTTTGCTGGTTTTCTGGCTTCATGAAGACCACGCTCGACCTGCCCGATGACCTCGTGCGGGAGCTCAAGCTCCGAAGCGTGCACGATCGACTGAAGCTCAAGGACGTCGCCGCAAGTGCGCTGCGGCGCGGCTTGGGCCTCGAAAGCTCCGCCGTCGCCAAACCCGAGCAATTGCCCAAGGGCCTCGGGGTCAGCCCGCAGGGCTTCCCAGTGTTCAACTGCCGCCCCGGCACCCCGGGGAAGAAGATGAGCGCCCGGGAAATCGTCGCCCTAGAACAGGAAATCATCGCCGAAGAGGATCTGAACCGTGGCGGGCTCGCTCATTGACTCCAACGTCTGGGTCGCGGCGACCTTTTCCACCCACGAGTTCCACGCGACCAGTCTCGCGAGTC
>JACCDP011066121.1_pt1 | contig 28987 bp, 18 predicted proteins | sample 7445841 | NCBI WGS metagenome assembly JACCDP01 (sample SAMN15323441, study PRJNA562643) | freshwater metagenome | isolation source: river surface water | place: USA:Blue River Watershed | collected 2017-08-17 | reverse complement strand
GCCCGGTACGGGCTCCTGACCACCGGAGAGACCAACCTCGCCGTAGAGGGTAGGCTCCATGACGGTAGCGCGGATCCCGGCGTAACCAGATTCGTTGGCCACAAGACCGACGAGACTGGCACCAGTACCACCCAGCATCTTCAACTGAGTCTGATCCAGAACGGCCTGACCATCGGTGGCCTGACCCGGAAGAAGACGATTGGTGAGGATGAGACGATCGTAGATCTTCTGACCAGTGACTGCGCCAGAGAACTGGAAGGCCCTAGCGACAGCAAGGTTGGAAACCTTAGCCTGGCCCCCGCCAGCCGTGTCGATGTCGAACCCAGCCAAGACCGCAAAGTCGTCAGCAGGGGAGACGTTCTCCACAACTTCGAGAGTGCCGCCATCGGTGTCATCGGGGTGACCACCCAGAGTGAACACCACCCGACCACTGGAATCGACGGAGACTTCGATCTCCAATTGGGCGGAATCGGTGGTGGGGTCGTTGAAGCCAGCGGCGATTATGCCAGCGTTCACCGCGTTCTGAACTGCAGTCGCCAGAGCGGCAGCAGAGGAGTAAGAGGCGGCTACGATAGACGCGCTGATAGCAGTCACGCCCGTCACGTTCCCAGAGTAAGAGAAGTCAATGCTGGCGAAACCATTGGTGAGGTCAGCCCCACCGAGGAAACGCGTGACACCCTTCATCTGGGGACGAGTGCTGGGATTGTAGATGTAATAATCCGCACCCGCGCCCGGAATACCAGAGAAGTTAGAAGACACAGTGACGGTCTTCGTGGTTCCATTGTAGGCGGAGACGGTTCTCTTATCACCAGCGGCAGGGCCAGAGGTGACCTTGATCTCCCAGTCGACGTAGTAGTCATCCTGATCAGACGCCGAGGAGTCTAGAACCAGAGTGTTCAGGGCAACACCAGCCTGGGATGAGGAGAACTCACCAGAGGCTGCACGGTTGATGGCTTCCACGAAGTTGGAGACGTCCTGGGTAGGACCGGAGTTCACCACGGCCTGAACCAGAATCCCATCCACCTGCATGTCCACAGTGTTGTTGGCACTGGTGATCTCGAAGGTGGTGTAACCGGAGGTGGCGTCGTAGGAGACCTCGTTGCTGACCAAGGTGGCTAGGAAACCAGTACCATTACCAGTCGGGTCGGAGAGGTCGATGCTGGTGGCACCAGTGTTGTCCACGTTGATGTCCAACGTGTCGCTGGAACCTGCGATAGCATAGTAGGGTCCGCTGGAGGGGACCGCGTACTTGGCTAGGGTCGCATCCTGGGATGCGAACGTGACCGTGACATCCTCCTCGACTGCACCGACGAACTCACTGGTGGCGAACGGAGCCTCAAAGCGCACGTCCGGGGTGCGCTCAGAGCCACTGGGGAACTCGACAGTCACAGTGGCAAGAAGAGCGGACTTAGACTTGAACTTCGGGGTCAGGAGAGTGTTACCACCGGAATCAGTGATGGTGTAGGTACCAACACCGGAGGCACCAGCGGTTACGCACTCGACCGAATAGGTCTGATCCACTAGGTTGTTGTAATAGAACGTGGCGTACACCGTCGCACCAACCGGGACGGGCTGAGCGAGGGTGATGGTGCTGGTGGAAGAGTCCACCTTGGTGACCTCGACACGACCACGATCCAGAGCGTCCTCGACGGAGTAACCCCAGTAGGCGTAAACCAGATCCGGACGATCGGTGGGGAGGTCGATACGACCATTAGAGACCGCAGCGAAGGTGGAAGCACCGAGTGGGGTGTCGCGACCGTTTCCAGTGGTGGGCTGGAGGGGCAACTGGAACTGCTTACGAGTGTCAACGGCGGGAGAGACGCTCGTGTTGACTACCGGGGTGCAAGAGGCGAGGTACTGGCGATTGTCCACGAGAGTGGCACTGACCTGAACCTCATCGAAGTAAGTACCACCGGAGGTGTAGTCCCCGGCCCCTACTATGACCGCAGTACCCCATACGATCTTGTTGTCCTGGAGTACGAAGTCAGCCTCGTTGATGTAATCAGTGCGATCCGGCGTGAGACCGCAACGGGTGATGCTGGTGACCCCACGGTGCTGGAGGTTGTCGAAGGTGTCCTGCCAACTGTTGAAGTAGTAACGAACCGTCACTACTGCACCAACCTCCGGGGCGAACGGGAGGGTGACGGCACCACTCTGACCGTCCACTGCCGTGGGGATGACCTGCACGTTGTTCACCAAAACGGTGACATCGGCGGGATCGGTGGTGGTGATACCACCGTTGCTACCATCCACTATGGGACGCTGGAAGGTGTAGAACACCTTGTTGCGAGCGGTGGAGGAGCCAGAGGTGAAACCGAGAGTGGAGTTCGCGGTTCCGCTGCCTACCGTTATGTCACGGTCAGCGGTCAGCATTACCACAGTCTGACCGAAGTTATTAGTAGCGGTGGAGGCAGACAGGGAAGTACCAGAAGCGGCACTATTGATAAAAGCAGCCACCTGAGCCGCAGTCCAGCCTCCAGCCGGGGAAGCGGAGATAACCGCGGAGACGGTGTCCTCGCTGTCAACAACGAAAGAGAGGGTGTCGTTGACACCAGTGGTTATGGAGTAACTCTGGCCTATGGCACCGTACACCACCGGGGAGGAGGGAGTGACCTGATCACTCACCACGTCAGTGATCTGGGTGTCGGTACGCTTGAAGTAATAAGTGACTCTTACCTCATCGGTCGCAGCCGGGGAAACGGAAAGAGTCAGGATACCCTTCGCGCCATTGATGCCTAGGACCACCACGGGGTCACCGTTGACGGTGACGTTCACGGAGGCGGAGTCGGTGGCGACGGTGCCCGTACCGTTGCCATTCACGATGGGGTAATGACGGACCTGAACTCGGTTCAGAGAGCCATTAAAGGACCCGAGGGTGACGGCACCAGCGTTGGAGATGCTAACCACGGCACGCCCAGTCTCGTCCTCCTGCACCAGTCTCTGGTCTACGTTGGAAGAGGACCCACGCACGATCTCAAGAGAATCCTGAGAGAGAATCTCAGACCCAGTGCCCATGAGGAGGGGGAGACGCACCGAGGTGGCGAGACCCTGAGTCGGGTTCTCGAAGAGGGTGCGAGTGTAAACACCGGGAGGGGCGTAGATAGACCCTGGGAAAGCCATGGGGGACCTCTTGTAGACTGTCTCGGAAGACGAGATGGTGCAAGCGAGAGTGTGTTTTACACGACCTAGGTCGGTAACCCTACCGCAGTCTATAAGAGGTCTAACGGGAAACGGAGAGGACTATTCAGGATTAGGCTTTTTAACCTTGTTGGCCTGTAGGTTAGCCTCGTTCACGGCCCTAGCAATTTCCCTGCGTTGATTGATAGTCTGCCTTTCAGTCTCGTTCATGACCTTGTAGCCCTCATCCTCCCGCTGCTTGATGAGATGCTGACTATTAACATCCATGCCCTTTCTGCGATGTTCATTCAGCAATTTAGTTTTGTTAGCCTGATTTTCGTTGATCTTCTCCCACTTTTTCTCGGCATCCCTACCTATGGTCTTGTCGAAATTCCAGTCATCACTGGTACCAGTGCTGGAGGGTAGGGGTCCCCGGATCTGGCTGGTGGGATGGGAGAACTTGAAATTAGGGGCGGAGACCTGTCTGTAACCCTCCCCTCCACATTCTGGGCAGGGGCAGGTAGGCTCCTCACCCATCCTACGAAAAAGTTGCTCGAATCTCATACCACAGGATTGACAGGTAAACTCGTATATGGGCAACCTACACCTCTATAGAAGAAACTGGACAGAGACGTCCTCTCCAGAGACTACTCGCGGAACCTGGGTTCCAAGCCTATCCACGGTCACGGAGTAAGACTGCCCAGTAACCGTGTAGGGCATTCTTCTAGACACCTGTAGTATACTGGGGGAGAGCCTCACGGTGTTCCCGCTTATCCCGACTGTACCCATCCTACCACCGTTAGATCCCAGCACCGTGTCCAGTCTGTAAGTCCCGGCATTAGGTCCAGATGCAATATAAAGAAGGGTGTCTATGGGCATAGACCCCCAGTCCTGGGTGTTGTCTAAAACAGTGTCTGAGTCTAAAGCATAGAGATTACCAGACCCACCTGAGGAAGTGGTATAAGGACGGGGTGTGGAATCCGGACCGTATAAGAGGGACTTTTTACCCAGAACCGTATACTGGCCGGAATTCGGACCGCTGCCTATGGTCAGGGTGGCTCCCCTCCTGATACTCTCGAAAGATAGGGAGGGGTCGGAGAAAAGACTCCTGTTGGAGAGGGTGACACCACCAGAACCCTCTATACTCTTAGCACCTAGGCACCACTTCCTGAGATCGTCATAATAATAGGAGTCCAAGTCTAGGGAGAGACCACCCTCGTCGTCCATCACGGTGTCGAAGGCGTCCCTGAAGAGATAGGAATACTGATAGAGAACGTGGGCTGGCTTCAGAACAGACAACACCAAAGCGGCATTTCGCTGGAGGACGAAAGGGTCTACAGGGAAGCCTTCAATGGCGATATCGAGTATGAATTGGTCGTCTATGGTGTAATTACCATTAGGATCTCTGGGGGGAGACTCAAGGTACCTCTCAGTTATGGTGGCCACGATGGAGGGGTCTATAGCCTCCAACCCGCCCTCCATGGCGGACTTCGTGGCTCCCTGCAACATTAGAAGAGTCATCTTGTGCAGGAAAGCCCTGTAGGCTTTGTCCCCGTTTATATCGGGTATACCAGATCTATCGGTGGCTCCGGGAAAAACAAGGGATCCCAGTACCTGCCATAAGAAATCGGTACGAGTGAAGTCCCAGTTAGAATCCTTGTAGACTTCAGTGCCGGACATCTGGATATCCGCCAGTTGCTCCGCCATGGCCTGGAATTGGAGGCTATACCAAGGACCGTTGGTCTGGGCGACGTAATTGCTGGGCAGGACTGACCTGAAGGTAGCCATTATCCTCTGGACGAGGTCCTGTCTATTATTCAGGTAGTCCTGCCCAGAGACCGGATTTGGGGCGGGATTCTGGGAGAGTGCGAATGGGGCAGCACTCTGCCCCTGCCCGAACACGTCATTATCATGGGCCATGCCTAGACTACCTCTATCGGATGTGGACCCGATAGACTACCTAACCGTCACCCCTTCATGAAAGATGCGGCGGCGTTCCAGCCCTTGGCAGTAAGGGTCTTGGGTTCCCTCTTAGTGATCCAACCCTTCTCGGAGGCGTAGGCTAGAAACTTCGTGTGGTTGTGGTCTACTACGGGTATGAAACCGTATACTATAGCGTGTTCAGCCCACCCCACCAAAAGTTTACGGACGAATTGGTCCACGAATACGGTCTCGGCGGCATTCCACTTCGGGGAGTCACTCATACTTGTTATCCTTATTAGACCTTATCACCATTATAGAGAAAGTAGCCAGAACCGCGATGCAAACCCCCAAGTGCAGGGGAGCCATGAGCACCCTCTTCAGGTTCGATCTTACCTTCATTTAACCTCTTTGGCTCTGTAATCCGCCTCAGGAAGGGTAACCACCCGGAGACGAGGAGAAGATTCCATGTAGTAGGGGCAATCTCCTTCCTCATTCGGACGATAGAAGGAGAAACTCTGCATGTCTCCCCATACACATATGTACCTATAGCAGGACTGCCTATCCTGGCAGTTGAAATTCCCGCAGGCTGAGATGTCTGCCATATCACTCCGGATTCTAGAAGTTAGGAGTACACTCCCGAGGAGTAAGATTTACTCTTCCTTCCTCTCGGCGGCATACTTTACACCCATTATAGTACCTATGATGCTGAAACTGTTCGTCAGGAGAATGCCTAGCATGTTGCTCCAAGTATTCCCAAGTAGAGCAACACTCGCCTCGTCTCCGGTGTGATCGACCAGAAAAAGGGAAAAGGCGTACATGAGTGTGGTGGTAACCCCAACTCCGGATATCACCCACAGGGCCACTCTAACTATGTTCCCCATGAGTTGGAACTGGACCTTTTTCTGGATCAGGTCTAGGTCCTTCTCTACCTCCCCCTTAGCCTTCTCGACCTCCGACTTAGCCTCCTCCGCTTGAACGCGGGCAGAGGCTTCCAACTGGTGAGCCTCCTCAGCCTTAGTCAGGGCCACCTTAAGGTCCTCCTGGGATTTCTCCAATTCGGACTTGGCCTCCAGAAGTTCTTCATTCCTGAGTTGGACCTGTTTCATAACCTCTAAACGTTTAGTTCTCTTCTCACGATCGGAATTTATGGCCGTCCTGAGGTACTCGGCATATTCCGGATTGGAACTGGGTTCCAAAAGTTTCAGAATGTTCCCTTCGAGCAGCACTCCCTCCTTACGATAAACCGCTAGGAGGGAGTCCCAAAGTGGGTCAGGGAGTTTTATCTGGTTCAAGAGTAGACCTTGAACCCTATGGAGTGGGTCCTGAAAGCGGGGTAATCCTGTCTAAACTCTTCCAGTCTAGGTTCTATGTCATCCGATTTCACCAGCCAGAACTGGGCACCCACAGATTCGGCCTTGGCTATTTCCATTTTGTCGGAGGAGGAGGATATTATCCCTACCACCACTCCGTTCCCATATACCTCATTGATTCTTCTGATGAGTTCGATACCATCGAAACTTGATCCTAGGATGTTTAGGTCGACGAAAACGCACTCTGGTTTCCCGTTGGGGTCCTTGGACCACTCCGCAAATAGTGTCTCAGCCCTCTCGGCAGAACTTATAGATCTGAGATTGAGTGCTATGTCGAGGATCGAACACGCGTCCTCAAAAACCCAGTGGAAAAGTGTCTCGTCGTCCACCAACAAAATAGAACGAATAGGATTCATCTGACCCTCACCCTGATGTCTGTGCCCCCCTCCTCACCCCTCTTACAGGTGACGGAGAAGCCGTGTTCTTGTAGAATAGCGATGCAAATGTTCAGACCGAGGCCAGTACCCTTTTCCTTCTGACCACCCTTACGGGTGTAGGCTTTGGAGTATAATTCGAATTCCTCCTGGGACATACCCCGACCGTTATCCTTGATGGACAGGGTGTGATCATCGAACATTGAGATGACCACTAATTTGGTGTCAGAGTCGTTATAAGTAAGACCGTTGCGGATCAGATTGTCTATAGCCGTGCAAAATAGAGGTGAATTGATCTCCACAGTCGGGAGGAAATCGATCACCACCTGATCCCTATAGGAGGTAGTAGACAGGTAGTCTACCAAGGAGTCCCTGAGATTGCACGGACGTTTCGTTATCTGGTTTCCATCCTTGACGAGATTGGTGAACTCAGTGACTCCCTGATAGACCTTCTGGGTGTGAGCCAGACCATCCTTCAGCATATTGAGGGGAGCCTCCAAGGCGAGTTCCCTAATCACGTCTGGACGCTTTTCTAGTCGCCTTTCTATGGACTTCACGGCTCTAGGGATATAAGTGTTAATCCCGGAATGCATGTCATGCCTAAGTATCTTGGCAGCATGCTCCAGATAGGTGTTCTTGTTCTGGATCTGCATTAGAGAATCGTGGTGATCCCGATCCTGGATCCTCAGGTATTCTAGTACGTATACGAGTTTGAGGGGTAGAACCACCCCGATAAGTATGAGGTTAAATAACTCCAGATTTGAGGTGTGGTGGATAATAGAGGACACGTCCATTATGTTGACAACAAAGAACGCCAACAGCATGGACCAAGACAGGACCAGACAGGTCTGACTCAGAAGGGTAAACCTGTGAAAGATCATTCCATCTCCACCATATGAACCGAGATAGATACTCTGACCTCCTCCCCGATGGTCTTGTTTCCTATACTGTGGTAGGTCTGGCAGAGTGAGTCATAAGACTGACACACCAGACCGTATTCGGACCTCCTGATGGTTCCGGTGATGTCGAAGTTATAAGTCGATCTACCATCAGCGTTGATGTCTGACCCGTTGAAGACACAGAAGAGTTCTAGTGGCTTGGTGACACCGCGTATGGTCATCAGACCATACAAGTTGTAGTTGCTACCCCGAGTCTTCTTGATGCCAGTAGATACGAAGGTCATACTGGGATAACGTTCGGAATCGAAGAAATCTGCACTCAGTAGGTGGGTGTCCCTCTCAGCCACACCCGTGTTGATACTGGATACGTCACAGGTAAACTGTATGAGAGAATCAGAGAAGTCATTCTCGGAGAAGCGCATAGTGGAGTCGAACACACCGAAACGCCCGTTCACCGTGCTTATAACGAGGTGCTTGATCTTGAATTCGACCTCGCTGAGGTTTGGGTCCGCTCTTAGCAGCAAAGTTCGGTCTCCTACGTCACCTTGAATGGTTCGATGGGATAATTCTCCTAACGTGCTGGAGAACGCGATAACCGATTTATCAGGCACTACGAGTCGAATTTCTGACTGGAGAAACGGGACATGGATCCGAAAGACGCCGGAATAATGAGGGTAGCACTCCAGAATGTGCCAGAGGGTCGTCGGAGCGAAGTCACCAGACGAATAATGGCTAGCCCCAAGGACGATGTTGAATACTCCTTCGTCATGTTTAAGCCCCTCGCCTTAGCGAAGCACATGCAAGAGGGAATGAAGCGGGATTTGATGAAAGCGGTAGAGGGGCTTCAGTTCGAGGAGTGCAAGAAGATCAGAGTAACCTCCTCTCTGATTGAAAAGCATTACCACGAGCATTCCAGCAAACCTTTCTTCAGCAGTCTAGTGGACTACTACGACGGCAAATCGGTAGAAGCCTGCAGAGTTTCGGGACCCCGAGGCACAATCCTTAAGATTAGAAGGAAAATGGGTCCATCCGATCCCATATCATGCTCAGTGGATCAGATCAGAGCACAGGCAAAACCCTACGCCGAGACCGGGGAGACGTGCGGTGTAGACAATCTTATCCACGCTTCGGACTCACCAGCGGCGGCAGTGAGAGAACTGAAGATTTGGGGACTGGAGCCTGAGAACCTCAGGATGGCCAAACCCGTGATAGCCAGTAAGGAAGTGAAGGCAATAGCCAATATGGCTGCTTGGGCGGAATGGGTGTCTATGGATAAGAACACCCCCGAAGAAGTCCTTGAAAATGCGGCTTATGGAGTTGGATCGACCATTTCGTTCTACGCCAAGCAGATTTTCCCTGACATAGTAAGGTTCGAGATTAAACCCGGATCCGCCAAGGACGTGAGGGTAATCTGGTTCCTACCCGATGAGGCCAACGTGTTCCCGGTGTGCATAAAGGCAGGTATGCCGATGGTGTGGGTGGCCAAAAATGGCGGAGGGTCGATGGGTAGGCTCCTAGGGAGAACCCCTAAGGAAGCGGCAGAAGCCCTCACCAAGGTTTACGAAGAGCCTTAGGAACTACCGGGAAAGTACAGATTCCACGATAGAACTGGCCTTTCGAACATACCAAGACGGATCGCAGAGTTCCTCGCAGAATTCTGCTCCGAGCACACTTATAATATCCGGGTTCCCCAGTGTGGCCTCCCTAAAGGAGGTCCCACCACTCAGGGAGGCCATAGCGGAGGATTGTACCATGGTGTACGCCACATCACGGTCCACGCCACGATTGACTAATTCCAGAAGGAATCTCTGGGCCTGATAACCACCATTGGTAAGTTCTAGGTTCCTAGCCATGGCAACCTCGTCTACTGACAGGGACCGGATGGTGTCCGCCATTCTGAGCACCATGAAGTGCATGACCTGTGTGGCGTCCGGGGCTATGACCCTCTCAACACTGGAATGGCTGATGTCGCGTTCGTGCCATAAGACTACGTTGTCCAGTGCAGACTCTGCATACCCCCTAACCAGTCTGGCTAATCCGGTGATATTCTCACTAGCAATAGGGTTTTTCTTATGGGGCATGGCCGAACTTCCCTTCTGTCCCTTGGAGAAGGATTCCTGGACCTCCCCCACTTCGGATCGGTGAAGGTGCCTAATTTCTACCGCGAGTTGCTCTATGACTGTAGCCAGTAGGGCCAGAGTCTGGAAGTAATGGGCGTGGAAGTCCCTTTGTATCACCTGCGTAGAAATGGGTGAGGGGGAGAGTCCAAGATGGTCGCATACGTAGTGCTCTACGTCCTGGGGAAAATGAGAGAAGGTCCCCACGGCACCACTGACCTTCCCGACAGAGATCTCGGAAACCGCACCAGAGAATCTGTCCTTACATCTGCGGATGTTGCTGAAGTGGACTGCCATCTTGAAACCGAAGGTAGTAGGCTCGGCGTGCATACCATGGGATCTACCCATGCAGACCGTGTTAGCATGGATTCTGCACACACCCCCCAAGGTTTCCAGAAGACACTGAGTGGCATCCAGTATAAGTCGACCTGCGTTGACGAGTTGGATCGAAAAGACCGTATCCACCACGTCAGAACTGGTCATGCCCTTGTGGAGGTACTTCGCCTCCTCCCCGATCACCTCCCTGAGATAGGTGAGGAAGGCTATCACGTCGTGCTTCACTTTCGATTCGATCTCGGAGATACGGACCTCGTCAAAGGTGTGGTTCTCCCCGATAGAGTCCCTACACTTTCTGGCTGTCCCAATGGGTACGTCCCCGTATACCTCCATGGCTTCACATGCCAGAAGTTCCATCTCAAGCATGTGACGGAATCTGGTCTGTGAGTCCCAGACTCTATCCATGGTAGGAGTGGTGTATCGGCTGATCATGGAGAAACCCCGTCTTTGGGATAAAGGATACCCGGTCCGTAGTACAAACCCACCCGTGCGGTAGGTTTCTTATCGGTCTGAAATCCGAGAGAGCACGAGGAGTGCAAGCCGTGGATCCGAAGAACGTAGTAGCCCGATGGCTTCTTGCCGATCTGAACCCACCCCTTGGATATCCGGGTGGGTCTTGCCACTTTCAGGAAAGAATCAGGAAAGAGGTAAGGGATCCTAGAATGCAGAATCTCCTGATAGAAAAGCATCAGGATTCTGATAAGTTGTCTCCGAGGGAAGAAGAACTCGTATACGATGACAGGCAGAATGAGGGGGACGTTCCGGGAACTGGAATTAAGAAACTCGTGATATCTGCCCACGCCCAGCACCGAATGGACGTAAGGGGTGTAACGGTACCTCAGTTGAAGAAAGCCCTCAGGGAATTTTGGGACCTTTGGCAGATCGCGAAGAATCAGGTTCCCCCAGGTGCCGAAGATGTTTACACCAGAAAGATCAAGTCTAGGGACATAAGATGGGCACATCCAGACATGGGTATGGAGATCTACATGACCGTCTTGAATTACAAAGAGGCGGACAAGGCGAAGAAGATAAAAGCAGAATTAGAGATAAGAGTAGACACCCTGTTTTGGAGCACTGGAGGGGAAATCCCACCAGTGCCAGAGAAAGAATGCGAGCCTTGGGAAGGGTGGTCCAAGGAGTACCCGGAGCACGGATTTGAGAGAAACTTTCCAAAGATCGTGGCGGCTAGGTGGCTGTCCAAGGTGGCAGACACCAGCCCTCCTCTGGGCGTTCCGGGTGGCCCGTGCCAAGTTATGCAGAGGATATACGACGAAATAAGCGACGAGACGCTCAGGGATGAGATGGTGGATATGGTGGAGATGGGTAAGCCTATCCCCAATGACCAAGCCTCCAAGATTTACGATGTGGAAGTAGAGGACGGTCCTTCAAAATTAATACAGAAGATTAGACTGACCGCCCACTCTCAGTACAGGATGGACCTCAGAGGTATTACTATAGAAGACCTGAAGAAGTACATGGTGGCCTTCAATAAGGCGTTCTTCGATGGGAAGTCAACTCAGTCCATAGATTACAAAATATGGTCAGAGGCCATGGCTTGGGGGGAGGCTATAAAGTGGACCGCCAAGAAGATGTCAGATCTGACGGTGGTGTTTCAGGTAAAGGAAGGAGTGGCCAGTGTGATCACCGCCTACTTTAAGGTGGACGACAGGCCCAAGGCGGTCTCCGAGGAATCGTGTGGGTTCCCGTCTGCTGGGAGGGTGGCGGAACTCAAGATGGGTCCCGAGCCAGGTGTACAGACTTTCGTCACTGACAAGTCCCAGGACAATCTCCCCACCTACATAGATCGGGAGCAGGAAGTGAATCTGCCTCTCCCCGGATCAGCGACTCCGGGTGGAGCGGGAAGAGACATACCGCTCTTCACCATGAACGTACCGGATGGGAATTGGAATATATCGGACCGCCCCAGAACTCTGGGGGTGCCGGGGGACCAGTACGACTCCCCAACCAAGTACGACTTCGGGATGCCAACCCGCAGAGTGCTGGCCCAGAGGGTGGCACTCGCTTGGGGGAAGCGGAACGGGAAGTCCTGAGGCATGGACAAGAAGTCGTTCAGGAGACGCTGGAAACGTAATGTTCGCCAGCATAAGACCAAAGGTGCGGAGAAAGCCCGCAGGCGCAGATATTATGTAAAAAACAGGGCAGAACGTAGAAGATACTCTAGGATGTGGAGAAGAAAGAACCGTAGCAATACCGACTTCAAGCGTAGTGAAAGCCGACGCAGGAAGACGCGTAGGACTCGGATAAATGCCAGCGAAACACAGGAATACGCACTGAGAGTCAACGAAGTGGTGGAATTCCTGATAGGACCTCAAAAAGAGTACGGATACGTCACGTCCATTTCCCCGGAGGAAATGGTGGTGTATGTGATGATAGAATCTCCGGATTACACGGGGGACGATTCATTCCCGGTCGAGTTATTTATGAAGATGGCTATATTCTTAGACGAAGAGGACCTAGAGGAATTCTACGGGATAGTTGACAGGGAAATAGGCCCAGAGGCTTATGGGGATCTAGACCCGGATATGATAGAGGAATGCGCTGGCAGATACGGGATGGACCCGGAGTCGGAGGCATTCCGGAATTATTGCGTAGAAGTGACTGGTAAGGGTTCACCCCAGGACATGGATGAGGACGAACTAGAGAAGATGGTGGACTCCATAATGGGGAACACGGAGGAGGGTGAAATGGAGGGTAAGAGAGCCACCGGGGAAATAATCCTGTTCGACCAGTGGAACCCTTCTAACAGGGAAATCACCCAACCCGGAGAGGATGTAGGATACTCCTATACCTCCCCTATTCATTACAAGTCGGATCCGGACCAGAAGAAAGGTATACCACCCGGAAATCAATTGCCTTGGATGGGGGAGAACACCCCTCCGGCCACTTCGAGGGTGATACCCAACAGCATGACCCAAAATCTCATGGATAACTATTCTAGATACGCCAGTACGAAGTTAGCCGCTACTATACCCGAGATACTGGCAAATTGCGGGTCTGAAATAGCGAAGGGATCGAAGAAGGTCCAATTCGATAGAACCAGAATTCTGCCGGAAAAGGGGATGATAACCTATTCCGTGAAGGGATCCAAGGGGGAGACTTATAAAGTGTGGCTAAAGGCCATCCGAAAGGGAAACGTAAAAGCCATAGCCAAGATGCAAGTGATGGTGTCCTGCTCTTGTAACTTCTTCCGTTGGTCAGGTCCGGAGCACTGGGCTAAACAGAACGGATTTCTATACGGGAGGCCGTTTGGGACAGCCTCGAAGCCAGTGGTGAGGGACCCGAGCGGAAAGCACTGGGTGTGCAAGCACCTGTACGCTATACTGAACGAACAGTCTAAACTCAGGTTCGCATCTATAACGGTAGACTCCATACTTACCCCCATGGATGCTGAGGGGATGCTGGAATTTAGGACACTGGAGACCGAGCAACTTGGATGTGCGAACCCTGCCAGAGTAGCCTCTAGATTCGTGAAAAGCATGTCTGATGGGTAAAGAGTTCCTATGAACTCTCACATTCTAGACACTGTATCGTTCGGTTCCATAGTGGTTGTAAGGGACAGGCTGCTTGACCTTCAGGCTCAAGGCAAGAAGGTGCACAGACTGGAGAGTGGGGATCCGAATTTCGGTCTCCCCGAGCACGTAGAAGAGGCTATAAACAAAGCCCTGAGAGACGGTCAGACCCACTACACCGCTTCCACTGGAATCCTTCCTCTGAGGAAGGCCATAGTACAGAAGTTACAGAGGGATAACGATCTGACGGGTTTCAATCCCGATCAGGTAGTGGTGACCAGTGGCGGTATGCACGCTCTGTTTCTGACCTTCTCCGCGATGCTAGACAAGGGAGACGAGGTCCTGATTCCGGATCCGATGTGGACCGAAATAGCAGAGAATATAAGAATAGGGGGAGGGGTACCAGTACGTGTTCCCATAAGGTTGAACAGTGAACGTCCGTGGACCGTGGAAGATCTGGAATCTAGGATAACCCCCAGGACGAAGGCAATATTCGTCAATACGCCCCACAATCCGACCGGGGTGGTATTCAGCAGGGAAGTCCTGAGTGACATACTAAGGGTGTGCGAGAAGCATGACCTGAGGATAATTAGCGATGAGGCTTATGAGCACGTCATATTTGATGGCGTGCCCCACGTCAGCATAGGGTCACTTCCCGGTGCAGACGAGAGGACGGTGACGCTATTTTCTACGTCCAAGTCCTACGCTATGAGCGGGCTTAGGGTCGGTTACATAGTAGCGAGGGACCAAATATTCTTGGAAAGGGTGAAGAAACTCCTCAGGTGCAGCGTGAATGGTGTGAACAGCATCGCCCAATGGGGGGCTGCTGCTGCCATGAATGCGCCTATAAATTCCAGTCTCCTGATGGCGGCGGAGTACCAGAAGCGCAGGGATCTTCTGATAGAGGGACTGAGAGGACTTCCCTTCGTAACCTTCAAACCCACGGGGAGTTTCTTCCTGTGGGCTAAGATTCTGCCGAATGTGGGGGGAGGGGAGACCGGAACCTCCGACGAGGCTATGACTGATTTCCTAATAGACCAAGGATGCGTAGGCTCCGCTCCGGGGTCGGCATTCGGACCCGAGGGGAAGGGTTACATAAGATTTGCCTTCAGTTGCGCGACCCCCGATGTAGAGGCAGCGATCGCGCAGATAAGACAGATAAAATATTAGAGAGTGTGGAACGAGTCCGAGTCCTCGTCGGACATAAGGTTGGGGTAGGAACCCAACTCGACGGTGTTAACCTGACCCTCAGGGTTAACACCGTTGTCCTCGTCCTTCACACGCCAGGTCGAGTCGAACAAGAACACCAGAAACTGTACGGTGTGCTTGTCTGAGAATAAATTGGTGTCATACACACCACGTATGTCCACGCCACGGTTCGCCCTAATAAGGTCTTGCCGCTCCTGCTCAAGTTGTTCGTAGAGGTCTGACAGTTTCAGTATTCTCTCCTCTATTAGAATCCTCTTCTGATACATCTCCTTGGTGTTCCAGTTCCTCAACAATTTTATGGGCGTACTCAATCTCTCCTCTCCGACCTCCCTCTCACCACCTATGCGACTAGGCTTATATCCGGACAGGTTGGCGTCGGCGTTGTTGGTAGCGGAGTCAAAGGAGTAACTGAATCCCAATTTGTAGGCTACTCCGGAACCAGGCTGATACGGATCGAAGTATTGCCCGTCCTCCCCTATAACACCTTGGTCTGGCCTGAGAAACATGGAAATGTCGAAAGGGTTACCCCCCAGTGCCACGTAAGCACTCACGAGTTTCCCTATTGCACAGTTAGGACCGCCCTCGATCTGGAAGCCCGCCCTCTTCTCGGTGGGGAGTCCGGTGGACTCATCGAGTTTGTAGAGCACAAACGCCCTACCTATGCGATTTTGCTCAGCCAGTATAACCCTAGAACGGGAGTTTACGTCCCTGCGTTCTTGAGTCACAAACTCTCTAAAGACTCTCCACTGTCCTTCTCTGAAGGAGTTATGCCAGGCGAATGAAGGCATTACTCTTCTCCCCCTCCTGCAAATGCAAGTGCCAGAGTCTCTAGTAATAACAGTGGTACACCACCAAACACGAAGACGGCTCCAGCACCATAGGTAGAAGATGAGTCACTGGGCTTATTGCCAGCACTCACCAGTCCTTGGACTATCCCACTGGTTCCGTTTTCCACCAGAACGAGTCCGGAGAAGGAGGGTAACTCGAAGTATTTGAGGGAGTTCAGGAGTGCCCTGATTTGCTCTATGAGAGCCTGGAGTTGGTAAATCCTAGCCTGAAGCGCATCTATGTAGGCTACAATCTTGTCTATAAGACCCTGAACCGCGTCTAGGATTCCCAGAAGGAATTTCTCTAGTTCTGACAAGATCCTGTCCAGAGGAGCCAGACCCTGGCTTAAGAACCGCTTGGTTATCCACTGGCTATCCCCGGCTGGTCTAGAAATCCTAGCACCCGAGATCTGCAGGACCGACTGGGCAGACATAAGAACTGCCCCGTCGTTGTAATCCAAGAGGACCTTCCTGACGAAGTCGACCTTAAGAAAGGTTCCGTAGTTGGGGGAGCCTAGGTCACCATTTATGGCGTATATGATGGGACTATAATCCGCCGAACCCTGCCCCATAATGAAGTATCCAGTGGTGTTAGGCATCCTGGGGAAGGTGTTGTCCCTGCTGAGGTTAAGAACGCCAGCCCCCATTACACCCGTGGTGTCTACCCCAGCACCCCTTGGGTTTGCCGCTATACCTGAACTGGTTTCGGTGTCGTAGACGGACCCGAATATCCCGTAATCCGGATAATCGGGACTCAGGTCTTTCCAGTTGAAGTTTATGAGATCCGAAGCGGACTCAACGACCAGATCCATAACTCCCTGAGAGGGAGGGGATGCCATGAGTAGATTCGTGATTCCCTGAGTGATCCTGAGTAACTTCTTCCTGAAAGTAAAGGGATCGGACTCATTATAGAACGTGCTGGGGTTCACCCCGAATCTAGACAGGATGTTGGTAACTCCCTCTAGACCCGTGGCTCTACCAGTAACATAGGTGCCCTTGGCGAAGTATGGATTGCCCTCGTCGTCCACAGGTTGTTCTATGAGGTCTATGCGGCACAGGATGGCGACCAGAACAGCAGTCTGGACAACGTACACGTAATCTTTCAGGGATGAAGAAGGGAAAGTAACCACCGCTGGGGAACTAGGTTCGGTGAAATCCTGAAAAGAGACCTCAGTAGAGGGAGGGGTGGGAACCAGATATTTATCACTGAGCGAAGCCCTGACGCTGTCTATCGAGACGTTGAACGGGTGGAGGCTGGAATCTTTGATGAGTTCCGGGGAACCCGGAGGAGCCGAATCTATACCTATGTTAGAAACGTAGGTCTTAGTCAAGGCTCTCACTCTGATATAGAACGTATCTGTCTCCTCCACCTCTAGGTTTACTTCGGCCCCATCGAAGACTGGGGTGATCTTCTTGGGTAGGGAGGACTTGGGGAGATAAGCAGTGAAAGTCTGACCCGGACCCATAGAGGGAATCCATCCGGTCTTTACAAAATAAGTGGCTGCACCATGGGGGACGTCGGTGTCCCGTATCATGAGATCAGGGTCAAAGGGAGGGGAATTTTGACCCTGGGTCAGGAACAGCCTTATGGACTGAGGGGTAGTCTTCTGGAATTCGGAGTAGTTCCTGGCTCTGTCCCCAGTCCCTAGGTCACTCGCTCCACCGTACAATTTCAGAGGCGCACCGTCAGCAGGGTTTATTCCTACTAGGAAGTTCTTAGGAAGATCAGAGATCTTCATAGTCCCAGTCGAATTGGGGGAATAAGCCAGAACCCCGTAACCATCCGGGGTGGTAGAGACGTGGATCAGGAACCCCTTAGGTGCGGAGGTGAAGAACCCCCCGCTGGTGGGCATTTCCCAAGTGATGGATATGCTGTCTGGGACTGAACTGGCGGACAAAGCACTGCTTAGGTTCTTGAAGTTAAAAGTTCCAGTGGGACCAAAAAGAATCCTAGGCGTGGTCGGGGGAGGGTACAAACGGGTGTAGACTGGATCCTTGTCACCGAAGAATGCTATGATCTGGAAAATTAACTTTATGAGCAACACCGCATCTTCAGCGGAAACGTAGGCAAAAAGAGCCAAAACGGCTGAAGAGGTGGAGAAATTGGGGCGGTTTGGGTCAGTCGCGTCCAGCAACCTAGCCAACATGCGCCTTTCATAGGCTGCGTATCCACCAACCAGATCCGAGAAGGGGGCCTTGAAAAGGTTCTTGTCACTTGCCATGTAGACGCCGAGTTGCCTCAGGTCGTTTATTATATTTCTTATCTCCTCGATAATGGCCTCTATTATGGGTTTAATAGGGTCGAGAAGTCCCACCAGAAAGACTTTTATGACGGATAGTATGGCCTGGACTATGTTGAGAACCGCTATAATGAAAGACAGCACGGTATCGACGGCACCGATGACCGTCATAACTGGCTTCATTATGCGTTCTAGGGAAGGCTGGACCACAACCCAATTGTTATCTGCCACGACCTAACCCCCCACCATGCTTGAGTTGCTGGAGCACGGCGTGTAACTCTGACAACTGCTGCTGATCTTTCTGTACTTGCAATTCCAAGAGAGTCTCAATCTGCCTCAGGGCATCGGCCTGGCGTTCTACTATAGGTGCCTTGACCCCGGATCTGGCAGTGGTGCGGTTCCAACCACCGACCGGGATTCCGGATTCCCTGAGTTTCTTCTTGATATCCTCTGCGTCCATGCGAAAGACTCCCTTATAGCCATTTTACTGATTCGGGTGCGGAGGGTAGTCCGCTAGACAAACACGGTAAACTCAGGTATGAAACTGGAAGACATCAGGCTACTCCCCAGAGAGGTACCCCGAGACCCCGTGCACGAGTCGATCCTGATGAGACTGGTGAACGGAGAAGATTCCCCAGAGGTGTTCATGCAGCACTTCAACATTCCTGGGGTTGGATTCCATAGCAGCCTTTACATCCTGACTCTACACCTAGCAGAGTACAGAATGGCTGGAGGACACACCTTCGTGATTCCCGAACAGATGCAGAGTGCTCTGGTAAGGACTTCACTGGAGGGGGTGGAGGCTAAGGATCTGAGGTTCCCGTTCAGGAGCCAGTACGTGTCCCTCCCTAACTTCGGGGCAGAAATCTGGGGAGGGGAAAGGACAGGATGGCATAAAGTAGGCGGCGTGATGGTCCGGTTCGTGACCGGGGAGAAGAGGGTTCATGCCACCGGGAAGGTGGAAGCCCCACCCGAAAATGACCCCGGAGTGGTTTACCTTTACATCTGGGGTATGGAGAATGAAAAGTCCACGAACAAAGGGGACGACGCATCCCTGTGGTTGGCAATAGACCTTGAGGAAGTCCGGAAATCCGGGAAGGACCTTGAGTCCTACCTGTGGGAGATGCTGGAAGACCCGGACCGCAAGGAGACCATCCATGGAGTGGAGGAAATGGCGATAGCAAATGCCATGGGATTCCTTACAACCATGCCAGATGGGGAAGAGGGTAAGAAGGCCAAGAGGGGTGCCATAGACACTGTGAGAGTAGTGTTCAATGCCCTGTTGTACATGGATAGCGAAGGGGCGGAGATGGAGGAAGATCCTTCTAACATTCTGAATGCGCGGGAGATATCAGACCTTACGTCCCATGTCGAGAGGGTAAAGAACCCTAATAAAAAGAAAGCGAGACACCTCAGGAGGAGACTAGAATCCATACCCAAGGACGTAGTAACATGGGTAGGGAGGTCCAACAGAACCTTCCCATCCGAGGGGGATGGGAAGGCAGAATCCGGGCCAATGAGGCGTCATTGGGTGAGGGGTCACTGGTGGCCCCGGAGGGACACCATACAGTACAGGATAAAAGAGGCAGAGGCAAGTTTGGAAAGGACGAGGAGAGAATACGGTGAATTCCAGTCTAGGCTTGGGAACGTGCCAGACCACGGTGAAGCCCTGAGGCTACTCGGGGAGATGGGACGCATGAAGAAGCGGGTAGAGGAAGCCGAGGTAGACCTTCAGAACATCAGGGATTCCGTAGGTTGTAGGAGGCGTTGGGTGAAGCCGTACCAGAAAGGCTCTGTGGGGGAAGTACCCGACAATCACATTTACAAGATGTGATGTTAGGACTTCTTCAGGGAATTCTGCCTAGATATGGCCTCTCTTTGCTTCCTCAGCCTTTCGTCCAGACTTCTCTCCGCTCTATCAGCAGCCTGAATTGATCCATCTCGCTTGTTGGCCCTGAAGGATATCCAGGAATACCTCTGATACCTGAAGCGATCATCGAGGTTAAGGACTTCTTCTATCAGGTCTGGGAGGACTGGGCGTTGGTTATACCCATCCTGAACGAAGTCGGTATAACCCAGAGCGTCCAATCTGAAGTCTAAAATCCAGAATCTCCTATCCAGAATCCCAAGACACCCAGAAGTATTGGCGTAAGGGGTGTAAGATACCAACCCCATGAGGTTTGTGGCGGCGATGTTATGTATCACCCCCTTACCAGACGTCGGATCGGTACTAGAACCGAGGTCGTCTATGTGATCGTCCCTCTGGAACACGTAGTAATCACCGGACAGGGGATATATGATCTTGAAGGACTGGATGAGGGATAGTACACGCTCCCTCATGAAAAAGACAAGTTCTACGGTATCCTTGGAGAACACCGTGTTGGGCCTGATTATCCTGTACCCGAACGGTTCTATGCTCTTGTACTTATCAGCGACTGCCCTAGCCTTGTAAGAGCCACCAACAGGGGGAGAAGTGGGGCGAAGATCTTGCTGACCTTCAGTCCCCCCAGTAAGGCCAGAAGCGGAGATGGTAGGGAGCACGACATACTGTGCACCCGCATCTCCGAAGATGGTGCCATCGGAGAATCGGGAGTCTCCATCCACCGTGAGTACCCCAGTGGCAGGGAGGCCGGAAGAATTTACGTCGACTGCCGCCACCCTATAAAATCCCCTGTTATCATCCAATTCAGATGGGGAACCATCATCGAACTCGAATCTTGAGGAGACGCTCTGATCCCCGAGGGGCCATATACCGACCTCAGGGGTGATGTAGAGTGGCCCAGACGGATCCACCACCACGTAGTCCCCTTCCTCTACCCCCAGGGCTGACCAGCCCCCAGTCCCGGTAGCACCAGAGTCCATCATTTCGTTGGTATTGGGTGCACTACCACCCTGAGTATCCCCCATCTGGTAGTCTACAGACCTCCTGTACAGGACCTTGTCGGTGATAAGGTCTAGGAGTTGGTCATTGGACTGCTGATGGGGAACCATGGGTTGTGACAGGTAAACTTCGAACTTGTCACCGGGAGAGATGGTCTCGGTGAGTCCAGGCTTCCTGAGGATGAGAGGGGTGGGTCCGGTCACCCTTTGGATCTCAGCCGAGTCTAGAACTTCCCCGGTGCTCTGGTTTATGACCCTAAGGGTGTCCCCGGCGTTTATGTTAACCTTGGGGTCATTGAAGAATCCAAGATTGGTTGAGAACCCGTAAGTGCTGGTATCGGCCTGGAATTCTCTGCTAGAAGCATCATAGGAACTACAGTATCCTATTCTGGTCTCGTAGCAGAAACTTAAAGCCTCCAGACCAGACACCAACTTGTTGGTGACCTCGTGGAATCTCCTTATCCTCCTGATGTAGAAGTGCAGAGACTCCTGGCTCGCTGGAGGAACGGAGAAGTAACTTCTGTAATTCCTGATTCCTACGTAACTCGTGTTAGGAACAGAGTTAGAATCAGATACAACATGAGGAACGATCTGTCCGAGATCACCAACCGGGAGGGGGAAGGAGGGTTCTAGGAACACTCCAGAAAGTGCATGGAAACCCGGAACGGTGGGGGAAGTGAGTGAATCACCCAATACCACCACGTCATTGGGAAGGAAGCACCTCAGGACGTTGGGGGAAGACACCGATCCGCCGAAATGGAGAGCGTCCCAGTCCAAGGTATTAACGTCAATGTAAGCCGCCACCCCAGTGGGAGTCAGAACGGAAGGAGCGGGATAGATGACCCTGTCCCTGTCGGAGTAGAAACTCGTATTGTCAGCACCGTCTGGTACGTACACGTAGAGGATGAGCGGGAATTTGGGTCCGAGATCCCTCTCCAAGCCAGACCCTACGGTATAAGTCTGGAATGCGGAAGAGTCGTAAGAAGTGGAGCCTATTACGACGCTACTGACTCCGGCTATGGCACTTGTGGTGGGTCCGAGTTCGTATCCGACACAATTGTTATCCGGTAATTCAGAGGTCATTCTACGGAACGGAACGTAGATCATCCCAGAAATTCTGGGCATGGTCCTAGCAGCCGCCAAGAATTCGGCCTGGGTAATAGGATTCCCTTCACCATCGGAGAAAGAGGTAATATAGAAGGTGGCTTCCCCAGTCACCGAATCTATAGTCGGGGGACCTCCGTAATTCCCAATGTACACCGCCTTAGGGTCGATCTGCCAGATACCACCCGAGAGAGTAGCGACAGCGTTCTTTAGGAGGAGGTAGATCTGGCCAGCCACTGGGAAGGAATTCCCAGTGGGAGAATCCGGTGCAGACGGCAGGGCATCGACCGTGACTTCCACGTTCACCCCACCTATGTCAGTTACACTCACGGTCTTAGGGAAGGTGAGGTCTAGAGCACCCTCGTAACCAGTCGTGGTGGAAGCGATGACGCTGAAGATAGGAGTGCCGTCAGATGCAGAGTCGTTACTGTCGACGGCATGTCTAACTAGATAGGTACCGGATTTAACTGCGGCAGTTCCCCCCGGACCCCCGTCCACAACCATTATGTCCCCACTCTGGACAAGGTTGATAGACCCAGAGGAAGTGGAGACACCTTGGACCCAAGCCCTAGACCTAGAAGGGGTCAAGATTCTATCTAAACTCGTCCCAGTTCCTTCCAGTATGATGCTGGAACCATCGACGTCTGAAGACGGTACGGCAGAGAAAGTGAGATTAGATATGTCAGTCCCACTGAGAGGGACGTTACCATTGGCCTCCCAAGACATAACCTTGATGGAACCCCGCTCATCCCCCGAACCTGGGAGGGAGGAGAATGAGAATTTCCCAGTGTAAGCATAAAAGAGGGTATTGTCCCACCTTTCTAGGAATGTGAAGGGGAGTCCAGTACCTACCGTGCCTGGGGATGGGTTATTAACGGAATCCGGAGAGTTAACGGTGCAACCGGAATCAGAGACCCCAGTGGTTATCTCATAGACAGCCAGACTGGTCTCAACTAGGACCGCCCCACCCGCAGTGGTAGTACCCCTTGGGGCAGAAGAAGCGAGGCTGATCCGTTCGTTGAAGGTAAGACGGTCACGGTCTATCCACGCGGTGGTGCTGCCACTCGCGCTCCCTACGGTGGCCCCGGTTATGGAACTCGTGGCAGAGTTCGTGTAAGCATCAGCCGTTATAGTGACATCGTAGAAGTTGCCATCGTTAGCCACCGAGGAGATGGGGGCAGTGGTGGTTATGGTGATGGACTTGGACCTGATATTGGGAGCACTGGAGGTGAGTGGGACACCAAGAGGGGCAGCCACGGTACCCCACACAGAGGCACCCATGAAGACCGGAGACTCGGAAATGGCTATGGACTCAACCAAGGCACCAGTATACGGATCGTAAATCCGTATGACGAGAGTATTTCCAGTCCCCCCGAGACCCAAGAACCTGTTGTAGCCCCCAGAACCCGGAGTCGAGTTGTAACCGTCATCCAAGATCACACTAACCACTGAGAGGAAGTCAAAAGTGGTTATGTAAACCCCTGGAATTGGGTTAGACTCCAATACGGTGACCCCAAGAGAACCCCCCAAGTTTACAAGACAAACCGCGTTCTCCACAGTGTGCTTAATGGGCCGAAGAGCAGTGGGGGAAGGAGGGGTCGCGGTGACGAATCTGGGGACTTCTATAGTGGAACTGGTGACTTCCCCAACCGACAGAATGCCAGTTATACCAGTGGGGGACTGACCGACTTCTACTAGGAGGAGGTCGAATCTCCTCACGTCACCTTCCCCGGAATTCGGAGTGTACCCCCCAGTCGCGACTGGGGTGAAGTCATTCCCAGAGTACAGGGTGGCTGGATCTAGAGGAGGGGAGATAGAATAGTTGCTGACCAGAATCTGCCCATTCTCCCCGAGAATTTCGTCAGGGTAGACGGATTTCCAGTTCTGTTGTTCAGTGGGGTAGGAGGACAGGGAAGCCGGGACAGGCAAAGATACGGAGGAATCCTCGAAGAGGAGTTTAGCGTTAGCCGCGACCAGTCCTAGGATAGAAAGTTCGGTGTCAGAACCGGACATGTAGGGGATCTGGACATCACCGGAGTCATCCTTAGGCTCCCCCAGCAGACATGGGAGATTAAGGGGTTCTACATCAGTATTGACGAATTCAACTACCCCTTCGACACAAGAGAGGGGAGAGGGAGGGTTCTGCCCGAACCAATCCTGCAGGGGGAGAGGGAAAACGTCGTCCTTCGTGGGGAGGGAAGCGTCGATGAATTCCCCGGTGTTCTTCCCGACTTTGAGGTCGAACTGGATCCTGTAGTCTGGTAGAACACCCTTGGCCTGGGCGTCATCCCCGAGAGTGGGAGTGTCAGAGGGATCAGTGGGGAAGGTGCTGAGGTCGGGTACAGGGGGTCCGGAGTAGACAGTGTCCCCGTACCCGTCATTCTCCGAAACCACGCCGGATAGCCTCTGAACCCCATTAACGAGGATTTCCGAATCAGTCAAAGGGTTGCCCAGAACGTCAGACGGGAGTATGACGCACCCAGACAGTACGTCCCCCACGAACACGCCGTTACCACTCGAAGTGGTGAGGGTGTAAGTAACCCCAGACGGCTTCCCGTACTTGATGATCTGCCCCACAGAGAAGGCAGGGGTGGAGAGGTCCACATCTCCGGATTCCAGAGAGTAGACACTCCCAGTCGGATTGGCCTGGGTTATGAGATTAGAAGTGTCCGGGAATCCGGTGTCAGGGTCTACCGGGAATTCGCCCAGAGAGATAGGGGTGGCAATTATAGTGGCTCTACCTGCGGTGGTGGGGACACCCCCGAAAAGGGCATCGTCCAACGCAGAGGACCCATTTGGGTAGTAAGCCCAAACTCTAGCCCTAGGCATACGATCAGAGACCGTAACCTCCACTATGTTTCTAATGTCACCTAAGGCGGGGTTAGCGACCTTACCTATGGGGTAGCCCCGAGTCTGAGAAGTCTGCTCAGTCTCTTCTCCCGGATTGGGGCCTGGGACGGTCACCTTCCTACCAGAAGAGTAATACCCAGCATTGGAGGGGGAAGCCTCTAGACCCGGAAGGAGCCTAGAGAAATGCTTGGTACGCTCCGGGAAAAGCCTAGAGTATGGGTGGTTCTCCCACATCTTCTTAAATAGACCGGGGACGCTTATGCTGGGGAAGAGCGCAGCGAGGCCCCTAGGACGTCCGAACCCAATTAGGAGTACGTCGTCCATGTCATTCTTCACGAAACGCTTCTGGCGGTTAGTAAAGAACTTCAGGACATCGGGGTTAGGAGTAGTTCCATCAGTCTCTCCGGGTCTGTCGGAGGGATCGGGTTCCTCAGCGGTGGTGGGGTCGTAGACGGGATCCTGGGGTTCGTACCAACCTGAGAACAAATCGGGGGACCACTCATTTACCACATACCTCCAGATCAGTCTGGGTAGGAGATCACCAGTTATAGAATCTTCCCATCCCGGAGAGGGGTACCTTCTGTCCCTTCCCACGAAGAATTTGAACTTGCCATCTCTGTCCCCTATCATTCTCCCATCTATGGTCTCCAGAACCTGTTCGAAAGCCAGAACCACGGAGTTGAAGAACTCCACGTATACCCTAGCCGCTCTGTCCCTGTCCTTCAGGTCCTTGGTTTCGCCCCTGAGACCGAACCTTCCCTGCTTCCCTATGTCGTTCTCCCCAGCGAAGGGGAAGGAGGTTCCATAGGAAATAGGACTCACACCCTGAGAGTCGGAACTTTCTTCTACTTGTGGTAGGTATTCACTGAAGGTGAGCACAGAATAGTAGAAAGAGTCCGGATCAGAGTAGGTGTACTCAGCCCTGAGGGAACTACCCAGCACTCTGTTGGATAAAGAGGGAGCCTCCAGATGCAGGTACTTACCCTTGTAGGCAGGATAGAGGACCGCACCATCTTTCAGTGCTGGTTCTACCGTTTCGAGTCTAGTGCACCTGAAGTATAACCTCTCACCCTGAGACAGGGGAGCCTGGGAAGGGTACTGGAAATTGATGTCCCCAGTTCCCGGATCCACAGAGTAATTCAGGTCCTTTGTTAGGACCACCCCCGGAATGGGATTACCAAATTCGTCTTTACGACCTAGTAGGATTAGGTCATAGTCCTCTTGGGCGATGAAAGGTCCTGAACCGGAGAAGGAGAAAGGATTAGGTCTATAAACTGGCCTCACGCTTATGCGCACGACCTGGGTGTTATCGTGATATTGATAAAGAGGGGTGGACAGGTCTACAACCGTATTCCTTCCATCTGAAGTGAGAGTGGAGGAGGTTACTATATACGGGAACCCGTTTATCTCAAGGAGATGCCCGGATCTGGCGTATTTCCTGATGTCGCCCATGAAGGCGACCTGGAGTTGACCCCTATCAGAAGGCAAGAGGGGGTTCTGGGAGGTATCTAACAGGGGCATAAAACCTTGTGCCCCACCCTGACTAACCGAGACCTCGAAGTCAGTCACAGAAAGATTAGCGTCAGCACCCACGGCTCTGCTTCCCACCTCGTTTGGAGGAGTGGGAAAAATAGATACGCTGGTGGTGTCTGAAACAGAATCGTATACCGAGTTAGTGATGTAGAAGGGGGTGGTGCCAAGCACCATGACCTTCCCTATCCCAAAGTCCTGGGTCCTGTCGGTAGAGAGCGAGAAGGTGTTCTGACCCTTCAGAAGGAAAAGTGGCTTCCGGTATACAGGATAGGTGCTTACAGTATAAGCCTGCTCCCCGCCAAATGCCTCCAGAACCCCATAATTTATCTTGACCGTGTCAGTAGAAGCGGCTGGACTCAGAAGCGTAATGACCCCGTCAACCGCCGAGGCGGTCTGTATCCCGGCAAAATTCTGAAGATTTACACCAACCCATATGAACGGTTCCACGGTTTCGGAGAGGGTCTTACCAGTGGGGTTATAAGTGAATTTGGTGTCAGTGATTCTGGTGGCCTCTTCGAGCCGAACTATCAGGGGGAGGAATTCAGTGATTTCTATGAAATTTCCGTTGCTATCGGTGGCCTTGTCCCCACTTGAATCAGCCTTGAAGTAGTTCGCCTCTACAATTTGCCCGCTTACCAACGGCTTATTAAAGAGGATACTACCATTCATGGGAGAGGTGGTAACGTCCTTGCTGCCTTCAGTCACCATCTGCTCTACGAAGTAGGCAGAGGAACCAGCGTACGCAGCGGCATCGACACTGGAAATGTTAACGCTGCCATCGGAGACGTTAATCTCGCATTCCCCCGATGCCAAATCGTTGGGTGACAGGAACAACTGATCATAGTAGACCAGACTTCCAGCGAGGTCTGCAACCACGTCCTGGGCTACGATTATACTACCAGTGGAGGTACTAACGTCCACTTTGCCGGGGGAAGCAGAACCCACGTCAAGAGTCATGTTACCGGAGGCGGTAGAAAATACGTTGGAGCCTATCCTGATCTGGAAATAAGCAGTGGATCCAGAGGAATAGGTGACGTGGGGGTCGCTGGTGTCAGGAAGGACGAGTCCGGTCTCAGCCAGAGAGCCAAGTCTCTTACCCCTCACCAAGTACGCGGGTGTAGCCTCAGGAGAACCTGGATTAATCCCGAACCTTATACGGACTGTCCTGCGAGATATAACGGCGTCTACTGGATTAACGGTCAGAGTTCCACCAATAGTCCCAGCGAGCGTTATAAGTCTGATCTTGAACGGCTCTTCAGGAAGATGATTGGTAATAACCTGCTTGACGTCAGCGATCAGGCAGGGATCGATTTCCTCTCTCGTCTTGGTGTTGTACACCTTCCACTGAGAGGCGGTACTGGAGGCGGGGAAATCCGGATAAACGGAGAAGACGGCAGAAGTGGAATAAGACTTGCCAGTCACCTCGTAAACCCCCTCCGCCTCACCGTCTAGGATGTGGAGGAGGTTTCCGACTGACACGGAGTTGTAGAGGTCGGACTGGTCGTAGACATTAGGGTCGGAAAAAGTCCCGGTGTTAGCCGAGAAGGTGCCCTTGCCTCCGTTAGCCAGAGTCTCCCCATTCAGACTGACCAGTAAAGCCTGTCCGGGTTGGCCGTCACCTAGGAGAAGAAAGTCAGACCCTGAGTCTAATTCGGAGTAAGAGGTCTCAAAGGGACCCTTAAAGAATAACCCATAAGAAGAGTCGTCCATGGCACTGGAAGAGACGGTCTCTGGAAATACGTTTACGTCCCCCAGTTGCAAAGAACTAGTGGGGTAGTTCACGAGAGAAGGCGAAGTCTCTCCGTTGGTTAACCAGATGAACCTGTTATTAACCCAGTCATATTTCACCCCAACCCCGAACTTGGTCTTGTAATTCTTCAGATTAAGATTAAGGAGTCCTACCTTAACTCTGAAATGGGAATCGGCCTCATAGCCTGGGATGTCTTCAAGAGGGGGATTGTAAACGGTGACGAACGGGACGGCTGGTACACTCCCATTCAAGAGGGTGTCAGTAATACGTGACTTGGCTCTGATATCGGGGGTGGAATTGCTGCGATCCAGATTTATAGGACTGCGGAAGACACCCACATGGGATCCATTGTCAGGCAACCATCTGAAGTTACTGTCGGCAGTGACTATCCTCCATCCGGGCATGAACCCCAGTGCGGAGTGACCAGAAAGATCGTATTGATCCGTGTTCCAGCCTATTTCTATGCTGGTATCGGTGGGGTCTTCTATGTAAACCCTGCCTCTCTCGACCCCGGTGCTACCGGGAGGGAGAGGGGGAACAGAATCGGATTGGATAGAAGAAGCGACCTGGGAGGCGGTGAATTCACCCGGAGAACCCGCCACTAGGACAGTGGAAGACCACTCATAAGTGACCCCGTTCAGAGCAAATCTTATGACTTCTGCCCCGTCCAGAGTATAAGGACCCATTATTCTGGAGTACAGTCGGCTGTTTTCGGAATAGACGGATGGTATAACGTTGCACTGGCGGAAGTAGAGGGATTCACCGCTGACGGGCCTCCTCCTCATCTCTATGCGAGATGCATAGGGGGCGGGGACAGGCGAGGAGACCCTCTCCATACGAGACACTGCTACAGTATTCTTAGGAACCCTGATTCTAAGAGATGGGAGGTCGTCGTCATACTCGACAACGTCCAGATCCTCGTAGGCAT
>JACCDP010359987.1_pt1 | contig 28991 bp, 47 predicted proteins | sample 7445841 | NCBI WGS metagenome assembly JACCDP01 (sample SAMN15323441, study PRJNA562643) | freshwater metagenome | isolation source: river surface water | place: USA:Blue River Watershed | collected 2017-08-17 | reverse complement strand
GCATTTGGTCGATGCAGTATGTCGGGCCTCCATACGTTTACGGCTTCAACGAGCTTGGCACAGGCTGCGGCCTTATCGGCGGCAAGGCGGCTGCGTCCGTAAGCGGTGTTGCTTACTGGATGGGCCAAAGCCAGTTTTATCGCTTGGCTGGCAACGGGCCAGAGCCGATCCCCTGCCCTGTCTGGGATGTTATTTTTCAGGACTTGGACACAAGCAACCTTGACAAAATAAGGGTGGCGGTAAATTCACGCTTTAGTGAGATTTCTTGGCACTTTCCAACAGTGTCGAACGGCGGCGAAGTGAACGGGTTCGTGAAGTATAATTATGTCCTTAACGAATGGGACTATGGCTTCAACACGCCGTCAAACCCATACGTAGCCCGCACCGCATGGATCAATGAAAGTGTTCTTGGCCCTCCGATTGGCGCTGCTGAGAATACCTATATTTATCAGCACGAAACCTCCACGGATGCCGACAATCAGCCGTTGGTCAGCTATTTTCAGACAGGATACTTCGTCCTGAATGAAGCTGATTTCAAAATGTTCATCGACCAAGTTTGGCCCGACATGAAGTGGGGCTATTACGGTGGCTCTCAGGGAGCGAATATCAGGCTCACGTTCTATGTTGTCGATTATCCGGGTGACACACCGGCAACGTATGGGCCATTCACGCTTACTCAGGCCACAAAGTTCATCACTCCGCGCTTCCGTGGACGCCTTGTGTCAATCCGCATCGAAAGCGATGACATTGGTTCGTGGTGGCGTCTTGGTAACTTCCGTTATCGCATCCAGCAAGATGGACGCTACTGATGGCCGCATCACTCGATGATATTCTAACCACCCAAAAGAATGGCGTCATCGCCATCAATAATCTTGCGCAGTATTTGCTTGGCATTTCAACCTTTATGAAGGGCGCAAGCCTATCATCCGGCTCTGCTGGCACGGGTACTTATGGGACGCTTTACACTGTACCAGCGAACAAACAAGTGGCTATTTCAGATATTGAAATCTGCAACACTGGGTCAACGGCGGCCACGTTCTATGTCTCTCTTGTGCCAAGTGGTGGTACGGCAGGGGCAAGCAATGCTCTGTTCTATAACGCGCCGATCCCACCGTACACGACAGTGCAATGGACTGGGCTTCAGGCTCTTGGCGCTGGGGCGACTGTGCAGGCGTATGCGTCTACATCAAATGTCACAATCCTTGTAAGCGGAAACCCGTAATGAGCATCACCGTTTACCCTCCTATGGCATCGCCAGATTATTATTTGGCAATTGCGCGTGGACAGGTCCCCGGCATAACGGTTCAAAATATCTACGGCTATCAGGCTGCTGTTGACGGCACAACAATCCCTCTTTGGGAAAACGCCACGGTATACACGTATCCCTCATCCGCAGCGACGATGACGCTTTATAGTTCGTCTGCGTCGGATACTGCTGTGTCAATTCTCATCAACGGGCTTGATAGCTCGTACAACCCAATAAGCGAAACTAAGGTTCTGACAAACGGGACAACGGGCGTCACGACCACAAACTCATATATTCGCATCAATAGTATTTCCGTCACTGGCTCCAACAATCCAGTTGGCACAATTTATTTGTCAAATGCAGGCAAAACAACAACTTACGCCCAGATCGCCATTGGCTCCGGGCGTAGCCAGATGTCCATATACACCGTTCCAAATGGGTACACCTTCTATCTCACTCGCGTAAACGGCTATGTAAGCCCCAACAACAATGCCAATTTCTACTGCAACTATAGCGTCTACACGCGGAACATAGCGACCGGGGTTGAGACAATCCTTCAGCAGGCCCCGTTCGTTAACACTTATCAGACCACTCGCGTTGCGCCTCGCCCATACGCAGCGAAGACTGACATCCAATGGCGCGCTCAAATGTCTGCTGGCACAAGTATTGTCAGCATCGGCGTTGAGGGCATCTTGATCCAAGGGAGCTAACAATGCCTCTTAAAAAGGGTTCACTCTTTGAAGCCATGAGCTATATGCTTCCTATGCTCAAGGGAGTGGCAATTTGGACAAAGAATTTCAAGATTTTCAATTGCATTGTTTTTGCGATTACGGTCTTTGTGATGAACACCAAGAATTTCCTTAACCTCGTCATACCCGCATCTTTCACATTTTTTTATAAGATCTCTAGCAAGCATATTTTTGCGCACGGATTGGAATGTCCGGTTCCAAATTTCTTTTTTAGGCTTGTTAACGCACGAAATGCTGCAAAATTTTCGTGGTTTACTTGGATTTGTAAAAAACAATTTTCCGCAATGTTCGCAATTGCAAGAGATAGAACCCTTCTGGCGTTGAGCTTTATGATAGCAGGCCCTGCTACAGTATTTTGCTGTGTTAGAGCGAGACGATATATGATTAAAAGTACAACCACAGATACCGCAATTTGTGGTAATTTGCACGCGGGTAGCTATTCCTTTGCAGGATCGGGAACAATACTGAAAACTAGCAAATCTGTTTTTAGGTACGTAAACAAGGGTTTTGCAATGCCCGCATTCCATATGTTTCCCAGTAGGGAGTTTTGACATGCCGCTCTCCAAGGGTTCTTCTCAAAAGACAATTAGCAAAAATATATCTAAATTGATAGGGGAAAAATACCCCCAGAAGCAGGCGGTAGCCATTGCGCTGAGCGAAGCGCGCCGTTCTCGCGCTACTGGTGGTCAGGTGACAAAGGTTCACACCGGGCCGATCCATAGTGCTGTGGCGGGCCGCACAGATCATTTGCCTATGCACGTTCCCAGTGGCTCCTACGTCATCCCGGCAGACATCATTTCCGCGATGGGCGAAGGCAACACGATGGCCGGGTTCAAGGTGGCCAAGGGCATATTTAGCCGCACGCTCTACGGCGGGGCAAAAGGCCGTCCCTATGGAGCGCCTACGGCACCATATGGGCAACCAATGCCGGGGAAGGCTGAAGGAGGCCCGATTGAGGCTGTGCCAATCGTAGCGGCTGGTGGCGAGTATGTGATTTCGCCGGATGATGTTCTGCACGTTGGCGGTGGTGACTTGGACGCGGGGCATAAAATCCTTGATGCGTTTGTGATCGGAATGAGGAAGAAGACGATCCAAACGCTCAAGACGCTCGACCCGCCCAAGAAAGACTGAGGAAGGGAAACGGGGATGATGAACGAAGAGCTTATTGTCAGGACTGCAACGCCAACGGATGTTCATGACATCATGGAACTTGCGCTGGCAGCCTGCGAAGAGAACGGATTTGTTAATCCGAACCCAGAGAAGCTTCTGGCTGAAATTTGGCCTGCGCTCAACAAGGAGAGGGGCCTTGTTGGTGTCATTGGCAGGATTGGACACAAGCCTGAAGGCGCAGTTCTGCTGCGCATAGGGACCATGTGGTACGGCAATGACGAGGTGCTTGAGGAAAAGGCCGTGTTTATTCATCCCGATTTTCGGGCTGCAAAAGGTGGCAGGGCGCGGAAACTTTGCGAATTTTCAAAGCAAGTCTCTGACAGCCTTGGTATTCCATTGATTATTGGTGTACTATCAAGCCACCGGACAGCCGGAAAGGTACGCATGTACCAACGGATTTTTGGTGAACCAAGCGGCGCGTTTTTTCTTTATGGCACAAAAACTGGCCAGCACGCCGCAATGGAGCATTAGAGAATGGGCGGAAACTTCTATGTGTACGAACACTGGCAAAACACATTCTGAAGAAACCCGGCGTCTTTTGTCAGAAAAGGCAAAACTTCAGTGGGCTAAAAACCCACCCAAGCCTTTGAAAGTTAAGGAGTTTTAGCCGTGGGTGGAAAGACGTCCCAGACAACACAATCGGTGTCCATTCCGCCAGAAGTGCTGGCACGGTATAATGCTGTCAATGCCCGCGCTGAGACCGTCGCTCAGCAGCCCTTTACTCAATACAGCAACGATCCGAGCGCCTTTGTCGCGCCGCTAAATCCTACGCAGATTGCTGGCATTCAGAACGTGAATGCTTCTCAGGGGGCTGCGGCCCCCTTTTATGGTGCTGGCTCAGCCCTCACGATGGCAGGGGCATCTGGCGTTTCGCCGGGCGCTCTGGAAGTTGGCAAATACTACAACCCATTCACTGAAGCCGTCGCGGCTCCGACCTATGCTGCGCTTCGTCAGCAGCAGGCTCAGGAAATGCAGGGCTCGACTGCCAATGCCATTCGCTCCGGCGCTTTTGGTGGCGACCGCTCCGGCATTGTTGCTGCCAATCTTGCGCGTCAGCAGCAGCTTGGCACTGCGCAGGCTATGGCCCCGATCTATCAGGGCGCGTATCAGCAGGCGCTTCAAACAGCCCAGCAGCAGCAGCAGACTGGTCTTTCGGCTGAGCAGGCGAACCTTAACCGCTACCTTCAGGCCGGTCAGCAGATCGCTGGCCTTGGCACAGGCATCCAGCAGGCCCAGCTTTCTGGCGCTCAGGCCCAGATTGCCGCTGGCACAGCACAGCAGCAGACACAGCAGGCCGGGCTTCAGGCTCTCTACAATCAGTTCCTTCAGCAGCAGGGCTACCCGTTCCAAGTCGCCCAGTTCTTGGCAAACATTGCTATGGGAACCGGTGCACTGTCCGGCAGCACGACAACCACAACGCAGCCTGCGCCATTCTTCTCTGATCGTCGCCTTAAAGAAAAGGTGCGCCGCATTGGCGAGACCGATGACGGCCAGCCGATCTATCGCTTCCAGTACAAGGGCGACCCGAAAGAAATTACACACATTGGCTTTATGGCCGATGAGGTTGAGAAAAAGCATCCCGAGGCTGTCGGCCTTGCCGCTGCCAGCGATGGCAAAATGTACAAGACCGTCGATTACAATAAAGCTACGCAGCGCACGAAGCGCTCTGATGGTGGCCTTCTGCCATTCATGGATGAGAACTCTATGGGCGGCGCGGTAAGCGACGACACGGCAGGTGAAGGCTTTGCTGGTGGCGGTCTTGTTAGCGACGAAGAGTTCCGCCGTATTCTGGCTCAACAGGCTCAGGGTCTTGGTATCTATGGCGCTCAGAACCCGCTTGGCCAAGGCGCACCGGGCGGTAAGGGGATTATTGACCCCAGCAAGGTACAGCCCCCGTCTAAGCTTGTGACTGCTGGAACGGCCCCGAAGGCTCAACCGAGCCGCATGTCTGAGCTTTCGCAAGGCCTTGGGCAGCTTACGGGCAAGCAGGGCCTTGGTCAGCAATTGACTACGATGTATGACACCGCCAAGCAGGGCGTGACAAAGGCTCGCAATTTTGTTGGCGGTTCTGACGCTGCAAACCAGCCTGTTGCTGGTGCGAAGCCTGCTTCCTTTGAGGGCGGCACATCCAATACACCTGAAGGGTTTAATATCCCCGGCGCAAGCTCTGCTCCCAGCGGATCAGACGCCGGAAACATTTTTGATGAAATCTCCAGCTTTATGGCCCGTGGCGGTATTGTTCCGCATTACGCTTCTGGCGGGGAAGCCGATAAGGATGAAGACATTACAGCGCCGGAAGGCATCTACAAGCCTATTGCTGGCGGCATTGCCATTCCTGATGAACAGAGCAAGGCAAAACTTCCTGAGCCGGGGAAGCCGCCACAACAGCAATCCAGTGGATTTAGCGACGTTTTGAGCGTTGCTTCCAAGGTTCTTCCGTTCTTCCTTGCAACAGGTGGCGTAGTTCCTCGTCACGGCTATGCTGAAGGTGGAGCCCCTGAAGAGGGTGTGTACACGCCGGATGACCGTGAACTTGGCATTCGCACCCTTGCCGCTGAAATGTCTGGCAAAAGCTGGGAAGAAGCCGTTGGTATCGGCGCTGTCATGCACAACCGCCTGAAGGCGGGGCGGTGGGGCAATACAATGGGAGATGTTGTCCTGTCTACGGGGCAATTTGAGCCTTGGAATAAACCCGGCAACCGCAATGACCCCATGAGGATTGATCCCAATAGCGCCCGCTATCAACTTGCCGCAAAGGCTTATGACGCGGCTGAACGCGGTGAAGACCCCACCGGTGGTGCTTTGAATTTTTGGGCACCCCGCGCTCAATTTGCTCTTGGACGCCAAGCGCCCGGTTGGGACCGTAATAAGCCTAGCGTCATGATTGGCGCTACCAAATTTGTTGGCGGCGTGCGCCCTCCCAGTGAAGTTTCTGCTGCCCCTGAAGGCGCTGAAGCTGCTTCCGCTCCGCAGCGCGGCCTTAGCCCTCAAGAAGAAATTGCACCAGAGGGCGCTCAACTTGCTCAATTCAATGTCCCCGGAACTAAGGGGGTTGCGCCTAAGTCTAGCGGTCTTTTTGAAGCCCCTGTATCGCGCGAAGGCAAGCCTCAGTCTTGGGGCGATTTCATGACTAGCCGCCAGTTCATTGTTCCGCTTCTCAGCGGTCTTGGGGCGATGGCATCCTCTCAGAGCCGTTATCTTGGCTCAGCAGCCCTTCAGGGCCTCGGCGCAGCCGCTCAAGAATTTGCCGGTCAGGAAGCTAAGGCTGAAGAGCGTGGGTTCCGTGGCCGTGAGGTTACGGTTAAGGAACGCGAAGCCAATATCCAAGAAATTGCCAAGAAGATGGACCTTCTTCGTCTTCTCCGTGAAACAGCCGCTGGATACTCTTCGTTTGGTAAGCCAGTCCCCCCTGAAATTCAGGCTCAAATTGATAATCTTGTTGCGGACATTACAAAACTTGGGGGGAATGCGGGGCAGCAACCCACCAGCACAGCCCCAGCACCAGCGCCTACGCCTACAACAACAGCGCCGCAACCTCAAAAGCCTGCTGAAACAGGGAAACCTGAAACTGAAGGTAAGCCTGCTGAGACTGCACCTACAGGCCCGGCTCCTCAAGCGCCGCCTGAACCTAATATTATGGACCCCAAGTTTCTTGGCAAACTTGATCCTGACTATAATCCAGCAATTCTGCAACGCAGGGCGCAGGAAACTGCGCGCTTTAGTCCTGCTGAAGCCGATAAACTCAGGGATAGGGCTGCTGAAATTCGCAAGCGTATCCTTGAGACGGGTCAGGGGATTGGTCCGAACGGTGAAATTGTTGAGCTTCCCGGCTTCCGTGAAAAGAAGCAGTATGAAGCCAATCTTCCTGAAATTGAAAAATGGTTCAATAAGCAGGCTGAAATGGCTCCGGCGCGCGGAGAAGTTCTCAATCGCTTGAATGAACTCAAAAAGATTTTGTCACGCTATCAGACAGGCGCTGGCGCTAAACTTGAGGCAGATACAATTCGCTCACTTGAAGCGATTGGTATTCCTGTTCCTGCAAATCTTAAGGGTCGCCCGGCTGAGTACCAACAATTCATCAAAGAGCAAATGCAAAACGTGTTTGACCAAGTCCGCACCATTGGCGGTCAAATCCGTGTTGCAGAAATTATTGGTCTTCAGTCTTCCAATCCGTCACCGGATTTGGAACCTGCCGCTAATAAAAAGCTTATCGCTCAAGGTATCGCCAGTGCAAAATGGCTGGATAAGCTTAACGAAGATGCCATGGAGGCCCGCCGTAAGGAGGGCTACAGGTTTGACCATAACAAGTTCATCGCTGAGTGGCGCAAGCGCCCTGAGAACAACCCGGAACGCTTCATTGAGGCTGAGATTAAGGACATTGCCGCTCGCGGCGATACGCCTCGCCTTTCCAATGGCCAAATTGACCAATCCAAGATCAAAGAAGGTCAATCCTACGTTCTTGAGCCAAAGGATGATCCGCGCGGACGCATCACCGGCCCAACTGTGGTAAAATTCCAAAAAATTGCTGATCCCAATAGGCCCGGAAAGTTTGTACTCGCCCCTGTTCCGGTTGGAGAATAACGATGGCTGGACCTCTTGAATTTGGGCCGGAAATGTATCTTCCGCTTGAAGACGAGAAGCCCGCCACGGGCTTTGAGCCTCTTCCGGGCGAGCCTGCAAAAGAAGACAAGGGAATTTCCGGCTTTGAGGCCCGTGTAAGGGAATACAAACCTCAGGCTCATGAAGAGGTTTATACGTCTCCTGTGAAGGGTCGTATCCCGTCTTGGGAGGCCGTACCAATCATTGGTCCGCTTGCTCATACTGCGTCTTCTTACGGAAGTGCAGCCCTTGGATACGGTAAGGGTGAAAGTATTAGTGAGCGCGCAAAAGACATCATGGCCTATGACGAGGCTCGTCGCCGCGCTCAACAAGAAATTTATCCATACTCTGCAATAACTGGAAATGTTGCTGGTGGTCTTGCTGCGTCTGCGGTAACTCCGGCAACTGCTGCTGGGCCTCTTGTTCAAAGCGCGCTTACAAAAACAGGCCAATATCTTGGCTCAAAATTTGGAAGCCTTTTCCCTAAGGCGGGCGAAGCTGTATCTGGTGCTGTAACAAAAACCGTAGCCCCAATGGCCGGTAAAATGGCAGAAGGCACAATTCAGGGTGGCCTTTCTTCATTGGCTGAACGCAAACCTGATGAAACTATCGGAGAAACTGCTGAGCGCACCGGAACAGGAATGGCATTTGGTGCCGCTGCTCCCGTAGTTGTTGGCGGTCTTTTCAAGGGACTTGGGAAGGTTTCCGACGTAGCTGAAGGAATAATTTCTCCCAAGACAGCAGTTGCGCGCGAAATTGCAGAAGGCGCTGGTCCCCAGCGCATTGCTCAATATCTTCAAAGCCTATCTCGCAATGAGCCTGTACATATTGCTGATATTGATGAGGCTAAAAACCTTCTTAATGCAGCGGTTGCGCGCTTTGGGGATCAGGATCAGCGCGTCATTGCAATCAACAATGCTCTTAAGCGCAGGCTTGAGAACCAAAGCATTTATGTTGATAAGCAAATTGATAACGCTTTTGGAACTAGGATTGATCCCTCTGAAATTCGCGCGCAATCTGATTTCCTTGCGCGTTCTCAAAATGGACCAGCTTACAATGCGGCGTATAGCCAGCCGCAAGCGCAGTCTATTTGGAACAACGATATAGCAAAATTCATCAACACTAATGAAGGGCGCATGGCTGTGGAGCGTGCGGATAATATGGCTCGCCATGAGGCATATGTCCGTGGAACAGTTCCGCCTCGCAATCCATTTGTTGCAGATCAGAACGGGAATATTTCTCTTGGGCCAAACAATACTGGCGCAAGTTTGGAGTTTCTTGATTACGTCAAGCGGGCAATGAACGGCATCGCTGGAGACATCCGTTCCGGAAAAATTGCGTCATCAAATTCCCGTGCTGATGCGAGAATGGTGGAAGAAAGCACACGCAAATTTACTCAAGATTTGCGCAATATTGTTCCAGAATATGGAACTGCACTTGACGGTGCTGGTAAATACATCCGTGGCAACAATGCTTTTGAAGCCGCAGAAAGCTTCATGAATGATCTTGTTGGAAACAAGAGCGTTAGCGCACAACTTAACAAATTCACATCTGGAAGCTTTTCTCCGCGTGAACAAGATAGTTTCCGTAAGGGTATCGGAACTTGGATTAAAGAAAACCCGGAAGAGGCATCTAGAATTTTTGCTGGAAACACAAGGGATACAGCAAAGGTTCAGGGCATCCTGAAAGGCCTTCTTGGTCCGCAAGCGTACAATACTATTGATGCAGGCATGGCGGTTGGCCGCCTTAGCGAAATGACAAACGCTATCAGGGCAAACCCGTCACTGCTTAAGAAGCTCAATATTGGACCAACAAGTACCGCAGGTGTTGTTGGTGGTGCCGCTGGCCTTGGCATTGCTGGGCAGGAAATCGTTCAGAAAATGATTTCATATGCATCTCAAAGCCCAAAGGCCTTGGCTGCCGCTGGTATTGCTGGTGCTGTAGGCGCTACCAACAGGCTTGCGACAGGAAGGAAGCTTGGGGCTTTGCTTGATCTTGCTGCACAAGACACACCTGAAAGCAGGAAAATTCTTCTTGATGCTGCCATGAATAGCTCAAGCTACCGTCAAGCTCTTAGGACGCTTGAGGGTCTTATGACCAAGAGCTTGGCTCTCCAACAAGAACAATATCCAAGTGATATGTCTCCTGTCGGACCTGCTAAATATGAAGAGCGCCGGTTCCCGCGCGCCACCGGTGGCCGCGTAAAGAACCACCAGACAGAAGCAGACAGGCTTATTCGCTTGGCAGAAAGCCACAAAAAGCGGATAAATCAACAGACAGAACAAATCCTTGAGACGCCCGATGACCATGTGGCTCAGGCTCTTGAGGTTGCCAACCGTCACATCTGAGGTGTGAGAAATGACATCTTCCTACACTTCCAATAAGTCTTTGGAAAAGCCCGGAAACGGCGATTACGTCGATACTTGGAACATCCCGGTCAACTCTGACATGGATGTTATCGACCAAGCGCTTGGTGGCACGACAAACCTTAACGCCACTTCTGGCTCAGCCACCCTTTCGGCAACGCAATACCGCTCTCTGCTTATTGGCGTGACAGGGGCGATGTCTGCTTCTGTGGTCTACACAATTCCATCCGGTGTCGGCGGCCAATGGATTGTCAGGAATGCGACGACCGATGCGACTGGCGGGCCTTGGACTGTCACGGTTGCCTCGGGCGGAGGCGGCTCAAGTGTTGCGATTGATCGTAACGTCAATACGATCATCTTCTCTGATGGTACGAACATCCGCGTCGTTGACCCGGTTGTTGGCAACAACAGCATCACAAATGCCAAGCTCGCGACCGTAGCCACCCAGATTTTGAAGGGTCGTTCGACTGCTGGCGTTGGCAACGTAGAAGACCTGTCAATTACTCAGGTTCTCGACTTCCTGTCCTCAACTCAGGGCTCCGTCCTTTATCGCGGCGCTTCGGCTTGGCTGGCTCTGGCTCCGGGGACGCTTGGACAGCTTCTTTCATCCGGCGGGCCTTCTGCAAACCCGGCGTGGGTCAGCAAGTCCTTTGCCACGACATCGTACTCAAACCTCAAAATTGATGTCACATCCGATACTGCGGCTACAGTGACGGCGAATAGTCTTTCGCTCGTTTCTGGCGCAGACAGCGTGATCCTGAATAACTTTAGCGGCAGCATTGCCACCGGCACATCTGGCCTCAATGGTCTGGATAGCGGCTCTATTGCCAGCAACACATGGTACTCTGTTTGGGTTATCTCAAACGGATCGCTCTCCGGCTGTCTGCTTTCTACAAGCGCGACCGCGCCTGTCATGCCGTCTGGCTATACGTACAAGATGCGTGTTGGCTGGGTGCGCTATGTGGCAACAGGTCTTGCGCGCACAATTCAGCGCAATGACACGGCTCAGTACAAGATTGTCGCGGCGTCTCAGACGCCAAATTATCCGATTATTGCCTCTGGTGCCGCTGGCAGCGTTGACACGCCTACATGGGTTGCTGCTGATGTCACAGCCTATGTACCCACAAGCACGGCATCGCAGATCATCATGGGCCTTTCGTCAGCTTACAATGTTATGGTCAACCCAAATGATCTTGCTGGCGGGAGGACAAGCTCCACAAATCCGCCGTTTGCAAATTCAAACGGATACGGCGCGTATACCACTATTAATGTGCAAATGGGTCTGGAAAGTTCCAGCATCTATTGGGCGAGCAATTACTCAACCACAAACTGCATTGCCGCTCATGGCTGGGTTGACAATCTTTAGCGCCGGTAATCTTTGACCGGCACATAGCACAAGCGGAAATGCTCTTCGCAGTAGTGCCGCTTGGTTGTCTCTTCCCCGCAATATAGCGTCGTACCGCTATTATCACGGGCCGTTTTAACAATATACCGACACATGGTTGAGGTCAGGCCAAGGATGTCCACCGGGCCAGCCCTCTGTGTCTCTTTGGGTTCGTTGAAAAGAAAAAGCTGCATGCCATTGACCTCTATGTAGCGCGGAACCTTCTTAGGCGGCGCGCTTGTCGTGACAGTTGCTTCTGGCTTTTTCTTATTCTCGTTTCTGCGGACTTTTCCGCTGTTCTTCTTATCTCCATTGGGATCGCGAGCCTCAAGCTCGACGCCTCGGCTTCTCATGCGGTTGACGCGGCCAAGTATAGCCGAGCGTGTTGTGCCAAGGACTTCGGCAATTTCCTTGCCTGTTAATCCCTCGGCCCAAAGAGCTACGATAGCCTTGTCTCTGGTTTCTTTATCTGTGATATTAGTCATTGCCGGTTGCTTCTACCTTTGTTGGCAATTGGCACTCTGTATCTACGCGAAGACCACTTGCCTCGCTTGCAGCAATGCTTGCGAGGTATTTTTTGTGGGTACGGTAGCCATGAAGACATGTGGTGTGGTCACGATTTCCAACAAAGCGACCGATGATAGGGAATGACAGGCCCATCATCCTAAGCTCGTACATGACCTCTTGCCTCGCTTTGACAAGCGCCCTGTCACGACTTGGCCCAGCTATCTGCTCTGGCGTGAAGCCATGCTTTTCAGCAATCTTAAGAACCATCGCCTTGCACTTTGATGGCTTCATACCGTTGATGATTTCACGGTTTTTCGTAACGTATTCCCGGTAGGCCATATCCTCTACTTCCCTGCGGCGCTCTTCTGCGATCTTTGCTGCCTCTTTTACGTCGATTATTCTTTTTTCGGGCGGCTTTTGCTTCTTCGCTATTGGCTTGGCATTGTATATGCGCTGGCGAACATTTTTGTAATGATTGTGAAGTTCTTCAAGTGTTTGCATGGAATTACCACCCAAGCTTGCGTTTCACATCTGGCCACAAGTCAATGACAATACACACGCCCATGATTGCCAATGTCACGTTTACAAACGTCAGAAAGACAGCGACCATTAGACTGAGATACCAAGCCATATCTTACCTCATAGCCAGACGAATGTATTGCTGCTTGTAAGCTGATTTATAGTCAAGGCACCCATCCCCAGCGCAAACCCTTTGCGATACGATGAACATGTTTTTCATGAATTCCGAACTTCTTAGCAATTTCCCGGTTTGATAGGGTGCCGCGCAACGACCTAATTGCAATGACATCGTCCAGCTTCAGTTTTGATGTCCCGACCATTTCGCCGCGCAAAGCCGTTCCGTGACGGACTTTGTCCGCCGCGTTTTCTGCGCAGGTTGCGTAGCGCAAGTTTCCCGCATGATTATTGAGTTGATTGCCGTCGCTGTGGGCAACGTGATGCTTTGGCGTCGGGCGCGGTCCGATGAATGCTTGGGCAACGAGGCAGTGAACCGTTTCGTATTTGGCGAAACTGTCGCGATGGAGACCAACGAACAGATAGCCTCCCGGTTTCCTCCCCGGCTTAAGAATTGTGCCGCGCTTTTTGCGCATCATTGTCCCGCCCCAACGGCTAGGAACTTCCTCGATGCGATCAATCGACCGAACCCGCCCGCGATCACTCACTTCGTAGTAACCGTCAAAACCCTCTATCGGTAGCCAAATTTCTACGTCGCTCATCTTGAAGCTAGCCTTATATATTCGCGGCGATACTTTTCCGCGCGAGCGCTCAATTTACGCTGCCATCCTGCGATCCCGCTGACATGGCAGCTTGACATCTGTGCATGGGTCCGCACCCCGGAGCGGATGCACGCGGCCATGTGCGCCAAGCCAACCTCGACACCGTATTCGCACTCGTTAAGCCGGGATGGATCAAACCCCAGCGCGCGCGCAGAAGAAGGCAAGACTTGAAGAACGCCTCTCGCATTGCCATGACGGGTGCGAGGGCCGACAGCCGCACAGTTGTACGAGCTTTCGATCTTGGCGAGCTTGAGCGCAGTCTTGACCCACTGCGCGCCAAGGCGCGCCTGCGCCTCCCGTGCGACGATCCTTGCGACGGCTTCTTTCTTCGCCGGCATATGCTTTGGCAATGTGCCGTAAGGGTTGCGGACTTCGTTGACCAACGGACCTGTCCAAGATTGCGCTTTATCACGGGCGAAAAACTCCGCTGCGTTCATGTCTGCGAATGCGGGCGTGGTTGCCAGCATCATGATGGTGACGATTGTTTTCTTCAAGATTGGTTCTCCTTGTTTGCGTCAAGACCTGCTTTAATGATCTCCTCGACTGTACGCTTACACCCAATGCAAACACCATTCTGATCTAGCTTGCAGATTGAGATGCATTTCTTTTCCGTGGCCTGTGTCATGGCGTGGCGTCTCCGAGAAGGGCGCTGGCGCGGTCACAGTCTGAGACGCGAACGACGATCTGAATGTAATCGGCTTGTATTCCAAAGCCATCGCTTTCTCGCGCGAAAGGCTTTAGCGCCTCCCGCAGCCTCTCGTTCTCGCGCTCCAACGCCTCGATGCGGGCGGCGGCTTCAAGGCACTCATATAGCGGCTCGTTCTTGTCACAAGCCTCACAATGAAGGCCGCATCCAACGCGGTATTCACGCAGCCGCTTCGCCAACTCACTCATCGTTCACCTCCCTGATTTCAACGCGGATGACGCGGTGAGGGGCTAGGTCCTTGCGTAATCTGTCCCAACTTTCGGCATGACGATGAGCGCGTTCTTTGGTCTCAAACGTGCTTATGTAGCAGGCGTTTAAACCGTCTTTATCCACCACAGCCCACGCGCGGACAGGCTGGACGGAAGGGGCGGTGTCAGTCATTGTCGCCATCCAGTTTGATGCGCTGCGGTTTGAAAATAGCACGGTTCATCGCCATGAACCCTTGTTCGATGTGCGTTTTGGCAATTGCGAGCCAACGCTTATCAACGTCAGGGTTCATTCCATACAAGTCGATGGAGCGGAGTATCCGTTCTTCGTCCTGCTTGTTCAGGTTCACCATCTGAACGTTTTCATCAATCTGCGCGGTGTAGCCTTTCACCGGCAAAGGGTTATGGTCTGTCATGGTCTTGTTCCTTTCGTTCTGTTGAATTGTTTTGCTTACTTCCATCACTTTTCCTCCTGCGCAGGAATGAGCCCGCGTATCCGCGCGACAGCCTCTATGTGGTCCAGAATACACATCGTCTCGTCGACTAACGGTGTGCCGCCGCGTGTTTCCGTCCAGTGCTCGCGCGCTTCGGTGATTGTGAAATTCCGACACCCAGCGCGTATTTGCAGCGCGCCGTCCTTGATCCAGCCGACGAAACGATAGCCGTCGCTGCGCTGGCCACCATCAACGAGGTACGCGCCTGCGAGGTCCGCGCTTGCGAGGTTCGCGCGTGCGAGGCCCGCGCCTGTGAGGTCCGCACCTGCAAGGCGCGCGCCTGCGAGGTCCGCGCCTGCGAGGTACGCGTCTGCGAGGTCCGCGCCTGCGAGGTACGCGCTTGCGAGGTTCGCGCTTGCGAGGTTCGCGCGTGCGAGGTCCGCACCTGCGAGGTCCGCGCCTGTGAGGTTCGCGCCTGTGAGGTTCGCGCCTGTGAGGTACGCGCGTGCGAGGCCCGCGCCTGTGAGGTCCGCACCTGCAAGGCGCGCGCCTGCGAGGTACGCGTCTGCGAGGTCCGCGCCTGCGAGGTACGCGCCTGTGAGGTTCGCGCTTGCGAGGTTCGCGCGTGTCTTGATAGCCCATTTAACTGACAGGCCTATTTTAAGGCTCAACGGCGTGTCATCCGTTGCATCAATTTCGGCTGTGAATTGGACCGCGCCGGTAAATCTGTTTTTGATTTCAAACTGCATGTTATTTCTCCTGCGCAGGAATGGGGATGGCGCGGATAGCTTCATAGATGCCCCAATCCCCCATGTCGTTTGCCTTTGACGCTGCCGCCTCCCGCATCGCCTCTGCGCCTGCGGTGAACGCCTCGTCGCGCTGGCGCTCCGCCTCTTCTGCGCGGGCAAGCGCGGCCTTGTAGGCGGCGAGCAAGTCAGGCGCGGCGGCGGCGAGATTTGCGTTCGCGGTCTGGATCGCTATCGCCTGATCTTCTGAAAGACCAAGCGAGCCGTCGCCTTTACCTGTCAGATACCCCCATCCTCGAACATCAAATATCTTTGCCTCTCCGCGTTTTGCGGATGGCGCCCAAATATCGAGCGCGCGATAGCCTACTTTCCACGACCCCGGCGTATGCCCCTCGAATTGCGTCAAATCAATCTCGCTCATGTCATCCCCCTGATTATGATATATACCGCGACGGCAAGTAGCAGCGTTAGAGCTGCTACTGCCACGGCTTCGCCGTCAGGCGTCCGCATCGGACTTCTGAAGCACGGACACGGATGGGCGGATGCCCGGTGACAGCCGCGACGCCATCGCCTTAATATCATCTTCGACAGCTACGACAACGCTACTGTCTTGCCGTGCGAACTGCGCTGCGAAAGCCATGTAATTGATATTGTCAACGTAATGGTCTTTCTTTGTGCGGCTTTCTTGCAAGCGCGCCACTTTGTTCATGGCAAGGATCATGGCGACATCGTACTTGCTGATAGGCTTGTTCAAGGCGATTGTAGCAAGCTCAGCGCTGCGCTGGAAGCAGGCGTCTTCCGGGCCGTACTCTTTGCCACGTTCGGTAATCAGGGATGCGGCTTCTTTCAGAACTTCACGATGGTTCATTGTTACCTCCGGTTTTCGGATTGCTTGATGCGGGAGAGGCGAGCAACACGCTCCATTTCTCCCCTTTGGTTGGTCCGACTTGTGTGACCGCTTTCCTGCCTTTCGGAGTATTCAGTCACTTTTCCAATAAGGTTGGTGTTCACAATGATATGGCCTTTGAACTCCCATTCAATCTGGCCATCGTTGAGAACGCCAACCTTATAGAACTGGCGCACGTTCACGAACTCATTCTGCGCAATATATTGGCAGAACTGTTCCATGCTTGTAATGCCGTCACATTCGCAAGTGATTTGATGCACAAGCGACCCTTGTGAAGACGGCATGTTCATCGTCATTTGGAATTTCATTGACGGCATTGGTTTTCCTTATTGAACCGTGTGGGTCTTTTCGCTGTCTTCGTTTTCTTCGTCATCTTCGGATGATCCGAAAACATTGCCGAGAGCGTCAACAACAGCACGCGCAGCGATAACCCCGAAGAGGGCCTTCATTGCGTCCATGCGCTCTTCTGACGGGATCATGGAAAGAATGCTAGCCGACACAACGGATATAACATTCATGCAGATATTCACTTCATGGCCGTCAAAAATGGTTCCGACCTTTTGGGCCAAATCTTCAACGGTCTCCGAAATGCGCGTGATTTCTTCTGTGTTCATCATAGCTTCCTCGTTAGAGCTTCATTTCCGCACGTTTGGTAGCCTCATGGCTTTGCCATTCGTGGAACTTCATTCTAATATACTCAAGCTGAACTTTCAAGAGCGAAGCTTTGTTTCTTGCCTCGACCATTGACTTCACATGCTCAATCCACTCTGGCGAAGCCTTCACTGTCATTTCAGCACGGCTTACAGGCATATCGCCAAGGGCAGTCATCATCTGCGACAGCATAGCGCTCTTGGTTTCTTCCAAGAGGCTAGCTGCGCAATCAGCATCAACCCATTTCTTAGCGATGATGCGGAACTGTTCGCTAAGGGGTAGATTATCTGTCATTATCCCTCTTTCTTTGCATGATGACGATGGTGGTGTTTTGCACAAAGCCAGACGACATTAAGCGGCCTTGAGTAATCTTCATGGTGCGCATGAAGGCTTTGTTTGCTACCACAAATATCGCATGACATTTTTTTAAGCCTTCCATCCCTAATAGCGTTTGAAACCATAGTGTGCGCTTTATATGCTTCTGGATTTCTTTTACGCCAAAGAGATGCCCTTGTTGATGTGCTTGCTCTTCTTTGGTCATCCTCACGATAGCGTTTGCGGTCATATTCGCGAACACTATCATTTTCTTCCCGATGATTGCGGACCCTGATTTTCGTACATTCGATGCAGATATTCAGGTGTCCGTCTTTCATTTCTTTGTGTTTATAGAAGCCGGAAATTGGTAAATTTTGTCCACATTTCCGGCAATCTTTTGTCCCTGTCATTTTAGCCCCAAGTGTTTGGACAATCACACTTGAGGCTTAATCAAAAGGGATGTCATCGTCAATCGGCTCTTGTTTCTTGCTTTCCTTCTTGTGGTCGGTATTGCTTCCGTTGGATTGCTTGTCACGGAAACTAAACGAAAACCATGCGTTCCCGTTCTTGTCTTTCTTGACCCAAATGTTGACCCACTTCATAGTGCCGTCAATCATCGCTTCCCCGGTATAGTCAGCATGCTTGTCGCTTTCCTTGCGCTGATTTTTGAAAGCTGATCCGGTGTTATCGCGTGTTTCCCAAGCCATTACTTGTCCTTTCCGTACTTCTCGTTGAATTTCGCAACCTTTTCATCAAGCTCCGCAAGGAATTTGATGACCTCGCTCTCAAGAGCAGCAATCCTCTGCTGATCGCGCTTAACACGCATCACAATAAGCCTCATTTCTGGATGCGGCATTCTTGGATCAAAGCTGACAAAATCGCACCATTGACGGCCCGTGCATGCCATCTGCCACATCATTTGTGTGACGTATTTTTCTGGCACCGTTTCTGACAAAATAGTTTCAATGTGCGTGGCGCTGTTAGGGCATTTGATCTCTACAAGGCCATCATCGCCAATAAGGCCGTCAGGGCTAGCGCCAGACCCCGTGATATACGGATGGGGAACGAACCCGGTTTCCAGAACAAGCAAGCCTGTGGTCCCCTCAAACTCAGACCTAGCCTGTTCTTCCGTTTCCGTTCCCCACACCATTGCAGGCGAAGAGAATTTCTCCGTAGGCCTGCCGGTGATGCGCTCTATAAGAAGTTCTGCCATGTAGTTGGCACGGGAAGCCCCGTAGCCGCTCTTTGTACGCGCGACAACATCAGAGACGCGACTTGCAGTTACCTTGCCAACCCTTGCGGCATACCATTCATCAGAGCGCTGTTCCATGATTAGCCTTCGTCCTCGTCCTTGGGGGAAAACTTCGCGTCAGCGTCGGTTGCCGCCTTTTTCAGACGGGCCTTATGCTTTGAAGAAAGCTTTGCGCGTCCGATTTCGCCAATGTCGCGGAACCAAGAGGAAAGCGCTTCCATGCCAAGGTTGGCTTCTGACAATCCTTCAGTGAAAAGCTCTTCGGATACCTCTTCTGCCTTAACCTTCTCGGCCTCGGCGTGAACACTCTTCACGGCTGCGTTGCCATCGTCGTCTTCCGATGCGATGCACAGAATAGACATAATCCCATAGCGGCGCGCATAGGTAATAGCAGAGCCGATGCCGTGCGGATCATTTTTCCCGACAGGCATTTGCAAGGTTTCAGCGAAGAACTCACCTGACTTATGGAGAAGCATTGTCTCCACTTCGACCACAGGACCAGCCAAACGCGGAAACTGGATGATTGCCAACCCATTCTTGGCCAAGGGCTCACGGATGACTGCCCTTACAGCGGCGAGGTCCGCGTATTTTGAATTGAAGAAGCTGTTCTTTGTGCCCTTTGATGCATCGTCAATCATCCCTTGGGCAGCGGATAGGGCGCAAGCAATCTCAGCAATAGTTTCAGACATTCTCATTGCGGTCCTCCTCATGGATAAACTGAGCGTCATTGCTATAGAGCCATTGATCTAGCTCTGGCTTAGGCATTACGCCATACTCATAGTACATGTCACGGACAATCTCTGCTATTTCGCCTGTCTTTTCCACCACGGTCTTGCTGTCTGTAGCGACAAGCCAGATTTTGTGTGGATACGGAATTTCTTCGTTGAATATGGAGCGCGCAACAGCGTGCGGCGTTTGCATCTGGTTCAGGACTAATTCGCTGAAAAACGGCTCTTCGCCGGATGACGGCGGTGGGCGGTTGATGGCTACGTAAAAGATCATCGCTTTCTCCTGTTGATTTGCCGGGCGACGATACAGCCAAGTATTTTTGTGGTCAAGCCCAAATCTTCATGTTACCTTTGAGCCATGAAAAAACTGAAAAAGGTCTTTCATGTCCAAGAAATCATAGACTTGTTCTATGCTGGCAAAGACACGCTTGAAATCGCCAATATTCTGGGGGTGGCAGAAAGCGACATCTACAACGTCCTTGCTTTTGCCAAGGCTGCAAAGGAAGCGTTCCATGACAATACGCTTGAGCCTCCCGTTCCCGCCCTCAATGAACCGCCTGTGGAGAGCGAGTAAAGGCGGGGGCGTCTACAAGAGCAAGGCCTACACGGATTGGCGTAAGGCTGCTGTCTGGACCATTGTGGCTCAGGCTAGGGGGTTGAAGCCCATCCCCGGCGCGTATAAGCTTAAGGTTGAATTGGTTCGCCCAGACCGCCGCTACCGTGACCTTGACAATATGCTTAAGGCTGTAAGTGACGCTTTGACGGAGAGTGGCGTCATCATGGATGACCGGATGTGTGAATGGATTGAGGCGCGCTGGGTTGTGGATGGAGACCCTTGCGTAGTCACCTTGGAGGCTATCAATGGCGAAAATACCGATTGAAATTCAAATTGCCGGGACGGAGCGCGCTGTCGTTAATTTGCGCGGATCAATTGATATTCTGCGCGGGCTTGTAGCCAAAAAAGCGCGCGATCCAATTGAATTGCAAATGAAAGAAAGCTGGCTTCCAGAGTTGGAAGCGGCGCTTGAAACGCTGAAATTCGTAAAAAACAATCAGGAGAAAATAAGACAAATTGTCAAAAAATAATTGGGTGCCTGTTGACATTTCGTCCTAATTAGGACACCTTGTCCCAACACCGTGTCCTGTTGGGGGTAAAAATGGAAAATAAAATACCTTGCGCGTTTTCTAATCCTGCGCTGTGGCGGAAATTCTGCGTTGCTGCAAAAAGGGATGAAGCTCCGTCATACAATTGGACCGAGGAAGACGTTATTTTTTGGTTTGAGGAAATGAAAACCTCAAATCAAGAACTGGATGATTTCCAGACGATAAGTCATGTGGACGCTGCGTCTTTCGCCCCGCCTGAGACGCCCAAGGAAGGGCGGGTGTCGCGGCACAATGATGAACTTAGGGCTGCGTTCTCAGCTAGGCTGTTTGCTTTGGACATCAGCAACAGGGAGGCCGCTGACCTGCTTGGCGTCACAGAGCGCAGCATCAGCCGCTGGATCAATGGCCACGTTCCTGTGCCACGCATGGCAATCATGGCGCTTGAGTTGGTGGAGATGAAGCGGTAGGGTGGAAAAGTTGAGGCCCCAGAGCGGCAAACTCTAGGGCCTCGTATCACAACCCGCGTCGTGACCGCGTGTTGAACTTAGACGGACATTTATCCGTTTTTGCTCAATCGCGCAAGACCTAACTTGAGTATATGCGCGATGGGATACCACGCCAAAGAGTGGGCCTTCAAACAAATAGTTGGATGCTGTCAGGACAAGATGGTGCTTATTGCCATCGCTCACTATGCGTCTGACAAAGACCGCACATGCTGGCCATCAATCAACAGCTTGGCAATGGATTGCTGCCTGTCTTACAGGTCTGTTTCACGCAGCCTTAAAAGTCTGGAAGAGCTTGGCCTTATCAAGCGAATACATAGGTTTAAAAAGAGGGCCAAGACATCTAACGCTTATGTTTTGGGCGATACGTTCAAAAGCTGTAGCATATCAAAAAACGCGGATCAGGGTATAGGACCAATAGACCTATGGGATAGGACCAATAGTCCTATGGGGTAGGTCCATTAGTCCTATAGAACCTATCATTGGAACCTATCAGTGAACCTGCTCAATACTCGGAGTAGTTGAGCCAGTAAGGAACAATTAAGGGGATATACTCAGAGTATACTCATAGTAACTCTAATAGGGGAAAGCTAAGCAATGGGCATGCAGGATGACCTCAGAGACTATCAAAGCGAGACCATCACCAAGCTTAGGCAATCTCTCGCCTCTGGCAGAAGAAAACCTGTGGTTCAGGCTCCCACCGGTGCAGGCAAGACCATCATGGCCGCAGCGATTGTCCAAATGGCGTTGGACAAAGGCAAACGGGTGATCTTCTGCGTTCCGGCGATCAGCCTGATTGACCAGACTGTAGAAAAGTTTGCGCGCAACGGGATCACCCAAGTGGGTGTAATTCAGGCTGCGCACCCTATGACGGACCACACGCAGCCGGTTCAGGTTTGCTCAGTCCAGACGCTCAGCCGCCGCAAGATACCGGACACTGATCTGGTTATCGTGGATGAGTGTCATGTGCGGTTCAAGCTTTACGAGGAATGGTTTGATGATCCTCGCTGGCTCAAGACACCCATCGTTGGCTTGACCGCTACGCCTTGGTCCAAGGGTATGGGCAAGCTTTGGGATGATCTGATTGTCTGCACCACAACAGCAGATCTTATTGAACGCGGCCACTTGTCAGACTTCAAAACATTCGCCCCAGCGCACCCTGATCTGTCCAAGGTTAAAACCGTGGCAGGCGATTATGAGCTTAAGGGCCTTGGCGAAGCAATGAACAAAAAGGCTCTGGTTGCAGACATCGTATCAACATGGCTTGAGCGTGGCCAGTATCGCCCAACGCTGTGCTTCTGCGTGGACAGGCTCCATGCCAAGCACATTCAGGAACAGTTTAAGGCTGCGGGCATCCCTACGGATTACGTTGATGCTTTCACTAGCCTTGAGGACCGCAAAGAAATCGAACGCCGTTTCACTGCTGGCTTCACCAAGGTTGTGTGCAACGTTGGCGTTCTGACAACCGGTATTGATTGGGACGTTCGCTGCATCATCCTCGCCCGCCCCACCAAATCTGAAATCCTGTACACGCAAATCATTGGGCGCGGCCTGCGCACAGCGCCGGGCAAAGACTATTGCCTGATCCTTGACCATAGCGACACGACGCTCAGGCTTGGCTTTGTCACGGACATCCACCATGAACACCTAGACGATGGCACAACGCCTCGCGCCGCTCCAAAGGACAAGGAAATTCTGCCAAAGGAATGCCCCAAGTGCGCGTTCCTTAAACCGCCCAAAACTAGGCAATGCCCGTCATGTGGATTTGTGCCTGAGCCTAAGTCTGACCTCCACACTGAGGAGGGTGAGCTTCATGAGTTGATGCGGGACAAGCGGCTGAAGCCTTCAGACTGGCCCATGCACATGAAACAAAAGTTCTACTCAGAACTTATTCGGCATGCTCAGGCTAAAAACTACAAAAAGGGCTGGGCGTATTGGAAGTTCAAATCAAAATTTGGGGTAGCGCCGTCAAATTTGCTTCGCCCGGTGGCTGCGGATAGCATTTCCCCGGAGACGCAATCTTGGATTAAGCACATGCAAATCGCTCAGGCCAAGGCCCGTGAGGCGTCAGGCAATGGTCCGATGGGCGTTCCCTATGCCAGCAGCCGGAGGAAGTGATGCGCAGGTCAATTGATGAAATCGCAACCGGACATTGGCCTACCATCCTGTCAAGTTTTGGCATTGGCTCAGAATACCTTCGCAACCGGCACGGACCATGCCCATTGTGCGGCGGGTCAGACAGGTTTCGTTTCGACAACCGCGACGGGAGGGGAACTTATTTTTGCTCCCAATGCGGATCAGGAAACGGGATGCAACTGGCGACACGCTATGCAAAGCTTAACTTTAACGAGGCATATGACCGGATCGCCAAACTGGTCGAAGGGAAAGCCCCGAAGGCATGGCGGGCCAAGGCGGACCAAGATACGTGCATGAAGGCCATCATCAGGGCGTGGCAGAGCGGGCAGGAGGCCACTAATTTGACCGGGCCGGTGCAGGCCTACCTGAGAAAGCGGACGGGCCGCCATTGGGCTTCTAATAGCCTTAGAGAGTGTACCGCAATATGGAACAATCATGAACAAAAACACTTTCCGGCTATGGTCTGGAAGGTCGCCAGCCCGGAAGGCAAAGCTATTAACCTTCACATTACCCACCTGACCAGCACCGGGGAGAAGGCGCAGATTGAAAGGGCCAAGCTGTTCATGGCCGGGACCATCCCCGAAGGCAGCGCCATCCGCCTCATGAAAGAGGCTCCGGTTATGGGCGTTGCGGAAGGCGTCGAGACTGCCCTAGCAGCAAGCATCATGTTCGGCATGCCAGTATGGGCGACAGGGAATGCCACATTGCTTGCCAAGTGGGTTCCGCCAGAGTTGGCAGAAAAGATAACAATTTTTGGCGACAACGATGAAAGCTTTACAGGCCACGCCAAGGCCTACGCATTGGCAAATCGTTTGACAGTCCAATTCAAGAAACAGGTTGATGTAAAAATCTGTCCAGAAATCGGGAAAGACTTCGCGGATATGCTGGGCCTCAAATGAAAAGAGGGGCCGAAGCCCCTCTAAGATCAAGCGATACTCCAATTATCGCTGTATCGCGTTTCTATTCGTTCCATCCCATCATATTCTTCGATCTTGTAAACTGTCCCCTTTGGCAGTTCGACAACCTCAAGCCTTGCGCATTCACCGTTTGCGGCATCGCCAAGAGCCCCTACAACAGCGACAAGGTGTGGGTCTGTGCGTGACACGCTGGAGCAATGCCCAAAATCATAACCACATACTTCCCCACGTTCACTGACATCCCCCTTAATGCACCAGCCTCCCCATTTTGGATTTCCTGACAATTCGCGGGCCAGCAAAACAGCCTGCCTGCTAAGGCCAAATCCGCCGTAGCAGCGATTTATAACTATCTTAGTCGTTTCCATTGCTTCTCTCCCTACCAGCTTGCCCGGTATTCAACCGACCTTATTTCACCACGCAGAACGCTCTCGTCTTCAACCCATGCGATGGCTTTGGTGAAAATCTCAACGAGCCGCCAGTCTAACCCTGCAAAAAGTCTGGTTATGTCATTGTAACAAACTGCCACGGCCTCTTTTTGCATTGTGCTAAGCGCGTCCATCACTTCCCCTCCTGCGCAGGAATGGGGAGGGCGCGGATGGCGCAGGCAGGAAATTCAGGAAGTGCCTCGGTGTGAACCGATTTGCCAAAGGCGATCATTTTTTCCGCGAGCAATTCCCGCATGTCCTTTGCGCCGGCCCAATAGATACGCTTTGCATCCTCCCGCAGCGCCTCTGCGCGTGCGTCGGACGTTGCAATCGCCTCGTCGCGCTGGCGCTCCGCCTCTTCTGCGCGGGCAAGCGCGGCCTTGTAGGCGGCGAGCAAGTCAGGCGCGGCGGCGATAAGAGGGCCATCCTTCGGGTCAACAATTACTCCTATGGCCAATTCATCAGCAACGGTGATCACGTAGGACGTGCCAGTGAAGCCCCACGGCCCCGGCGTATGCCCCTCAAATTGCGTCAGGTCGATTGTCTGTGATTTTGTCTCGGTCATAGCTTAACCTCAAAAGCTGATATGCCATTGTGCGCCAGCCCCTCGTTCAATGATGCCCGCGCTTTTTGGTTGTGCCATTGATTAAGATGAGAACGGTGGTCAAAAGACCACCGCCCATCGCGATCAAGATTAGCTTAATCATGCGGCGACCGTGACTTTGGCCTTTCCCTTGACGGTGACAACAAGCGCACCGGGCTTAATCACGGTAAACTTGACCGCAACCGCTGTCCGCAACTGTGGCGAAAGCTTATCTTTAACGTATTCATAGGCCTGTTTGCTGTCGAATATGGTGCTTTCCTTGTTTTCGCGAACGGTGACGGTGGCATAATCTCCAGCGTGCTCACCCAACCCCATTGCGTGGAGTTCCTGCTTCATTGCGTCCAGTTGCTTAGTCAGGGCTTCATGTTCCTGCTTTGCGATAAAATAACGGTCCACGATGTTCATCTTGCTTTCTCCTTTTGCTTCATTGCTTGGACGTTATGTCCGGTTTACTTGGCCTTGTCAACTATTAATCGCGAAATAAATCGCCGCGATTAAAGTCAGTAAAATCGCCAAGGCGATTATTTCCGCGAATATTCCGGCGATTATTCCAAGGGCGCGCATTATGAGCGCCCCGGATAAATTCTATGGGAGCGAATTAACCACTTTTGCACAATGGCGAACCCGTCGCTGTCCTCGTCCACCGCCACATGCGCCACCGTTTTCCGCACCCAAGCCGGGCGCGTTTCGCTCCCTGTTGGCCCAACATAAACGACATGCGGCAAATGCGGCGCAAAGGACATCATTTCCGCCAGCGGGCGCTTGCCATATTCAAAAACATGGCCTTCGCTGTTTTCTTTAAATTGTCCGATTAGACTGTCCAGTTTACTAGACGGCGCGTATGCCATAGCTTTTCCCTATAGTTAAGCCGGGATTATGCCCGTGTATGGGGCGCACTATGACGCCCCATAGGCTGGCACAATTACAGCATGGCCTTTAACTCCGCCTTAATCCGCTTTGCATGTTCCCCCCGCCATGTTCCGGCATTGGAAAGGAAATAAAGCACCACGGACTTTCCGCTGTCATAGTAGTAAGCATCATTAATGCTGTTGAGCGTGGCCATTGCGTCCAGATACGGCTTTGCCGCGTAGTTAACTTTGGGCCAGTGAGCGCGGATATCGCGCGCAATGGTAGCAAGGGAGCGTGCTTCAGTCATTGTTAAGTCTCCGGGTTAGAGCATTGGCGCTCACATATAGCCCAGACCCGCCGGGCTATAAATTAACGTCAATCCATAGAGCAAGGGTCCACTAGGGCAATGCCCATGCGCACCGCGCCGCCCTGCCATGATATGCGCTCGCCCCGTTCACTTAATAGCATCGCCCGTGCTATCGCCGCTTTTCGCGTGGCCGCCGCGCTATGGCGCGTCCAATTTTCGCCAATGGTTAATTGGCCGTTTTCTTCGAACCATACGCGGGTTTCTATCTGCCACGCGCCGCCGAATTTTGGATTATGCGATTTTGATATGCGCCAATCTATTTTCATTGTTTTGTCCCTTGCTTCATTCGATATAAGGACAATATGTCATGTCTTATGTAATTGCAACAATTACTTTTGCGACAATGCGCCGCACCCTTTGCGCTTGTGCCGGACAATTTGTCATGTTATATGATGCGCATACCGCAATGACGCGGCACAAGCGATAGGGGAAAGCGAATGAGCAAGGCACAATCCGCAATCATTTATGATGGCCCCAGCCTGATAGACGGCGCTCCTGTTCTTGTTTTTGCAATCATAAGCAAGCGCAATCGCAAGACGGGCGATATGTTACAGACATATATTATTCGCGCTGATATATCGCCCTTAGACGCTAGTAAATCCGGCGCCGATTTCAGTATTTGCGGCAATTGTCCATTGCGCGGCATTGCGACTAATGACGAAAAGGCAAAGCAAGCTAAAAAGCGCAAGTGTTACGTGGTATTAGGTCAAGGACCTATGGTTGTCTGGAAAGCGCACAAAAAGGGATTGTATCCTGCTATCGCTGGCCATGATGCTATTGCGGCTTTGGGTAAGGGGCGCATGGTGCGTATCGGTACCTATGGAGATGGCGCGGCGGTCCCGTCGTACATATGGGAAAGCCTGATTAGTGAAGCCGCTGGCCATACGGGTTACTCTCACCAATCAGGATTGGAACAATCAGGGTTTAACCCTAAGCTTTACATGGTTTCCGTGGAAAGCGAAGAGCAAGCGCAAGCCGCATGGTCTAAGGGTTATCGGACTTTCCGCATAGGAAATGCGCCGATTAAGGGGAAAGAGATTATTTGTCCTAGCTTGCAAGGCGTTAAATGCGCCGATTGTGGCTTGTGCGCCGGAAACAGCAATAAGGCGAAAAGCATTGTTATCCCTGCCCATGGTGTCGGCGTGAGCAATTTCCAGCAAGCCGCATAGCACAAGCGCATATACTGTTTAAGCCCGGCTTAGTCCGGGCTTTTTTGTTGCCTTTTTTCTTGTTTTGTTCTATTTTACAGATAGTTAATGGATAAAGCTTAAGCATTTAAACCATTGATTGCAGCGCTAAGCTTCACCATGTTATAGTTGCATTGAGCCAATGCGAGGGGAATAGGGTTATGAGCATGGTCGAATTGAAACGCGAGGCTAAGGGGAAGCCGGGCAATGGAAACGGGAAAGCCGCGCAACCATTGGCGCAAGGGGAAAAGCCACCTAGCGCGAAAAAGCAAGCTTTTCAGGACATGTTGGCCAATGAACCTGTAGTAGCAGAACAAGTAAGGGAAAGAGCATTGGTTGCCTATGCAAAGGCTAGCGGCGCGCCAGAGATATATGAGAAAGAGGCGGTGCTACGTGAGATGTTCATTCGCATGGCCGAAGGGGAAAGCCTCAATAGCATAAGCCGCGATGCTCATATGCCTAGCAGGGGATTGGTTTACTATTGGATGAAAGACCGCCCTGATATTGCTGAAAACTTCGCACGCGCGCAAGATAGCCAATCGCACGCCTTGCTGGATGACTGCTTGCATATTGCTGACAATGTTCAACTTTCTGGCGACGCCGCTATTGACGCGGCGCGCATAAACCGTGCGAAAATGCAGATAGACACGCGGCTTAGGATTATTGCGAAGGCCAATCCGGCGCGTTATGGCGACCGCGTGCAACATACTGGCGCAAACGGTGGGCCTATAGCCGTGGCCACCGTGACCATTAATGCCCGTGACCTAATGCCAGAACAAAGGGATAGCTTGCGCGCCATGCTACTCGCAGCGAAAGGCGAACAAAATCAAGGGCTTAGCGATAGTGAGAGCGAGGAATGATCGCGGGTGGAAGTCCTTTAATTTCAAACACTTAGGTACTTAAGAGTACCCGGTAGCGGCAGGGGCGGGGCAGGCGGTATAAAAGGCACCTCCGTCATAGAAGTAGTACCTCCCACCCCCACAAATCCCCCACATTTGCCGCATTTACGGGTCCCCTTTACCTACCCCAGGTTGTATTTTCGGACAAAAATGGGTCCCCTCCGTATAGGCGAATACCTACTCAGGGTTGAAATATGCTAAAATGGGTCCCATAAATGGGTCCCTAAGCTTGGGAGTATAGTCATGGGTGGTAAGGTTGGGGCGCTTTCACGCATTAGGCCCGGTCAGCCGTTCGCGACGGATTTCGCCCCGTCAGGGCGTAGCCATTACTGCATCTACGCCGTGGTGGTTAAGGATCACCCTGAAGTGACCAAGGTTGGCAGGACGAATAAGTGGAAGTCCCGCCGCAACGGATATGCCAACTGGAATTTGGCAAAAGGGGACGGGATCGTTCAGGAGCGGGTGTTTATCATCACGGACGAGTATGTTGATCTCGTAAAGCTTGAGAATGCCATTTTGAAATCGTGCCCGTTCCCTATTCGCTTTGGCTCGGAATGGTTCCGGGCTGAGTTCGATGACGTGTGCCAGTACATTGAGCGGTTCCTGTGCGCGGCTGCAATTAGCTACGACTGATGCCTCTACCTCCCCCTCCCTCTGGCTAAGGTGTGCTTGACCCGGCCTCCTTATATGCTACAGCTTACACTGACGGGGTGGCCTGTTGGAGCGCAGCGGTCGTGCG
>JACCDP010835568.1_pt1 | contig 29017 bp, 20 predicted proteins | sample 7445841 | NCBI WGS metagenome assembly JACCDP01 (sample SAMN15323441, study PRJNA562643) | freshwater metagenome | isolation source: river surface water | place: USA:Blue River Watershed | collected 2017-08-17 | reverse complement strand
CTGACTGCGTCGACACCCCAGCCCACAAGTCCGCCGGCGATGATGTTGCCCGCCACCGCGGCACCCATCGATTTCGTGATCGCGACGCTCTCCGACTGGTAGCCGTCCTTCTCGATCGTCACCATGTGGTTGGCCTTTCGGGAAAGGGTGACGGTGGTCGGCGTCGTCCCAGCCGCCGTACCGTCCACCGACACGCGAGCCCCGGTCGGCTCGGATGCCACGGGAATCTCCTGAGTGGTGCCTTTGACGATGGTGGCACAGCCGGTACAAAGCGAGACGGCGGTCGCGGCGAGTACGAAGATGAGCAGGCGGATAAGGAGACGGGTGTGCATGGGTAGGGAAATAAGAGCGGTCGGCAGGTTGCCGATCCGCCCGCACCCTACCGTGCCGTAAGGACATCCGTTGTCCTTTACTCCGGAAATCAGGACGGCCCTTCGAGGAGTGAGGCGCTTTCGAGAGGCGAGAGGCGAGAGGCGCGAGGCGAGAGGTCGGAAACGCGGTGGTGTAATCAAGACATGGGTAACACTTTGATGTCAGGACATCGGTAACACCTGGGTATCAGTTTTTATATTGGTTCATGGGTTGTTCCCTGGGTGAGGGAGGACTCACGCAGAGAGACGAGCAGCTTCCGTGGGGCGGCTTGGCGCCCCACGGAAGCTGCTTGTCTGCGGATCAATCGTTCCGATCAGCAGATAGTTGAGCCAGACCTCCAGCAGGCCGCCGTCTATGATCTTTAGTCCCACTTGCAGGCCAGTCAGAGCGGAGCTGACGAAGATCCTCTCCCCGTGCCATTTCACCGTCCCTTGCCTCGTGACTTGGCGCACGAAGAAGCCTGCTCCGTAGTCCAGCCGCCCGGCGGCCGCCGGCATCACTCGCTCCGACTTGTGGTAAACCTCCCCGGGCGTGCGCCCATCCAGCGCCTCGTGCGGCCGCTGCCAGTTGTATTCCTCCCGCCACACATCGAAGCAGGCCTGCTGCATCTTGGCATCGGGCTGCGCGTGCCGCGCAACCTCCACCTCGAGGTCGCGGTGCATGCGCTCATGCGCGCCGTTGTCCTGCGGGTGCCCGGGCCGCCCGCGGTCCAGTTCAATCCCCAGGCAGACCCACCACGCCGACAGCCGCGTCAGCCCCAGGGGCGCCTGCACGCTGGCGAAAGGACTGCCGTTGTCGCTGTGGATCACCCGCGGCAGGCCGTACAGGCTGAACAGCCGCTCAAACTCGGCGCGTACTCCCTCCCAGCCTGATTTCGCCGGCAAACTCACCGCCAGCAGGAAACGGCTGTGCGCGTCCCGCACCGTCAGCGGCTCGCAGCGACTGCCGTCACCGAGCCGCCACCACCCCTTGAAGTCCACCGTCCATACGTCGTTCGGCGCCCGCGCCACCACCGCCGCCTCCAACCGACCGCCTACCCGCCGTGCCCGCCGCCGCCTCGGCTCCACCAGGCCGCTCCGGACCAGCACCCGGTGGCAGCTGCTCACGCTTGGTGCGCTGCCATGCCGCTTCAGGTACACTTGGCATACCTTCTTCGGGCCCCACTTCGGATGCGCCATCTTCAGCCGCACCAACTCGCAGACCATCACCTCATCCAGCTTTCGAGGACTGCTCTTCGGCCGCCGGCTGCGCTCCCGCAGCCCTCTCAGTCCGTCCTCCATCGCACGCTGCTTCCATTTGTAGCCGGTCTTCCGGCTCACGCCGTACTCCCGGCACAGCGACGCGAAGCTCTCCGCGCCCTGCACTGCCTTCATCGCAAACTCTTTCCTTTGGTCGTTCATCTGGGTGTTTTGCCACGGCATACCCGCTCCTCTCACGCGGGCCCCGCCTTCGGCGAGGTGTTACCCATGTCCTGAAACAATTGTGTCACCTATGTCCTGATACTGCACCTCAGGACGTACGGCACCATGAGCACAGGGTTCAAGACGACGGGAAGTCCGAAGAAGATCGGCTCGTTGATCTGGAAGACCTGCGTGGGCAGCGAAACCCGCGCGACCTGCCTCAGTCCGGGCGCGTGCGATCGCCAAAGCACGAGGGCAAGCCCCAGCGTCGCGCCGGTGCCACCCACGTTGACGAACGTGGAGAAAAAACCGTTCGCGGTGATGTGCGGCGGGGGTTGTCCCGCTCCCACGGCCGCGACGTTGGCGGCGAGGAACTGGAGGAAGACTGGGGCCACGATCGCGTCGAGGGCGTTGTCGCCATTGATGCCGACGGACCAAAGCAGCGTGACGAGGAGCGCGTACACGAGGATGCCGGGAAGGGTATCGAGGGCGAACACCAGCGGTGCGAAGGCGGACTGCACCCACGCGTTGAGGTCGACGCCGAGCACGAAGCGCAGGATCCAGAAGGCCGCGACCAGCGCGACCATCGGAACCAGAGATAGGAAGGACTCTGCGACGACCGCGGGAACCTCCCCGGGCAGTCGGATCACGAGACGGCGCGACACGAACCAGGCTTTCGCGCGCACGCTCACGAGGGCGACGACGATGGCGGTGAACAAGCCGGGCGAACCCAGGCCGGCGACCTGCAGGGTCTGATCCTTCGGGTTCACCTGCAGCAGGAGGAAACAGACCGTGGCGAGGGCGGCGGATCCCGCGGCTTCCAGCCCAAGCCGACCCGCGAAGTCATGGGCGATGGCAAAGCAAGCGAACACCGCGAGCAGGCCGAAGGTCGCGGTAACAGGAACCTCGAGCAACGGCTTCAGGGCGGCGAGTCTCTCCTCCCAGCCGGGAAGCGGCAGGTGGGTGAGGACCATGAAGATCCCGCCAATGATCGTGAGCGGCACGATGGCCACCATGCCCCCACGGACGGCGGAGAGCGCCGGGTTTTCGCCGAGGGCGTTGAGCCGGGGCAGCCAACGGTCCCGGACGTCCAGGAGGGAGGTCTTCATGGCTTCGCGATGTAGCCGTGGAAAAGTCCCATGTAGTAGGGCAGCAGAAAGACCGTGCCGGAGGCCAACACCTCGCCGCGACCACCGTAGTCCAGCTGCCACGGATCGGTGTTCCAGTGATTGAAATGGCGGTTCTCGACCGGTAGAATGCGGCCGTCACGACGGCGACCGCGGCCCTCGTTGCCCGGCTCGTAGAAGTCGCGCGACTGGGCTGCCGGCAATCGAACAAGGTCGAGACGGTGTGAGTTGGCGTGCGGCCAGTTGAGGCGGTCCAACGGGAAGCCGCGTAGCGTGGCGAGGGAGTCCTCGCGCCAGGAGCCGTAGGGCGAAAGCGGAAAGGATCCCCATTGGTTGCGCATCACGCGGCCATCGCAGGTAGCCGCGTAGGCGTAGTTGAAGAACGGATTCATCTCGGGAGCCTCGTTCTGCCAGTAGGCGTAGAACGAGGTTCGGACTACGTTGCGCAGCGCCTCGTCGCGGGAGTAGCGCAGCAGGCTGTAGAAGCACATGAACGCCATCTCATCGTCGGATTGGTTGCCGGAGCCGGGCCCCGACTGTACTTTCGGGTAAAGTAGGTTTTGCGCGTAGCCGTGGCGGTCGATCAACTCGCGGGCGACGGCGTCGTACTTGGGGTCGCCGGTAACGTGTCTAGCCACGGCGAGGTAAGCCAGCATGCTGAGCGAGTTGAGGCCGCGCTCGGCCCACCAGTTCGGATCCCGGTTGAGGACTTCCGGGCGGTACATGCCCCAGCGGGTGGGCTGGCCGTCATGATCGGTAAGGGTGAAGCCGTGGGCGATCAGGTGGTCCGTCAGGTCCCTCACCACCGCGCGTACCTCGGCCCGCTCGGCATCAGTCTCCGCCACGAGGTCGTGATAAAGCGGGTAGAAGAAATAATGGCCGTCGAGCTCGTCGCTGCTGGTGTCTGACTTCCAGTACCACTTGCCGTCGACGCTCTTCGGCCAGCGGGGTTCGTAGGCTTTCCAAAGGGTGTCCTCCTTCTGTTTCTCCCGGTCCTGCGCGAGGCGACCGGCGTTGGGATCGGGGCCGTCGCCCGGGAGGATGGTGCGGGCCACGTAGCCGCGAGGAGGGGAGTGTGAGCCGCCCTGCGTCACCGTCTGCAGGAAGCGCAAGGCTTGGAAGGCGTTCACCGCGCGCGCTCTCGCCGCGGGATCGCGGGTGGCACCATAGGCGAAGCATTCGCCGGCGCCGTACATCGCCGTCCACAGGCCGTCGTTGTCCGAGTCGTGCCTCCCTGCGCTGGCTTGGTCGCCGGGCACCCGGAGCGGCGCCTCCGCTACGTAGCCGTAAGGGGTGCGCTTGATGTGGCGCTCTGTCTCGCGCTCGTAGAGTTCGGCCTTGGCGGCGAGGGTCATTTCCCGGCGCGCGATGCCGCCGATCCCGCCCCTGGTGGCAAACCATGCCGTGCCGTCGCGGTCGACGGTCACATCAAGGACATCATCGTGCGGCAGCCACCGCGGGCCTTGGCGGTAGTGAAACTCCCGTCCGTCCCAACGGATGGCCCCGCGCGTCGTGCCAAACCAGACTTCCCCGTTCAGCCCCGCGGCGATCCGGCTGAACTCGTTCCAGGGGAGCCCGTCTTTGCCTTCAAGGAAGCGCCACCCCGCCACGGTCTTCACGCCGACTCCCGCGCGGGATGCGAACCACAGTTGCCCCGCTGAATCAAAGGCCGCGCCTGCCACGTCGGCGCTCGCCCAGAGGCGGCCGAGTCCGTCCGCCACGACCTCTTGCTCCCAACCGGAGGGCGTGAGGCGGAAAAGCCCGCGGTCCGTCGCGGCCACCGGCTCCCCGTTGGCCGGTAAAGCGAGTTGGTTGAGACGGACGCCGGCCGGCAGGTCGCGGGTCTTCTGGGGGGAGGCGGGGAGGATGGACGGTTCCCAGCGTCCGGCGCGCAGCGCGAACCAGCCGCGGATAAACCTTGCCCGCAGCTCACCGTCGGAACCGACCGCGAGCGCGTCGGCGGCCCCTTCGGGCGTCCCCGGAGTGAAGTCCCGGTGTAGGGCTACCTCCTGGAGGAAGAGCTGGGGAGCGGGCGGTGGCGCGGCGCAGGCGATGCCGGCAAGGAGAACGTGGAGGACGAGGAGCGCGCGGGGTTGTCGCATGCCGGGGTGGGGTGCGGGACCAGCGAAGCGGTCCGGCACGCCGGTGGGCAAGGATTTCGCCGCCGGGAACCGTCTTACGGCCGAGCGGTGCGGTCAGGCGGTGACCGTGTCGAGCGAGCAGGCCGCTGGTTCCGTCGCTGCGTCCTCGCAGTTGGGGCGTGCCACGACACCGGGAAAAGGTTCCGCAGCGAACTCGCGGCCCGGCTCCGCGAGCAAGTGGCGGTCGCAGACGTTGAAGAGGTCCTGCTCGGTGGCGGCTCGGCGCATGTCGTGCAGGAAGGCGCCTGCCGGATCCACGCTCTGGCCGACGAAGTTGAGGTACTTCTTCATCTTGTTCACGTGGTGGTGCTCGGCCAGTCCGGGGAAGCCGGTGGCGTGATAGAGGCGTTCGACGTACTCCCGGACGTCGCCGAGCCTGACCGGCGCCGGTTCACGTCCGGCGAAGCGTTCGCGGCAATGGCGGAAGATCCAGGGGTTGCGAATGGCGTGACGGCCGATCATCACGCCGGCGGCACTGGTTTCGCGCACGACCGCGGCCGCCTTGGCGGCGGAGGTCACGTTGCCGTTGGCGAGCACGGGGCAGCGGACCCGGGAAACAGCGCGGGCGATCAGGTCGTAGCGCACCTCGCCCCGGTACATCTGGCGCACGGTGCGGCCGTGCACGCTCAGCAGATCGACGCGGTGCTCGTTCACGAGGTCGAGCAGCCGGTCGAGGTGCCGGTCGTCCTCGAACCCGATGCGCATCTTGACGGTGAACAGGCCCGGGACCGACGCGCGCAGCGCCGCCAGGATTTCGCCGACGCGTTCCGGTTCGCGGAGCAGGCCGCCGCCAACGTTTTTTCGGTATACCTTGGGCGCCGGGCAACCGAGGTTAAGATCGATGCCGGCGACGGGATGACGCAGCAGGGCCTCCGCGGTCCGCCGGAGGTGGTGGACGTCCTCTCCGATGAGCTGCGCGAAGACGGGTCTGCCGGTCGCGTTCTCGTCGATCGATCGCAGGATGTGGGGTTCGGGGCGTGACTGCGCATGCACCCGCAGAAACTCGGTGAAGAAGTAATCGGGCGGCCCGTAGTGCGCGATAACGCCCATGAACGCCAGGTCGGTGACGTCCTGCATCGGAGCTAGCGCCGTGAGCGGCGCCGGCGGAAGCAGTCGGGCCGGTAGGGCCGGCGCGTGCGGAGTGGCGCCCATGTCCGGTCAATCCCGCTTCTCGTCGTCGTCGCCCTTCTCCTCGGACTGCTGCTTCAGCACCTTCTCGAGGATCGCCGACATGTCCTCGACGCCGTCGAAGACCTCGCGGGCGACGAAGATCGGACGCTTCTGCTGGAGGGCCAACACGATGGAGTCGCTGGGCCGCGCGTCGATCTCGACCAGCTTGCGGCCGAGTTCGTTTTCCATGCGCAGCAGGAGGCGCGCGAAGAAGGTTCCCTCACGCGCGTCATTCACGAGCACGTGCTCCAGGGTCGCCCCGAGACCGAGGAAGATGCTACCGATCAGGTCATGGGTTAGCGGCCGCTCCTTCTTCACGCCGTTCAGAGTCATCTGGATGGCGGTGCCCACGGACGGGTCGACGTAGATCACGAACGTCTTCTCGTCGCCGCCGAGGAAGACCGCGCAACCGTTCGCGGTGGGCATCACGCCCTTGATGGTTACCGGGACGACATCGTTTGGCATCGCATCAACATGGCCGCGCCGCTTGGCGGGCGCAAGCGCCCGCCAAGTCAGGAAAACCCGAGGATATCGATGCCCCATTCACGCGCCTGCCGGAGCACCGCGGGCCGATCGAGCATCAGGACGCGGCCGGTCTCGAGCGCGGCGGCAGAGACGCCGGAGTCGCGCATCGCCTCCAACGTGCGGAGTCCGAAGCAGGGAACGTCGAAGCGCCAGTCCTGGCCCGGCTTGACGGTCTTGACGAAGAGCGCGCCCTCGGTGCGGAAGGAGCCGGCACGTCGGATCATCTCATCGGTGCCCTCGAAGGCCTCCACCGCCAGCACGGTTCCCGCGCGGACGACGCAGCCTTGGCCGATGTCGAGACGCGCGCATTCTCGGGCGATCTGGATTCCGTGGGCGACGTGGTCCTCCTCGATCGGGAATTTCCGTCCGGTCATGCATCCGGCGGCGGCGAGGTGTTCGTCGAGGAATGAGCGTGCATCGAGCATGGTGACGTCGAGCGCCTCGATCTCTCGCGCGATGGCGCCAAAGATGGTTTCGGCGTTGCGCCGCCGGAGTGAGAGGAGCAGGCGGGCTGCCTTCAGGTCCGGGTGCAGGCCGTTGAACAGCCGACGCGGGGTGATCTGGCCCGCCATGACGGCATAGCCTGCGCCGAAGGCCTGCAGGGACTTCAGCATATGACCCAGCTGTCCGACCTTGAGCAGGCGCCGGTCGGCCGCGGGAAAGGATTCGATGAGTTCGGCGGGGGTCTCCTCCTCGAATGCCACCAACCGGATGGGTACTCCCGCCGCCCGTATCGCACCGGCCATGAGTCGCGGGTACAGTCCTTGGCCCGCTATCAGGGCTACGGGCCGTCCGGGTTCGAACCCGGGTGGTAGGAAGGCGGAGGCAGACGGCACGGCGGCAGTGTGCCGCGGCAGGGGTTTGGTTGAAGCCCGAAAATACCGGCGAAGCCGAGGCTCAGGACTGCGAGCCGTAGTACTTCCGGTAGCTACGGTAGTAGCGATAACTGGAATAGTACTCGATGCGGCGATGCGACATCCCATTGAGGATGACCCCGAGGACCTCATTTTTGCCGTCGCGGAGGGATCGGATGAAGAGACGGATGTGCTTCCGGTAGGCGCGGTTGAAGCGGCAGACGTAGATCACTTCGTCGCTGCGATTCGCGAGCAGCAGTGAATCCGTCACGGCGCCCAATGGGGGTGAATCTATCACCACGGCGTCGAAGGAGCTTTTCAGTTCGGCCAGAAGCCTCGCGAAGGCCGCATCCTCGAGGATCGCGGTCGGGCTCTTGGAACGGCCCCCCGAGCGAAGCAGGTAAAGATTGGGAGCGACGGTGATGATTCCAAGGTCGGCGTCCTGCGTGAGGTTCCGGTCCAATTTTGCTCCGCTCTCGAACCACTTTAACACCCCGGCTTCATTATCCTTGCCGAAGTGCCGATGGAGCATCGGGCGGCGCAGGTCACCGTCGATCAGGAGCGTCTTCTTACCGTGCCGGGCAAAGCTGCCGGCTACATTGCAGGAGACGAGCGTCTTGCCCTCGCCGGGAATCGTGCTGGTGATGAGGATGGACTTCGGGAAATCAAGTTTCGAACGGATTTTGATGGAGCTGTAGACTCCGAGAAACGCTTCGGCGCCGATGTCCTGGCGCTCCTTGGTAAGCAGGGAGTACTTCTCGTTATCCTTGAGGGAGCCGAGGTCCGGGATGATGCCGAGAAGGTCAGTACCGATGAACGACTCTACGTCCCAAGCACTCTTGATGCGGTCGTCGATGAAGCTCAGGCCCACCGCGACGAGCAGGAAAATGATCACTCCGATGCCGACGCTGGTCTTGGTGATCTGAGACTGGTTAGGTGCGAATGGCACCGGATTGACGGAGGCCCGGTCTAGCGGCCTTACGGGGACGTTCTCTATGTTTTTGACCGTCTTGGTGTCGTTGAGGCGCGCGAGGATCGATCGGTAATTCTGTTCCTTGGTGTCGGCCTCCGTCTTGAGACTGCTGTAGGCGATGCTGGTCTCGGTCAGATCCATTTGGGCCCTCTCGGCGCGACCGTAGTCCGATTCAGCGATACGGAGGTTTTGTTGCGCCTCGGCCTGTCGCGTCCGCAGCTCCGCCACGGCGAGGGTGATGGATCGGGTGAGGTCGGCTTGGGTCGCGCTGATCTCGCTGTTCTTGGCGATGATCGCGGGGTGAAGTTCGAGGTAGCGTTCCGAGAGCAGGGTCAGCTCCTGGCGCAGCTTGATGAGCTGGTTGTTGAGCGGAGCCACGATGACGTGGGATCCTATTTCCGAGATTTCGAGCAGGTTGCGCTTTTCTTCCTGAAAGGCGCCGATCTGGCGGATCTTCTCGTCGATCTGGGACAAGCGCAGTCGGCATTCCTCCCGTTGTGAGGCGGCCCGCTTGAATTGTTCGGTGACGAGGTTGGTGGAACTGTCGAGCGACAGGAGATTCTTCTCCCTCATGTACCGTTGGAGCGCCTGGTTCGCCTCCTCCGACTCGAGCCGCAGGCGCTCTGCCTGCGTAGTGAGAAATTGGACGGCGGTCTGGTTGCCGGAGCTGCCCTTTGTGAACAGATAGCGCATGAACGCGTCCACGTACTTGTTCGCGACGACCGCCGCCGCCTCCGGGTCGCGGTGCGTCACGTTGATGCTGATGATGAAGCTCGCGCGGGATGGCACGGCCGACATCGAACCCATGTCGATGGCAACGTTGGCGGGATCGGTTCCGGGAGGGCTGCGCTTCATCGCGGCCCGCTTCAGGATGAGCGTCTCCTCCTGCGTGAGGGAGGAGCGCACTTCGGCCGCCAGCATCCCGCTGCGAAGCACCTCCAGGTGGGTGTTCATGTCGACGTCGGAACGGACCGAGGTGTCCACCACGCCTTGAATCGCCACCACCGTGTCTGGTTTCTCGAACTGCATTGTCGCCCGCGCCGAGAACAGCGGGGTGGCCTGCATCTCGCGGTATCCGTAGCCGATCGCGATCAGGAGGGCGATCGGCAGCGCAATCCATGTGCGCTCGCGGAGGATGATGAAGTAGTCGCGGAACGTGCGACGCTCGACGACGTCTTCACCGGTGTGAAGGGTGGGAGCCGGCTTGGGCTTGGTCGCGGAAGTGGGATCGGCCATGCGCGGCTTTCAGATGATCTTTTCCGGAACGTAGACGACGTCGTCGGGCTCTAGCACGAAGCTCGCTTCCTTGGTGTTCGCGTTCGCGCGGCCCTTGATGCCGCTTTCAACGTCCAGGATGAAGTACTGCTGGGTTCCGTCCGGCAACGTGCGGGTGACCTTTACCGCGGAACTCCGGGCGGTGTCCGTGAAGCCACCGGCCTTGAAGATCAGGTCCTTGATGGTGAACTCCGTGTTCGGGGGGATTTCCTGCCGGCCCTGGATGTTGACCTTGCCGCTGACGATCACGGTGCGTGGCGCGTATTCCTCGACCGTGATGGTCACGCGCGGGCCGCGGAGGAACCGGCCCTCCTGGTAGGCTTTGGCGACCGCCGCCTCGGCCTCCGAGACGGTGAGTCCGGCGAGGCGAACCTCCTTCACGAGCACGAGGTTGACGGTGCCGACCGGCTCGACCCGAGCGCCCGCCACCTTGAGTTCGGGCTCACCCAGCACGGAGACGGAGATGCGGTCCCCTCGGCTGATTTTATAAGCAGTGGCCCGCCGCGCCTCCGGCTCGCCTTGACCGGCGCAATCGCCGGAAGCCGCCACAAACAGGGCAAGGGCGAGAGGCAGGGGGCGAATTGAGGGGGGGACTTTCACCAGCGGGAGGAGATGTTGGCGCTCCACGTCGAACGTGCGAAGTCCGCCAGCTCAAAGGACGAGGTGTTCCAGAATTGGCTGTAGGTCGCGGACGACTGCAGGTGCTCGTTGAAGGAGTAGGAGACGGATAGGTTCGCGCTCACGAAGCGATCGCTGCGCGAGGACGGGGCCGCTCCGGACGGAAGGTTCGCCGCCGCCTGGCCGACGTAGTCGCTCGTGCCGAGGGAGGAGCTCAGCTCCATGCCGAGCTTCGCGGTGGCTGCGTACCTCGCGGAGAGTGACACGTTGAGCGAATCGACGACGTCATCGGTTGCGGTGGTCGAAAAATCCTTGGTGATGCTTCCCGAAAGACTGAGCTTGCGGGAAACGTCGTAGGAGGTGGTTCCACTGGCGAACCATGAGGTGAAGCGGTCGTTGCCGGGAGCCCTGCCGGTTGATCCGCGGGTCTGGAGTCCGGCGCGGAGGCTTCCGTTCAGCCCCCGAATGAGCTTTCCATTCAAACCTACCGAAAGGGCATGGTCGACGCTCGATGAGTTACGGGATGTCTCGCTGAAACGGTAGCGGTAGCCGGCGAAGATTTCCCGCACGCTGCTGGTGATGCGCAGTGCGTCGGCCGACATGCTGTAGGTCCGCAGGCTGGCGAAGGTCGCCTCGTCGAGGTAGTTCCGCTCGGAGTAGCCGAAGGCAGTGCTCAGGGTATAGGCGCCCGCCAGCGGGTAGCGCACGTTCAGACCCAAGGGAATGTTCCAATAAGTGCTGCGCGTATTCACCTCGGCGTCGGCGCGGCTCTCGCGGGATGCGGAAAGGTTGAAGGAGCCCGTGGTGCGCCCGCCCTGCTTGAGGAGTTCCAGGCGGAAGGATGGGTTGTCGAAGTCCTGCTCCCGCAGCCGGGAAAACCGGGAGGAATCCAGGGAAACCGCGGCGTTGACCCCGATCCATCCCGCGCGCCGGACATATTCCGCGTTCACGGAGGTTCCGAAAACGAGGTCATGACGATCCTCGTTGTTCATGAATACATTAGAGTCCTCGGTGACCGAGGCGCCGAGGCTGACGAATATCTTCTGGCGCCCGTCATCGATGGAGATGAGCGCCGGCGCACGCGGCGCGAGGGCCAGATGGACCGAAAACAATGCCATCAACGATCTGCGGGAAAACCGGGTCATCTGATACGGGCCGGAAGGACTCTGGGTCGCGAACGGATTTTGCGTTCAGAGCGAGGATCGGCTGACGGTGAACTCCACCGGAAGGTTGGCGGGAACGCCGGCGGGCGGTCCGTTGCCCTGAGGTGTGGCGGGGGGATTAGGATTGCCGCCCGCCGCCGAGCCTTGGGCATTCGCTTGGGCGTTGGCGGCGGTTTGCGCGCCGGCCGCCGAGACCTGCTTGGTGGCGGCGGCGGTCAGGGCCGCCTGGCTGGAAGAGGTGGTCACTGCCGCGGTGGCGGTCTGGCTGGCTGCCTGCGTCACTGACGTCGGAACGGATGTGGCGGCCTGCGTCACCGCGGCCGCGGACTGGTTGGTGGCCGCGGCGACCGCTGCCGTGACGGACACCGTCTGGGCCGGAACCGCGGCGGTCACTGTCGCTACAACGGCGGCGGCCTGCGCCGGAGCCGCTTGGGCCACGGCAGAGGCTACGGCCGAAGCCGAGGCGGGCGCTGACTTCGCGACGGCGGTGACAACTGCGGCAGCGCTCGCGGGACTCGCAGTCGCCGCGGCGGCCGCGACGGTGGCTACTTGGGAGGGGGAAGAAGCGGCGACGGTGGCGACGATCGCGGCGGCCTCGCGGGGCGCGGAGTTGACTACCGCCGCGGTGACCGCGGCAGCCTGCGCGGGAGCGGCCGCTATGACCGCGGCGGTGACGGCAGCGATGTTCGTTGGAGCCACGGCCGAGACGCTCAGCGCGACGGCCGAGGCGGAAGCGGGTACGGACGCAACCACCGCGGCGGCGACTGAGGCGGCGGCGGCGGGTACGGCCTTGGCGACTTCGGCGGCGACCGCGGCGGCGGATCCCGGGGAGGTCTGGGCGGCAAGCTCCGCGATCGCGGCGGCTGAACCTGGATTTTGGGCGGCAATTTCAGCGACTCCCAGCGTATCGCCGGAGCGCGAAGCCTGCTGGATTTGGGCGGTGAGTTCAGCCGTGAGGCCCGCGGTTTGCGTCGAACCCGAAGATTGCGGCGGCGCGGCGTTGAAGACCGAAGTGGCGATCGACGCGGATGCGGATGGGACGGCCGCGGTGATGGCGGCGGCAAGCGAACTTGCGGCCGCCGGGTTGGCCTGAGCGGCGGTTTGCGCGATGGCGACTGCGACGCTCGGATTCTGGCTGGCAATTTGCGCGATGGCGGCGGTGTTGCCGGCCTGCGCGGCCTGCTGGACCTCCGCGACTTGCTCTTTCGTGAGTTGCTGCGCCTGCGCGAACGGCAGCATGGCTACGGTGACTACGGAGAGGAACCTGAAGTTTCTATTGTTCATGGTGGCCGGGGCTATCGCGGTAGGTTTGCCTATCTTTCTTATAAACGTCTGAACGCCAGAGCTATAAACAATCTGTCTCCGTTGCCTAGGGAGGGAGAGAGACGTCTCAAAGTGATGAAAATTTGAAGTTAGTCTGGGCAGGATGATCCGAGGAGAAAATAGGTTAAACACCCTAGGCGGCGCAAGCAAGGATTACCTCCACTTCGGTATCCGGCCCGCAATCGGGGTTTAGCTCACGACCAGATTAAGGATCTTCCCAGGGACGTAGATCACCCGGGAGAGCGATTTACCTTCCAGATGGGGGGCGACCTTGGGGTGGGACCGGGCTGCCGCAACGGCGTCGGCCTCATTCGTACCCACGGGCACCAGTTGGTCGCCGCGAAACTTGCCGTTGATCTGGAAGACCAATTTCACCTCGGATTTCTCGAGCAGCTTTGGGTCGTGGACGGGCCAGGCGGCACGCAGGATGGATCCCGTTCCGCCAAGGCGGCTCCAGAGTTCCTCCGCGACGTGCGGTGAGAAGGGAGCGAGCAGTTGCAGGAACTGGCGCGCGACCAGTGCGGGGATGATCGGCACCTTCTGGAGCGCGTTCGCGAAGATCATCATCTGCGAGATCGCGGTGTTGAACCGGAGCCCCTCGATGTCGTCGCCCACCTTGCGGATGGTCTCGTGGAGGAGGCGCGTGAGCTCGGCGGAAGCGGGATCTCCCGGATCATCGGCGCGGACCTTGGTGCTGACGTCGCCTTCCGGACCGATCAGCTCACGCCAGACCTTCTGCAGGAAGCGGTGCACGCCCTCGATGCCGCGGGGGTTCCACGGCTTCATGGCTTCGAGGGGGCCGAGGAACATCAGGTAAAGGCGCAAGGTATCGGTGCCGTGCGACTGGATGATTGAGTCGGGGTTGACGACGTTGCCGCGGCTCTTGGACATCTTTTCGCCGTCCTCGCCCAGGATGATTCCCTGGTGAAAAAGGCGCCTGAATGGTTCCGGCTCCGGCACGACGCCGAGATCAAAGAGCACCTTGTGCCAGAAACGCGCGTACAGGAGATGGAGCACGGCGTGCTCGGCGCCGCCTACGTAGAGGTCGGGGCTTTTCCAATACCGCAGGGCCTCGGGGCTGGCGAGGGCGTTGTCGTTGTGCGGGTCGAGGAAGCGAAGGTAATACCAGCAGGAGCCGGCCCATTGCGGCATGGTGTTGGTCTCGCGGCGCGCGCGCACCCAGGCTTCGCCAGCAGGACGGGGACCCGAGGCCGGGACCGCCTCGCCCGTCTCCACGTTGAGCCACACGTCGACCCAGTCGCGCTCGTTGGCTAAGGGGCTTTCGCCGGTGCCGCTGGGCAGGTAGGACTGCACCGACGGCAATTCCAGCGGCAGGGCGGAGGCGGGCAGGGGAAGAGCGTGGAAGACCTTGCCGTTCTCCGTGTACGTGACGGGTTGCGACGGCAGGTCGGCGACCCGCCGGGCCGCGACGCGCGCGTAGTCCTCGGGCGACACCCAAGCGATCGGGAAGGGTTCCCCCCAGTAGCGCTGCCGCGAGAACAGCCAGTCGCGCAGCTTGTAATTCACGCTCGCCTTGCCCGCGCCCCGCGCCGCGAGGTCGGCGGTGACGCGGCGTTTCGCTTCGGCCCACGGGAGCCCGTCGTAGCCCGGTGAATTCACCAGCTTGCCCTCGCCGGTGAACGGCAAGGGTTCGTCGCCCTTCTCGCCGGCGATCACACGGATGACGGGCAGACCGAACTGCACCGCGAACTCATGGTCGCGCTCATCGTGGGCCGGCACCGCCATGATGGCGCCCGTGCCGTAGCCCATGAGGACGTAGTCCGCCGCCCACACGGGGACCTTGCGGCCGTTGATGGGGTTGATCGCGTAAGCTCCGGTGAATACGCCCGACTTCTCCTTCGCGAGGTCCGTGCGCTCGAGGTCGCTCTTCGCGGCCGCCTTTTTCCGGTAGCCCTCGACGGCTGCACGCTGCTCGGGCGTGGTGATCACGTCGACGAGCGGGTGCTCCGGCGCGAGGACCATGTAGGTGCAGCCGAACAGGGTGTCGGGCCGAGTCGTGAACACCCGCAGCGACGCGTCGGGATGCCCATCGAGCGCGAACGTGAGCTCCGCGCCCTCGCTGCGGCCGATCCACGCCTCCTGCATGCGCTTGGTGGAATCGGGCCAATCGACGTCCTTCAGGTCAGCCAGTAGGCGTTCCGCGTACGCGGTGATGCGCAGCACCCATTGACGCAGGTTGCGCCGCTCGACCGGGAAGCCGCCCACTTCGCTGCGACCGTCGATGACTTCCTCGTTAGCGAGGACCGTGCGCAGCTCCGGGCACCACCACACGGGACGCTCGTCGACGTAGGCAAGGCCGCGTCGGAAAAGCTGCAGGAAGATCCACTGCGTCCAGCGGAAGTACCGCGGATCCGTCGTGTCGATCTCCCGGTCCCAGTCATACGAGAATCCCAGCGAACGGATCTGCCGGCGGAAGTTGGTGATGTTGTTGCGGGTGTTGGAGGCCGGGTGCGTGCCCGTCTTCACGGCGTGCTGTTCGGCCGGCAGCCCGAAGGCGTCCCACCCGATGGGATGCAATACGTTGAAGCCCTTGGCCCGCTTGTACCGTGCGAGGATGTCGGTGGCCGTGTAACCCTCCGGATGCCCGATGTGCAGGCCGGCGCCCGAGGGATACGGGAACATGTCGAGCAGGTAGCACTTGGGCTTGGACGACGACGCGTCCTCCGCCCTGAAGAGGCCGTTCGCCTCCCAGAAGGACTGCCAATGCGGCTCGATGTCGCGGAAGTTGTAATCTGCGCGGGTGGTGGCCATCGTCGAAAACTTGTGACTCTGGATCCTTTCACAGCCCGGTCAACCTTGGTGCTCCGCGCGTTGCTCGTGCTCTCGTTCGCCGCCACGGCGGTCGACGCGCGCGCCGCGATGAGCCGGGGCTTCAACCGCCTGCTCGAGGCCGTTGTCAGCATCAACGTCCGCGAACTCGCCTTCGAGTCGGGCGCCCGGCGCTACACCTCCAGCCTGGGCTCCGGTGTGGTGATGTCGGAGGACGGCGTCGTGCTCACCAATGCGCACGTCGTCAGTCGCCGTGCGGTGGAGATCAACGTCACGCTCGGCAATCTCGAGCGCGTCGGCGCGCGTCTCGTAGGCTGGGACCACTGGACGGACCTTGCCGTGCTGCGCCTCGACATGGACGAGGTGCGCCGCCGCGGCTTCAAGCTCCCCGCCGCTGCGTTCGGCGACAGCGACAAGCTCTTCCCCGGACAGGAAGTCTACGCCGTTGGCACGCCGCACGGCCTCACCCGCACCGTCACGCGCGGCATTGTCTCAAACAAGAACCGCTACTTCGAAGACACCCGCGGCATCGGCGGCTACGAGACGGGGATGTTCAACACATGGCTGCAGACGGATGCCGCCATCAACCCCGGCAATTCGGGCGGGCCACTCGTTACCTCCGACGGTAAGGTCGTGGGCATCTCCTCCCGCGGCTACCTCGGCGCCAACAACCTCGGCTTCGCGATACCGGCTTCGACGGCCAAGGTCGTGCTCGAGCGGCTCGTGCGCGACGGCGTGGTGGTGCGCAGCTACGTCGGTCTCGTGCCCGGCGCGCTGCAGGACCTGGAGAACTTCTACTCGCTTGCGCTCAACACCGGCGTGCTCGTGAGCAGCGTCGACCCCGGCTCGCCCGCCGCGAAGGCCGGCCTGCGCGCGGGCGACATCGTGCTCGCGATGGACGGCGCCCGTGTTGACGGACGATTCCCCGAGCAGTTGCCGCCCATCCAGAACCTCATCGCCAGCCGGCCCATCGGTTCCGAGTTGGTGTTCTCCGTGAAGCGCGGGACGGAGACGCGGGATTTCACGGTCGTCACCGAGCGGCTGGAGAGCCGAGTGGGGGAGGAGTGGGCGCTGGAAAAATGGGGGCTCAGCGTGCGCCGGGTCTCTCGCACCTACGCCCGCGAGAACCAGCTCGAGGGCAGCGACGGCGCCGTCGTGATCGGCGTGCAGCCCGGCTTTCCGGCCGACGTCGCCGGCGTGGCGCGCGGCGACATCCTGCTGAAGGTGAACCAGCAGGCCGTGAACTCCTTGGACGTCCTCAAGCAGGCGCATGCCGCCTATGAGGCCGCCCCCGCACCCACCCTCTTCGAGACGCAGCGCAACCGCCGCGTGTCCCTCCTGATCGTGAAACCGTGATGAAAGCCCTTTACGTCGTTTCCGGCGTCGCCGCGTTCGTCGGGGTCCGCCTCGCCGCGTTCGCCGCCCCGGATCTGCCCACGCTGTGGGCGGAGCGGGTGAAGTGCGTGGTGGCGATCGAGTACATGACGGTCACCGAGACCGAGCGGCGGCCCACCGCCTCGATGGGCACCGTCGTCGATGCCGCCGGCACGATCATCCTCCCGGCCTCGGCGGTGGATCCGCGGGCCGCCCTGTGGCAACTGAAGGATTTCAAGGTGTATCTCCCTGGCCAGGGCGAGGGCTCCGCGGCGGAATATCTCGGGCAGGACGCCTTTACCGGCTGGCACTTCGTGCGGGCCGGCGAGGAAACGAGGCCCAAGCTGACGCCCGTTACGGCGTTTGCGGGCAAGGGCGCCCCGCGCAAGCCGCTGATCGCCGAAGCGGTCTGGGGCATCGGACTTCGGCCGAAGGACGAGGATTTCACTCCGTACATCCTGCAGAGCCGGGTGGCGCTGCTCCAGGCGGTGCCCCAGCTGATGGCGATCGCGCAACATGAGGTGGCCGCCCCCGGGCTCCCGGTCTTCGACGGCGCCGGAACGCTCGTCGGACTGGCCGGCCCGTCCGGTGGACAGACCTTCCTGCAGATCTCACGCAGCGGCCGACCCACGCCGACGATGCTGATTAATGTCGAGGAGAGCAGCGCGTTCCTCGTCGCCGGCGAGGTCTTACCTCACCTCGGACGGATTCCCGCTAGCCCCTCGGGCAGGCCGCTGGCTTGGCTCGGCACCTACGGGCTCGAGCCGATGGACCGAGAGGTGGCGAAGTTCCTCAACCTGCAATCGCAGTCGGGTGCTGTCGTAAGTGAGGTGCTGGAGGGCAGTCCGGCGGAGGCGGCCGGCCTGAAGCCGCGGGACATCATCCTCGCGCTTAACGGCGCCCCGCTCCCGCAATTGCGTCCCGACCGGGCCGTCGTGGGGTACATCGAGCGAGAGGTCGAGCGCCGCGCGCCGGGTGAGAAGGTGGCCCTTACCGTGCTGCGCGGTACGGAACGCGTAGATGTCGGCGTGACCCTTGGGGACCAGCCGAAGCTACCGCGTGAAGCGGAGCGGAAGTACTTCGACCGCCTTGGATTCACGGCGCGCGAGCCGGTCTACGGCGATGCGATCGAGCGACGCCTGCGGCCGGGAAACCTGGCGGGCGTGGTCGCCCACTTCGTGAAGAACGCCAGCCCCGGCGCCGCGGCCGGCCTGCGGCAGGATGATTGGATCCGCGAGATCGACGGCACCGAAGTGAGGGATTTCGCGGACGCCACCGCCCGCCTCGCGGCGATCGAAGGCGATCAGGAACGCGCGGAATTCGTGCTGCTGGTCGCGCGCGGCAACGAGACCGCGGTCCTGCGCGTCAAGTTGAAGTAGTCTTCCTCGCGAAGTCGCCCTTCTGCGGGGTCGCCCGTTTGCGGCTTGGCGGAGCGGTGAATCGCGGTTTCCTCGCCTCTCATGTTCACGGGCATCGTTGAGGAGACCGGACGCGTCGTAGCGTTCGAGCCGCGGGCGGAGGCGTGGAGCCTGCGGGTTGCCGCCCGCGCCGTCCTTTCCGGGATCTCGCTCGGCGACAGCATCGCGGTCAACGGGTGCTGCCTCACGGCCGCTGGAATCGAAGGCGAGGTCATCCGCTTCGACGTTCTGGAGGAGACCCGGCGGCTGACGAACCTAGCGGCACTCGGGGCGGACGGCCGCGTCAACCTCGAGCGCAGCCTGAGCTTCGGTGGAAAGGTAGGGGGGCACTTTGTCACGGGCCACATCGACGCCACCGGAACCGTCGATGCGTTCGAACCGCGCGGCCGCGACCACTTCCTCCGCGTGCGAATCCCGAAGGAGTTCAATCGCCTCGCCGTCCGCAAGGGCAGCATCGCAATCGATGGCATCTCGCTGACCATCGCCGAAGCGGGTGACGATTTCCTGTCGGTCTGGATCATTCCGCACACCCGTGAGGTCACGAATCTCGCCGGCCGGCGTGCCGGGGACGCGGTCAACCTGGAGTTCGACCTGCTCGCGAAGCACGTGGAGCGCCTACTCGCCGGGCGCCAGTACTGAACTGAACTCATGCGCCAGGCTTTGCTCGCCGTCTCCGAGGAACTCCGCCGCCTGAAGGGGGCAGGCGTGGGAACCGTTTCCGTGTCCGAGGAGACGCTCGCGGCCGTGCGCCGAGTGGTGCGGGCGCGGGCTGGAGGCGCGCCGCGCGCGGAGACTGCACCCATCACGCCGCAGGCCCCGGCCGCGGCGCCTGCGGCCCGGCCTTCCCCGGCTGCGCCCGTGCCGGCGACGGTCGCGCTCCCTCGTGTCGCGGCTCCCTCGTTGCCGGAGGCCCCGGTCGTGCGGCTGCCCGACGGTGACAAACGGGTGCGCTGGGACGCGCTCCTGGCGCAGGTGACCGGTGATCCTGTCTGCCGGGCCAACGTGCGTCCGGGCAAGAAGGTGGTGCTGGGCGTCGGCACGCTTGACGCCGCGATCATGTTCGTCGGCGAGGCACCCGGCGCCGAAGAGGAGATTCAGGGCGAACCATTCGTGGGTCCCGCCGGGCAACTTCTGACCAAGATGATCCAGGCGATGAGCGTCGCCCGAGGCGATGTTTACATCGGCAACATCATGAATTGGCGCCCGCAGATGCCGACGGTCGAGGGCCGGGATCAGGTGGGAAACCGGCCGCCGACGGAGGATGAGATGCGATATTGCCTGCCGTACCTCCGCGCGCAGATCGAGGTCGTGAAACCGCGGTTGCTCGTCGCGCTGGGTTCCACGGCGGCGCAGGGCCTGCTGGGTTTCCGCTCTTTCAAGGCGCTCGGTGACGTGCGTGGACGTTGGCACGATTTCGGCGGTAGGCCGCTCATGGTGACCTATCACCCCAGCTACATCCTCCGCGAGCCGACCAACCGGAAGAAGCGCCTCATCTGGGATGACCTCCTGCAGGTGATGGAGCGGGCCGGACTGCCGATATCCGAACGGCAGCGCGGTTTCTTTCTCGAGAAATGAGAGCGTTGTTCGCCGCGTTCACCGGGGGAATCCTGCTGGTCTCCCCCGTGCTGTCTGCGGCGGAAACGGGTTCCGGCTTCGCGGCGCTTAAGGCGCGGGCCGCCGCCCTCGCCGCGACGTCGCACGCGGCGCCGAAGGGTGAGGTGCCGGAGTGGCTGCGGCGCCTCTCCTACGATGACCTGCGGCGGATTACCTTCGAAGGAAGCCGCTCCCTTTGGCTCAACGAAGGCCCGGCTTTCGCGGCGCAGTTCCTGCACCCGGGCTTCCTCTTCGACCGGTCGGTGCGGCTGCATGAGGTGTCTTCGGGGGTGACGCGTCCGCTACCGTTCCGACGCGAATACTTCAACTACCACGGCGTCGAGGCCGGCGAGATTCCCCCAGGCATGGGCTTCGCCGGGTTTCGCCTGATGTATCCGTGGAAGGGGCGCGGCACGTCGCCGGCGGAGATCGGTTCCTTCGCGGGCGCGAGCTACCTCCGCTTCCTGCCGCAGGATGCCGCCTACGGCCTCTCGGCGCGCGGGCTCGCGATCGACACCGCGTCTGCTGGACCGGAGGAGTTCCCGAGGTTCTCCGAGTTCTGGCTCGAGCGGCCCGCGGCGTCGGACGATCACGTGACGGTCTTCGCGCTGATGGAAGGCGAAAGCGTCACCGGTGCCTACCGCTTCGTGATCCGGCCGGGCCGCTCCACGGTGGTGGACGTGCGGGCGTCCCTGTATTTCCGGCGGCCGGTCGGCATCCTGGGCTTGGCGCCCCTCACCAGCATGTTCTGGCGTGGGGAGAATTCCCACTCGCCGGCCGACGACTTCCGGCCCGAGGTGCATGACTCGGACGGGCTGCAGATTCAGACCGGGTCGGGGGAGTGGATCTGGCGGCCGCTCGTGAATCACCGCGAACTACGGGTCGCGACCTTTGCGGACAATGATCCGCGCGGCTTTGGCCTGCTGCAGCGCGACCGCAACTTCGAGAGCTATCAGGACCTGGAGGCTTCCTATCATCGCCGGCCTTCGCTCTGGGTTGAGCCGGTCGGAAAATGGGGTCGCGGCGGAGTGCGTCTGGTGGAGATTCCGACGGGTACGGAGTTCGACGATAATATCGTCGCGTTCTGGATGCCCGAGAATGCGCCCTCCGCGGGCGGTAACCTCGAATTGGAGTACCGCCTGCACTGGTTCATTGACCGTCCTAGCCCGCCCGCGGGCCGCGTGCGCGCGACCCGCAGCGGCCGCACGGCCTACTACGAGCCGGGCCTGCACCGCTTCGTGGTCGACTTCGAGGGCGAGGCGCTCGCCGCATTTTCCGCGGACGCGAAACTTGTTCCGGTCGTCACGGTAGGTGAGGGGGCGGCCCTCAACCACGCGTCGATCCAACGGAATCCGGAGAACGCGACCTGGCGCGTGGCCTTCACGATCCGCCCCGGCGAGCCCGCGCGGCCGGTGGAGCTCCGATGCTTCATCCGCGGGGAGGATGGCGCGGCGCTCACCGAGACGTGGTCGCACCTTTGGTCGAGATGAGCGGGTCGCAGCCAACTTCCGACGGGTTCGAACTGGCCTCCGCCTTCCGGCCGTCGACGGGCACGATGGAGGAGTGGAATGCGGCATACGTCCGGGTGGAAGATTACCTCCGTGCGCACCGCATCCACAATCGGCTGCATCAGAGCCGCCTGATCCAGCGCATCCTCGAGCGCGCGGCGGAAAGGCATGCTGCCGATCCTGGGCGCAATCCGACGGCGCTGGCCGCCGAGGAGTCGGCGCGACTCATGGCCGCGTGGTTCGGCGCGATGCTCGAGCGGGGTGACGCCGCCGGGGACCGGATTTCCACCGACGGCCGCGTGGCGCTGCTGCTGTGCGACGGCCCGGCCCGCTGGCCCTACGCTTTTCTGGACGAGCGGCAGATTCCCGCTGATTTCCGGGATGCCATGCGTGAAGGGGTCATCCGCGCGGGCCCTGATCTGAAGGTTTCGAGCATGGTCCCGCGTCCCATCGATCTCGGACTGATCCCCGACGCGGCGGGTGACACGATCGAGCGGATCGAGCGGTGGCCGATCCTGCGCACGCTTTTCCTGTGGCTCGCACTGGCGGCCGTGCTCGCGGTGGTCTTCCGCCTCACCCGATGAAAGCGCCCGTCGTTCACGATCTGCTGCTCGCCGGGCGGATGGAGCCCCGGCGGCTCGCTCGCCGGCGGTTCCTCTTCTTCACGGGCATCTTCGCGCTGACGAGCGTGGCGGCCTGGTTCATGGCCGACCTGCTGTGGCAGGGTGGACTTGCCGGCGTGGAGATCGCCCTGCTTGCGCTGTTCGTGCTGCTGTTTGCGCAGGTCGCGACGGGTTTTGTGACGGCGCTCGTCGGATTTTACGTGGTGAACCGCGGCGGCGACAGCGCGCGTGTCACCACGACGCTGCCGGAGGGGGAGGACGGGCCGCTGGCGTCGACGGCGGTGGTGATGCCGGTTTGCAACGAGGACGTCAGCCGGGTCTTCGAGGGCCTGCGCGTCGTCTACCGCTCGCTGCAGGAGACGAGGCGGCTGGAGCACTTCGACTTCTTCGTACTGAGCGACTCGAACCAGCCCAACCAGTGGATCCAGGAGGAGATGGCGTGGCTCGAGCTCTGCAAGCAGGTCGGCGGCTTCGGCCGTATCTTCTACCGCAAACGCCGGCACTCGATCAACAAGAAGGCCGGCAACCTCGGGGACTTCCTGCGGCGCTGGGGAGGGCGCTACCGCTACATGATCGTGCTCGATGCCGATTCGATCATGACGGGCAGGGCGCTCGTGCAGCTGGTCGCGTTGATGGAGCGCAATCCTCAAGTGGGCATCATCCAGACGGTGCCCCGCCTCGTGAACGGCGAGACCGTCTATGCGCGGCTGCAGGCGTTCGCGAGCCGGCTTCACGGGGAGATCTTCCTCGCGGGACTCAATTACTGGCAGCAGCACGAGGGCAATTATTGGGGCCACAACGCTGTGATCCGCGTGCAGCCGTTCATGGAGCATTGCGCTCTGCCCGAGCTTCCCGGCAGCGAGCCGTTCGGCGGTCGGATCCTCTCGCATGATTTCGTCGAGGCGGCGCTCATGCGCAAGGCGGGCTGGGGTGTGTGGCTCGCCGCCGACATCGAGGGCAGCTTCGAGGAGGGGCCACCCACGTTGATCGACGCGGCGAAGCGCGACCGGCGCTGGTGTCAGGGCAACCTCCAGCACACTTGGCTGCTGACGGCGCGCGGCTTCCGTCCGGCCAACCGGCTTCACCTGCTCATGGGGGTGATGGGGTACGCGTCCTCGCCGCTGTGGCTGCTCTTCATGGTCCTGTGCACGGTGCACGTCGGCGTGGCCGGGGGTGCCGCGGTGGCGGTCGGAAGCGCTCCGGCGGCGGGAGCCGTGGCGTTATTCGCATTCACGATGGCATTGTTGTTCCTGCCGAAACTGGCGGCGCTGGCGGTCGCGCTCGGCAGGCCGCGGGAGATCGAGCGTTACGGTGGGCGCGCCCGGTTGCTGGCGGGTTTCGTCCTGGAGGTGTTCGCCTCGACGCTGCTCGCCCCGGTCAACATGCTGTTCCACTCGAAGTTCGTCCTGTTCACGCTGCTCGGACAAGGAGTGAGCTGGCTCACGCAGCGGCGGGGTGCCGATGAGGACGGGACCGATTGGCGGGAGGCGATCCTGACTCACGGAGGCCAGACCCTCTTCGGACTGATCTGGGGTGCTTCGGCGTTCATCCTTTCGCCGACGTTCGGCCTCTGGCTGTGCCCGGTCGTCGTGCCGCTGCTGCTCTCGATTCCGCTGTCGATCGTGCTGAGCAAGGCGGGGTTCGGGCGTGCGCTGCGCCGTCACGGGTTACTGCTCACACCGGAGGAATCGGTGCCGCCGTACGAGTTGCGCCGGCTCCACCAGAACCTCGCCGAGTGCTACCGCCACCTGCCTCCGCTGGAGCCTTTGCGCGCGGACTACGGCCTGTTGCAGGCGGTGCTGGATCCGTACGTGAACGCGCTGCATGTGGCCTTGCTGAGGCAGCGGCGGCCGACCGAGGAGTCGCGCGAGTGGTTCGCCCAATTGCGGACGCGCCTACTCCGGGAGGGTCCTGGCGGCTTCGCGCCCCGGGAGAAGATGGCTTTGCTTCTGGACGCGGAGTCGATGATCGCGCTGCACCGGGAGCTCTGGGAATCGCGGGCCGAGGATCTCGCAGATTGGTGGCGGCTCGCGATGCGCCAGTACAACGTGCTGACGGTCGCCCCTACCACCGCGCTCTACCGGTAGGCGGCGGCGAACGGCGCAGGATCAAGGCTGTTTCGCTGCCTTGCGGGCGCCCGACTTGCGGGTCCCGCGCTCCTCCATGGGAGGAAGGGCGCCGCCGCGGCGGTTCATCTCCTCGTCGCACAGGGCCCGCATCCGCGCGAGATCGGCCGAACGGGCCGGATCTAAAGCGAGGTTACGGAGCTCGTCGGGATCCTCCTGCAGGTCGTGGAGAAACTCGAAGGCGGGTCGCTGGTCGAAGTAGCGCACGTAGACGAACCTTTCGCCGCGCACCCCTTCCCACGTGAGGGTGGGCGCGAGGTCGAGGTGCTCGCAGAAGAAATGCGTCCGCCACTCGGAGGCGGGCTCCCCGCGCACGAGCGGTGCGAGGCTGCGGCCCTCGTAGCCGGGAGGGCGGGCGAGTCCAGCCCAGTCGATGAACGTCGCAGGCAGGTCCACATTAAGGGTCATCGCGTCGACCACGCGGCCGCGCGCGGTCGAAGGTTGGCGAGGGTCTCGGATGATGAGCGGCACCCGCAGCGACTCGTCGAAGTGCGACCACTTCCCCTGGAAGCCGCGGTCGCCCAGGTAGTAGCCGTTGTCGGAACTATAGACCACGATCGTGGTGTCGGCGTGTCCCGACGCCTCGAGGGCCGCCAACACCCGGGCGACGGCGTGATCGATGCCGGTGATCATCCGGTAATAGGCGCGGACGTTCGTGGAGAATTTCTCCGGGGTGTCGTAGCCCCAGAAAAAGCGCTGGCGGTTGATCGAGTCGGTGAGAAAGCGCGGATGGCCCGCTACGATCGCCGGATCGCCGAGCCGGGGCGCCGGAATGGCGACGTCGTCGTACAGCCCGTCGGCGGACGGTGGCCACGGGTAGTGCCCGGCCCCGGGCCGGCGGTCGTTGTCCTCCGCATGCGAGGCGTTGAACCAGAGATGAAGAAGGAACGGGCGGTCCCACGGTTGCGCGCGTAGGAAGTCGATGCCGCGGTCGCACACGAGGTCGGTTTCGTGGCGGCGGGTGCCGTCCGGCAGGGTCTTGAAGTACGGGTTGCGGCCGATGGCCTCGAATTCGTCGTAATGGTCGGCGGGGGAAAATCCGGGTGGGGCCATCAGGTGCCATTTGCCGAAGTGGGCGGTGCGGTACCCGGCGGAGCGGAGCAGGGCGGGGAACATCGTCGCGAGCGCGTCGGGACGCACGGTCGGAACGGAATCCCGCCGGATATGCGAGCGGGCCCATTGGCCGGTGAGCGTGACCGCGCGGCTCACCCAGCACACGGAAGTCGTGACGAAGGCCTGGCGGAAACGAACGCCGTCGGCGGCGAGACGGTCGAGCGTGGGCGTGCGCACGATTGGATGGCCGGCGGCGCCGAGGGTATCGTGCCGTTGGTCATCCGAGAGGATGAACAGGATGTTGGGCGGGCGCGGGAGTCGCTCGGCGGCCGCGTCTGCGCACGCGGCTGTGGGTGCCGTTGCGAATAGGAGGCCGGCGAGGAACGGCTTCACTCGGACCAGGTCGTGCGCACCTGGCGCTTGGTGACGGGCCACCATTCCTGCAGGCGACCTGCGAGCCGCGCGACGACCTCCGGCTGGCCGGCGGCAAGGTTGCGGTCCTCATGCGGATCGGCGATCAAGTCGAAGAGTTGGGGGCGAAGTTCGTCGCGCGGGTTCGACGAGGCGTAGCGGGCGCTAACCGCGCCGTCGTAGGTGAGGAGAAGCTTCCATTTTCCCTCGATCACCCAGCGGTAGACCAGGCTCTCCTCGGGTCGGTCGATATCCGCCACGTCGTGAGCGAAGGTCTCGCCGAATACCCTTTCCCGCGGGGTCGCCGCACCCGACTTCAGGATCGGCAGCAGGTTGATTCCTGGCAGGCGCTCCGGAGGCTTCGCGCCGGCGGCGGCAAGCAGGGTGGGGACGATATCAACGGCGGAGCAGAGTTGCTCGCCCCGACTCCCGGGGCGGATGACTCCGGGCCAGCTGAACATGATCGGTTGGCGCACGCCGCCTTCATTGGCCGTCTGCTTCGACCGGGGCGCGTACCCCGCGCTGTTGGGCGACTGAATCCAGCCATTGTCGGCGATGTAGACGAAAAGCGTGTCGCGGGAGAGCCCCTTGGAATCGATGCGCTCCATGAGTTGGCCGCAGGTCTCGTCGAACCATTCGACCATCGCGTAGTAGCGGGCAACGAAGTCGGACGTGATACCCTTGGCCTTGTACTTGGCGAAGAGCCGCTCCGGGGGAGTGTGGGGCGTGTGGGGCAGAAACGGGGCGTACCAGATGAAGAACGGCTTCCGCTCGGTGGCTGCGTGGTCGATGAATTCGAAGATCGGCCGCAGGCCCTCGCGACCAATCTTCAGGCCGTCGTCGCCGTGCCTGCCTCCCGGCTGCGGGAAGCCGCGGGTCATGCCGTGGGTGAAGCCCCCGCGTTGGTAGGAGCCCTCCCACCATTTCCCGGATTGGTGGCTCAGGTATCCCTGCTTCCCGAGAATTTTCGGCAGCGTGTCGGGACCGTCAAACTTCGCGATGAGCCGCTCACGGAGACGCGCGTAGGCGGCGGGTTCGGCTGCCTGGTTGCCGGCCTTCCTGGCCTTGCCTGCCGACGGCGCCAGCATCTCAGGCAAGAGCGCTGGGTCGTTGCCGCTGATGTGGTGCTGGTGGGCGTAAAGTCCGCTCGCGAACGTGGCGAGGGCCGGCCGGCACAGCGCCGTCGGCACGTAGCCGCGCGTGAAGAGTGCGCTGCGCGCCGCGAGTCGGTCGAGGTTCGGGGTCTCGATCTGCTTGTGACCCATGAAGCCGTAATCGTTCCACGCGTGATCATCGGAGATGATGAACACGATGTTCGGCTTCGTGGCCTCCGCGGTCGCGGGGGCCGTTGCGCCCAGGATCAGGCTGGAAAGGGCGAGGAATCGCCGGAGGGGGAGCGGGACATTCATCTGCGCGGGATACTTCGAGGGCTTCAGTTCTTCAGCGTCAGGTTCACGCGGCGGACTTCCATCACGCTCTGGCCCGGGACTTGGAGTGCGCGGAGGGCGAGATCACCGCGGCCTTTCTCCAGCTGCACGGTCCCGAGTGAGAGTGGACGAAACTCCTTCATCTGCGACTCCCCGGAGGGACGGGGAAGGGTGTCCTGGTTTGTATGCAGGGGTGGATCCCAGCCGGGTGCCACCTTGCCGGTGAGCTTCGCGCCGCGGAACGACAACTCGATCTGCGCTCCCGCATCGGGCACGGGACAGGTGTAGTCGATCACGACTTCGTAGGTGCCGGCGGTCGCCACCTCGATGTCCCACGTGATCCGGTCGTCGGTGGTCCGCCAATTGACGAAGTAGGACGAATTCGGCGCGCTGCTGCTGCGCTTCACTCCGCCGTGCGGAATGCCGTCGCGCGCGGGCAAGGGCGTCCAGGGAAACTCGCGGTACCCGACCGGGTAGGGTCGGTCGTCCGGTACGACGAAGCCGCCGCGCGCCTTGCCCTTCTTGCTGTCCCGCGGTTCGCCGAGCTTTCCGGCGAGCGCGGCGCCGAAGACATCGAGTCTCCAGGCGGCCACGGCCTGTTCGAGGCGGGCGGCGACGGCCGGCTGGGCGGCGGCGACGTCCTTCGTCTGGCCTGGGTCGTCGGTCATATCGAAAAGGGCGCCGCGGGGATCGAGACGGTAACGCGGGGTTCGAACGCTCACGAGGCCGTTCTGGTGCGAGAAGATCAGACGCTCGGGCCATGAGTTGGCGGCGCCGAGGAGCAGCGGCGACAGGTCGGATCCGTCGAGCGGCTTGGCACCGATGCGCGGAATCCCGGCGAGGGAGGTCAGGGTGGGAAGGAGGTCGATCGCGCCGGTGATGTCCTTGACGACGGTGCCGGGCTTGATGCGGGCGGGCCAGCTCATCATCGCGGGCGAACGGATGCCTCCTTCGTCGAGCGTGCCCTTGCGACCTTTCATGCCGCCGTTCCAGCGCCAGCTGTTCGGGCCGTTGTCGGAGAAGTAGAACACGATCGTGTTTTCCCGGAGTCCGAGTTCCTCGAGCCGGCGCAGGACGCGGCCCACGTTGTCGTCCTGGTTCTCCAGCATCGCCAGGGCGCAGCGGGTGTGGTCTGGCACCTCCTGGTCGGCCTCGGTCGCGCGCTGGCCGATCGCGCGGCCCTTGAATCGTTCCCAGTACTTTTCGGGCACGGACCATGGCGAATGGGGCGTGGTGAAGGGCACGTAGCAGAGGAACGGCTTGGATCGGTTCTTCTCGATGAAGCCGATCGCTCGGTCGGTGCAGAGGTCCACGATGTAGCCCTTCTCGCGGATCATGCGTCCGTTGTGTTCGACGGGTGGATCAAAGTACTCGCCCCAGTGGCCGGCGGTGTAGCCGTAGTACTCGTCGAAGCCGCGGGCCTGCGGATGGTAGGGCCATTGGCTGCCATTGTGCCACTTGCCGAAGGCACCGGTGACGTAGCCGGCCGCCTTGAAGGCGTCGGCGACAGTCTTCTCGTCGGTGTTGAGGCGCTCGAGTCCGGTGGAAACGCCGCGGACGCCGCCGCGGGAGTGGTAGCGACCGGTCAGGAACTCCGCGCGGGTCGGGGCGCAGACGGCGCACACGAAGAAGCGGTCGAAGCGCGCACTACGGAGGCCGATCGGAGCGATTTTTGTCGTGCGCACGCACTGGATGCCATAGATCGAGTAGTCGCTCCAGCCGGCGTCGTCCGCGAGGAACACGACGATGTTGG
>JACCDP010071532.1_pt1 | contig 29053 bp, 22 predicted proteins | sample 7445841 | NCBI WGS metagenome assembly JACCDP01 (sample SAMN15323441, study PRJNA562643) | freshwater metagenome | isolation source: river surface water | place: USA:Blue River Watershed | collected 2017-08-17 | reverse complement strand
CTAGCTCTCAAAATCCAATCACAATAGGAAGATACCATTGGGCCGGTTATTCAGGAGACAAAGGAAACTACACTGGAACACTTGATGATATCGCATTTTGGAACAGAGAACTAGATACAAATGAGATAAAACAAATGTATGACATTTGCAAAGGAAGTATTGCAGAAAACCCGTTAAATCAAACTTCAAAAACAAATTCAAAAGTTACAATTACTAGTAAACTAAAATCGCCAACTTTTACATCTAAATGGCAAACATCACATGTTGATTTAGATTGGCAAAATATACCTAAAACTAGTAATTACGCAATTGGTACAAATCAAATTGAAATAAACAATACCACAGTTTCAAATCACAAACAAAAATTTAGAGTCCTTTCAACAATAGGAATTTGTGCGGATACATCCAATGAATGTCAAATTCAAATTTTAGACACATTTACAGTTAAAACATTTGATACTCTTAAGGTGACGTATTATGACACAATAAGTGTTTACGATACACTATTTATAAAATTAACAGTGAGTTCTAGCACACAACAGACTACAAATAAATTAAAAATATATCCTAACCCTACTTCAAATAAACTATATATAGAAATTGAAAATTTTAACACAATAACAGACTATGAAATAATTATATCAGACGCCACAGGCAAAGTAGTATATAATAAATTTTTCAATACAAATAAAGAAGAAATTGATATTGAGAAATGGAATGGTCAGGGCCTTTATTATCTAAGAATATACGATCCAAAAGGATACAGAATCGAAAATAAGAAAATAATAATAAATTAAAACAGTATAAAAAGGTAAATAGACAAAAGTACAATTACACCCCTTCGCCCCAGTTTTTGAGTTCTTCCTCGGTCCATAAATCGGGGAAGAATATTCTTCGCTGGTACTTGGGATGCATGTACTTCTGCCAATCGCTGCCACCCGTTGCTGCCGCTGTACCTAAATACTTACCCGCCGCGTTGTAATGAGCCATCACCCAAACCACGTTCACCGTGTAATCGTAATGACGCATCGCCGCAATTAACCCCGCATCGCTCTTTACCTCCTCCGGCAATTGCTTAAATCGCGTCCAAAAATTGCGGGTGTTGTAATACTCCATTTTTTGCAAAAACTCAGCCCGGTAACGACGCTCGAAATTCATCAACAACGCATTCTTCTTGCCCGTGGCATGATCTTTACCCGCCGCCTGCCAATACAAATGATCGTAGGCATGATCGTACCCCGTGTTGCGATCAATGCTAGCCCGGTACCGCGCATCAATCAAGTTGATTAACTCCGTGGAACCAAATTCGATGATCCGATACTGCGCACTCTGAAACCCAGAAGCCGGTGTTAACGTATTTCTAAACTTCATGTACTGCTCCTTCTCCATCCCATCGCCCATAATCGTAAAAGACGAAGAAAGCATGTCGAAATACCGACTAATCCTCCGCAACTTTTCCGTAAAAAACGCCGCATCCACGGTTTCCTTTTCCGCCACCTGGTCCAATTCCCACAACACCATTTTAAACAATAACTCGTTGATTTGATGGTACATGATAAACACCATCTCATCGGGCTGATTGGTGCGCTGCACCTGCAGACTCAACAAGGCATCGGGTAGAATATAATCCCAGTAAGTAATCGGATTATTCCATACCAACCCCTCCAAATGGGTATCGGTATTTTGACCTATTCTTTGGAATTTTTCGTCCAACCTGCGTAAAATATCTTCTCTCTTATCCATAAAATCTCAATCGTTATAATTTTGAATAGCTGCTAAAACAGGCGCAATTTAAGCCCGATTCTTGGATTAGTACCAACCGAATTTTTTAGGCCGATTTGCGTTTCATTGCAGAAAACACAACCCAAAACAGGTTATAACGTACCTCTCCTTGCTTGCTCAGCTTCTATACTTTCAAACAATGCCTGAAAATTTCCCTTGCCAAAAGATTTAGCCCCTTTGCGTTGAATAATTTCAAAAAACAAGGTAGGTCTATCTTCAACGGGTTTGGTGAAAATCTGCAACAAATAACCATCCTCATCCCTATCCACCATAATCCCCCATCGCTTCAACTCTTCCATGTCTTCTTCAATAATACCTACGCGCTCTTTCACCGTATCGTAGTACGTTCCCGGAACATACAAAAACTCAACCCCTCGCTTCCGCATCTCCGATATCGTAAATACAATATCATCCGTGGCAACCGCAATATGCTGACACCCAGGACCTCCGTAAAAATCCAAATACTCCTCCACCTGCGATTTCTTTAACCCCAAGGCTGGCTCGTTGATAGGAAATTTAATTCGTCCATTTCCATTACTCATCACTTTACTCATTAACGCGGTGTATTCGGTAGAAATATCCTTGTCATCGAAGGTGATTAAATTGGCAAACCCCATTACGCGGGCATAGAAATTTGCCCAAGTATTCATGGCCCCCAACTCCACATTCCCCACCATGTGATCGATGTATTTTAAACCCGTAGGTGCAGGCTGATATTCGGTTTTCCAAGCCTCGTAACCCGGCATAAAAACCCCCGAATAGTTTTTACGTTCTATAAAAATATGCACGGTATCGCCGTAGGTATGAATACCACTGCGAACCACCTCGCCAGAAGCGTCTTGCAACACTTCCGGTTGCAAATACGGTTTAGCTCCGCGCGCCGTGGTTTCCTCAAATGCCTTCCTCGCATCGTCCACCCACAACGCAATCACCTTCACTCCATCCCCGTGCTTGCGAATATGTTCCGAAATCTCCGATGTAGAATCAAACGGCGTAGTAAGTACCAAGCGGATTTTGTCTTGAACCAACACATACGAAACCCGATCTTTCAATCCCGTTTCCAAGCCCGCATACGCCAATTCCTGAAATCCAAACGCCGTCTTGTAATAATGTGCCGCTTGCTTGGCATTTCCCACATATAACTCCACATAATCGGTACCGTTGATGGGTAAAAAATCATCGGCCAAATCAAATAATTTCTCGCCCGAATAATTAAAATTCTCCACCTGCGTTAAATCTGCTATTTCATTCATAATCAATTAATTTAAGATATAATCCAACTTTTATAATAATCTTTCACTTCGTAATTCATGGCGTCCGTGGTGATTTTTAACGGATTAAAAGGATCAATCATTACCGCTAATTCTCCCGTTTCCTTTTTACCAATGCTGCGCTCTATCGCCCCGGGATGCGGACCGTGTGGCACTCCGCCGGGATGCAAGGTAAACTGACCCTTGCCAATGTTATTTCTGCTCATAAAATCGCCGTCTACGTAATACAAAATCTCCTCCGAGTCAATATTACTGTGGTGATACGGAGCCGGAATGGCATCCGGATGATAATCATACATCCTTGGCACAAACGAACACACCACAAAATTTCTACCCTCAAATTGCTGGTGAATAGGCGGTGGCATGTGAATCCTACCGGTTATCGGCTCAAAATCGAAAATTGAAAATGCGTACGGATAATTATACCCATCCCAACCAATTAAATCAAACGGATGATTACCATATACATACGGATAAACCAAGCCCCGCTTTTTGATTTGAATCAAGAAATCTCCCGTTTGGTCGATGGTTTCAAAATTCTCCGGATAGCGATAATCGCGTTCGCAAAACGGCGAATGTTCCAAGTATTGACCAAACTCATTTCGGTACCTACGCGGCGAACGAATCGGACTGTGGGATTCGATGAATAACAATCGGTTGTTGGAATCCTCAAACGTCAAGCGATAAATCGTACCCCGAGGAATTATCACATAATCCCCATACTCAAAGGGCACTTGACCATACATAGTATGCAAGACACCACTACCCTCGTGCACAAACAACATCTCGTCCGAATCGGAATTTTTAAAGAAATAATCGTCCATGCTTTGGGTAGGTCTAGCAATACCAATTTGCATGTCGTCATTGACAAAAAAGACTTTTCTACTCAACAAATAATCCGATATCGGTTCCACGTCGAATCCCTTAAAGCTCAAACATTTCAAATTGTCTTCAACCGCAATTTTTGGTCGAAAATCCACCGCATCTCCAATGGATTTAACCATGGTAGGTGGGTTCAAATGATACAATAACGAAGAGGTACTAGCAAAACCTTCGGTTCCGAACAATTCTTCGTGATACAATTGGCCGTTTGGCTGCCTGAAAACCGTATGTCGTTTTTTGGGTATTGATCCCGCTCGCTGATAAATTGGCATAATTGCCAACAAAAGTATTGGGCGGCGTTGGCCGAATTACTGATAATTGTCAGTCGCTTAGCCGATTTTTATCAGGTTAAACGTTCTGACGAATATTGCTACCTGCCACCGGTTGTATACCGAATAAGCGAAAAAATCCAATCACCCCTTCCCAAAACCAAATCCTCTCCAACACTGGATTAAACCAATCGGTTAATATACAAAACTGCCTATCGTAAGGGGCAATGTGATGACCCGCATGGTGTTTGGGCGATTGTATCAACCGCATGCGTTGTAAGAATGTAATGAATTTCCCATTTTCCTGAACCGTTCTATGAGCCCACATGTGAAATACATTGGCCTGTGCCGCATAACACAAAAACAGACCCAACTTCCAAGAGAATTCACCGGTAACGAAATAGGAAACAGTGTAAATGATAACCCCCAACAACCAGCTGGCTTTGGTTAAAAACCAATAGTTCCGTTTGGTCATGTGCCGAGGGTCTTGATGATGGAGTATATTTATCTCAATTACCATCTTGCCTACAAAGGGCATATCTTCTTTACCATACTGATCCATCCAAAAATGAACAAACCCAGTAGTTAAATCGGCTAAAAAAATCCACAACAGCAATTCGCCGGCACCTTGGAGCATTTCAATAAGTGTCATCGGCATGCAAACTATTAAAAACCTATTCCTTATGCCTACGAATTTTCGCAAATGAAAATTTTGATTTTACGGAAAAATGCAATTAGCCCTGTACTACCTTTGCGACCATGCAAATTCCTAGTGGAGTCCTGTTAATGCTTATAGCGAGCATCTCCTTTGGAATCATGAATATTTCGGTAAAATTTGTGCACCACATGCCCGTGGGCGAGGTAGTCTTTTTTCGAGCTGTTGTTCAAATTGTCTTAAGCATTTATATCCTAGCAAGCAACCAACAAAACCCTTGGGGGCAAAACCCAAAAATGTTATTGATGCGCGGACTATTCGGCTCCGTTGGTTTGTTTTGCTACTTCTATACCCTACAAGTGATGCCTTTGGGCAACGCCACGGTTATTCATTACCTAAGTCCAATACTTACTACTTTGGTAGCCGTTGCTTTGGGCGATGAGAAAAACCATCCCCTAAGCTATGTTTTTTTCGCGGTTTGCCTCGCTGGAGTAGCCATAGTAAACGGATTATCCACCCAAATTACCACGGCCGGTGTATTGGCTGGATTGGGAGGAGCCTTATTCTCGGCTTTCGCCTACAATACTATTCGACGTTTAAAAGATCTCGAAAATCCCAATGTAGTAGTATTGTATTTTCCAATGGTAACCCTGCCATTGTCCTTAATTTCCATTCCTGTTTTTAATGAAGTCTGGATTTGGCCCCAACATTCCGATTGGATTTGGCTGCTACTTACAGGAATATCCACCCAAGCCGGGCAATATTTTATGACGCGTGCCTACCAAACAGAAAAAACATCCATCGTTTCAGCCGTTAGTTACACGGGTATCCTGTGGTCGCTAACTTTTGGCATTGTACTGTTCAACGAATCTTATAAACTTTGGCAATACGTAGGAGTTGGTCTTGTTATCGTTGGTGTAGTTGCAAATATTATGGTACAAACAAAAAACAACCGCAATAAAATTTAAACCCTGATTTAGGAATACCCTATTTTTGAAATATGATAAGAATTGCAATTATCACAATACTGTTGATATGGGCTGGAACCTTGAAAGCACAAGCCGGTTTTGATGACGATGTGCAAGACGTAGCCGTGCCTGCAGATGGTGGGATTACACTCATAGTGGCTGGAGCTCTGGCATACGGCTTACATCGAACCAAAAAAAAGTAATTGCTTATCCGAAAGGCAATTCTTGATCAAATAAATCTCTTTCTCCTACTTACGAATTTTGTATATTTCTTTGGTTTAATACCTGCATAATTGTATATTGATGGTTCAGATTTGACAAGTATTTTATCAAAATAAATTTCATACCCCAATTTCCATGGACATAACCTACATACTCATTGCTTTAAACGCCATTTCAATTCTGTTGCTATTTTATATTATCAACAAATCGCAAAAATCGGAAACCAACTACCAGCCGCAACTTGACCAAATCCATCAATCCTTGCAACGATTTGAGACCCTCATACGGGAAGAGTTCAGAAATAATCGAGAAGAAACAGCGAAACTAACCACCGATAATCGGAATGAACTTTCAAACAGTTTAAAAACAGCATTGAATGAATTCCGCGGCACTTTCGAAAAAAGCGTCAACGATTTCAACCAATTGCAAAAAGACAAATTTGCTAACCTAGAAGAACGACAAAATAAATTGGTAGAAAGCACCGAAAAACGCTTAGACCAAATGCGCGAAACCGTTGATGAAAAGCTGTCGAAAACACTGGCAGAAAGACTGGGTCAGTCCTTTGAAACGGTCGGCAACCAATTAAAAGCGGTACAGGAAGGTCTGGGAGAAATGAAAACACTGGCCCAGGACGTGGGAGGATTAAAAAAAGTGCTATCCAACGTGAAAACCCGCGGAGGAGTGGGCGAAATTCAGCTGGAAATGTTATTGGAACAAATCTTGGCGCCCGATCAATACCAAGCCAATGTTGCGACCAAAAAAGGATCGCGCGAAATCGTAGAATTCGCCATTAAACTACCCGGTAAAGAGGAAAATAGCAGCGAGCCCGTTTGGCTACCTGTGGATGCCAAATTCCCACAAGATGCGTACGAACACCTACTGAATGCGTACGACACCGTGGATCCAAAAGCCATCGAATCGGCCACCAAAGGATTCGAAAATGCAGTAAAATCCATGGCCAAAGATATTCGCGATAAATACCTGGATCCGCCGAATACCACCGATTTTGGCATTATGTTTCTGCCCTTCGAAAGCGTATATGCCGAGGTAGTACGTAAAGCGTCTCTTCTGGAAGACCTGCAACGCAATTACAAGGTCATTGTTACAGGTCCAACAACCCTCGCAGCCATTTTAAATAGCTTACAAATGGGCTTCCGCACACTTGCTCTTCAAAAGCGCAGTTCCGAAGTATGGCAAGTACTGGGTGCCGTAAAAACAGAATTTCAAAAATTCGGCGGCTTGCTTTCCAAAGCGCAAGGCAACATTCAAACCGGCTTAGGTCAGCTGGAACAAGTGATGGGTACCCGATCAAGGGCCATCGAACGCTCCTTGAAACAGGTTGAATCCATGTCTGACACCGATGCACAAAAATTACTAAATATCAATCCAAACGAAGACGATTTTTCAAGTCTAAATCCGCATGATCCAACTGCCGATTAACTTGTAATTATCTGTATTTTTAACTGCTAAAATTTTCTTGTATTTTAAAAATAAGTATTCCCATTTTTAGTTTTGGGTTATTTATAAAACAATACGAAACTTAACTTGTTGTATTACAACATGTTCCAAGAAAATTTCAAAGCCAAACTAGAAGTATACACCACCTACACCGGAATAACTCTATTTCTTATTCATTTACTGGCAATTATGCTATTAAAATGGGGAATAATTCCAATAGGTTATTTACCAGAAAATATATTTGGTCATCCCTTTTGTGCGTTGTTTTCTCCTTTTAGCATATTATTGATTTATGAGGTATATTTATTGATATATTATTTACGAAAAAGTTATACTCGATCCGTAGCAAAACAGATTGAAATCATGGCCTTAATAGTATTAAGAAATAACTTCAAGGATATTGGAAATTTAATTCAAGGACACAGCCCATTAATCAACAGCGACCTAATCAAAGATCTTGCAGGATTTATCGGTTTATTAATATTATCGACCCTCTTCAATAAACTTGCCGACAGTAGAAAACAATCGCGTGTAGAATTAACGCAGCGCTTCATTCAATTAAAACTACGTTTATCCGTGTTGCTGTTTTGGCTCTTGTTGGTGATTTCTATTTACTCGTTTAGCTTTTGGTTACGCGATATTGTAAATTATAAATCCGGTACAATTACTTTGCAAAATCCTTCGCATATTTTTTATGGAGAGTTTTTTACCATCCTTACCATGGTAGATGTTATTTTACTCTTAAGTAGTGCTAAAAACCTAACCAACTCAATGCTGGTTATACGAAATTCTGGCTATGTTCTATCCACGTTATTAATGCGAATTTCTTTCGAATTTCAAGGGTGGGAAAGGATAATAACTATTTTATTGGGAGCTTCCCTTGCCGTTTTTATGCTATGGATCTACAACACAACCAATCCTTCAAAATTTTCTGTAGAAACGGCTTAATACTCAATTTCAATTAATCCATGCTAGACCAATGTCCATTGTACACCTCAGTTTACACTTTTAAGATTGTCAACAAACACACGAAATGGCCTAACAATTGCGTTCTAACTTTGTAAATCTTATTATTTTCTTGAATTCACTGAAAGTAATGAAGTCAACCAACTACAACCATGAGAAAAATTGCAGTCTTGCTAACCATCGCTACGATCGCCGTTGCTTGCGGATCATCAAAAAAAGCTTGCTCCCCAGCTAGAAAAAGTTATTACCATAAAACCTTTTTAAACTTCTAATTCTCATGGATTACAGAAGAATGGGGAAAACAGGATTACCCCTGAGCGAACTGAGTTTTGGATCTTGGATTACTTTTGGTAACCAAATTGATTACAAGCTTTCCGAAACGCTCATGGATATCGCTTACGATTCCGGTGTTAATTTTTTTGATAACGCCGAAGTATACGCTGCTGGAGAAAGTGAGCGGGTGATGGGCGATATTTTATCCAAAAGAACCTGGTCAAGAGATTCATACATCCTTAGTTCCAAAGTGTTTTTTGGCGCCGGTGCCACCGTGCCTACCCAAAAAGGTTTGCATAGAAAACACATAGTAGAAGCGTGTCATCAAGCATTGCAACGACTGCAAACAGACTACTTGGATTTGTATTTCTGCCATAGACCAGATAAAGCCACCCCAATCGAGGAAACAGTTTGGACCATGCACCAATTGATACTTCAAGGCAAGATATTGTACTGGGGAACCTCGGAATGGAGCGCACAAGAAATCATGGAAGCCCACGCCGTGGCTCAACGATATAACTTAATCGGACCCGTTGTTGAGCAACCACAATACAACATGTTGGTTCGAGATAAAGTGGAAGTAGAATACAGTCAAATCTATAATACTACCGGTTTGGGCACCACCATTTGGAGTCCTTTAGCCAGCGGCTTTCTAACCGGTAAGTACAAAAACAACCAAGATCCAAATGCCCGATTAAACCGTGGTGAATTGGGCTGGTTAGCCGAACGATTACTGCAAGACGAAAATCATTCCATCGTAGATAAATTGTCTTCTTTGGCCAATGAAATAGGAATCAGCCTGCCAAAATTAGGCGTTGCTTGGTGTCTAAAAAATCCCAACGTCTCTACAGTGATTTTAGGGGCTACAAAACCACAACAATTGCAAGAAACACTACAATCGGCGGAAGTGGTTGCATTACTTACCGACGATGTAATGAAGGAAATAGAATCCATATTGCAAAACAAACCCCAGCATCCACCGTATTAACCTATCCACTATTTTTGCCTTCTGTTTGAAGTATTTAATCCCATACAGCTGTTGGAATTCCGAGAGGGAAAGCACCAAGCAATTCCCATGGATAAAATCCTTTCGTAGAATTGTGACTATACCGTTTTCAAAGTTTCCTATACATGGGTTAATTGCGATACTATTATTTACAATCTCCAACGTTCAACCCATTCAAGCCGACCCAATTAAAAAGGCGCTGAAGGCCATTAAAAACAATCAAAAGGAACAGGCATTGCAAAGGTTGTTGCTACGACAACTTACAAAAGACAGCAGCAATCCCGTATTCTGGCATGCTATTGCCCTGTGCTTGGACAACGAAATCAACAAACCTACCGCCTACGAAACCTACCTCTACAGTGTACGTTGTTGGGGCGTGGTGAAAGATCCTTCCCGTATAAAAAAAATCGAAAAAAAGTACAAAATCACCGCCCTTAACACGGATTCTCTGTTACAATTGGCTACGGTTGATTGGATATCACACCAACCTAACTTCGATTTAAATTCGGCTCGAGCACTGTTAAAAATTCTGGAAGAAAACACGTCCTTGTTGGTTGAATTTCAAAAATTAATCATCGGCCCCATTGAAAATTGGAGCTCTGTATCCGTTAAAACTCACCTGAAATTACTGGATGTTCAAGAAGAATATATTGATAAACTTGAATTTGATTCGATATTAAATTCCAGAAATATTATAGCGCTTAAAAACAGACGCGATCAATTGGCCAACCTTCCAAACTACGCTATAACCGATAAGACGAAAGCCCTATTAAAAATGGCTCAAGACACATTGATGCAGTGGGAGTTTGAAGAAATGCAAGCTGAAGAAACCCTAGAGGCATTCGCGCGATTTTTAAAAAACTATCCAAAAGCTACCGAGTTTCAACGTACCTGGATTGCGCAAAAATCCGAATCCATTCGATTTAATACAGCCCAACAATTAAATACAGTAGAATCCTACAATCAATTCTTGGAACTATACCCCAATAGCTCCTATAAAGAACGCGCATTGCTACTCAAAAGAGCACTTACGGTAATTCCCGTTCCTGCCAGAAAAGCCAACGGAAAATTTGGATTTGTTGATTCCGCTAATTTTCAACCTTGGTTGGATTTTGAGTATAAATTAGCCTATCCTCTGCATCGATTTAATAATCCAAATAAAATTCAAGAAAATGGCGCCACATTGATTCCAGGTTGTGCATTGGTAATGATGGAAGATACGTTTGGATTAATAGAGTTTACTTGGGTAACGAAAGATGGAAAACCCTTTACCAAAAATAACTATGAACTCATTCATCAATTCTCTCCCACCATGGCTTTTGTGCAGCGTGGAGGCCGATGGGGAATTTTAAATGCACAAGGTAAAGAGTTGATTCCCTGTAAGTTTGAAAATCTGCGATTCGATACAGCACAAAAAAAAGGCGCCTTGCAGATGGGTAAAACCTGGGCCCTTTTCAATGAATTTGGAAAACTAATTACAGCACCTAAATACTCCCATTTTGGTTTTCAATCCTCGGACAATAGCCCTAACGAATCCAACCCCATTTTATGGTACAAAGGAAAGTGTGCAGCAGCCGTCAATGGACAATGGGGACTCATCGATACAGCTGGCAATGCGCTCACCCCCTTTGCTTATGAATCCATGAGCACTCTCCCCCACGGCAGATTTCTTGGTAAAATTAATGCCGGATATTGCGTTTGGAGAGATAGCGCGAATTGTACCACTGAATATTCCGAAACCGTAGATTTCGGTAAGCCATATACCCTGATACAACAAAATAATCTGTGGGGAATTATTGATACCATCGGCAAAATTATCCTACCCCCAATTTATGAAAAAGCACTGCTCGTAGACGCAACCATTGCTCTGCTCAAAAATAAAAAATGGACATTCTATTATTCCAAAGGAGAATTCAATTTACCCATTAAAGGAAACATAGACGATTTCCGTTTACACGGCGACGGGATTGTATTTGCTAGACAGAAAAAAACCTGGCTCATGTACCATGCCGGTACCCGGACCATTCGAAAAATCTCTACCCCGAAACACAAACAACTTACCGATACCTTGTTGTTTGAATATTCTGGCAATAACGGTTTCATTACTCACATTAACGGTAGACCACTAATCAAAGATACCCTTTCCAATATTTCTCCATTGAACAACCACGAATGGCTCGCTACGAAATCTACTGGAACTGGTTTGCTGTGCATTCCCTCCATGGAATGGAGTTTACCACCCCTGTATCAAGATGTAATCAACAGCGAATACCCCAATTTGTACATCGTTCAAAAAAACAACAAATGGGGAGTTGTCAACACATTCAATATCGAAGTAATTCCCATTCAATACGATGCTATAAGCGATGGTGAATTCCCAGGATATTGGTACGCCTTGAAGGGTGACGCTACCTTGTGGATCGACGCCGCTGGAAGAGAAATCTTGTATCCTTAGTTTTCATCGTTTAATATTGCCGAGTTATGAATAAAAAACTTGTCTATAGAACTTTGCTATCCGGACTCATTGTATTCGTTTGGCAATTTGTAAGTTGGGCCGCTTCCCCACTACATCGATCCTCCCAAAACCACACCCCAAAACAAGACAGTGTCATGCTGTTTTTAAATCAACTAAACCTAGAAGAAGGTGGGTACTTTATGCCGATGCCTAAACCGGGCAGCAGCCCCGAAGAATATGAGAAGTTCGCAAACGAATCTGCTGGTAAACCTTGGGCTCAATTGATTTATCACAAAAATAATCGCAACGATATGTCTTTAAACATGTTACGTGGATTATTGGTCGATTTTATTTTAGTATTCCTTCTTTTTGGCCTATTGGATTTAATCCCAACCATTTCACTGAATCAGGGCATCCTTTACACTTGTAGCGTTGGATTAATAGGCTTTATTTACGAGCCTTATACCCACTATATTTGGTACCAACAACCCGGTATTTGGTCGTATTTATTGGATGCGTTAATACCCTACGCAATAATCGGAGCTTTGTATGTCAAATTCTGGCGTCGGTAGGAATAATTAATCCCTAGAGCCTATCTTTGCAGGCCTTTTGGGATGGTCCCGTAGTAGAATGGATACTACGTGAGTCTCCGGAACTCAAGATCCGCGTTCGATTCGCGGCGGGACCACAAATCCAATTGTCATTTTTTCTTCATTTACTACCTGATTGATTTCCTTTCGTTTAAGTTTGACAAAGACTTAGGTAACAATTAAATGAAAAATCACATTTACTATTTCTTATTCACTTGCTTGTTTTTTAATCACGCAAGGGCACAAAAGTTTTACATCAATGCATCGGCGGGTCTATCCCTACCTGCAACAAAAATAAATTCAGGAACTTTTTCGAACGGCAATATTGGAGTGGACGATAAATCCATTTATACCTATCAAGTGTTACCTGTTTCTTTTGCTGATGGAAAAGTGTTTTCCATAAGCACAGGGTATAACTTTTCCAAATTGATTGGCCTTGAAATACAATACCAAAAACAAAGAAGCAATGAATTTCAAATACATTGGTACGATCCCAGCTACGATCAAAACAGTGCTATTTATGCAAATACATGGAAAATTATTCCTTCGTTAGTAATTAATTTCCCTACACAAAAAATTAAAACATACACCAAATTTGGAGTAAATTTAGGCAGAGGTACCATTTACCGAAAAAACCATTATGTTTCACCAGGATTAAATATAGACCAAGTGTGGAATCAAGAAATCAATGTAAAACAAAGCATCGGTATCCATTCAGCCATTGGAGCATCCATACCAATTACCAAACATTTTTCATTAACCAGTGAGATAATGATTTCCATGGCGAGTTTAATAACCCAATCGCTAACTACCACAAGTTTTACCGATAATGGAATAGATATCTTAAACGATTTGCCTATCTCCGAGCGCGAATTATTGTATACAGATTCCTACAACAGAGATTACAGAGCTCCAGATAACCTTAATTCACCTTCAATCAGGACTCATGAATATTACTCCATGAATGGAGTTTCATTTAATTTAGGTGTCCGATTCCATCTTTAACAACCAAATTAATTCACCTGAAAATATCAATATTACGTTTAACTATTTACCGCAATGGTTGAATTTGATTTTAAAATAAATCTTGCATGATATCCATAATAAAATACCGAAACTTGGGTATTTTCTAGGAGTGCAGAAGGTATTTATTTTGACTTCGTGAATATTATTAAATCTGCATTAAAACCACGTTTCCTATTTGCGTTGACTGTTTTTATTGGAATTATGTTGTTATCAAGTTGTGAGACCGAACCTTCAAACACAAATAACAATTCAAACAACAACTCGTCCAAATCATATTTAGGAACATGGGAATGGGATAATCTTGCAGCTTATACATTCAACGATACTAACTTGCAGTATTGTGATTCTATGCCTTACGAAGTTTATTCAAATCATACTACAACAACATTAAATCTCATCATAGATACCGGAAGTGTTCAATGGATTGACCTAACAAAAACAATTCGAACTGCACCAAACCGACCCCTAAGTTGCGGTGGTCCATTGAGTGAAACCACCACCGATGATGACTCTTGGAACGGATTAATTGTCAATAAAAAAGAAAATGAAATTTTAGTATCCTACGATCAAAATGAAAATTACACTTTTACATTTAGCAATATCACGGACAACCAAATGACGGTAACCATGAGAGACGAATACGATTCCAGTGTAGTCTTTACCCACTTATTTAATAGAAAAAAATAATTCACCTAAACACATCCAAATTTCTTGTAATTTCAATTACTGGAAATATACCAAGGCCGCAAATGATGCGGCCTTTTTTAGTCTATTATAAAATACCGAACGTTCGGTATTTTACATTTTCAATGTGGATTCTAAGTTTGAATTATGCAAAAAGTTAAATTTATTTTTTATTCTGTTCTAGTTGTTTTCATTATTTCATGTCTGTTGGTCTTGTCCAGTTGCGAAAAAGAGCCGAAAAGCAACAAGAACAATTCCACCTATAACAACATTCCAACCAAAATCCTGCTAGAAAAAACCTCAGTGGCTCCATACGAATTAATTATTTTCACCATGAATAATACTTGGTCCGATGCACCGGATAGTATAAAAATCGGGACATTGTACATGAAAACCTACACCAAAGATTCCCAATTAATGGGGCTATGTCCCAATCTGCCTCCCGGAAAATATTCGGTAGAAATTAATCCAAAATTTACCTATGAAATCTTAGTTAGTCCGCTTAAAGTTATTGATCCTCAAGTAGTTTATGATAGTTTGATGCTGCACTTGGAATCTATCAAAATCGGGAATAATGTAAATTTAATAACGAATCTTCAAAAAATCATCAACAGTGAATGGGCCAAAATGAATCAAGCTCAAAAAGTTGAAACCTCTTATATTTTATACAATAATCAACTCTATAAAAACCAACTTTTAGAAGAGATAAATATTGACTACTTAGATTCTTTGCGGAGAAGATCTGATGATTATTCTGTATTTCAAGCTGCTAAAAGTTTCATGATTCAACATCAGAAAAGAATTCAAAAAATTGCCGGTTACGCATTAATGACAGGTGCTGCCATATCCATTGGGCTTACTCCCATAGGTGCAATTGCAGTTGGCGCCAGTCTTGCAGGTTTTGGCGACCAATTAAACAAGCTCAATCAGGAAGCAGACATCTTGAAAGATCTTAACATTCAATTTGGTATTTTCTCATCTGCAGATAGAAGGGCAAATTTGGTATTAATGAATAATGAATCTACCCCTATACGATTCTCAGCTAAATACTCCAATATTTCTCAACTCGATGAAAAAAATGAAGATGCCAGTTGGTATTTCGACCCATTAAACAATGTTAACAGCTCGGTTTACTCGGTTAATGCAATTGTTTCTGGCTACGGTCCGACGTTCTCCGATATCGACCCATTTTCTTGGGATGGCAAAAAAGTCCTAAATCCTGCTGAAACTACGTCTATTTTACCCGTAGCATTCGACAATTTAACCATCGTAAACGTTTCAAATCCAGATATTAAATTAACCTTGGAGCGAGATGGCGAACACAAAGTAAAAATTAAAACTAACAGTACATTATCCGATTCTGTTGCCTTTAATTTCACAGTAAAATATATCAGCGATATTGATGGTTCAGAGAACAATACAAAAACTTTTGATGCGGTGTATAAGCCTAAACATCCATATTTTGGCAGTTGGACTTGTTATAATATCGATGACTTTGATAAAAACGACTCTACACTTCTTTCATGTGCAATTGATTCTGTAAAATATTATTATTATTTTATAGATAATGAAGACTTTATCTCTAATTCAATAAAAATCACAAGCGATAGTATTTATTGGTTTCATAAAGTTAACGAACTTCATTATATGCCCGATCGGCCAGATGGTTGCGGTGGCAAATTATATGACAAAAATTTTTTTGAGTTAAATTGGGGTTTTGCAATAACAAAAACCTTTCAAAACAAATTGTATGGTGTATTAACGTTTGGTTCCGAAAAATTAGAATGTGTGTTTACCATCTCAGTTATTTCAGACAATGAAATAAGCGTTACAGTGTTTAGTGTTGAAGACAATAGTACACAAGGCCCATATAAATATTATAGAAAATAAACAATAAAATTATAATTGATTTTGAGTATGTAACTTGAATTCAATAAAGCATCTTTGCAATTGATAATATCATGCGCTTTGATGCACTAACAGGATTTCGGGCCATTGCAGCCACTTTAGTTTTTGTTTACCACAATCGCAAATACTGGAGAGCCCAACTGCATCCGGAATTACTCCGATTGGTAAATGAACTGCATGTAGGTGTGTCTATGTTTTTTGTTTTAAGTGGTTTTCTCATTGCCTTTACCTACGCCGATAAATCCTTAAACAACCCCACTTCCTACTTCAAGTACCTGTTAGTTCGAGTAGCTAGAATATTTCCCTTATATTGGATAATATTAATCGCATTAGCCTTAGATCCCAAATTTGCCTCAATCAAACATCCAGCACTTACCGCTTCCTTGTTGCATGGATTTTCCAGTAAATTAAATTTAAATGGACTCGCACAGGCCTGGTCTCTGAACGTAGAAATGACCTTTTATACTATAGCTCCCCTGCTCTGTTTGTTGCAACGAAAATCACTGATTTGGTTAATTTCTGGTTTAGGTTTCTTATTTATTTTTTCATTTGGAATTGGACAAATTTGGACAAAAATCAACGGAAATCCATTATCCTTTATGGTTCCGGTAAAATTCATTTTAGGAAGCACATTTCCAGGACGATTTACCGAATTTTTAGTCGGAATGTTGCTAGCATCCGCCATAAAAAACAATAATGCGTGGTTACAAATACCTGCAAAAACTTGGATAGGGTTTATTGGTATTTTTTTAACGACATACCTGATCGGTATGTTTCAACCAGATATTTTTCACCACGGCACAGATCATCCCATTGGATGGGCAATCCATACATTTATACTTCCCATTTTTATTGCTTTGGCAATTGCTGGATTAATAAACGAAAATTCATTCCTTCAATATGTCCTTAAATCCAAATGGCTCGTATTATTGGGCAATGCTTCCTTCGCTTTTTATTTAATTCATATAAGTTACGTAAATATTAGAATTAGATGGTGGTACTTAGGCCCCGATAGAAATTTTGTTTTGCTGTGGATGATAAGTATTGCTTTGTATTGGTTTGTTGAAAAACCTATTTATTCATGGGTAAAAACTAAAATTAAGTAACAATGATAAAAAATTATGTCGCGAGAATTTTCTTCATTTCTACAATTAACAAATTGCACTTTTGTCACGAAATTGTAACAAAAAAGTTATTTTTATCGAATATTGTATTTTTATTTTAATCAGGCAACTCATTATCAGTCTTTTGTGTCTAACTTTCGAACGCTTTTATTATGTAAAAAAGCCATACCATGAAAAATTTAACATTTGGATTCTTTCTAGCGGCAATTTTTGGTTTCTTCCAAATAGGTTCTGCTCAAACCACCCCAAGATTTGCAACAGCTTTGAACAATGCATGCCTAAAGACTACCGCCGAGGCTTTCGGTACTCTAACCAAAGACTCGTGCGCAACAGTTACTTGGTATAGCAACATCCCTGGAACTACTTCGTATACGAGCATCGGTTCTGGGAACAGATTGGTATACACTTGGTCAAAAGCAGGTACCTATAACCTATGTGCTAAATTGGTAAATCAATGCACAAAATTTGATACGGTTGTTTGTAAATCAATAACGATTGTTGCATGCGACTGCAAGTTAGAAGCTTCATTTTCTGCTGTTATAGACTGTAAAAAGGTTAAATTTTCTGCAAAAACCAATATAGCAGGCGCTAACATCAAATGGTTCTTTGGTGACAAATCAGACGGCAGCGGTTCAAATATTTCAAAAACCTATCTTAAAGAAGGAATATATAAAGTTTGTATGGTAGTCGTTGCCAAAGACTCTACCGGCAAGGTTTGTACCACCGAGGTTTGCAAAGAAATCAATGTTACGTGTGGTAAGCCGTGCGAACTTAAGGGCGATTTCAAATTTGGAAGTGGCAGAAACGGTGAAATTCGTTTTAACGCTTCCAGTAATTCAGGATACTACTATTCTTGGGATTTTGGCGATGGCACCAAAGGCAAAGGCAAAGATCCTTTGCATAGGTATACCAAAGCGGGTGTATATACCGTTTGCGTTACCATTATCGATAAACTAGAAAAATGTAAAATTACCATTTGTAGAACTGTCGAAGTAGGTAATCCTTGCAAATTGGTTGGAAACTTTAGCTTCAAACAACTCAACGATTCTACTTTCCGTTTCTTAGGATCTTCGTCCACCACTGCAACCTACTTTTGGAATTGGGGTGACGGCACCACATCCACAGGAAAAGATGCACAAAAAATCTACAGAAAACCAGGTGTTTACACCGTATGCGTAAAAATATATTCTACAACAAGTAAATGTTTTATATACGTATGCAAGAAAATTGAAGTTAAAGCACCTACTACAAAAAAACCATGTGTATGGCCTAGCACCTTAGCCGTTGGATTCGTAAACAAATGCAATAACTACACTTTCGAACTAAGCAACCTATCTAACATCGATAGCTGCTTTACCTACCAATTATCCTTATACAACGTAAAAACAGGCAAAGAAGAAATTCTAGCATACAACCGATTAGCGTCTAAAACGATAGCTGATACTGGCAAATATGCAATCATTGGAAAATTCATCAATAAATGCACTGGTTGCGATACGCAAATTCATAAAGTATTCAATGTAGAATGCGCATCAACCGCAACCAAATGCAATTGGACCAATGCTGGATTTGGATTCTCCAATAAGTGCAATAACTACACCTTCGAAGCCAACAACTTAGGTTCTGCACCATGTTGGAAATATCAATTTAAGGTAGGAAACAATAGCGGATCCGCTACATTCTTAACTCCAGGCAGATTAGCTACATATGAATTCAAATCTACCGGTTATTACAACGTTTGCGCTAAATTCTACGACTCTTGCAATAAATGCGATACCTGGGTATGCAAAACAATTTATGTTGATTGCACACCCTGTGCTGCAACAGCATCATTTACTGCTGATTCCGTATCAACTGCAGGGAAACTCTATGTAACCAATAAAAGTACAGGCGCGAAATCTTACTTTTGGTCTTTTGGAGATTCCACGTTTAGTAAAGATAAAACCCCCAGTAAAACATATACATCCTCCGGTACCTACGTAGTTTGCTTGGTGGCTTTTGATTCTCTCAATAAATGTTCTACCACGTATTGTGTGACAATCAAGGTTGTAAAAGGCAGAAGTCAAAACGCAATCGCTACCTCAACTTCTATCCAGTCAATGTCTACTTATCCAAATCCAACCGATTATGGATTCTGGATTGAAACAAGCAGTCCAACTGCTGATTATCGCGTTATTTCATCCAACGGAAGTATAATAACTGAAGGTCGCATGGATAAAAACAAAACCTGGATTAACGCTTCCGATTGGGCCAATGGACTTTACATTATTCAGTTGAAAGATCAGAATGGATCCATACAACAACAAAATATTGTAGTTCAGCATCCTTAAACATACCTTGCGAAAACGCATAGTAGAATGTACCGCAAAAAGAATTTTATCCTAATTATAGTTTGGGCTTCATTGTTGTTAACCAACGCAAGCAAAGCCCAAACTATTCCAAATTTCGACTTTCAAGATTGGTCAAAAATTTCATCCCAAACACTTGCTAATTGGAAATTTCAAGGCCAAATAACCAAAGATAGTTTTGATACAAATAACGCAGGAATTAGACTTTTAAACGACACAACGGGCAGCACATCCTTGTTTCAAATTGGAAATCGTTTCCCGGATAAATACAACGGTGGATTTTCCATCTCAGGAACACCCAATGCAATAAAAATTGATTATCGGTCGGACAACTTATTAACCGATACCGCATTGGTAATTTTTGGTTGCACCCGAACAGGAGATTCGCTTCCTATAGTACTTCAGCAATTTTATTTATTACCTGGACAAGGGAACAGTACTACCCTTGCTCAAGCCAATATAACCTTGAACTATGCTCATCCAACCCCTGGATTAATCGCTGATTCAGCTTTTTTGGTAGTCTATAGTAGTTTACGCACTAAAAAACCAAATAACGCTGGTTTTATATCTATTTTCAATATTCAACTATTAAACAACCAAGTACTAGAGGAAAAAGGCAATCTATCGTTTGAAAATTGGCCTATTTCAAGCGTAGAATCGCCACAAAAATGGCACACTTCTCATCTCAACTATTACAACAATAACCGAACTGAACTATCGTCATTTCAACTAACCACGAAATATTTTAACGGCCTTAAAAACACGTTAGAATTAAAATCAAACGTAGTTACCAAGGGCGCATCTCAAGATACTATCGCAGCATGGGCTATCACCCAAAACCTAACAAATCCAAACTTCAATATTAACAAACCCTCTTTCCCAATTACCAGTAAACCGGGTGCAATGCAGATTGATTGGACTGGTTTTTTAGAAAACGGAGATCGTTTTACGGCCATCATCAATTTCTTTAGAGGGGATACAATCATCGGAAGTGGCACGTTTTCAAAATCCGCATTCAACTACAATCATAATTCTGGTTTTCCAACCATTGAAAACATTGAGTGGCTGCCCAACTATACCGACTTCCCCGAATATGCAACTGTAATGGTATGGCTAACAGACTCCTCTTTTTCCACTCAATCCACGCTTTCCAGTGTTGTTCGGATATCAAAAATCACATTATTGCCGTTTGGTTTAAACACAGCAAAATCAAAAAAACGCCAAACCTTTGATATATATCCAAATCCGGCTTCAAAATATATTAGAATTCATTCGGCCGAAAAAGTATCATTTGTTTCTCTGATAAACTCCGCAGGCCAAATCGTTTGGCACAGCACCTCCAGTACTCACGAATTTGAAATACCCAATCACCTTTCCAACGGAAATTATTGGTTAAACATCGGATATCACAACGGTACACAAACCAAACCCATTCAAATAATACGCTAATCCAAAACTTGTAGGCTTCAGCGGTGTTATCTTTCCATGCGCAGGTTGTCTCAAGAACAGTTCTTACCTATTACACTCGATGAAGCTTGGTCCTTCTTTTCAAATCCAAGAAACCTTAACGAAATAACACCTGAAGATATGGTGTTTAAAATCACCTCCAACCCTCCAGCAGAAATGTACCCTGGGTTATTCATTACCTATAAAATAAAACCCTTGTTAAATATAGAATTTGATTGGTGCACCGAAATTACTCACGTCAAAGACAAACAGTTTTTTGTAGATGAACAACGAAAGGGACCCTATGCCATTTGGCACCACGAACACCACTTTCAGTCAACCAATGGCGGAGTATTAATGACGGATATTCTGCATTATGACATAGGAAAAGGACCATTCGGCTGGATAGCAGGTAAACTATTCGTACATAAAAGGGTGGAAGAAATTTTCAGTTATCGAACCCAGAAGCTAATGGAACTTTTTCCTAACAAATAAAAAGCTTCATGCAATCCGTTACAGTTTCCAAGCAATACTTACAATTCCTTGTAAACTCTTATTGCTGAACGAAGCGTCTTGATTATAGAAAATAGTTCGATCGCTGTAAAATTGCTTAATCTCGGCCCTCAATACAACCGCTGTATTTAAAGAATAATCTATATTCCATGAATACCCCCCAATATTCGCAGGCAGTGGGGCAGAAACTATAATACGATTGTTATTATCTTTAAATCTCTCGGCCCTTAGGGCGGTAGACAACTGTTTGTTCAATTTATATTGAACTACCGAGGTCATACCCCACCAAAGTTTCCGATCATTCCCTACGTTGTCGGAACCCCAATCCATCAGTAACCAAATCTGAAAATTATCCCTCAGCTTAATTTTAGTGAACAGGTCATGAAAAATTCGTATATCAGCAGTATTGCCTGTTCCAAGTCCCCCGTAATACCCCGAATAATTAAGAAAAAAACCACCCTGATTAAAAGTAAATTGAGACCCCAAATGAGTCCCTGCTTCCTTTGGATTTCGCCATATTCGTTGCCACCCATTTAACCACAACAAGGAAAAGCTAGAATTGGATGTTTGCTTGCTAATTTTAACACCCGTTTCATAATAAGGCGAAAAATCCGAAACTAAACTCCGTGTTAGTGTAGGCTGATCCATAGAAATCGCCGATTCATATCCAATATGGGAAGGCATAATACCAGCATCCAACCAAATAGAATTTCTGCTTGACAACTTTAACCCTCCATAACATTCAAAAATATTTCGATACCCCATGGGTTCGGCCGATAAATTCTTGATAAAATAGGTACCCGTGCCAATTCCAGCAGAAAATCGAACCAGAGAATCCTGAAAATTCACTTTCCCTATTGCTGAATTAATAGCGAACTCCTTAAACCGGTTAAAGCTCACCAATTCCGATATTCCCTGTTCTTGATTATTAGGATACAGTAAATCCAGCCCTAAATAAGTATCCGCATACAATCCAAAAGTCCACTTATTAGCAGTATCCGATTGTGCAATTGCAACACCAATTTTACTACATAGTAACACACAACTAACAATTCGAATTGACAATAGCTCCGAAATTTTCACCCCAACAAATGTAATTAAACTACCCATTCAATGGATGTTACAAACGATGTAAACACATAAGAAAATCTAACTTTTTACACACATACGCTGTTTGTTGCTACTAAAAACGTGCATTGTTTATGAATAAGGTATGATAATTGTATATTTGAATTGACAAAAAACGTCGATTCACATCAAGACATGAAAAAAACACTGAAATTAGGTTTTTCTTTAGTATTAGCATTTCTTACTATCAAGTTAAATGCTCAAACATTGAATTCCGCCACTGGCAATGGCTTATTAACGGAATCCAGCAAAGTTTATAACGTAACGTGGTACTCCAACAGTAACACTCCTTTTGAGAAAACGGTTACCATTTCTTATTCCAATTTAAGTTCAGGGGACAAAGTAACAGTAACGGGGACCGCCACAGACACTGCACTCAATCAAGTTAAATCCAATATTTCTGGTAGCACTTCATTCTTAGATGTTACGCGTTGGCCTCGATTAGGTTCACTAAATACAAGAAATCTTTGCGTTGAACCAAGTCCATCCGGAACAACCTCCAGTACCTTCGATTTAATATTCAGAAGATTAGATCCATTTACAGCTGGAGGAACATTTACCAATACGGTTTATATCGATTTGGCGAATAGCAATTGCGAAATTCAAAGCGGACAGCGTATTACCTTAAAATGTACAATGATTGTAGACCCCAATATCTACAATTTCATTTCACTTGCTACGTTTTCAGATTATGCCGATGCAAATTCTTGGAGCCCACAACGCAGTTCACCTTCTACCTCAGATATTTTAGTATTCGACCAAGGAAGTACTCCTTTGGATGTTAATATAAACGTTCAAAATCAAACAATTAAAAGCTTTATTGTTCAGCCAAACTCCAATTTAATGCTGCGTGAAACCGGTTCAAATGGAAGCAATGGAACTATAACTGTTGATAATGGGACCTTTTTTACACACTCAACATCAACATTAAAAACTACTGGAAATGACACTTTGAGATTTGAACTCAAAGGAACCACTACAGCAGATATAAATGGCAATTTGGTAATGGAAACCCCTCCAGGTTCTAGCCAAGGAGGTCGACTAGTTTTCAAAGGTGGAGGAAGTGTGTATTTCGGTGGTGATGTAGACATTCAAACCAGAAATAGCTTGTATATTTCTCCTAACTCTTCCAATACCATTTACTTCGATGGTGCATCCCAAACGTTAAAAGGTTCTGGAGATTTATACATCAATGGACTAAGCAACGTAACCGTTGGAACCGGTTCAACTTCTACCCTCACACTACAAAGACCATTGCCTATATTAGGCGTATTAACACTATTAACCAACGGTCAAATCACCTCTGCCAGCACTCCTGCATCTTCAAGTGCCGCCGATTGGAACGCTTGGGTGCCCAATCTTCAGATTAGAAACAATGGAACCTACCGCGGTAGAATTGCGACAATACCCTCAGGTGGAAGTATAAGCGGTGGTTGTTATTTCGAAATGTGGAGCAATGGAATTAGAACCTACAGAAACATTGCTTTCCCTTTTGAAAATCCAATGCATTTATCCCAAATTACGGACGATTTAATTGTATCTGGAGTATTTTCAGGATCTAACCAAGATTCCATGGATCGTTCTTGCGGTTACTGCAAAGCTTCTTCATACCAATGGAACGAGACAAACTCCCGTTGGGATAGCGTTAACTCAAGCAGTACACCCACTAAAATTGATCCTGGAAAAGGTCTGTTGCTGTTTTTCCGTGGTTTGGTAGCTAACGGATTAGGCAATCCAAGCGCTGCTGCAAACGCAGGAAACATAGATTTCAAAGGAAAATTGTTCTTCGGAAGCAAAACCGTGAACCTTGCATACGCAGGTACAGGTGCTTTGAAAGGATACAACCTTATCGGAAATCCATACCCTTGCCACATTGATTTTAGAAACCTAACAAGAACTAACGTTGACGACAAATTCCAAGTGTACGACCCAACTACCAAGAGTTATAACGTTTGGAATAACACCACCGGTAGTGTACAAAAATCAGGAACAAGTAAATTCACTTCCGGTAGCAACGCTCACATCATCGAAATTGGTGCTTCTTTCTTTGCCATAGCCAATAATTCCAGTGCTTCCATCACCTTTGACGAAGCCGACAAAACAACCACAGGACCTGATGCTACTGCATTCCGAATGTTGGATAGCGGATTGAAATGCAACCAAGTTCGCGGAGAAATTAAGTACGTTGCAGATACCATCGAGTTTGCCGATCAATTCTTCCTTGAATGGAACGCGAATTACAACAACGTATCCGCAGAGGTTGATAAATACGACGTTAACAAATTCTTTGGTGGTTATTTAGGTATTGGTACCAAAACCCCTGCAAGCGAATGGTTAACCATGGACTACAGACCATCAACAGGTGAGAACAAACAAACTTTCCCCTTGGAAGTTCGTACCATGACCAGAGATGCATACAAGATTACTTTAAGTACTTGTTTCTCAAACAGCGAATACAACATCAATTTGTTAGACAAAGAAACCAACACGTTAACTGAAATTGGTTCCGAAGCAAGTTATGCCTTCAATACAAGCGATAATGATAAATTTGGAAACGATCGATTTGATTTGGTGATAGAATCCAAAGCGAACTCTGTTAAAAATGCAAAAAACAACACTTGGGTAATTTACCCTAACCCAAATAAAAATGGCATTATCAACATCGCTACATCATCTACTGAACAAATCAAAAATATTGAAGTATTGGATGTAAACGGAAAATTAATCCAAAGCATTAATCAGCCAAGTTCCAACAGTTTTGAATTGGTGAAAAATATTGCCAATGGAGCTTATATCGTTAGAGTTATTACTAACAGTTCTTCTGTGAGCAATACTATTTTGATTAACAAATAATAGCTTCAACACCAAATAAAAAAGGTCGTCTATTCAAGACGGCCTTTTTTTATGGGTTGCCATTCCTGAAATAAGTTAACTCAAAAACAACTTATTAAATGAAGAAACAACAATAACCACAACTGAAGAATAGCCAAAGAGATTACAGTTTATTATATTCGTATCAATGTCTATACAAGATACAATCTGCGATTTTCTTACCAAGCAGCTTCAAATAACAGGCCTTCATCACACCTGGGTAATCACTTTGCAAAAAGTAATTCTAGCCATTGCACTAACCCTGGTTGTTTATATTGTAGATATAATCTCTCGAAAAATCATTTTAAACATTGTTAAAGTTTGGGCTGAAAAAAGAACAAATGCATATGCCTCCATCTTTGTTGAGCTAAGGGTATTTAAACACATTGCTCATATCGCACCTGCATTAACTGTAAAATTTGGTACCACCATTCTCTTCAATCATTACGAACCTGGAATAACATTCATTCAACATGCAGCCGATATTTATATCATTTTCGCCGTGGTATTTTTCTTCCAAGCACTAATTTTAGGAACCAAAACTATCCTCTTACAAAATCCAGATTTTCGGGATAAACCTATCGGCAGCTACAGCCAACTATTAAACATTATCAATTATTTCTTTGGGGCCCTCTTTACCGTTTCCGAAATTTCGGGACAATCCATGTGGGCACTGTTAACCGCAGCAGGTGCGCTGTCGGCTATCGTCTTGTTGGTATTTAAAGACACAATCACAGGACTTGTAGCATCCATTCAAATTTCTTCCAACGATATCATTAGAATTGGTGATTCCATCGAAGTCCCCAAATACGGGGCCGATGGCGAAGTAATAGAAATTTCACTTACCACCATAAAAGTAAGGAACGGAGACAACACAATAACCACAATTCCTACTTCAGCACCCATTACCGATTCATTCCGAAACTGGCGTGGCATGGAAGAATCTGGCTACAAACGAATCAAACGCTCAACCAACATCAAAATAACCAGTGTCGCTTTCACATCGCATTCATTGATTGACAAAATCAAATCCATTCCACTAGGATTTAACAGTTTGGATTCCATCACCATTACGCCTAGCACTACCAATCTCTACCTTTACCGTGCCTATCTACAGGAATACCTGAAAAATCATCCTAAAATTAGTGTCAAAAAACAAATCTCTGTTAATCTCTTACCCACCACCGATAAAGGAGTTCCTTTGGAAATTTTATGCTTTACCAAAGAAAAAGATTGGCCAGGCCATGAGAATTTACTTTCTGAAATCACAGAACATATTATCGCTTCCGTCGAATATTTCGACCTAGAAATCCACGAAAGCCCAGCTGCAACCAAACCTCACAAACCCTAACCTATCTTTGTTCTTATGTTGATTAGAATTCCAAGATGGTTGCTTCTTTGTATTTGCGCATTTTTCTTGAGTCAAGGCTCCAAAATGAGCGAAACGCTGTTTGAATATGCCAAAAATTTAGAAATTTTCAGCGAACTGTACAAAGAGCTGGGAACAAATTACGTAGACGAAATCGAACCGGGTAAATTGATGAAAACCGGAATAGATGCGATGTTGAAATCACTGGATCCGTACACCGTTTACTTCTCCGAATACCAAGCCGAAGAAGCACTTATGGATAGGCAAGGCCAATATGGAGGTGTAGGTTGCAGAACCATAATTCGAAATAACTACCCCGTGGTATCGGAAATTATGGACGGTTTTGCATTTCAAAAAGCAGGTATCCAAATTGGAGATATAATAACTCATTATAATGGAAATGATTTGCAAGGTAAATCTGCAGAAGACCTCATGCTTCTCATGCGGGGAGCTCCCAATACTTCCTTTACTGTTGGTCTAAAAAGACAATCAACAAAACTCACAAAAACGGTCACTCGAATGGTGATTAAAACCAACAGCGTTAGTTTCTCCAAATTACTAGCAAACGATATAGCCTACGTAAAACTTGAAGAATTTGACCAAAATGCCGCCAACGAAATAGAAAAATCTTTAAAAGCAATGATGTCGAAAACCACCCTTCAAGGTGTAATTCTCGATTTACGAGACAACGGAGGAGGTTTGCTGAATGAAGCAGTTCAAATTGTTGGTTTGTTTGTAGGTGAAAATCAAATTGTGGTGAATTTGAAGGGGCAAAATCCCCAAGGCCCCAAAAATTGGATTACACAAAACAAAGCAATTCTTCCAAATACGCCCCTGGTTGTATTAATTAACGAAAGATCGGCTTCCGCATCCGAAGTAGTAAGTGGTAGCCTACAGGATTTAGATAGAGCCGTAATTATGGGTCAAACTAGTTTTGGTAAAGGTTTAGTTCAAAATTACTTATCCCTACCTTACCGCACCCAAATGAAAATTACTACCGCTAAATACTATACGCCCAGTGGTAGGTGCATACAACGTTTAAACTACGATCAAAAAGATGAAAACGGAAATGCAACCACCAAAGAAGCCAGTCAGAAAGTTGTTTTCAAAACCAAAAAAGGTAGAACTGTACTAGACGGTGGAGGTATAGATCCCGATATTACCACCGATGTTTTCCAAGGATCGGAATTGTTAAAATGGCTGAATACCAATTACATCATTTTTGATTGGTGCAACCAATGGTCCGAAAACAAATTGGATACAAACAATTTTTCAGTATCATCCATCGAATGGCAACAATTTGTATCCTTCGCTACCAAACAGTCTATTCAGCAACTCGCTGAAAACTGGAAAAAAAATCTGGGCAAAAACGATCAATACTTAACTCAGCTGAAGCCCTTCGATGCCCCAGAAATAAAACTAAACTTACAAAAAGATTTGGAATTAAATAAAACCGCCATTCAATACAGACTTACTTCGGAACTAATGCAGCGAAAATTATCCAAACCCAGTTATTTACAGAAATTTTTAGTGTTAGACAATGAGGTAAAACATGCTCAGGATTTATTGATAAATACGATCAAATACAACAAGATTTTAAACCCATAACCCATCCATGCAAATAACAATCCTCTTCTTCATTGGTGCTATCGGAGGTTTGCTGGCAGGGTTATTGGGAGTTGGCGGAGGGTTAATTTTCATTCCAGTAATCGAGCATTACTTACAACCACAACATCTCAATTCGGTTGAAAATGTAAAATACATCCTCGCAAATTCCATCGCCATTGTTTTTGCTTCCGGCCTCTCCGGTATATACAGACAAATAAAAATGGGTGCTTG